>Ga0209297_1000005_pt1 | contig 314604 bp, 324 predicted proteins | sample S_130805_MF_Meta_FD_187322 | JGI IMG/M metagenome (GOLD analysis project Ga0209297, IMG submission 187322) | Freshwater microbial communities from Lake Simoncouche, Canada to study carbon cycling - S_130805_MF_MetaG (SPAdes) (version 2) | ecosystem: Environmental > Aquatic > Freshwater > Lake ...
GAACTCGGAGGTGAAACACTGCAGCGGCAACGATAGTTGGGGGGTAGCCCCCTGCAAAAATAGCTCGATGCCAGGTAAAAATTTCTCTTTTTTTTAATCAGCCACCCCGGATGGGGTGGCTTTTTTTTTGACCTATTAGAATATTCCAGCTAGTTCCCAGAGCCATGGCAGTACAGAGCGTCGCTGAATTTGTTTCGAAGCTTTCCACAAACCAGGCCCTGCGTGATCGCCTTGAAGACGCCAACTTGGCTGAATTGCTGGCCATTGCCCGCGACCATGATCTGCACTTCGGTCAGGCTGATCAGCTCTATGCCCATGCCAAGCACTCCCTTGAGCTCTGGGGCACTGCCCCTGCCGTGAGTGATGAGGCCGATCAGGCTGATCAGGCAGTCGCTGATTTTATTGGCAAGGTGGCTAAGGACCCAGGCCTTAAGGCAGAACTTGAGTCGGCAGACCTGGAACAGTTGCTTTCCCTGGCCAAGGCCCATGGCCTAGACCTCGGCAATGCCGATGACCTCTATGCCACGGCAAAAGCCAGCATGGAAATCTGGTGATCCGCTGGGGCTTGCTGCCATGGGCTTGCTGCCAGGCTGTCGCTATAGCTATTGCTTCGACCTTGGCAGTCTCTGGGCTGTAGCGGCACTTCAAAACAGCTCTTTAAAACAGATTTAAACCATCTCTGTTATACAAGGAAAATCACCACCCCTGATCTGATTCTGATGAGCCAAGCCAACCTGGACCTTTTCCTTGCCGAAGCCAGAAAGGACCTGGCCCTTAGCGATAAACTGCGGGCCGCCAAATCCCACGAGGAATTGCTGAACCTGGCCACTGAACATGGCCATAAACTTTGCAAGGCCACTGTTATTCGCCATCATCTGCACCGTCTAGCCGGTCGCAGTGATGCTGAACTGGAAGAACTTAGCGAGAATCTTTACAACGACGATTTTGGCTCCGTTTTTCTTGGCAAATTGATCTGAGCTGGTTGATATTCAATTTTGAGCTGCTATATGCTCAAACATGAAAAACTCCCTGGGGCGAGCTCCAGGGAGTTTTTAGCATGTTAAATTAGCATCTCAGTTGTTTTTGGTTAGCATTTTCGGCTGTTTTTTTGGCAGGTATTTTGAATTAGCATGTTGAGTCATTGCCTTCGGTCAGCATGTTGATCAAGCATATTGAATCAGCATGTTGAGTAAGCATATTGAATCGCTCGCGATGTTTTGACCTGTGTATTGGCATGGGGAGTTGTTTTGCCAGGAAGCTATTTGATTAGGGGACCATTTCACTGTTGTATTCGTTGAAGCTTTCGTTGCGCCTTGTGCTGCCTTCCTTGCCCTGGGGTGCAGCCAGGCCAGTGGCTTTGGCGAGGGCCTGCTCCACTTCAGCTTCTTTTATCAACCCTTGGCCGTTAAACAACACTGCCCCATCGCTAGCCAGCACCAGGATTTGCGGTACCACCCCCGACCAGTAGTGGGAAGGATCATCCAGGGGGGCCTTCGGATCCAGCTGGTAGGGATCACTGGGTAAGGCAATGAGCTCCACGGCGTTGCCCCAACGGCCCTGTAGGTCGGAAAGAAGCGGCGCAAAATTCTTGCTGGCGGCGCTGTCATCTAGATAAAAGGCCAGCAACACCGGTCGGCCAGCTGCCTGGGCATCCGCCAAAGTGGTGCGCGGCGGCACCAGGGCGCCGTTGCCGGCGTAGAGGGCAAAGATGTTGCCGTCATAGCTGTTGGTGTCCCGGTCTGCCCAGGCGCAGCTGCCGCCGCCCAGCAGCAATCCCAGGGCCAGGAGTAGCGAGATCAGTTTCTGGGTTAGCGATAAAAGCTTCAAGGACGCTCGCTGGAGATGGGGGCATTCTGCAACCCTCGCCCCAGCCCCTGGAGGATCCCCCGGCCGATCAGGCCAATGGCGCGACCCACAACCCGGGTGAGCAGCAGCACCATCAGCGTGCCCAGCCGATTAAGCAGCAGCAGCACCTGGGGGGCCAGGGCATCACGGGCCTCCAGCAGCAGCGTGATCGCCTGCTGCCACCAGCTCAGTTGGCGCAGCTCCCCGTCCCGCGGTTCCAGCACCGTGGTGGGCTGGATCAGGCCCTGATCTAGGCCATAGAACAAGCGCCGACTTTCGTAGATCGCCACCGGCCGTTCAAACAGGGTTTGCCAGCGCTCCCTGCTGTTGATTTGGTTGCGCAGCCGTTCCAATTCGCGGGTGGGCAGCAGGCTGGGCAGCAGCAGCGTGCGGCGTAATTCCGGCCAGCCACTGCAGGCCTCCAGCAGCTGGCGGGCGATCAGTTCAGCGTTACGCACCACCCAATTACTGAGCAGCAGCTGTAGATGCAGCAGCGCCCGTGGTTCATCGGGGGCTAGTAGTTGACCATCCACCAGCAGTGGCCGCCCCTCCAGCAGGGCCCTAAGGCTGGGCAGCAGATCAGGCAATTCCGGATCCTCCTGTTTCAACTGGGCGCCACTGACCAGGGCCTGTCCCAGGGGCAACAGTTCTCCGTCCCGGGGCAGTTGGGTGTAGGCGCCCACTAGGGCTTGCAGGGCCCGCTCCCGCAGTAATGGTTGCTGATCTGCCCAGAGGTTTTGTTGTTCGCCCGCTGCCGTTGACCCAGCCAGGCTTTGCTGCAGGCGCTGCACCAACTGGCGAAATTCGCTCAGCAGGGCTTCAAACAGGGCAGCGCGCCGTTCGTTTGTAAGGGCCTCCAGGGCCAGCAACTGACCCCCATTGCTTTCGCCTAGGGCAGCGCAGGCCAGGGCTAGGCGTTCCTCCAGGCTTTGCAGCACCGCCAGGCCGCCGCGGTCGGCCAGCACGATTTCCAATGCCCCTGTTCGTTTCTGCTGGCTTTGCTCGGCCCTGGCCACCGCCGGGTTGGGCTGGGGGGGGTGCTGGCCCCAAAGGATCAGCAGCACCTGGCGGGCCATTGCCAATTCCCGCAGCCGCCCGGCCGCCACCCAGGCGCTGAGCCCTTGGCGGGGCTGGCGGCTGAGCCACTGCTGCAGCGCTTCGGCTTCGGCATCAATCTGCTCGAGGCCACTGCGCAGGAGCCAGGCGCCGAGCCCCTGGGGGGCTGGTTCTGGCGCTGGGGCCACCTCAACCAGCTGTACCACCCGGCCCCCTGCCAGCAGCAGATTCACGGCCTTGAGCAGCGCCTCGCTGCTGGGCGCCTCCAGTAGCCCCTCCGCCGGCAGCCGCAGCAACAGCTCTTGGCTGTATCTGCGCCGGGCTGCTAATACCAGCAGCAATGGCGCTGACCCCAGCCGCTGGCGCCACAGCTTCAATTCATGCTGCAGCTGGGCTGGCTCCAGTTCCTCCGCCAGGATCCAGATCAGCAGTTGCAAACCCCTTGGGGCTTGCTCAACGGCCTTGGCCCCCACAAACAGGCGCAGTTCTGGTTGTTTTTGGGTAAGTAGTCGGCTGAGGCCATCGGCCTGCCAGCCCTCGGCGATCAGCCCAATGGCGGGGGAAGTTGTTGGCGCCATCGGTGTCAGCGGGGGCGGCCCTGGAGGTGTAGGCGGTAGCTCTCGATCTTGTAGCCGGTGCTGGCTTCAATCTGCTCCAGCAGCTCTGCGGGCAACTGGATATCTAGGTCTTGGATCGTGCCGCTGGCTAGGCAGGTGATGTGGCTGTGGGGATCAGCCCGATGGCCATAGAGCCTGCCAGTGGCTTTCTCGAGGCATTCGATCACCCCATGGCTATGCAGCGATTCGAGGTTTTGGTACACCGAGGTATGGCCGATGCGGCGCCCATCGGCATTCAGCTGCTCAAATATGTCCCTGGCGCTGAGGTGGTCACCGCTGCGCCAAAGGATTTCCAGCACCAACTTGCGCTGCTGGCTCAGCCGTAATCCCTGCTGCCTACAAAGCCTGAAAGCCTCTTCCAGCCCAGCCTTAAACGCTGAAGGGCGAACGGCGGTGGTGAGTAACGTCTCTGTCATTGTCTATATCATATGGGCCCAGCAAGGGGGACCTCAGCAGGGGCGGCTTTGGCCTTGGGCGATGGCGGGGTCCTGTAGCCGCGCCGGCCCGATTGCCTGCAGCGCTTCCGCCAGGTTCACGGTGCCGTCATAGAGGGCCCTTCCCACGATCACCGCCGCCACCCCCAGCGGCTCCAGGGGCAGCAGGCTGAGTAGATCGGCCAGGTCGCCGATGCCGCCTGAGGCGATCACCGGAATTGAGCTGGCCGCCGCCATCGAGCGCAGCGCCTCCAGGTTCGGACCCGCCAGGGTGCCGTCCGTGGCGATGTCTGTGCTGATGATTGCCGCCACCCCTGAGCCCTCAAAGCTGGCGGCCAGTTCCGTGGCGGCAACGCTGCTTTGTTCCAGCCAGCCGCGGGTGGCCACCTGGCCCTTGTTGGCATCGATCCCCACCAGGATCCGGCCCGGATGGCGTTCCGCCAGCTGCAGCACCAGGGCCGGTTGTTCCACGGCCACGGTGCCAAGGATCACCCGCTCAATCCCCAAGGCGAGCAGTTCCTCCGCCCGGTTAACGCTGCGCACTCCGCCCCCCAACTGCACCGGAATTTCCAAGGCGGCAGTGATCGCCCGAATTGCTTGATCATTCAGCGGTTGGCCGGTTTTAGCCCCATCAAGATCCACCAGATGCAGCCGTTCGGCCCCCTGCCGTTGCCATTCCAGGGCCTGGGCCACGGGGTCATCGCTGAAGCGGGTCACCTGGCCGTAGTCCCCCTGGTGCAGGCGCACGCAATGGCCTTCGAGCAGGTCGATGGCGGGAATGATCTGCATCGGCTGGGGCTGGCTTTCTCCTATCTTCCCCGCCGCCGGCCCCGCCCGCCGCCGGCCCCGCCCGCCGCCGGCCCCGCCCGCCGCCGGCCCCAGCCCACAGTTGACCCGGCTGGCCCGTTTGAATGGCGCCCAGTTAGTGGCCTTTGCTGATGAAGATCCTGGTGATGGGCGGCACCCGCTTCATCGGTAAGCCCCTGGTGGGCCAGTTGTTGGCGGCGGGCCACCAGCTGAGCCTTTTTACCCGCGGTAAACAGCCGATCCCCGCAGGGGTGGAGCACCTGCGGGGCGATCGCAGCAGCGCCGAGGGGCTTGGGGCGCTGCAGGGACGCAGTTTTGATGTGATCATCGACAGTTCTGGCCGCGAGTTGGAGGACAGCCGCGCTGTGCTGGAACGCACCGGCGCCCCCAGCCATCGGTTTGTGTATGTGAGTTCGGCAGGGGTTTATGCCGACAGTGAGCTCTGGCCCCTCAACGAGGACTCCCCCACCGATCCGGCCAGCCGCCACGCCGGCAAGCTCCGCACCGAAGCCTGGCTGCGGGCCGAAGGCATTCCCTTCACCAGCTTTCGCCCCACCTACATCATTGGTCCGGGCAACTACAACCCGGTGGAGAGTTGGTTCTTTGAGCGGATCGTCCGGGGCCAGCCGCTGCCCCTGCCGGGGGATGGCAGCACGATCACCCAGCTGGGCCACGTGGCAGACCTGGCCACCGCCATGGCCCGCTGCCTGGAGGTGGAAACCGCTGCCAATCGGATTTACAACTGCACGGGCCGCCAGGGCATCAGCTTCCGGGGCTTGGTGGCTGCCGCGGCCCGGGCCTGTGGCAGGGATCCCCACAGCGTGGAGATCCGCAGTTTTGATCCGGCGCGGCTCGATCCAAAGGCCCGTAAGGCTTTCCCCCTGCGCCTAAATCATTTCCTCACCGATGTGCATCGGCTTGAGCGGGAGCTGGCCTGGAGCCCGGCCTACGACCTGGAGGCTGCCCTGGCGGACAGCTATGCCAATGACTACGCCCTACGGCCGCCAGCCCCCTCTGATTTCAGTGCTGATGAGGCGCTCTGGACGTAGCCCCAGGCAGAGCTGAGCGCCAGCCCTAACCCCGGCCAGAACAGCCACCAACCAAGGCTATGGAGCTGGGGGGCGGCGGCCCCGGGCCAGAGCAACAGCAGCAACGAGGCGAATTGCAGGATCGTTTTGGCCTTGCCCCCCAGGGAGGCCGGGCCGCCACTGCCCTGGCCGCTGCGCCAGCCTGAAATCAGCAGTTCCCTGGCCAGCAGCAGCCATACGGCCCAGAGCGGCAGGCTGCCGTTGGCCGCCAACCAAAGCAGCGGGGCGCTGATCAGGATTTTGTCGGTGAGCGGGTCTAGCTGCGCCCCCCAGGGGCTGCCCCCGCCCGCCCGCCGCGCCAGCCAGCCATCGGCCGCATCACTGATCCCCCCCAGCAGCAGCAGACCCCAAGCAAACCAGCCCCAGCCGAGGCTGAGGGCCGCCAGCAGCGGTAGGCCCAGGGCGCCCCGCGCCAGGGTTATCCCATCAGCTAGGCGACGGAGGGCTGGCTTGTTTGAGCTGGTGCTGGTCATGGGCCCTGCAGAATGCCGTTAATTGCAATCAGCCCATGGTGGTGCAGCGCTCCGTGGCCCAGGTGATGACTGCCCCAGTGATCAGCGTGGGACCCGACACGCCCCTGCAGGAGGCCGTGCAGTTGATGAGCAGCCACCACATCAGTGGCTTGCCGGTGGTGGCTGCCGATGGGGTGTTGGTGGGGGAACTCACCGAACAGGAATTAATGGTGCGTGAAAGTGGTTTTGACGCCGGCCCCTATGTGCTGCTGCTGGACAGCGTCATCTACCTAAGGAATCCCCTCGGTTGGGACAAAGAGGTGCACCAGGTGCTGGGTAACACCGTTGGCGAATTGATGGGAAGCCATCCCCATAGCTGCGGCCCTGAGTTGAGCCTCTCCCAGGCCGCCCGCCTGCTCCATGACCGCCGCACCCAGCGCTTGGTGGTGGTGGACGCTGACCAGCGGCCCGTAGGGGTGCTCACCCGCGGTGATGTGGTGCGCGCCCTGGCCGAATCGGCTTGAAGCTTGGCCTAACGCAGGGGCGGTGGTGCACTCACGCCACTCTCCTGCAGGGCCGGGGGGGCGGCAGGCGGTAACACCGGTGGGGCTGGGGTGGCTCGGCTGTCGCTGCCGGCTGTGATCGAGAGGCTGGGGTCGTAGACGGCTTGGCCGCTGCTGGGGGAGCTGAAGGTTTCCGGAGCCGGCAGGTCGGGGGGCAGGGGGGCCGGGGTTACTGGGCTGCCCATCGCCTGGCCAGCGCTGGGTAGTTCCGGGGCCCGGGGCGCCGGGTTGGAGTTGAGCGCCAGCGTGGGATCGGCGGTGATCGGTGGTTCCCGCAGGGGCGCTCCGGCCGAGGGCCTGGTGGCTGATTTGGGGCCCGAGGGGGACCAAACCATGCGGGCGAGGGGCACCACCCCCTGTTCCATCAGTCGATTAAGCCCCGCCAGGGCTCTATCCATAACGCTGCCCCCCAGTTTCAGGCTGCATTGCACGGGATTGCCGCAGTCGCGGCCCCTACCGAGGGGGCTGAGGTTGGCCAGCAGGTTGCCCTGCAGATAGAAGGGTCGCTGTTCCAACTTGAGCATGTAAGGCACATGCACAAAGCTGGTGGCGCCACCGCTGATCCAGTTGGCGTCCTCTTCGTTGAAGCCCTTCACCCCAGGCACGATGAAGCGGCTCTTGGAGGCATGGTCTGGCATGTAGGCCGCCACCAGCCCACGGCTACGGGCTAGTTCCTTGGTTTGCTCGAGGGTGAGGCCATCGCGGCTCATGAACACCTCCATGCGCCCGTCGCTGCGCAGCCCCATCACCATGCGGATCCGCGGCAGGAAATAGCGAATCTGCTGGCCCATGCTGACGCTGTAGGCGCCCTTGTAGCTGCTGGGCGGTTCCTGCATGTCGTTGTAGAGCGCGTGCAGGCCACCGATGAAGGTGTCGTATTCGCCGGCGCGGGCGTCGGTGAGCTCGCCGTAGCCAAAATCGACGCGGCCCTGGTGGGTAATGCCAATGAAGGCCCGTTGACGGGAGGCGGTGCGGTTGCGACCGCGCCACACCTGATTCCCTAGCTTGATGTCCCCGAGGGGCACCGTCACGTCTTGGCCGGGGGCGTCGTTATAGCGCTCGTACATCGGCCCGCTCACGAAGGCGAGGGCGTTGCTGTCGTTGTAGGCCTCCTGCTCGCGATCCCAGCCTTCGAGCATGCCAAAACTCACCTTGCGGGGATCGAAATCCACAGCAAAAACCTCCTGGTCGGGGAGGTAGCGGAAGTTGTCGTCCACCGGGGCGGCATTGCTAAGTAATGCATGGTTACTGGCGCCGGCCTTAGGGCCGTTGGGGGCGATCGCCACCAGGAAGGTGAGGGCGGCTACGGGCAGGCCAATGGCGGTCCAGCCCAACCAGCTGAACCGGCGTTTCAAGGATTTTGGTCGGCGCGACGACTTATGGGCCAGGGTCTCGCCGGATCTCAGCGTAGGCCGCTTGCGACCAGTAGCTGTTCTGTCCTCCTCGCGATGGGTGGGACGTCGGTTGTTCGCTGCCGCAGGCCTGTCCGCCACTCCAGCACTTGCCCTACGGCGACGACCCATTGATCTGTTTCCCTGTCAGCAGGTTTGTCGCCAGTTAAGCAACCGAATGCTGGCAAAACCAGCTGCGGCCAATGCTTTTCAAGCGACTTATAGCTTAATGGAAATTCTTCGATTTTTCCCAGGGTCGCCAGCGGCGGGGGCAGGTCTCCGGCTGGACCAAGCCCCATCACTGGCAATCGCTCAGCGGCGGCCGGTGTGTAGTCCCACCACCCGCGCCACAATCACCACAATAAAAAGCTGGCTGAAGAAGGCCTGGAAATAGAAAATCATCTGGCTCCACCCGTCCTTGAGGCCGATCACCGTGCCGGCCGTGGTCGAGCCCCCCAGGCTTAGGAACATCAACTGGGCATGGTTTGGGATCGTGGTGTCGAAGCCGTAGGCCGTTGGGTTTAGGTAGAAGTTGAGGGAGTGCAGTTCAAAGCCCAGCACCGTGAGGTTGGCGTAGCAGATGATCACCCCAAAGAGCAGATCGGCATCCACCTCTTTTGTATGCCAGATGTTGTAGGTGAAACGCCAGAGCACCACCGCGGTGATCACTGCCACGGCGCCGTAGCAAAACAGCCCTAGCAGCGAGCCCATGGGGCCGCCATGGCTCAGGTTGAACACCGCCCAGGCCAGGCAGAGCCAGAGAAATAGCACCGCCTGGCGTCGCAGCCAGCTTTCCGATTCGCCGCTGAGCCGCAGCCCCAGCAGCAGGGTGAAATACATGATCGGTGCCAGCACCAGATACCTCAGCAGCCGCGCCCCCAGGCCCAGCGGTTCTGGCAATAGGGGAATTAGCAGCAGTTCCAGCATCTGCACCAGGGCCAGGTCGTGGAAGCGCAGCTGCAAAAACCAGCGACTAAGACTTTTCATCGCAGAGCTGGCCCCTGATTAGTGGCTGAGGTCCAGCATCCGCTGGATTGGGGCCAGGGCCCGTTGGCGTAGCCCCTCCTCCAGTTGGATCTCTGGGGCCAGCTCCCGCAGGCAGCTTTCCAGTTTGTCGAGGCTGTTGAGCCTCATATAAGGGCAGGCGTTGCAACTGCAGCCATCCAGCCCCGGCACCGGGTGGAAGCTTTTACCTGGGGCGGCCTTGCGCATTTGATGCAAGATCCCCGGTTCCGTGAGCACGATGAAGGCCTGGGCCTTACTGCTGAGGCTATGGGCCAGCAGCTTGCTGGTGGAACCGATGAAGTCGGCATGGTCTAGCAGCAGGTCTTCGCATTCCGGGTGGGCGATTACCTCCGCCTCCGGATGGGCCAGTTTCAATTCGAGCAAGGCCTGTTCGCTGAAGGTTTCGTGCACGATGCAGCTGCCGGGCCAAAGGCTCAGTTCCCGGCCCAGCTGTTGTTGCACCCAGCGGCCGAGGTTTTTGTCGGGGGCAAACAAGACCGGTCGATCGGCCGGAATCTGACCCACCAATTGCACTGCATTGCTACTGGTGCAGATCAGATCACTCTGGGCCTTGATTGCCGCTGAACAATTGATGTAGCTCACCACGTAGTGGTTTGGATGGGCGGCACGGAAGGCGGCAAACGCCTCCGGTTGGCAGGAATCAGCCAGGGAACAGCCCGCTTCTAGGTCGGGCAGCAGCACCGTTTTTTCCGGGCAGAGGATCTTCGCGGTTTCGGCCATGAAATGGACGCCGCAAAAAACGATCACCTCGGCATCGGTGCTGGCGGCCCGGCGGGCCAGCTCCAGGGAATCACCGATGAAATCGGCCACATCCTGGATGGCGTCGTCTTGGTAGTAATGGGCAAGGATCACTGCCCGGCGGTCCTGGCGCAGCTGCTGGATGCGTTCCAGCTGATCCCTGGGGCTCGGGGGTGGGGCGAGGCTGGCGAACACGCGCGGGTGGCCTGGGCAGGATGATGACGTCAGCTTAGAAACCCTGGCGGGAGTCCCCTTGCTGCGACTGGCCATTGCCGGCGATCTCCATGGCCAGTGGGACCACCACGACGATGCCCTGCTCGAGCAGCTGGCCCCTGATGCCCTGCTGGTGGTGGGCGACCTGGCCGATGGGGACGTGCGTTTGCCCCGGCGGCTAAGGGCCCTGCAGCTGCCGGTGGCCTGCATTCTTGGCAACCACGATGCCGCCAAAGATCGCAGTGGCAGCACCATCGCCCGGATGGAACAGGCCCTGGGGTCTTTGCATTGCGGCTGGGCCCTAAGGCTGCTGGATCCCCCTGGCCTGGCGGTGGTGGGTGCTCGCCCCGGCAGTGCCGGCGGTGGCTTCCATCTCTCCGATGCGGTGAAGGCCCATTGGGGTGAAATGTCTGTGTTCGAATCAGCCGAGCGCATCAGCGCCGCTGCCCTGGCGGCCCCCAAGGATCGTCCCCTGGTGGTGCTGGCCCATAGCGGCCCCAGCGGCCTTGGCAGTGGGGCGGCCGATCCCTGTGGCCGCGACTGGAAGCGGCCGGCCCGGGATTGGGGGGACCAGGACCTGCAGGAGGCGATCCTGCGCATCCAGCGCCAGCGCCCCTTGCCCCTGGTGGTGTTTGGTCACATGCACCATCGCCTGCGCCAGGGGCAAGGGCAGCGGCGCACTATCCACCGGGACCGCCATGGCACCGTTTACTTGAATGCCGCCTGTGTACCCCGCCACCGCGTAGACCCCCAGGGCAATCCCTTGCGGCATTTTTCCTGGGTGGAGCTGGCGGAGGATGGGGAGATCCGTTTGGTGGCCCACCGTTGGTATGGGCCGCAGGGGGAATTAGTGGAAGATCAGATGCTGTTGGAGCAGATCCGGCTCCGCTGCTGATCACTCCTCGCTGCTGATCACTCCTCAATGTTGATAATTGCCTGCATTAGCAGCCATGGTTATGGCCATGGGGCCCGGGTGGCGGCCCTGTTAGGCGCCCTCCATAGGCAAGAACCGGATTGCCACTTTGTGCTCTCCACCGCCCTGGCGCCAGCTTTCCTAGCCCAGGTTTTTCAGGGGATTCCCTTTGAGCAGCGCCCTTGCCAGTGGGATGTGGGGGTGGTGCAGGCCGATGCCCTCGGCAGTGATCCGGAGGCGACCCTGCTGGCCCTCGAAAAGCTTGAGAGCGAGCTGCCGGCGCTGTTGGACAGCGAAACTGCCTATCTCCAGGACTTGCTGTGCCGGCATCCCGGCCCGGCCCTGGTGCTCGGTGATGTGCCCCCCGCCGCTGTTCTGCTGGCCCAACGGCTAGGGCTGCCGCTCATCTGGCAGGCAAATTTTGGCTGGGATGCCATTTATAAAGAGATGGGGCCGGCTTTTAGCCCCTGGGCGCAGCACTGTGCCCAGCTCTACGGCCAGGGCCAGGCCGTGATCAGTTGCCCCTTTTCCTTGCCGATGCCCTGGGGGATCCCCAGCTGGCAGGTGGGCCTCAGTTGCGGCCAACCGGCTTTTAGCGAGCAGCAGTTGCGGCAACAACTTCGCTTGAGCCATCCCCGGGAGCGCACGGCCCTGCTTAGTTTTGGTGGCCTGGGGTTTCAGCTTGATCCGGCCCTGCTGGCGCTTTGGCCCCACTGGCATTTCTTGGTGAATGATCCGAGCCTGGCGCAGGCGGCCAATGCCAGCCTGATACCAAAGCAGCTGCGGCCCCTGGATCTAATGCCGCTTTGCAGCCGGGTGCTCACCAAGCCCGGCTACAGCACCTTCTGTGAGGCCCTAAGCCAGGGGCTGGGGCTGCTGGTGGTGGAACGCCAGGGTTTTAGCGAGGCGGCCGTTCTACAAGCAGGCTTGCAGCAGCATGGCTGGCATCGCTTGCTGCAGCGCCAGGCCTTCCTTGGGGGGGCCTGGCAATTGGATCAACCCCTGGAGCCGCCCCTGGGGTCGCCCTTGGCCAAGGGGGGCGAAATTGAGGGGGCAGCCCTGCTGCTGGGCCAGCTTCAGTCTCATTCATGAGATTGCTGAGTGAAGCCCGCCGCCGCTGGCGATGGGGAAACCGGTATAGGGGACTGGACAGGCGGACGATTTGAGCTTGCCGATTTGATCAAACCGTGCCGCTGCACTGGTCAGGGGGCTAAGGCCAGGGCTGGGTTTTTTTCAGGGGTCTAGCTGGGGGGAACTGTTTTGGCTGGGGAGTTGCTATCTCAGCTTGGGATCGCATCTGGGGCTTGCTTGGCTAAAACCCTTTGGAGTGACAGCTTTTCCAGGGTGTTAGCTAATTGTCTTGGCTGAGATTGTGCGCTTGGTTGCCTGGAATAAAAACCGCCCCTTTATGAGGGAAACGCTTCGTATCGAATGTGACTGAATCCCTTTTGTTCGACGCAGTCACTTACTAATTCGACCAGTCAATGGACAGTAGACAATTTATTATCTGGTCGACTGATATTCTCGAACGTCTAATCGTTCGGCATATTTGCACCGACCGTTTCTGAAAACTTTTACGTGAGCGGCCGCAAATTCTTTTCATCTATGGCGTATTCACTGCGACTTAGCACCTGTCGCATTGGACTCTCCATCCTTGCTGCCTCCTCCCTGGTGGCGCCCGTATCGGCAGCAACAGCAGCCCCTGGGGTGGCCGCTGGCGCCCAGGCCCAAGGGGGAGAAACCCTTGTGGCCCAAACCGAGCTGGCCCAGTTCAGCCTGCCGCGCTTGCAGTTGCCAGGGTTGCCGGCCCTACCCCGCATGTTTGCGATCACCCCTGAGCGCCGTGCCCTGCTCAACACCATTCGCTATGCCGAAGGCACCTGGAAGGAGGGCACAGACCTGGGCTATCGGGTGATGTTTGGCGGCAGTTTGATGAATTCCCTGGATCGTCATCCCGATCGGGTCAACTACACCACCGGCTACGCCAGTGCCGCTGCCGGTGCCTACCAGTTCATGCCTGGCACCTGGGGCCTGGTGGTGAGGGCCATGGGCCTGGCCGGTTTTGAACCCCATGCCCAAGATCAAGCAGCCCTGTTCCTGGTCCAACGCCGCGGCGCCCTGAACCTGGCCGATCGCGGCGAACTCACCGCGGAATTGGCCGCCAAGCTCTCCCCCGAATGGGCCTCCTTCCCCACCATCGCCGGCAGCAGCTACTACGGCCAGCCGGTGCGCCGGCTCACGGAGTTGCAGCGCTTTTATGAGGCAAACCTGGCCCGGCTTAAGGGGCGTCTGCCGATGGCAAAAACCGATGGCAGTGAGCAGGCAGCCTGCAACGACAGCAGCCTTGACTGCGCCCTCAAGGGCATGGATCGCCGCTAGGCCTTCGCTTCCGGTTTAGGCAATTTCCAGAGGGCCAGTAGATAGGCGGCCACGCCACTGGCCAGAAAGGCAAATACATTGCCCACTACCGGTAAGGGATCGGCCGTGCGGGTGAGCACCGGCCCCAGCCCCAGCACGCCAAACAGAATTAGCCACAGGGGCGACATCAGCAGCAGCCAGGGCCAGGCGATCAGCACCCCTTGCTTGCGGGGGTAGGAGGCAAAACCCGCCACCAGCCCCCCCAGCACCGAGGTGGAAACGGTGAGCAACCACTGTTCCTGGGGTAAGCCAGGCACCACCTGGCAGCCCCCCTGCTCCAGACAGCCGCGCACCGCCCCTAGCGCCCCAACGATGGCCCCATCTTCCCCGTGGTCAGCCACGTAGTACTGGTTGCCATAGCGGGTTTGGAGCTCCACCCAGTAGGAGCGGGGCATCAGCGCAAACAGGGCCTCGCCCACGTTGAAATTCAGCAGGTTTCCTCCCCGCGGGTCTGCCACCAGCAGCAGGCTGCGTTCATCCAGGTCCCAGTACTGCTTCACCGCCTGGCCGGGGCTGCGGTCGTATTGGGTGAGAACCCGCAGTTTCCAGCCGCTACTGGCTTCGAATTGATCTAGCTGCTCTTCCAGGGCCCTGCGCTGGCTGCTGGTGAGCGCTTTGGCCAGATCGATCACCGGTGTGGGGTGATCGGGCAGCAGCTCGGGGTTGTCGTAGGCCAGGGCTGGGGCCGGTTGAACCAGCAGCAGCAGCCCCCAGAGGCTCACCAGCAGCGAAAGCAGCAAACGTGCCATGGGGGGCCTACGGGTTAAAACGCATTGTTATCGATGCCCGGGCCGGGCTGTGGCTGCTGCAATGGATTGGTTGCGACAACGCTTGGCTGAGCAGGGGGGCCGCGCCGGCTTTGCCCCGGTGATGGATTGGCTGCTCAACGACCCAACCCATGGCTTCTATGGCAGTGGCCGGGTGCGCTTTGGCCCCCAGGGGGATTTCGTTACCTCCCCTTCCCTGGGTTCCGCCTTCGGCGAATTGTTGTTGCGTCAGCTAATCCCGCTGCTGGCCGCCCTGGCCGCCCGCACTGAGGGGCCGATCCGTTTGCTGGAATGGGGGCCGGGGGAGGGCCAGCTGGCCGCCCAGCTGGGCCAGGGGCTCTTGGAGCTGGATCCCCCCTGGCTGCAGCGGCTGGAACTGGTGCTGGTGGAAACAAGTGCCCCGCTGCGGGATCGCCAAAGGCAGCGGCTCGTCCCCCTGGCCTTGCCCCATCGCTGGGCCACGGCGGCGGAGCTGGCCGCGGCGCCCACACCAGGCCTGGTGCTGGCCCATGAATTAATCGATGCCCTGCCGGTGGAGCGCTTCCTCCTGCACCAGGGCCGTTGGCATTGCCTTGAGGTGGTGCTTGCCGCCGATGGCGGCATCGGCTGGGCCCCTGGCGCCCCCCTGGGGGCCGAAACCCTTGCGGTGCTAGCTGGGCTTGGTTTGCCCGCCGATGGCGGCGGTAGGCCCGAAGGCTGGACCAGCGAGTGGTGCCCAGCCCTGGCCCCCTGGCTGGCCCAGGTGCGCCTGGGCTTGAGCCAGGGCTGGCTGCTGGCGATTGATTACGGCCATCCCGCCGCCCGCTACTACGGCCCCCAACGGGATGGCGGCACCCTGCTGGCCAACCGAGGCCAGCTCAGTTGCCAGCAATTGCTGCAGGACCCCGGCGATTGGGATCTCACCGCCCATGTGTGCATTACCCACCTGGAACAGGCGGCGGCCGCGGCCGCTTGGCATTGGCGGGGCGCCAGCCTCCAGGGGGAGGCGCTGCTGCAGTTGGGTTTGGCAGCGGAAATCTCCGCCCTTTCAGCCCCAGGACCGCTGGATCTGCCCCAGCGCTTGGCCCGCCGCGAGGAATTGCTGCGGCTGGTGGACCCCTACCTGTTGGGGGGGTTCTGGTGGATGCTGCTGGCCACGGAGGGGAGCTGCAACTTCCAAGCGGATGGTGAGGGGCTTACCCGCCCTGGCTGGTGGCCCTGAGCGCTGCAATCGCCGCCTCAAGGGGCACATCGTCACGGATGACCACGGCACCGATGCCCGTGGGCAACACAAAGCGCACCCGGCCATCGCGCACTTTCTTATCGCGCAGCAGGCATTGCTGCACCGCTTCGGCCGCAAAGCTGGGGGCGGCAGTCGGTAGGCCCGCCCGCTGGATCAGCGCCAGTTGTCGTTCCTGGTCGGCCCTGGTCCAGAGGCCCAGCTCAAGGCTGAGCCAGCCGACGGCCGCCATGCCGATCGCTACGGCTTCCCCATGCAGAAATTCGCTGTAGCCGCTGAGGGTTTCCACCACATGGCCGAGGGTGTGGCCGTAATTAAGGATTGCCCGCAGGCTGCCCTCCCGCTCGTCGGCGGCCACCACCCTTGCCTTGGCCGCGGCGGATCGCTTCAGGATCTGCAGCAGCAGGCTGGGTCCCACCGCCCCGAGGCTGTGGAGCTCCCCCTTCGCTTCCAGGGCTTCAAACAGCACCGGATCACCAATCACCCCGTACTTGATCACCTCCGCCAGGCCAGCGCGGAATTCGCGCTCCGGCAGGGTGGCCAGGGTGTCTGGATCCACCAGCACCAACTGCGGTTGGTGGAAGGCACCGATCAGGTTTTTGCCCCCGGGGTGGTTCACGCCGGTTTTGCCGCCGATGGCCGCATCCACCATGGCCAGCAGGGTGGTGGGTACCTGGGCCACGGCGATGCCCCGCAGCCAGGTGGCGGCCGCAAAGCCGGCCATGTCGCCCACCACGCCGCCGCCAAGGGCCACGATCAAGGAGCCGCGCTCCAGCTGGTGGGCGTAGGCGGCATCGTGGATTAGGGCAACGCTGGCGGGGGTTTTCTGGGCTTCGCCAGCGGGAATCACCAGGCTTTCCACCAGGAAACCGGCGTGATGCAAGGAGCGTTCCAGCGCTGGGCCATAGGGGCCGGCCACATCGGCATTGCTAACCAGCAGCAGGCGGGTGTTGCGCTTGAAGCCCCGCTCCAGCAGCCGTTCCCCCAGTTGGGCTAAGCCCCCCCGGCCGATCAGGATTGGATAACTGGCGGCGCCCAGGTCCACCGCAACGGTTTGCAGTGCCGAGGGGCTGTCTATGGCCATGGGGAACTGCACAGCTCTTTCCGCCTCTGAATGTATGGCCCCTTTGGCTCACAATGCTGCGAAAGGTTTGGAGGGTTCGATGCGCCGATCGCCGTTGCTGCCCTGGTTGTTTGTGGCTCCGGCCCTGGCCCTGGTGCTGCTCACCGTGCTGCTGCCAGCCCTGATGGCGCTGCTGATCAGCTTTACCCACACCGGTCTCGACCTGCGGGAACCACTGCAGTTCATCGGCCTGGCAAATCTGCGGCGTTTGCTGGCCGATCCGATGTTTCTGCGGGTGTTGGGCACCACTTTTCTTTATCTAATCGGGGTGGTGCCGCCGATCGTGGTGGGTTCCTTGGCCCTGGCGGTGCTGGTGAACCGCAGCCTGCCAGGGGTCCACTGGTTCCGCGCTGCTTTTTACACGCCGGTGCTGGTGTCGATCGTGGTGGCCGCCATCGCCTTCCGCTGGCTCTATGCCGAAAACGGCCTGATTAATGGCTGGGGCCAGGCGCTGCTGGGCAGTGGTTTTCAACCGATTGGCTTTCTCACCGATCCGCGCCTGGCCCTACCGGCGGTGATGCTCGTGACCCTCTGGAAAGGCCTCGGCTACTACATGGTGATCTTCCTGGGGGGGCTGCAGGGCATCTCAAAGGATCTGTATGAGGCCGCTGAACTGGATGGCAGCCGCGGTTGGCGCCAACACATCGACATCACCCTGCCGCTGCTGCGCCCCTACGTGGGCCTGGTGGCGGTGATCTCCGCCATCGCCGCCACCAAGGTGTTTGAGGAGGTGTTTTTGATGACCCAGGGGGGCCCCGCCGATTCCACCCGCACCGTGGTTTATTACGTGTACGACCTGGCCTTCCAGGAGTTGGAGATCAGCTACGCCTGTACGGCCGGGTTGGCCCTTTTCCTGGTGGTGTTGCTGCTCAGCCTGCTGCAACAGCTGCTCAAGGGCAGTGGCCTGCCTAAATTGGAAGATTGAGGCCTGGCGAATTTGGAGCGGCTGGGGATCGTTGGCAGCGGCCAGCTGGCGGAGATGTTGGCTGAGGCGGCTCAGACCATGGGCCTGGAACTGCATCTGCAGGCCAGTGATGCCACAGACCCGGCGGTGGCCCTGGCGGCCGGAGCGGTGATCGGCGATTCCTCTGATGGGGAAGCCACCGCCCTGCTGGCCCAGACCTGCTCCCGCATCGGCTTTGAAAACGAATGGGTGGATTTGGCCAGCCTGGAAGAGCTGGAGGCCCAGGGGGTTTGTTTTCAGCCGGCGGCGGCCGTGTTGGCGCAGCTGGTGGATAAACGTCAGCAGCGGCAGCTGTTGAAGAATCTCAACCTGCCAAACCCCCTTTGGTGTGACCTGGCCACGGTGGTGAAGGCCGGCGGAGCCCTGCCCCCTGAGTTGCATTTGCCGCTGATGGCCAAGGCCATCTGTGGGGGGTACGACGGCCGCGGCACCGAACGCCTCACCACCCGGGCCTGCCTGGAGGCGTTACTGATGCGGGTGGATCACCACCAGTGGATCCTTGAGGAGCTGGTGCCCTTTGAGCAGGAGCTGGCCGTGGTGATAGCCCGCAACAGCCAAGGGCAGATCAGTCTTTTCCCGCTGGTGGAAACCCATCAACAGAATCAGGTTTGCGACTGGGTGCTGGCGCCGGCCCTGGTGAGCCATGCGGTGCAGGCCCGGGCCCGCTCCATGGCCGTTTCCCTGGTTACAGCCCTCAACTACGTGGGGGTGCTGGCGATTGAGTTTTTTCTTAGCCCCACTGGCTTGCTGGTGAACGAGATCGCCCCCCGCACCCATAACTCCGGCCACTTCACGATTGAGGCCTGCCACACCAGCCAATTCAGCCAGCAGCTCAATGCCCTGGCCGATCGCCCCTTTGGGGATCCGGGCTTGAAGCTGCCGGGCGCCTTGATGGTGAACCTGCTGGGTTTTGAGGAGTCGGAGCACAGCTACGGGGCCGAGCGGGCCCAGCTGGAGCAATTGGCCGGGGCCCATCTGCATTGGTATGGCAAGGCCCAATCCCGGCCTGGCCGCAAACTCGGCCACGTGACCCTGCTGCTGCAAGGCTCCACGCCGGAGCTGCGGCGCCAGGAGGCAATGCAACGCTTGGCAGAGGTGCGGGCGATCTGGCCGAACCCCGTTGCAAAGCCCTAAATTCAATGCGGACTGCTGCGTTGGTGTTTGCCCTTTCCAGTGTTCTGATCTGACTCCCTTTTCGACATGGGGGGGGTGTCGCGAAGGTGACGTAGGCCGGCCCCGTAGCCGGAAATGAAGCCCCGCTTTCCTCCCCCTTCTGGTTACTCCAGGTCGAAGACTGAGGGCACCACGGCCTGGCGGTCCACCCTTTTCAGGCCAAATCCTGCAGCCGCTGTTCCAGTTCGGGGCGGCTCAACCTGGTCACCACAAACACCTCCTGGGCGCTGCTGCCCCGGCGGGCCACCAACTTGTGGCCACCGGTAATCGCCGTGGAAACCCGCAGCCGCAACCCCTCGCAGCGCCCCTTGACGCGGCAGATCACCGCTGGGGTAACGGTTTCAATCGCCTCATCCAGGGCAAGGGCCTTCAACCTGGGGATCAAGCCCTCCAGGTAGGTGCTGTGGGTGATCACCACCCGTCCCACGGGATTCTCCTCAGGCGCGTTCCAATGGGGCCATGGTGAGCCCTTCGCCCCCCAATTGCATGTGATAGAGCTCCGCCTGTTCCTGGGGCCCTGTCCAAACCACGGCGCTGCCCTGGCGATCCACCTGGTGGGCCAGGCTCCAGGCCCGGTCTGGGGTCATGGCGGGGATGTATTTCACCAGGCACTCCACCACATGCTGGAAGGTGTTCACCTCATCGTTGAGCACCACCACCTTGAAGTTGGGGTAGGGGCTGCGTTCCAGCAGCGTGCTGCCTGAAGGGCTGAGTTGGGGGGTGCTGCTGGCCACCGGCCCTTCACGGATGACCTCCATTTTGCGGTACCCGGTAACCGGCTTGGTTAAACTTGGGCCAATTGAACGCACACCGTGCTGATCACCCTGGGATGGGCTGCCCTGGCCGCCAGTTTCACCTTCTCGATCGCCATGGTGGTGTGGGGCCGCAATGGTGACAATTCGATCCATTTCTGATCCCTTGGCGCAGCTGACCCTCGCGGATCTTTCGCTCACGGATCTTTCGTTCACGGATCTTCCCCTCAATGCCCTGCTGGCCTCAGTGGCTGCCCTGCTGCTGTTGTTTGTGAGTGGTGGGGTGGTCTATTTATCGGCGGTGGAGTGGCGGGACCGTCGCCGCCGCACTGCCGCCGCCGTTCCGCCCCGCAAGCGCCGCCCCTGAGGCTTTCCATGGCCCGCGCCCTGCGGCTTCCGCCGTTCAGCTGCAGCATTGCCCTAGCCCTGCTGCCCCTGCTGGGGGCGCTGGTGCTTTGGCGCAGTGCCAAGCCCCATATCCCAGGGGACCTGCGCTTGCTGTTGCAACAGGCCTCCCTGGTGCAAAGCCTGCCGGTGGACCCCCGGCGGCCGCTGCCGGAGCTGTGGCGTAAACGCTTGCCTGGCCCCCTGGCCACCAAGCTTTGGCGGGAGGGATCTGGCCCTTGGCTGCAGTTCTGGGGGATCCATGCCGATGGGGCCCCAGCGTTGGTTTTGCGCCCCAGCGGCCCGCCGCTGGCGGTGGCCAATGGCTTCCAGTGGGGTCCTTACTTGGTGGTAAGCGCTGATCCCCTCAGTCGCCAGAGTCTCCAGGGCCAGTTGCAGGGTTCCCACCAGCGCCTCGGGCGCCTGGCCTGTGGCGCCCTGGAGGGCCCTGATCCGGCGGTGTATTGGCGCAGCCAGGCCCTGGGGGCAATGGCTGCTTCCTGGGCCCCGCTGCTGCAGCCTTTCCAGGAGGGCTGCCTGCGGCTGCAGGGGCAGCATTGGTGGGGGGAGACCACGGCCGAATCGCCCCTTGTGGCCCAGCTCCCTGGGCAGCCGCCGCCGCTGGGGGCTTTCCCCAGCCCCGCTGGCGCCCTGTTGCAGCTAGAGGGCCGCGGCCTGGCGCCGCTGCTGGATCAGCTGCTGGCAACCCCGGGCTTGGGGCCTTTGTTGCGGCAGCGTTACGGGCTCACGGTCCCCCAGGAACAGACACTGCTGCACACGCCATTCCGGCTCAGCCTGCGCCCCAACCCCGCCAATGATCCCTATCGGGCCAGCCTCTGGTTGCGGCTCCAGGGCCGCCCAGGTAAGTCGCCAGCGCTGGAGGCGTTGCTCAAGGGGCTAACTAAAGGCCTCCCAGACGACCTGCGCCTGGAGCAGCAGGGCAGCGCCTTTCGGGTGCTGGATACTGAGGGCCAGGGGCAGGCCGGTTGGCGCCGTTTGCCCTCCGGCGATCTGCTGCTGGTGCTTGGCGGCTCGCCCCAGGCCAGCGGCCCTGGCGATCTGGAGGCCCAGCTGCCGTTGCAGCCCCTCGGGGCTGGGATTGGACTGCGGCTGCGGGCCCAGCCCAAGGCCCTGGCGGAACGCCAGCTGCTACCCCCCAGCCTGCCCCCGGCCCTGCGCCAGGCGGGTGGGCTCAAGGCCCTCTGGCGGCCATTGCCAGGGGGTGCCTCTGCTCAGGTGAGCGGCGCGCTCTCCTGGGACTCGCCGCCAGCCTCTAAATCAGCGGGGGCACCGGCGGCTGGCTCTAGCTCGCCCTGAGCAACTTCTGGGTGCAGCTTGCGTTCGCGGCGGCGCCGCTCGGAAGCCACGGTTTCTTCCATCATCTGCACCGCCTGGGCCATCTTTTCGAGATTGCCGGCATAGAGGCCCATGTCTTTTTCCAGCTTCTCCTGCTGGAGGCCGATCAGCTCACCCACTTCCCGGGCCCGCAGGCGCAGCGCCTCGGGATCCTGGTCATCGCCGCCGGCCAGTTCCTGCAGAACGGCAATCAAACCCACCGCATGGTGGCGCGAGTAGTGGAAATCGCTGCGGCCGGCCTCCTGGAGCACGCTGCGCAGCAAGTCGGGGGCACCGTCGCCTTTTTGCTGCAACCACTGGCGAATCTCAGCCTCCCCATGGGGGGCCAGGCTGGTGCGCAGCTGCTGGGCCTGCTGGCGCAGATCTTCAGCGGAGAGATCGGCGGCGGCACAAAGGGCGCTGAAGAGCTGTTCGCGGCGGTCGGCGGGTTCAAAGCCGGTGCTGAAACTGTCAAACACCTGGGTGAGCCCCAGGGCAAACAGGGCATCGGCGCGAAAACCCTGCTGGCACGACAACAAATGCAGTTCCACCAGCAGCTCATCCACCACCCGCCGGTAAAGGCCAGGGATAACGCGGGGATAGGCGTTGTAGAAGCGGCGCTTGCTGTCCGCCACCGTCTGGCTAATGCTCACCGGATGGTCCTCTGCCAGGGCAGACCCTAGCGCTCAGGGGCGTCGTCTTCGTCAGTAGGATCCGGCCAAGAGCCAGAGCAAACCCATGATCCCCATCGTTATCGAGGATTCAGGCCGGGGCGAAAGGGCCTTCGACATTTATTCGCGGCTGTTGCGCGAACGGATCATCTTCCTGGGGGAGCCAGTTACCTCGGATTCCGCTAACCGGATCGTGGCCCAGTTGCTGTTTCTGGAGGCGGAGGATCCCGACAAGGACATCTTCCTCTATATCAATTCCCCTGGGGGTTCGGTCTACGACGGCCTTGGCATCTTCGACACGATGCAGCACGTCAAACCCGATGTGCAAACCGTCTGTGTGGGCCTAGCCGCCAGCATGGGCGCCTTTCTGTTGGCGGCAGGGGCCCAAGGCAAGCGCAGCAGCCTGCAGCATTCCCGGATCATGATTCACCAACCCCTGGGGGGCGCCCGGGGCCAGGCCAGCGATATCAGGATTCAGGCCGATGAAATTCTCTTCCTCAAGCGGCGGCTCAATGAGGAACTGGCCAGCCGCACCCACCAACCCCTGGAGCAGATCCAGAAGGACACCGACCGGGACTTCTTTATGTCACCGGTGGAAGCAGCGGCCTATGGGCTGATCGACAAGGTGATCGACCAGCGCCCGATCCACGCGGTCTAGGGGAGCATTTCGGAGTGGCTGGAGCGCAGCTGCTTCCAAATCTGGCGAATTTCGTCGTAGGCGTTTTCTTGGCTGATCTTGCCGTTGGCTTGCAGGCCCACGATCAGACCCACCCGGTCGGCGAACTGTTCAAGGTTTTGGTGGAAGGCTAGCCGCTCGGGCGACCAGTCGTTGCCGCGATAACTGGAAAATGCCTCCAATGGCGACTTGGTGCCCTCGGCCCCTTCCGGGATTGGCTCCGGGCGCTCGTCAGTGTGGTTGCGCATTAAACCCATCAAGAGATTTTGCTTTGATTCAGATTATGGCGACTAACTCAGGAACTTGCTGGCATTAGCGGTGAATATCGCTCTTTTTCGGGCACTGGCGTGAAGTTTTGCACCACCTCCCGGAAGCGATCGCCATCAAGGCTTTCCTGCTCGATCAGTAATTCCACCAGGCAATCCATGCAGGGGCGCTGGCCTTCGAGCAGGGCAACGGTTTCCCGATAGCAACTGTCCACGATCAGCCGCACCTGGCCATCGATGCGATTGGTGATCGAATCAGATACTTCGCTGCGGGTCATCAGGTCTCGGCCCAGGAACACCTCCTGGTTGCCTGCCTCCAGGGAAAGCGGACCGAGCTCGCTCATGCCGAAGCGGGTCACCATCTGGCGGGCCATGCCGGCCACCTGCTGGATGTCTCCGGCGGCGCCGGTGGTTACTTCCCCATGGCCAAACACGATCGCCTCGGCGGCGCGGCCACCGAGGGCCCCCATGATCCGGGCCCTGAGCTGGGCGCGGCTTACCAGCATCTGTTCCTCATCGGGGGAAAACCAGGTGAGGCCCTGGGCTTGGCCCCGGGGGATCAGGGTTACCTTCTGCACCGGGTCGTGCTGTTTCACCAGGGTGCCCACCAAGGCGTGGCCCACTTCGTGGTAGGCGATCAGCCGCTTACTGCGGCCGTCGGTGAGCGGTGTGCCCTCCATGCCGGCGATCACCCGATCCACGGCATCATCGATTTCGGCCAGGCCGGTGGCTTCCTTGCGGCGGCGGGCCGTGAGAATCGCCGCTTCATTTAGCAGGTTGGCCAGGTCGGCACCGGTGAAACCAGGGGTACGCCGGGCAATCATCTCCAGGGACACATCCTCAGCAAGTTTCTTGTTGCGGGAATGCACCTTCAGGATCGACAACCTTCCCTTGATATCTGGCGCATCAACACTCACCTGACGATCAAAGCGACCGGGACGCATCAGGGCCGAATCAAGCACATCCGGCCGGTTTGTGGCGGCAATGATGATGATGCCGTTATTACCTTCAAAGCCATCCATCTCGGTGAGCAGCTGGTTGAGGGTCTGCTCCCTTTCATCGTTGCCGCCGCCGATGCCAGCCCCGCGCTGACGACCAACCGCATCTATTTCATCGATAAATATCAGACAGGGGGCATTCTCCTTGGCCCGCTTGAACAGATCGCGCACCCGGCTGGCGCCCACCCCCACAAACATCTCCACAAACTCCGAACCGGAGAGCGAGAAGAAGGGCACCCCGGCTTCGCCGGCAATCGCCTTGGCCAGCAGCGTTTTACCGGTGCCCGGAGGGCCCACCAGCAATACCCCGCGGGGGATGGTGGCCCCCACGGCGGTGAAGCGTTCCGGTTGCTTCAGGAAGGTAACCACCTCCTGGAGATCTTCCTTGGCCTCCTCAACGCCGGCCACATCGTCAAACTTGACGCCGGTTTCGGCTTCCATGGCAAAACGGGCCTTGGTTTTGCCGAATTGCATCGCCTGGCCAGGGCCGCCGGGCATGTTTGAGGAACGCCTAGCCAGAAATATTAATGAACCGATTAACAGCAGCGGAAATAGCAGGTTCCCCAGTAACCCCAGCAGGGGCGGCGTGCTGCGGGGGGGATGCACGTCGAAGCTGATGTTCTTGTCTTTGAGGCGGCTAATTAATTCCGGTGCCAGGCCGGGCAGATCCACCCGCAGCCGTTGCACACGATTTTCCAGGTCTGGATCCTGGGCTTCCACCACGGCACTGCGGCCGCCGTCATAGATATCCACCGCCGTGACCCGGCCGGCATCCACATAATCGAGGAAGCGCCCATAGGTCATGCGGGCCACGGCGCTGTTACGGGCCGCAAGGCTGGGGGCATTCACCACCCGACCAGGGCCGCCGTTGTTTACCACTTGCCAGCCCAGAAACAGGGCAAGACCTACGGGGAGCAGCCAGATGGCCAGAAGGCGCCAGCGGTTGTTCATAGGGAGGGGACGGCCGCTAATGGCTGGAATGTTTCGTGATTGTAAAGACCCTGAGAGACCAATGGCGGCTAGTAAACCCCTGGCGCCAGGCCCAGTTCCCGCTCGAGCGCCGCCACCGCCAGCTTTAGGGAAGGGGCCAGGGAACGGCTCTCCCCACACTTCGGGCTCCAAACCTTGCCGCTGCGGATTTCCGCCAGCTCCGCCAGCACCATGTCTTGGCCCTCCAGCAACTCCAGCTCCGCCAGGGGCACATCCAGCTGGGAGCGAAAGAAATGGGCGATGCGCTGGGGGTCTCGGTGCTCAAACCAAAAGCTCACGGCGTTTGCTTGCCAACTGATTTCTTCCACTAATTCCCGCCTCAGGGCCTCTTCCGGGCTTTCCCCAGGCTCCAGGTGGCCGCCAAACAGGGCCCAGGTGCCTGGATGCACGATGCCCTCGATGTCGTCGCGCAGTTGCAACAGCCAGCGGCCATTGCGCTCCAGCATTGCCAGGGCCACTTCCACGCTCATAGCCGGCGCAGGGCAACGATCGGATCCAGCTGGGAGGCGCGCCGGGCCGGCACCACCCCAAAGAAGAGGCCGATCGAGCCCGATAGCAACACCGTGGAGATCACACTGCCCAGGCCAATGGCGGCGGGCAGGGGGGTGAAGGCCGCCACCGCCATTACGGCGCCCACGCCGAGGCCGCTGCCGATCAGCCCCCCCAGGCTGGATACCACCAGCGCTTCCACCAGAAACTGCAGCAGCACGTCGTTGCTGCGGGCCCCCAAGGCCTTGCGCAGGCCAATTTCCTGGGTGCGCTCACTCACAGACACCAGCATGATGTTCATGATGCCGATGCCACCCACCAGCAGCGAAATGGCGCCAATGGCGCCGAGCATCAGCGTTAAACCGCCGGTGATCGTGCCCACGATCGAGAGGGCATCTTTTTGGGAGCGCACGGCGAAGTCGTCCTCCCGCAGGATTTTGTGGCGTAGCCGCAGCAGGTTGGTGATCTGAAACTTGGCGGCACTGATCGAATCTTCGTTTTTGGCTTCAACGCTGATGAAGCTCAGGGAGGTGCCATAGGTGGGATCCCGGCCGCTGAGGCGGCTCACCATCGTGCTCAAGGGCACATACACGGCATCGTCTTGGTTTTGGCCCAGAAAGGCCCCCTTTGCGGCCATGATCCCGATCACCTCAAAAGATTGGTCGCGGATGCGCACCTCCTTGCCCAGGGGGCTCCCCCCTGGCAGCAAGCGTTGGGCGATATCTGGACCCAGCACGGCAACGCTATGGGCGGCCCCCAGGTCTTCGGCGGAGATGAACCGCCCCTGGGCCATCTCGAAACGGCGCACCTTAAGGAAATTTGGGGTGATGCCCGAAACGGTGGCATTGGCGCTGAGGTCCCGGGCCCTCACGGTTTCGCCGAGGGTGATCTGGGGGGCCACCTGCCTAACGCTGGGCACCTGCTCGACGATCGCCTGGGAATCCTCAAGCACCAGGGTTTTGGGGGTGTCTATGCCCCGGCGCCGGGTGTCGTTGTTGCCGGGCACCACAAACAGCACGTTTGCCCCGAGGCTGCTGAGCTGACCTTCGGCCAGGTTTTGGGCCCCCTTGCCAACCCCCACCAGGGTTATTACCGAAGCATTGCCAATCACGATGCCCAGCATCGTGAGGGCAGACCGCAGCCGATTGGAACTGAGCGCCCCCAGGGCCATCGCCACGGTTTCCCCTAGGGGCAGGCGAGCGCTCATCGCCGTTTAACCGAGGTTGTCGGCGCTGCTGTGGTCATGGATATGGGTGCCGCGATGGACTACACCATGGCGCACATCCAGGGTTACCACTTCCCCCTGGCGCACGTCGCGGGTGACATTGGCCACGCCCACTATCACCGGAATGCCTAGCCGTTCACCGATCACAGCCGCATGGCTCTGGCTGCCCTCCTCCTCGGTGATCACCCCCTTGGAGCGACGGATCGCCTCCAGGTAGGAGGCCGTGGTGTGGCTCACCACCAGGATTTCGCCGGGTTGGATCCGGGCTGCCTCTTCTGGGGTCTCCGCCAGGCGCACCTTGCCGCTCACGGATTGGCTGCCAAAGCCGGTGCCGCGGCCCAGCACCGCTGAAACGATCCCCACCTTGACGAGGTCAGTGGAACCACTCACCCCCGCCAGGGTGCCGGCGGTTTGCACCACCAGGTCGCCCTCCTGCAGCAGCCCCATTTCCTGGGCCACCCCCATGGCAATGCTGAAGGTGCGGCTGGTGGAGGTCTGGGTGCCGATCACCAGGGAGTTAACCCCCCACACCAGCTGTAGCTGGCGGGCCACCTGCACATCACTAGTAACAGCGAGGATCGGGGTGGAGGGCCGGAATTTGCTCACATTGCGGGCGGTGGCGCCGCTCTTAGTGAGCGGCAAAATCGCTGCCGCATTCAGTTGGTTGGCGATCGTGCTCACCGCCTGGCTGATCGCATTGGGAATCGTGCTGGCCAGCTGGGTGTCTGGGGAACGGCTGGGATAGTCCCGTTCAATCCGGCGGGCGATGCGATCCATCGTTTCCACCGACTCCACTGGATAGAGACCCACGGCGGTTTCGTTGGAGAGCATCACCGCATCGGTGCCATCAAGAATGGCGTTGGCCACGTCGCTAACTTCGGCCCGGGTGGGCCTGGCGTTGGTGGCCATGCTGTCAAGCATCTGGGTGGCCGTGATAATCGGAATCCCCATGGCGTTGGCCTTGCGGATCAATTCCTTCTGCAGCAGGGGCACTTCCTCCGCGGCCATTTCCACCCCCAGGTCCCCCCGGGCCACCATCACCCCATCACAGAGGGGCAGGATTGCATCGATTTGATCGATGGCCTCGAATTTCTCGATCTTGGCGATCACCGGGGTGTGGTGGCCATGGCCGCGGATCAGTTCCCGGATCTCGTGCATGTCTGAGGGGTTGCGCACGAAACTGAGGGCCACCCAATCCACCCCCAGCTGCAGGCCGAAGGCAAGGTCAATGCGGTCCTTTTCCGTAAGCGCCCGCACGGAAAGCAGCGCATCGGGGAAGTTCACCCCCTTGTTATTGCTGAGCACCCCGCCCACGGTCACCTTGCAGTGCAGGGTCTGCTGCTCCTTGTCGATCGATTCGACCAACATCTCCACCTTGCCGTCATCCAGCAGGATGCGGCTGCCGGGGTCGATCTCAACGGCGAGGTTGTCGTAGGTGACCGTGGCAATGGTCTGACAGCAGGCCACATCCTTGGCGGTTAGGGCAAACAGGTCGCCTTTGGCCACAGTGATCGGCCCATCAACAAAGCGCCCGAGCCGGATCTTTGGCCCCTGCAGGTCCATGAGGATGCCCACATGCATCCCCAGTTGGTGGGCCACTTGGCGGATGGTGGCTGCCCGCTGGGCATGTTCCTGATGGTCCCCATGGGAGAAATTGAGCCGAAAGGTGGTCGCCCCCGCCAGAATCAATTCGCGAATCCGTTCCGGAGACTCAGTCGCCGGCCCGATGGTGGCCACAATCTTTGTGCGCCGCTGCAGGTCGGGCTGGGTCATGGACCGGTCCAGAGGCGTTGCGGAAGCTATCACCCGGCGGAAATCCCATGGACCTAAACAATTATCAGCACCAGGCCCGCAGCACCGCCCTTTATCCCGATAGGGGTACAAACATCCTCTATCCCACCCTCGGCCTCTGTGGCGAGGCGGGGGAGGTGGCAGACAAGGTGAAGAAGGTGCTGCGTGACCACGGCGGCCAGTTCAGCGACGCCAAAAAACAGGCGATTGCCCTGGAGCTGGGTGATGTGCTCTGGTACGTGTCGCAGCTAGCCGATGAGCTGGGCTTCTCTTTAGAGGAAATCGCCACGGCCAACCTGGAGAAACTGGCCAGTCGCGCTGCCCGTAACGTGATTGCAGGCAGTGGGGACCAGCGTTGATCCGCAGCATTGGCCGCTTACTTCTGACCCTGGGGCTGGCCCTGGCCCTGCTGGGGGGCCTGGCGGCGCCGGCGGCGGCCACGGAGTTGCGGCTGGCCCAGGTGCGGCTTGAGGCCTGCCCTGAGGCTGATGTGGGGGCCCAGCCCCAGCTCAGGCGCCCCCTCGGGGCCAGTTGCTATGCCCTGCGCGGCAGCGTTAATAACCCGGGAAAGCACACGGTCGTAGACACCGACGTGTTTGCCCAAATCCTCGATGCCAGCGGTGAACCGGTGCTGCAAAACCGCAGTCGCGTTGGTTCGATTGGTGATGTGCCCCCGGGCGAATCCAGCTTCGCCCTGCGCTTGGCGATCCCCGCCGGCACCCCCGGGCCGTTTTTGGTGAGCCATGCCAAGGCCCGTGGCTTCAGTACGCCAGTGCGCAGCCGCGCCGGAGCCAATGACGAGTTGCTGCCCCTGGAACAGCAGCTATTGGAATGAACTGAAGGAGGGGGAGAGGCTCATCGCCAGTTGGCTGAGCAGGCTGCCACTGATCTGCAGGGCAAAAAAGGCAATCAGGGCGGAGAGGTCAAGGCCCCCCAAGGGCGGAATCAAGCCCCTGAAAACGTTGAGGTATGGGTCGGTGATTGAACTGAGGGCCGCCAGCAGCGGATTACCCCAGTCAAGGTTTGGAAACCAGCTGAGCAGTACCCGCACCACCAGCACCACCGTGTAAATGCTGAGGGTCTGGGCCAGCACGGAAAGAAAGAAGCTGAGGTCCATGGGCCGGGCCGTTTGCCCGAATCTATCCAGCCCCTGCCCCGGCACCAGCCTTAACTGCAAAGGTGCGGTGGAATTTTTCGGTGAGGCTGATCCAGAAGGAGCGACCTTCGCTCTGGCGGCGGCGCTCGATGAAGCCCTGTTCGATTAGTTCCTTGATGTGGTCATAGGCGCCGCTGCCGCGCAGTTCCACCAGCTCCGACTGGAGAATGCGCTTTTTGAGGGCCACCGTGGCCAGGGTGCGCAGGCTGGCGGTGCTGAGGTCTACCGGCACCAGCTCCACCACCAGCTCCGCCAGGTCTGTGCGCAGTTGCAGGCTGAAGCCCTCCGGCTCCTGGCGCACCTCCAGGGCAGTATCCCTATGGGCGTAGTCGGCCATCAGGGTGATCAGGGCCAGCTCGGTATCTTCCTTGCTGCAGCGGGCCAGTTCACTGAGATCGTTGAGGCTGAGGCAGCGACCCTTGAGGTAGAGGATCGCCTCCAGCCGGGCTGGCAGAGAGAGGTCAGCGGTTGCCATGGCCCACGCTATCGGTTGGGGCTGAATCAGGCCAGAAACAATTGATAGGCCGGGTTCTCGGTTTCCTCCCACCAGGGGAAGGCCAACTTCTGGAGAAATTCCTGCCATTGGGGCAGCTCCGCTTCCGGCACCTGCACCCCCACCACGATCCGACCCACATCAGAGCCCTGGTTGCGGTAGTGAAAAATGCTGATGTTCCAGCCCGGATGCAGGGCCTCCACAAAGGCCATCAGCGCCCCGGGCCGTTCCGGAAATTCAAAGCGATAAAGCAGTTCCTGGGGCTGGGCCTGGGCGGGTAGGCGGCCCCCAACCATGTGGCGCAGGTGCAGCTTCACCAGCTCATTGCCGGAGAGGTCAACGCTGTTGAAACCAGCGCCAATCAATTTCTGTTGCAGGGCCTCAGCGTCGGCCCGATTGCGGATTTGTACCCCCACAAAGATGTGGGCGCTGGGGCCTGGGCCGAGGCGATAGCTGAATTCCGTGAGGCTGTGCTGGCCCAGTAAACGGCAGAAGCGCCGCAGGCTGCCGGGTTCCTCCGGGATTTCCACGGCAAAGATCGCCTCCCGTTCCTCCCCCAATTCGGCCCGCTCCGCCACAAAGCGCAGCCGTTCAAAATTCATGTTGGCCCCACAGGCCACCGCCACCAGCCGTTGGCCCGGGGGGCGATGGGCCAGATCGGCCTTGAGGCCCGCCACCGCCAGGGCGCCGGCCGGTTCAAGGATCGAGCGGGTGTCTTCAAACACATCCTTGATGGCGGCACAGATGGCATCGCTGTCTACGGTCACCATCCGATCCACCACCTGCTGGCAGAGCCGGAAGGTTTCCTCTCCCACCTCCCGCACCGCCACCCCATCGGCAAAGAGGCCCACCTGCTCCAGCCGCACCCGCTTGCCCGCCGCCAAGGAACGGGTCATGGCATCGGCCTCCACCGGTTCCACCCCAATGATTTCCACCTGGGGCCAGAGGCTCTTCACGTAGGCCCCCACCCCGGCGATCAGGCCGCCGCCACCCACGGCCAGATAGATGGCATCTGGCGGTTCCGGCAATTGCCGCAGGATTTCCAAGCCAATCGTGCCCTGGCCCGCGATCACCTCTGGATCATCAAAGGGATGGATGAAGGTGAGCCCCCGTTCCTGTTCCAACTGGCGGGCCCGGGTTTGGGCTTCGTCGTAGGTGTCGCCATGGAGCAGCACCTCCGCCCCGCGCCGTTGCACCGCCTCCACCTTGGTGCGGGGGGTGGTGAGCGGCATCACGATTAAGGCCTGGCAGCCCAGGTGCTGGGCGGCCAGGGCCACCCCCTGGGCGTGGTTGCCGGCGCTGGCGGCGATCACCCCCCGCTGCAGCTGCTCAGGGGGTAGTTGCACCATGCGGTTGAAGGCGCCGCGCAGCTTGAACGAAAACACCGGCTGCAGGTCTTCGCGCTTAAGCAGCACCTGCTGACCGAGGCGCGCCGAGAGGTTTGCCGCCAGTTCCAGCGGCGTTTCCACGGCCACGTCGTAGACGCGGGCCCGCAGGATTCGTTGTAAATAACCGTCCATTACCGCCTGAAGCTTGGCCCCATCCTCAGGCTTGGTGTCTAATGCGCCACTGCTGCCGCTGCCGGGGCCTAGATTTGGTGCTCAAGGGGAACGGGCGGAATGCACCTCAGTGAGCTGAGTCATCCCAATCAGCTACATGGCTTGGGCCTGCCAGAACTGGAGGCCATTGCCCGCCAGGTCCGTGAGAAACATCTGGAAACCGTCTCCACCAGTGGCGGCCACCTGGGGCCAGGGCTGGGCGTGGTGGAACTCACCCTTGCCCTTTATCAAACCCTTGACCTCGACCACGACCGGGTGGTGTGGGATGTGGGCCACCAGGCCTATCCCCACAAGCTGGTGACCGGTCGCTACGGCCAGTTCCACACCCTGCGCCAGCAGGGCGGCGTGGCCGGCTACTTGAAGCGCAGTGAAAGCCGTTTTGACCATTTCGGCGCCGGCCACGCCTCCACCAGCATTTCCGCCGCCCTGGGCATGGCCCTGGCCCGGGATCGCCAGGGGTTGAACCACAAGTGTGTGGCGGTGATTGGTGATGGGGCCCTCACCGGCGGCATGGCCCTGGAGGCGATCAACCACGCCGGCCACCTGCCCCACACCAAGTTGCTGGTGGTTTTAAACGACAACGACATGTCGATTTCCCCACCGGTGGGGGCCCTCTCGGGCTATCTGAACCGGATGCGGCTCAGTCCGCCGGTGCAATTTATTAGTGAAAGTGTTGAGGAGGGGGTGCGGCACCTGCCCTTCATGGGCGGCCAGCTGCCTTCGGAATTGGCCCGGCTTAAGGAGGGGATGAAGCGCCTGGCGGTGCCCAAGGTGGGGGCGGTGTTTGAAGAACTGGGCTTCACCTACATGGGCCCCATTGATGGCCACGACATGGGCCAGATGATCCGCACCTTCCAGGCGGCCCACCGCTGCGAAGGGCCGGTGTTGGTGCATGTGGCCACCACCAAGGGCAAGGGTTATCCCTATGCCGAAGCCGACCAAGTGGGCTACCACGCCCAGTCGGCCTTTGACCTATCCACCGGCAAAGCCTTCCCGGCCCGTCGGCCGAAACCCCCCAGCTACAGCAAGGTTTTTGGCCAAACCCTGGTGAAGTTGTGCGAGCAGAACCCAAAGATTGTGGGGATCACCGCGGCCATGGCCACCGGCACCGGCCTTGATCTGCTCCAGAAGGCAGTGCCCGATCAATACATCGATGTGGGCATCGCCGAACAACATGCCGTGACCCTGGCGGCGGGCATGGCCTGTGATGGATTGCGGCCGGTGGTGGCGATCTACAGCACCTTCCTGCAACGGGCCTTTGACCAACTGATCCACGACGTGGGTATTCAGAAACTGCCGGTTACTTTTGTGCTCGACCGGGCCGGCCTGGTGGGGGCCGATGGCCCCACCCACCAGGGCCAATACGACATTTCCTACCTGCGCTGTGTGCCGAATTTCACGGTGATGGCGCCGAAGGATGAGGCGGAGCTGCAGCGGATGCTGGTTACCTGCCTTGGCCATGACGGCCCCACCGCCCTGCGGATTCCCCGCGGGGAAGGCGAGGGGGTGCCCCTGCTGGAAGAAGGTTGGGAACCGCTGGAAATTGGCCGGGCCGAACAGCTGGCCGAGGGGGATGACCTGTTGATCGTGGCCTATGGCGCCATGGTGGCGCCGGCCATGGCCACCGCTGGGCTGTTGCAGGAGCAGGGGGTGAGGGCTGCGGTGGTAAATGCCCGCTTCCTCAGGCCCCTGGATGAAAGCTTGCTGGTGCCGATGGCCCGGCGCATTGGCCGGGTGGTAACGATGGAGGAGGGCTGCCTGGCGGGGGGCTTTGGTTCGGCTGTGCTCGAGGCCTTCCAGGAGCATGAGCTGTTGGTGCCGGTGTTCCGCATTGGCATCCCAGACCAGTTGGTAGACCACGCCAGCCCCGATGAATCCAAGCTGGATTTGGGCCTTACCCCAGCCCAGATGGCGGAGCGGATCCTTGAGCGTTTTGGCCCGGTGCTGAAGGCGCCGTCCAGGCAAGCGCTCTCCGTCTGACTGGCATCGGCCGCTGCACGGTTCTAGTGGTGGGGGCAGGTCCCGCCGGAGCTGAACTGGCGCGGCTGCTGGCCCAGGCCGCCGTGAGTGTGACCCTGGTGGATCGCCTCCCCGACCTGCGCCGCGGGGCATTTAGTAGTGCGGCCCTGCCCCTGGCGGCGCTGGCGGAGCTTGGTTTGCCGGCGGAGCTGGTGGCCAGTCGCTGGAGCCAGTGGCAGTTGCTTGGTCCCCAGGGTCAGTGGCGCCAATGGCGAGCCACCACTCCGCTCGGGGCGGTGTTGGATTTTGGGGAACTGCGCCAGTGGTTGGCCCAGCAGGCCCAGGCCTGGGGGGCGCAGTTGCTGCTGGGCTGGTCGGTGCAAAGCACCGCCGAACGGGGTGGGGTGCTTTGCACCAGCCTGCGCGGCCCCGCTGGCGCCCGGCTTGAGCTGGAAAGTGACTGGGTGATAGATGCCAGCGGTGCCGCCCGGGTGTTGGTGGGCCCCCTCCAAGCCCAGGCCGAGCCATTGGTTACGGGGGTGGGGCTGGAGTGGTTGCTGGCGGTGGACCAGCCCCGTTGGCAAAGCTGGCGGGATCGGCTCAGTTTTGTGCTCGGCAGCCGTTGGGTGCCCCAGGGCTATGGCTGGGTGTTTCCGATGGCGCCAGGTCAGTTGAAGCTGGGGGTGTGTCGGCTGCTGGATGCAGGGCGCCCGCAGCCGTCCCTACATCAGTTGCAGCAGGGTTTACTCCAGCTGACCGGCCTACGGGGGGCCCAAGTGCTCGACCGCCATGGGGGGCTGATTCGCAGCACAATTCAGCGGCGTGAAAGCCATGGCCAGGGGCGGTTGCTGGGGCTTGGCGATGCGGTGAGCACCGCCAATCTGCTGGGGGGCGAGGGCATCCGCCATGCCATGGCCAGTGCCCGGGTGCTGGCACCGCTTTTGCTTAAGAGCCTCGGCAGTGATCAATCACCGCTGCCGGCCTATCGCCGCGGTTTGCGGGAAAAATTGGGTTGGCGTTGGCCCATCAGTGGACGACTCGCCCGTCGCACCTGGCTGGGTCTCCACAGCCCCAAGGCCGACCAGCGGCTGGAGCTGTTATTGAGCGGTCTTGAGCGTTGCAGGGCAGAGGAACTCTCCGCCCTGTTGTTCAACTATCAATTTGAGCGCTATGGGCCGCGGCTCTGCAGCTATTTGCTGGGCCGCTAGGGCCCAAAGCTGGGATTCAGAGCACGCCAGAGGCAGCAAGGCCCTGGATGGCGCCGATGCCGAGGATGTGACCAAAGCTGGTGCAACCAAGCATCGCCCCATGGCCGAAGCCACCAAAGAACTTGTTGTTGGGCAGGTCGAGACCGACGTTTTGATGCTGGATTGTGGCCTTGCCGATGGCGATGGCGATCACATTGGCAATGATCATCACCAGACCCACCTTCGGGGTCCAAGCAACGGCGGCGGGGGTGATGCCCAGCACAGGGGTGATCAGCAGGGTGGAGAGCACGGTCATCGGTAGAAGGCCTGGATCCGGATTGGGGGTAAAAAACCCCAGCTAATCATCGTCCAGCAAAGGCTTTCTCGCCACAGCCCGTAAGACTTGTTCACCGCTGGCGGGGGCCTCGGCCGGCGCCTTTGCTGGCACTGCAAAGCCCAGCAGCAACACGAGGTTGCTGAGGCTGAGGAAGGCCTCGGCGCCGCCATGGAGCCAGTCCACATTCGCCAGTTCCGCCCCGTAGCGCTGTTGGGCCACCAGGGCGGCGCCAATGGTGATCAGCACAAAAAGCAGGGTCAAGCCAAAACCCCAGAGGGCCAGGACAGGAAAACGACCGCTGCGTTTTGCCCACCAAAGGAATAGGAGATAAGGAAAAAGTGAGACTGCAAACAAGGGAGCAGCTGGATCATTGGCAATGCTCATCGGCTTGATGGCTGCGCTGCCGTGCGCCAGATCTGCCAGGCGGCCGCCGCCAGGCAGCAGTTGCCCCCCAGGGTGAGGCTGGCCTGCACTGTCACCAGCCAGTGCAGTTGCGGGTCGTTGTCATAGAGGTGCCAGGTGCAGGCACAGAGGGCGCTGGCCAGGGCAGGGGCCATCGCCAGGGCCAGCCAGCGCCACTGGCCTTCGCCCCGCCGTTCCCCCCAGAGCAGCACTGCCCCCATTGCCAGAACCCATTCCAGCACTGAACTGATGTGGATTACCCAGGTGTGGAAGGAAAGGGCGTGCATCGCTTAAACGGGGACTCGCTGAAGGTACTGCCCCTGGGGGCGTCAGCCCTGGTTTTGCCTTAGGGTTGGCCCATGGAAATCAGGTTAGACGCTGAATTTCGCCAGCGGGCCATTGAACTAGCGCAATTAAGTTTGCCATTTCGTTTCCTTATTTGCACTAATAATCGCGCCTACGCCCTAGCGCTTGCCACGCATTTTGCCATAGATTCCCTGGTGGATTCCGAGCGGCTGGTGGGTATTTGCACCACCCAAGCCGAAGCACTTAATCATGTTAGTGAGTTTGGTTCAGACCTGCTGGTTATGGTTAGTGAATTGCTTGATGATGGTTCTGGGGTGGAGCTGATAGGAAAATTACGCCAATGTCAAGACCCCCCCCTTACGCTGCTAAACCTCAAGTCCACCAGGCGCCAGTCGATTCGTGAAGCCATTGACAGTGGTGCTGATGCGATCCTCACCTATGCCGGCATGGGGCCGGCGTTACTAAACCAAGCCCTTGGGGCAATCCAGCAGAAGCAACGGTTCATTGATCCGATCTGCCTGCATCTCTTGGAAACTGAGAAAAGTGAATTAACAGTTGAATTAACCGCCAGGGAGGTGGAAATTCTGCGCTTAGTAACCCAGGGCATGACCAACCGAGAGATTAGTGCGCGGCTATTCATTGCCGAAACCACGGCCCGGGGCCATGTGCAATCAATTATTCAAAAACTGCAGGTACGCGATCGCACCTCTGCCGCTGCTGAGGGCCTACGCCAGGGGTACGTGCAATAAAACCCTACAGGTGAAGGGTGTCAGAATCTCCTGCGATCGGCAATGCTGAAGCTGTTCATAATTCAGAGTAAATGACAGCAGCTACGTCAACTTCCCTCAGTCTTGCTGTGGATGGCAATCTCTATTGGGGTGGCCTTGGCGGTGAGTTCACCCTTACAAATAACAGCGATACGGCCAGCGAGGCTTGGAGCTTTAGCTTCGTGACCCGGGTTAAGGATTTTAAAGGCTGGAGCATGGCCACTACCATCACGGAAAATAGTGATGGCAGCTACTTGGTAAGCCTGGCTAATGCCGCCTGGAATGGCAGTTTGGCCCCAGGCCAAAGCATCAAGCTCAGCTTTAATGCCACTAGTCCTGAAGGTTTTGCCAACAGCGGTCAGCTGCTGGCTGAGCAGTTGTTCATTGGCGGCCCCAGCCTGGCGCTAACAAGTTCAGTTCCGGTGTTGCCTAATCCAGTAATTCCCAATCCAGTGGTACCGATACCAGTGGTGCCTACACCTGTTGTTGAAAATCCCGTTACTCCCACCCCTGGGCTGCCAGTTGTATCAAATAAACTAAATAGCGATTCGGGCGCAAATTCAGGTAATCCCGGCGATGCCCTCTGGGGTGAGCAGTTTTTTGCTTCCTATGTGGATATGACCCTATATCCCACCCCAGACCTGGCGGGCCTTGCCCAAAAGACAGGCCATGGAATATTTACTCTGGCATTCCTTCAGGCCACAGCAAATGGTGAATTGGCCTGGGCTGGTATTCCGGCCCTCGCACCTAATAGCAGCAATGACCAGGCTGTGGCAATTAATAAATCCATTGAGCAACTGCGGGCCATTGGTGGGGATGTAATGATTTCCCTGGGTGGGGCAAATGGCACCAGTTTGGCGCAATTATTTGCCCAGCAAGGTCACAGCGCCCAGGAATTGGCCACAGCCTATGCAAAGGTTGTTGATCGATATCAGTTAAATCGGCTTGATTTTGATATTGAAGGCTCTGCAATTGCCGACACAAAAGCTAATGCCCTGAATAGTCAAGCCTTGGCGATTTTGCAGAATAGCAATCCCGAGCTAGAGGTTTGGTTCACCCTGCCTGTTTTGCCCCAGGGGCTCACCCACGAAGGTATTGATGTTGTAAATACTGCCCTGGCAGCGGGGGTAGACCTTGATGGTATTAATTTAATGGCGATGGATTATGGCGATAATGCCGCCCCGCCGCAATTGAAATCCATGGGGGCCTATGCCATTGATGCTGCGAATAATAGTTTCAGCCAGCTACATCAACTCTATGGTAACTATGCGGCTGATTTCCAGTGGAAGCAGTTGGGCATTACGCCAATGATTGGGGTAAATGACTGCACTTCCGAAATTTTCACCCCAGCAGATGCCACTGCCCTTAAGCAGTTTGCCAGTGAGAAAGGCTTGGGAATGTTGTCGATGTGGTCGATAGCCCGTGACAATCCGGGTGTTGTGGGACAAGTGACTGCCACCAGTTCAGGATTAGCAGATCCAGCCGGAAGTTTTAACAGCGTATTTGCTGGCTATGGCACCCAGGCAAATCTGCTGCTTGATCCGATTATCAATCCCAATCCCAGCACTAATCCAAACTCTAATACCAGCCCAGGCCAAGGCAGCTCTGGACCATTTCCAAACACACTGATATCGGTAGCAGCCACAGATCATCTCTTGACCGCAAATTCTGCAACAGCAGAAACCTTTGCACTTTCCTATGCCTGGGGTCGCCAACTCACCATCGAGAACTTTGACCCAACCAAGGATGTTTTAGATCTAAAGAACTTCTGGCAGGAGGGTCAACAGGCCAAGCTGGTGAGCCTGGGGAGCAACGGTAGCAAGCTGGAATTAGATTTCAACAATCAGCAGGTTTACCTCCCTGGGGTTTCTGCTGATGCTTTCACTCCAGCTGTGCTGCAGATCTGGAAGGGATGAAGCTAGGGTGAGCCGAAAGGCCGTTGGCAGTTGAACTCTGCCAACTGGTCTGGGGCTGAAGATTGCTTGGATCGCCTAAAGAGCATCAATTAAGCCAAGCCAGTGATCTGGTTTGGGCTGCCCCAGGGGTCGGAAAGGGAGCAATGAATTAGCCGCTGGCGGGATCCAGCCTATAGCTTGATAATGTTCAGTGGCTTGCTGTACTCCGGTGCAGTCACCCCCTGCATCGCCCTTGAAAATTCTGATCTGCGGCTACTACGGCGAGCACAACCTGGGTGATGACGCCCTGCTGCAGTGCCTGCTCCAGGAGCTACCCAAGGGTTGGCAGCCCCTGGTGACCGCCGCCGACCAGGAACTGGTTCAAAAGCGCTTCAAAGTGGCCAGTTGTGATCGCCGCAGTTTGTCGGCCACCCTTAGGGCCCTGGGGCAATCTGCTGCCCTGGTCTTGGGCGGTGGCAGCCTGCTGCAGGACAGCACCAGTTTCAAGAGCCTGCTTTATTACGCAGCGCTGATCCTGGCGGCCAAGCTCCAAGCCAAGCCGATCTTGCTCTGGGGCCAGGGGCTGGGGCCCCTGCGGCGGCGGCGCAGTCGTGCCCTGGTGCGGCTGCTATTACCCCTGGTGACGGCCGCCAGCTGGCGGGATCCAGAATCTGCCGGGCTGGCGGCCCAGCTGGGCCGAGGCACCGCCAGCGCTGACCTGCTCGGCACTGATCCGGTTTGGCGTTTCCCAGCCCAGCATTGGCGGGGCCTAGGCGGGCCAATCGTGCTGGCCTGGCGGCCCACGCCGCTGCTAAATGACGACGGCTGGCGGCGGCTGCTGGCGGCGCTGCAGCAATTGGCGGAAGAGCAACAAAGAGAAGTGCTTTGGTTGCCTTTCCATCGTCACCAAGATCGCGGTTTATTGGCGGGATTGGCGGCCCAGGGCCTATTGCCAACGGGCTTGGCTGAGCGCTCCCGGGAGTTGCAACCGGAACGGCCGGAGGAGGCCATGGCGGTGGCCATTGGCGCTGGTCTCCTGGTGGCGATGCGGCTCCATGCCCTGATCCTCGGCGCCCTCAGTGGCGCCCCCTGCGCGGCCCTCAGCTACGACCCCAAGGTGGCGGCGGCGGCGGCGGGCCTTGGCTGCAGTTGCCATGACCTGCGCCAGCTCCCCAGCCAGCAGCTCTTGGTGCAGCAATGGAGCGCCCAGCTCGATAAGCCCTTGGCCCAGGCGGCTGTGCAGCGCCAGGTGGACGCGGCGGCGGTGCATCAACTGTTGTTGGCGCGGTCGTTGCCTGGTTCTACCCCTTGAAGCTTCTCGAGGGCAGCAAGCACCTCGCGGCTGTGGCCGGCGGGTCTTACCCCTGTCCAGCGGCCCCGCAGGATGCCAGCTGGATCAATCAGAAAACTATGGCGTTGGCTGAAGGGGGCCATCCAGGAGCCATAACTACGGCTCACCTGGCCGCCAGGATCAGACAGCAACGGATAGGTAAGTCCCTCGCTGCTGCAGAAGCTGACATGTTCTTTCACTCCATCGGCACTTACCCCAACCACAGCGGCATTCAGGGCTAAGAAGCTGGCTAGATCCCGTTGGAAACCCCTGGCTTCGAGGGTGCAACCACTGGTGAAATCGCGGGGATAGAAATAGAGCAACAGCCAGCGACCGGCAAAATCCTTGAGGCGCAAGCGTTTCCCAAGCGCCCCCTCCGCCCCTGCTGTTTCCAGGTCGAAGTTTGGGGCAGGCTCGTTTAGGGCTGGCAGGGGACCGCCCAGGGCTAGGGCCGGCTTGGCACCCATTAAAAAACCTGATGCACCGGCCAGTAGGCCACCGGTGATCAGGCGTAGAAAGCTTGATCGCTGCATTCAAAGGTGTGTCGCGGCGACGACCCTAGGAATTCAGCTCAAGAATTGGCTGGTCGTTGCTGGTCTGACTTGGTTCCGATGGCTGAGTTCAACTCACTAATTTCGGATCACTGATTTCGGATCACTGATTTCGGATCACTGATTTCGGATCACTGATTTCGGATCACTTTGTTGAGTGGCCAGTGCTCAGAGCTTGGCGAGGTTTACGCCCAGTTCCTTGGCGAAGGCGCCCAGGCCCTTTTTGTCCACGGTGCGCAGGGCGCGGGTGGAAAGGCGGATTTTGATCCAGCGATTGCCCTCGGCCCACCAGAGGCGACGCTCCTGCAGGTTCACCTGCTGGAGCTTCTTGGTGCGCACGTGGGAGTGGCTGACGGCCATGCCGTTGTTGGCGCGTTGGCCGGTCAGTTGACACACCCGGGACATACCTTCGCCTCAAATACGGAACGGAGGCCGCTACTCACGGCGCCCCAAGCAACAGAGCCTAGCAAATCAAAGGGCCTTATCCATCAATTTGCCCATCAGGGTGCAACTGCGTTGCTGGAAGCCAGCCAGTTCATTCGGTTCCAGGCCCCCCACCGCCAGGCGGGCGGTTTCGTAGAGATGGCGGCTGAGGTCCTCCGCCAACTGTTGGCTGGGGGACTGGCCGGCGCCTGTGAGCACCGCCCCGGCGCTGAGCTTGAGCAGGCCCTCCACCAAGGGGTGGCGGCGGTTGATTAGCAGCACGTGGTGGTCGGGCAGCCCCGGCAGCCGTTGTTCCATCAGGGCGCCCATGTCATTGAGGCGGCGCATCTGTTCGGGCAACAGGATCAATGCCGCCGGGCTGTCGGCCCCCTTGAGGGCCTGCACCTGCAGGGTCACCTTGTCGTTGGCCAGGGCGGTCTTGAACAGCTGGCGCAATTTCTCGCTGTTGCTGGTGCCTTCGCCATCGCTGAGCTCGGCCTCGGATTCCTTGAGGCTGTCGTCTAGTTCGGCGTCTACCCGTTGGAACTTCAGCTCCTGGTGGCGCTGTTCGAGCCAGGGGATGAACTGGGTGTCGATGAAGCTATCTGCTAGCAACACCTCGGCCTCCTGGCCCTTCCAAAGGGCAAGGGCACCGGCCTGGCCCGCCTCATCGGTGCAATAGAGGATGCGCTTGTCGTTAGCGCCACTGAGGCGGCTGCGGTAGCCCTCCAGGGCTGTGTAGGCCTTGTCGCCATGGGCAATCGGATCGCTGCCGCTGGCCGCTGCCGTGGTGCCAAACAGCACGATTTCGGCCACCTGATCGGCAAACTTCTCGTCTTCCATGGCGCCGATCTTCACGAAGGGCGCCAGGGCCTCCCAGATTTCGGCGTAGCGCTCGGGGTTATCCCGCTTCAGTTCCTTGAGGCGATCACCCACCTTCTTGGCCACAAAACCACCGATCGAGCGCACCCGGCGGTCGGTTTGCAGGGCACTACGGCTCACATTGAGCGGAATATCAGGGGAATCAAGCACCCCGCGCAGGGGCAGCAGATAGCGGGGCACCACCTCCTTGATGTTGTCGCTTACGAACACTTGGTTGCAGTAGAGCCGGATCTCCCCCTTCTCCCAATCACCCCTGCCATTGAGTTGGGGGAAGTAGAGGATCCCCTGCAGGTTGTAGGGGTAGTCGGTGTTGAGGTGCACCCAGAGCAAGGGGTCCCCCTGGAAGGGGTAGAGGTAGCGGTAGAGGTTGATGTAGTCGTCGTCGTTGAGATCCCGGGGGCTTTTGCGCCAGGGGGCCTCGCGCTTGTTCACCGTTTGGCCATCGAGCTGCACCTCCACCGGCAGGAAGTCGCAGTAGGTGGTGATCAGCTGGCGGATTCGGGCTGGCTCGATGTATTCAAGTTCCTCCTCCTGCAGGTGCAGCACCACATCGGTGCCCGGTTCTGAGCGCTCGCCCGTTTCCAAGCTGAAGCTGGGGGAGCCATCACAGGTCCAGCGCACGGCCTCGGCCCCGGGCCTGGCGCTGAGTGTGACCAGCTCCACCTGCTTGGCCACCATGAAACTGGAATAGAAGCCGAGGCCGAAGTGGCCAATGATGGCGTCGTCTTCCTGCTTGTACTTCTCCAGAAACTCCTCGGCGCTGGAAAAGGCCACCTGGTTGATGTAGCGCTTCACCTCATCGGCGGTCATGCCGATGCCGTTGTCGCTCACGGTGAGGGTTTGTTTTTCCCGGTCGATGCGGATCTCGATGCGGCCCTCCGGCCCTTCGCTGCAGTCGCCCGCCATGGCAGCCATGCGCCGCTTGCTGATCGCGTCGGTGCCGTTGCTCACCAACTCGCGCAGGAACACCTCATGGCCGGAATACACCGCCTTTTTGATGATCGGAAAAATATTTTCGGTGTGGATCTGAATCGTTCCCTGTTCCAGCACCGTCATGGCCAAGCGTTTGATGATCTGCTTGGACCCTAGGCAGGGGCCCCGGCTTCGCTCAAGCGGCTGGAGGGGTGGTTCTCCGTACGTGGGGGGGGCTGCTCAGTTGCCGCGCTGCAGCTCCGGCCGTTCCTCCGCCAGGATCGCCCCCTCCACTGGGCACACCTGCAGGCAGATGCCGCAATCAATGCAGGTTTGAAAGTCGATCCAATAAAAGCTGGTGCCTTTGCTATTGGCCCCTTTGCCCGGGTGGATGCAGGCCACCGGACAGGCATCGACGCAGTCGGCGATGCCCTCGCAGCCGTTGGTAACGATCGTGTGGGCCATGGCGCCGTTGCAAAGGGGCGCTGATCCTAGAAATCAGCCCAGCCAGTCGAGGTCGGCGATGCCGCGCCGCTGGGCGATTTGCTCCGCTTCGGCCCTGTGGGCGCAGGGGTCTGGCCAGAGTTCGGCCCTCAGCCCCTGGCGGTGGTGCTGTTGCAGCCGGTCGAGGGCGCCATTGAGCTGTTCCGCCCGGGCAAAGGCCACCAGCCGTTCACTGCCGGCGCCTGCAGGGGGCAGGCCAGCGCTGGCCTCCAGCAATTGGCGCACCTCCTCCACCGCAAAGCCAAAGCCAACGCCACTGGCGCTGGCATCGTTGGGGCTGAAGCGTTGCACCAGCCGGTCGTAGCGGCCGCCGCTGGCGATTGCCACCGGGGCGAATTCGCCCTTGCAAACGAGTTTTAAAACCAGGCCGTCGTAGAGGGCAAACTGCGGTTGGAAGCTGGGATCCAGCTGCAGGCGGATGCCTTGGCTGCGGGCCTGCTCTGCCACGGAGGCCACCAGCCCCTGGAGGCTGTCAAACAGTTCACTGGGCCCCACCAGCCCCTCCAACTGCTGCAGCACGCTGGCGGGCTCCCCCCGCAGGTTCAACACGGCCTCTAGCCGCTGCAATTGCCCAGGGCTGAGCGGCAGCTCCCGCAGGCCGAGCCGGTCGAGGTTGCAGAGGGCCTGGCGACAGGGGCGCTGCAGCTCGGCGGGTAAATCCTCCAGCACCAAGGCCAGCAGGCCCTGGTGGCCGATCAAGAGCGTGGGCTGTTGCCCTGGGCTGAGGGGCAGGTGGCCGGCGGCATCGAGCAGCAGCCTCAGCAGCTCGGCGTCCCCGGCGCTGGCCGAGGCCCCCATCAGTTCAACGCCGCTCTGCAGCTGTTCACTAACCCGCGGGTTTTCCCCCTCACGCCTTTCGGCCAGGAAGATCGAGCCGCTGTAGTGCAAGCGCAGCGGCCTTTGCAACGCCGATAGGCGGGTGCAGGCGGCCCGGGCGATGGAGGCGGTCATCTCCGGCCGCAGGCCGAGGGCCTCATCGGCCACCACCTGCAGCACATTGCTGGGGTCGATCGCCCCACCGGCCTCGAGGGTGTCGAGGCGCTCAATGCTGGGCGGCATCACCTCGTCGTAGCCCCAGCGGCGATAAACCTCCGCCAGCCGATCACAGATCCAACGGTTGGCCCCCACGTCTTGGGGCAACAGATCACGGGCGCCGCTGGCGGGCTGCAGGGCCATGGACCTGGCTCAAGGTTCGCCGAATCCTATGGAGCGGCGTTGTAGATGGCCGCTGGCATCGGTTTGCAACTGGCAATCCCCTCCAGCAGCGGTTGGCGCAGGGCTGGGGTGCAGGCCACCAGTCGGCCGCTGCGCAGCTCCAGGCCGCCGCCGCCGTAGTCGCATACCGTTCCCCCCGCCGCTAGCACCAGGGCCACCCCCGCGGCCAGGTCCCAGGGCTGTAGGCCCCTTTCCCAGTAGCCATCGAGGCGACCGGCGGCCACAAAGGCCAGGTCGAGGGCCGCCGACCCACCGCGGCGCACCCCATGGCAACGGTGCGAAAAGTGGCAGAACTCGGTGTAGTTGTTGTCGAGGGTTTCGCAGCGGTCGTAGGCAAAGCCGGTAACCAAGAGCGCATCGGCCAATTGCTGGCAGCCCGACACCTTTAGGGGTTCGCCGTTGCAGAAGGCGCCGAGGCCGAGGCCACCGCTGTATTGCTGTTGAAGCCCTGGGGCGTCAATGGCCCCAAGCAGGGGTTCACCCCGGTGCAGCAGCCCCACGGAGCAGGCAAACAGCGGAAAGCCATGGGCGTAGTTGGTGGTGCCATCGAGGGGATCCACACACCACTGCCATTCCCCCGCTGGCCCCTGCAGCCCGCTTTCCTCAGCCAACACGCCGATCTCCGGGGTGGCTTGCTGCAGCACCGCCAGCACCGCCGCTTCGGCGGCGAGGTCTGCTTCGGTGACCAGGTCCCCCGGCCGTCCCTTGCTGCGCACATTCAGCAGTTGGCCCCAGTGGGCGCCCAGGGCAGCGCCCCCTGCCGCCGCCGCCCGGCGGGCAACGGCCAGTAATTCTTGATGGTTCATCGCTTCAATCCTCGTCCAGGGGCAGGGCCTTGCGCACCCGGCCCCGGGCAAAGGCGTTACCAAACTGGAGCATGTAGACCTCGTCCTCCTCCTGGGTTTCCACCTCGAGGGGGCCCAGCACCCGGGCCACGCAGAGCAGGCCATAGCCCTTGTTGCGCAGGTCTTTTGAGAGGCCGAGGGCCTCCTTCTGGTCGAGGCTGCCCTCCAGCACTCGCACGGCACAGGCGGTGCAGCAACCATTGCGACAGCTGAAGGGCAGCGGCGTACCCAGGCTTTCAAAGCCCTGGAGCACGTAGTCGCCCTCCTCCAGCTCAGCGCTGTGGGTGAGGCCGCTTTGGCGGTCGTGAACCGTGACCCGATGACGAACGCTCATGGAAAAGGGCAAAGGGGTGGAACTGCTAGGTTGCCAGTTGCCCAACGGCGTTGGGCAAGGGAGAGGTGGCCGAGTGGTCGAAGGCGCAGCACTGGAAATGCTGTATAGGGGCAACTCTATCGAGGGTTCGAATCCCTCCCTCTCCGTTTTTTTCTCACAACTGAATAAAGCCAGCAGCCAGCAGCTTTGGCGAGTTAATCTCGGCGCCGTCAGCGTGCCCCAGCAACCTGCATGGACCTAGCTAAGCCCAGCACAGCCGCCAACCTTGAAGCTGCCTTTGGCGGTGAAAGCATGGCAAATCGCAAATATTTATTCTTTGCTGATGTGGCTAAGACCCTTGGCAACGGCGATCTAGCTAAATTATTTAGAGACACGGCCAACCAGGAAACGGAGCATGCCTTCGCCCATTTCCGTTTGTTGCATCCGGAACTGGTGATTGATGATCCCAGCAGCCTTAGCGATGAACAGAAGCAATCGATTTTGGCCCGCTGCCTGCAACTGGCCATCGAAGGTGAAACCTACGAATACACCACGATGTATCCGCAGTTTGCTGCGGCTGCCCGTGGGGATGAGGATGCCTCAGCTGCGGCTGAATTCCAAAGCCAAACCGATGAATCCCTAGAGCATGCAACGCTCTTTAAAAAAGCCGCCAGCACCTTTGGCTTCCTGGAGCCAGTGGAGCACCACCATGCCGACCGTTACAACATCGCCCTTGAGCAGTTGCAGGGCAAAGGCACCGCCGGTGAGGCCTCTGAGCCAGTGCCCGGCAAGTGGATCTGCAAATTTTGCTCAATGATTTATGACCCCGCCCAAGGGGACCCTGATTCAGGAATCGTTGCCGGCACCGCATTTGAGGCAATTCCAGATGATTGGAAATGCCCTATCTGCGGCACCCGCAAGGCTAACTTCGTACCTTATCGTGAGCCTGAACTACTAGCCAAATAATTGGCTGGCTAAATGATCAACCGAAACGGCCACTCACGTATTCCTGGGTGGCCTGCTGTTGGGGGTTGTTAAAGATGTTGGCAGTTTCGTCGTATTCCACCAAATAACCCACCTTGCCACTGCCCCCTTCCACTGCCACGGCGTTGTAGAAGGCGGTCATGTCTGAAACCCGCACAGCCTGTTGCATGTTGTGGGTAACAATCACAATTGTGAACTCCTTCTTGAGTTCGTGCATCGTTTCTTCCACCTTGAGGGTGGAGATCGGATCGAGGGCTGAACAGGGTTCGTCCATCAGGATCACATCCGGTTGCACGGCAATGGTGCGGGCGATGCAGAGCCGTTGCTGCTGACCCCCGGAGAGTGAATAACCGCTCTCGTTGAGCTTGTCCTTGCACTCATCCCACACGGCGGCCCGGCGCAGGGACCTTTCCACCAGTTCGTCCATGTCGCCGCTGTAACCGTTGATCCGGGCCCCAAAGGCGATGTTTTCGTAGATCGACTTGGGGAAGGGATTTGGGCGTTGGAAGACCATGCCGATCCGGCGGCGCACTTCCACCGGGTCCACGTTGGGGGCGTAGAGATCCTGGCCTTCGTAAACGATCCGTCCCTTGAGGCCAAAACTGGGGATGAGATCGTTCATCCGGTTGAAACAGCGCAGCACCGTGCTTTTGCCGCAGCCGGAGGGGCCAATGAAGGCAGTCACCTTGCCCCGGGGGAGCTCCAGGTAGACGTTCCTGACCGCTTCAAAGGCGCCGTAGCTGATCGTCACGTCCTCGCAGGTGATAGCCACCTGGTCGTCGGGCAGGTTGGCGCTGTGGGAGGAAAGGGTCATCGGTACGGGGAGGGAGGTAACTCCTGATGGGAACATCATCGCAGAATAGGCTTAACGTTGGGCAAAGCCTGAGATCCAGCGGGCCAGCAGGTTCATGGCCAGGATCAGAATTACAAGTACAAACGAGGCGGCCCAGGCCAGGGTTACCTGGGCGTCGTAGGGCATTATCGCAAAGTTGTAGATCAGCACCGACATGGTGGCGATCGGCTTGAAAACTCCCTCTGGCCAGAAGGGGGAAAACAGGGCGGTAAAGATAAGCGGAGCCGTTTCGCCTGCGGAACGGGCGATGGCCAGCACCACGCCGGTGGCAATTGGGGCCACGGCAGAAGGCAAGACCACCTTCATCGTGGTGACAAATTTGGAGGCGCCAACGCCTAGGGAGCCCCAACGCAGCTCCTGGGGCACAAGCTTGAGACCTTCGTCAGTGGTTTTAATGATCGTGGGCAGCATCAACACTGAGAGGGCAAGGCCTCCAGCCACCGCCGAATAGCTGTTGCCAAACAGAATTCGGGTGGCCACGATCAGGCCGTAAATAAATACCCCGGCGATAATTGAGGGCACCCCGGCCAACACATTTGTACCAAAACGCACAAAGGCAGAGAACTTGTTGTTGCCGCTGTATTCGGCGAGATAGATGCCGCCGCCAACGCCCACCGGGATTGAAAACAGGCAGGAAATACCTGTTACCAGCAGGGTGCCAATTAGGGCATTGCCAATACCACCGCCCTCAAGGCCAGGGGGAGGGGGCAGCTCAAAAAACATCATCGGCCGGATCACCGATATGCCCTTCAGCAGTACAAAGACAAGTACAGCAATCAACGGAATAACGGCGATCAGGCTAAACAAGCCAGCAATGCCGGTGAGCAACTTGTTGCCGCGATTGCGCAACAAATGTGGCTTGAAGTTGAGATCGGGTTTGGCGGGAAGGATGCTGGAAGTCATGGGATCAATCGTATTTGAGACTGAGATTTTTAACTATCCACTGGGCAAGTACGTTGACTATGAAGGTGATGATCATCAACACCAAAGCCGCATACATCAACGCAGAAACCTGTAAGCCATCAGCTTCGCCAAATTGGTTTGCGAGCAATGCCGATATGGTATTGCCTGGGGCAAACCAAGAGAAACTGAAGTTATTGGAATTACCGATGATCATCGTAACGGCCATCGTTTCACCCATGGCCCTTCCCAGGGCAAGCATGATTCCGCCGATTATTCCGGAAATTGCCGCTGGCAGCATCACTTGAAAAATCGCGGTCCAGCGGGTTGTACCCACCCCATAGGCGGCCTGGCGCAGGTCTGGGGGAACCTGGTTGAGGGAGTCGCGGCTGATGGCGGTGATGATCGGCAGCAACATGATCACTAGGATTAGCACCGCTGGCATCATCCCGGGGCCGGTGGGTACGGTGCTGAAGAAAGGTATCCAGCCAAAATATTGATTGATAATTTGTAGAATCGGCCTAGCAAAAGGTTCAAGTACGAAGATCGCCCACAGCCCAAGTACCACAGAGGGAATTGCCGCCAGCAATTCGACCATGTTTGATATCACTGCTCGTATTCTGGTATCTATGAAATCTTCCGTGAGGAAAATGGCGGAGCCGATTCCGAGTGGCACTGCTAACAAGAGGGCCAGGAATGAGCTGAGCAGGGTGCCGTAGATCGAAGTGAAGGCACCAAACTGATCGGTGTTGGGGTCCCACTTCGAATTCACTAGGAAGCTGAGGCCAAATTTGCCCAGGGCCTCCCGGGACTCCATGAAGACAACCAGAAAAATCGCCAGCAGGATCAAACCCACCAAGGCGGCCAGCACCGTCACCAGAATCTTGAAGCTGCCATCCACCAGCTTTTCGCTGGGGGGCCGGTGTCTGAGTTTATAGAGAGCGTCTGAACCAGATGCCGTCATGCTTGGGGGTTGCGGTCAGGGCCGCAGCTTAGGAAATGGTTGCTTGGGAAACTGAAAATAAAAAAGGGGGGAAACTAAATCTCCCCCTGGATTGATATCTGAACGACCCTTGGCCGTTCAATCTATCACTTGCCGACTTGCTTAACAGCAGCCAGGGACTTGGCCTGGATGCTGGCGGGCAGGGGCACATAGCCGAGGTCATCGGCTTGGGCTTGGGAGGGCTTGCTCAACATGAAGTTGAAGGCCTTTTGCAGGTCGTCGGCCTTGTCGCCATTGCCGCTCTTGTAGGCCAGCACCCAGGTGAGGGTCACCAGGGGGTAGGCGCCAGGCATGTGGGGGTTGGTGGCTTCACCAGCCAAGTTGGAATCCAAGCGGATGCCGGCCAGGCCAGCGGCCCCAGAGGCGGCCGTGGGCTTGAGGAATTGACCACTCTTGTTTTGGATGGCGGCTGCCTTGAGGGCACCCTTAACAAACGACTGGTTCACGTAGCCGATGGAACCAGCGGTGTTTTGCAGCACGCTGGCAACGCCGTCGTTGCCTTTGCCGCCCACGCCCACGGGCCACTGCACGGTTTTACCGGTGCCCAGTTCTTTCTTGAACTCAGGGGACCAATCGCTCAGGGCGTTGGTGAAGGCATAGGTGGTGCCGGAACCGTCGGAACGGTGGGCCACCGAGATCGGGCCGGCGGCGCACTGGAGTTCCTTCCAATCTTTAATGTTGCCAAGGAAGATGCCAGCCACCTGTTTCTGGGTGAGCTTCAGGTCGCAACCGGGCTTGTTGTAGGCCACGGCAATTGAGCCACCCACCATGGGGATTTGCACCACACCCTTGCTCACCTTGGCGGCTTCGGCGGGATCAATGGGGTCATCAGTGGCGCCGAAATCAACGGTGCCGGCTTGGAACTGGCGGATGCCAGCGCCGGAGCCCACGGCTTGGTAGTTCACCTGGGGACCTTTTTTGCCGGCCAGGTCGGAGAACCACTTTTGGTAGATCGGAGCCGGGAAGGTGGCGCCAGCACCGTTAAGTGTGGTTTGGGCCACTACGGGGGCGATGGCGGCGGTGCTAAGTGCTCCTAGAGCGCACAGAGCGAAAGCCTTCTTGGCGACGGGCATGGGAAGCCGGTGTTGAGACGTCGCTCAGTTCATAGTCAGCGTTTATTAAGCGGAAGTTATCCCTGCCCCTGGGGTCAGGCCCTGGCAAGGGCCAAAGGGACCGTTACCGTTAACGACATTTGCTTGGCTCCATGGGGAGGATCGTCGGCATTGACCTCGGCACTACCAACTCCGTGCTGTCGGTGCTGGAGGGCGGTCGGCCGGTGGTGGTGGCCAATGCCGAGGGCCTGCGCACCACCCCCTCGGTGGTGGGCTTCAGCCGTGACAGGGAGTTGCTGGTGGGCCAGGCCGCCCGCCGCCAGCTGGTGCTCAACCCCCGCAACACCTTTGCCAATCTGAAGCGCCTGATCGGCCGCCAGTGGCGGGACCTGGATGAGGTGAGCCAGGCGGTGGCCTACACGATCCGGGCCAATGACCTCGACCAGGTGCGGGTGGTTTGTCCTGCCACGGAGCGCGAATACGCCCCGGAGGAACTGGTGGGCTGCCTACTGCGCAAGCTCGTTGATGACGCCTCCACCTACCTGGGCGAGGCGGTGGAGGCGGCGGTGGTAACCGTGCCCGCCTATTTCGATGACGCCCAACGCCAGGCCACCCGCGACGCAGGCCGCCTGGCGGGCCTGCGGGTGGAGCGGATCCTCAATGAACCCACCGCTGCGGCCCTGGCCTACGGCTTTGACCGCAACCGTTCCCAGTTGGTGTTGGTTTTCGACCTGGGGGGCGGCACTTTTGATGTGTCGATCCTGCGGATCGCCAATGGCGTATTTGATGTGAAGGCCACCAGCGGCGACACCCAGCTAGGCGGCAACGACTTTGACCAGCGCATTGTTGATTGGTTGGCGGAGGGTTTCCAGCAAACCCATGGCCTAGACCTGCGCCGGGACCGTCAGGCCCTGCAGCGGCTGCTGGAGGCAGCGGAAAAGGCGAAGCAGGAACTCTCCGGCACCCTGCAAACCAACCTGTCTTTGCCTTTCATCGCCACCGGTGCCGAAGGGCCGCTCCACCTGGAAACCAGCCTCGATCGCCGCAGCTTTGAGGGACTTTGCCCTGATCTGCTTGATCGCCTGCTGCGGCCTGTCCAAACCGCCCTGCGGGATGCGGGCCTTGCTCCGGAAGATATTGATGAGGTGGTGTTGGTGGGGGGCGCCAGTCGCATGCCGATGGTGCAGCAATTGGTGCGCACCTTGATTCCCAAGGAAGCCAGCCAAAATGTGAACCCCGATGAGGTGGTGGCGATCGGCGCGGCGGTGCAGGCCGGCATCCTCACCGGTGAGCTGCGCGACCTGATGCTCAACGATGTGACCCCCCTCTCTGTGGGCCTGGAAACCATCGGGGGCGTGATGAAGGTGTTGATTCCCCGTAATACGCCAATCCCCGTGCGGCGTTCCGATGTGTTCAGCACCTCGGAGGCGAACCAGTCAGCGGTGGAGGTGCATGTGCTCCAGGGGGAACGGCAGATGGCCGAGGGCAATAAATCGCTGGGGCGCTTTCGGCTCTCGGGTATTCCCCCGGCCCCCCGCGGCGTGCCCCAGGTGCAGGTGTCCTTCGATGTGGATGCCAACGGCATCCTCCAGGTTTCTGCTACGGATCGCACCACCGGTCGCCGCCAAAGCGTCACCGTGCAGGGCAGTTCAAACCTCAGCCAACAGGAAATTGACCAGTTGCTGGCCGAAGCCGCCAGCAAGGCCCTTGAAGATCGCCGCCAGCGCACCCAGGTGGACCGTCGCAACCGGGCCGAAACCCTGATTGCCCAGGCGGAGCGGCGGCTGCGGGATGCCGCCCTGGAGCTGGGTCCCTACGGGGCGGAACGGCAGCAGCGCAGTGTGGAGGGGGCCCTGCGCGAATTGCGTGATGGCCTGGAGCAGGGCGACGAAAGGGAAGTTGACCTGCTGGTGAGCCAACTGGAGGAGGGCCTCTACGGCTTGAATCGGCGCATGAGCGCCGAGCGGCGGGAAAGCGAAGGTGGCGGGCCGTTGCAGGGCTTGCGCAGCACCCTGGGCTCGCTCAAGGATGAATTATTTGCCGATGACGACTGGGATGACTGGGAGCGGCCCGGTGCCGGCCCCCGCCGCGGCCCTGGCCGCTCCGACGACCCCTGGGGGCGCTATTGAGTTCAGCCATGGCATCGCCCACCATTGCTGACCATTGGGCAGTGCTCGGCCTTGAGCCTGGGGCCGATGCTGCTGCCCTCAAAAAGGCCTTTCGGCGCCAGGCCCGCCGTTGGCATCCAGACCTCAACAACAACGATCCCGCCGCCGAGGAACGCTTCAAGCGGATTAATGAGGCCTATGCGGTGCTTTCCGATCCGCGCCGGCGCCAGGCCTGGGAGGCCGGCGGTGAGCCGGGCGACCAAGACCCCTTTGCCCGCGGTTTTCCTGAATTCCACGACTACCTAGACAACTTTTTTGGCCGGCGGCGCCCCCAGGAGCGCGATGACTGGCCCGCCACCACCGCCCCGGCGCCGCCCCCACCGGTGCAGGCCCAGGGGAATTTCGAAACCGTGGTGGAGCTCAGCCCAGAGCAGGCCCTAGGGGGCACCACGGTGACCGTGGCCCTCGACAACGGCCTCACGGTGGAGCTGCAGACCCCGCCGGAGGCCGGTGATGGTTGGCGGCTGCGGCTGGAGGGGGTGGCCCCCGGCGGCGGTGATCACTTTCTGCAGCTGCAGGTGCGCACCGCCGATGAGTTGCGCATTGATGGTTTGAGGGTGCTTTATCGCCTTGATCTCTCCGCCGCCGATGGGGCCCTCGGCGTCCATGCGGTGGTGCCCACCCTCCAGGGCCCCGTGCGCCTGCGAATCCCGCCCGGCACCTCCAGTGGCCGGCTGCTGCGGCTGCGGGGTCGGGGGCTTGAGCACCAGGGGCGCCGGGGCGATCAGATCGTTGAGGTGCGCCTGGTGGTGCCAGAGCAAGTAAATGAGGCGGAGGAGGCCCTTTACCGGCGTTTACAAGAACTGCAGCAGTGAGACAATGCGCCGATCGGGTTTAGAGGGGCAACGGCAGAGGTGAGTAAGCGCGTGCATGTGCTGTTGTTTGATGCGGGCAGCGAAGCCGAGGGAATCCATTCCCTTGAGCTCAATGGTCACACCGTTGTCTTGCTGTTTGAGGAGGAAGACGACGCCCTGCGTTACGCCGGCCTGCTGGAAGCCCAGGATTTTCCTGAGGCCTCCGTGGAGGCACTCCCCCGGGAGGACATCGAGCATTTCTGCGCTGAGGCCGGCTATGAGGCGCGGTTTGTACCCACTGGTTTCCTGCCCGAAACCGCCGAGGATCGCCTGTTGTTGGCGCCCCCTGAGCACAACCTCGACACCAACAGTTGGAAGGAGGACGACCTACAGGGGGCCGATGAAACGCTTGAGCCCCAGTCGTCAGCCAGTGAACAGGCCGATTTGGAGGCCTTCCGCCGTTCGCTGGAGGGTCTGCTGTGAACAGCTCTGCTCTGAATAGTGCCGCTGCCAGCTCCGACCGGGGCCATCTGCTCACCGAGCAGCCCCATCCGGCCAGCCAGCGGCTGGATCAACTCAGCAGCGCCGAGCTGGTGCAGTTGTTTGTGGAGGAGGACCTCCAGGCCCAACGGGCCGTGGCCGGGGCAGCAACGGCCCTCAGCGCCGCCGTGGATGCGATTGCCGAGCGGCTAGCCCAGGGGGGCCGGCTCTTTTACATCGGTGCCGGCACCTCCGGCCGGCTCGGGGTGCTCGATGCGGCCGAATGTCCCCCCACTTTTTGCAGTGATCCCCAACTTGTGCAAGGGGTGTTGGCCGGCGGTGCGGCGGCCCTTTTACGCAGTTCTGAGGGCTTAGAAGATTGCTTTGAAACCGGGATCAGCGACCTGCAGGCCCGTGGTTTCGGGCCCGGTGATGCCCTGGTGGGGATCGCCGCCGGTGGCACCACCCCCTATGTGCAGGGGGCCCTGGGCCATGCCCTTGAGATCGGTGCCCTCGCCGTTGCCATGGCCTGTGTGCCCAGCAGCCAGGCGCCGATGCCCTGCCAGATCGATATCCGCCTGCTCACGGGGCCGGAATTGCTCACCGGCTCCACCCGGCTCAAGGCCGGCACCGCCACCAAGATGGCGCTGAATATCCTCTCCACCGGCGTGATGGTGCGCCTTGGCAAGGTCTATGGCAACCGCATGGTTGACGTGGCGGTGACCAACGCCAAGCTCGAAGACAGGGCCCTGCGCATCCTGCGGGATCTGGCCGGCATCGGGCGGGGTCGGGGCCAGGAGTTGCTGCAGCAGAGCCAAGGCTCGGTGAAGCTTGCCCTGCTGATGGCGGCCAGCGGCCTTGGCGCCAGTGCTGCCAACCAGGAGCTGGCGGCGGCCCAGGGATCGTTGCGCCAGGCCCTAGGCCACCTCAAGGTTCAGTTGAACGGGCCCCAGTAGGGCCTGGTGAACAGGTCGAGCCGTTGGCGGGTGGCCGCCGGCACCTGTTCCTTGGCCGTCATTAGGGCATGGGCCAGGGCCCTGTGGGCATAGGAGGCTGGCCGTTGCTGGTGGATGCGCCTGGCGGCGTTAGCCACCACCCGCTGGGCGGTGCTGGCATTGGCGCGCAGGTTGCTGATCACCAGGTCAACGGTTACGGCGTCATGGTCTGGGTGCCAGCAGTCGTAGTCGGTGACCATGGCGAGGGTGGTGTAAGCCATTTCCGCCTCCCGGGCCAGGCGAGCTTCCGTGTGGTTGGTCATGCCAATCACCGAGCAACCCCAGCTGCGATACAGCTCGGATTCAGCCTTGGTGGAGAAGGCCGGACCTTCCATGCACAGGTATGTGCCGCCCCGGTGCAGCTGGCGCCCCGCCGGCAGCTCCTCGGCTACGGCCTCCGCCAGCAGCGCCGAGAGGCTGGGGCAGAAGGGATCACTGAAGCCCACATGGGCCACGGCGCCTTCGCCAAAGAAACTGCTGGGCCGCAGTTGGGTGCGGTCGATGAACTGGTCTGGCACCAACAGGTCGAGGGGCCGGATCGGCTCCTGCAGCGAACCCACCGCTGAGCAGGAAAGGATCCAGCGCACCCCCAGGGACCGCAGGGCCCAGAGGTTGGCGCGGTAGGGGACCTCGGAGGGCAGATAGCTGTGGTGGCGCCCATGGCGGGCCAAAAACACCAGCTCTGCCCCATCGATGCGGCCTTTCACCAGCAGATCAGAGGGGGCGCCGAAGGGGGTATCGATCTGGAGTTCCTCCACATCGCTGAGCCCCTCCATGGCATAGAGCCCACTGCCCCCTAGAACTCCGATCAGGGCGGTGGGCAGGTCGGAAATGGTGGGGGCGACAGTGGTCATGGCTTTGTGCCAAGGTTCAAGCCATCCACTTTGCCCCTGCAGCGATGACCAAAGCCGTGATGGATACCGACGCCGGCCAGCTGGTGATTGAGCTGTTCGACACCGATGCGCCCAACACGGTGGCCAACTTCGTGAAACTGGTTAATGAGGGCTTCTACGACGGTCTCGCCTTTCACCGGGTAATCAACGGTTTCATGGCCCAGGGCGGCTGCCCCAACACCCGGGAAGGGGCCAAAGGGGCGCCGGGCACCGGGGGACCTGGCTACAAGATCGATTGCGAAATCAACAGCCGTAAGCACCAGGCCGGCAGCCTTTCGATGGCCCACGCCGGCAAGAACACCGGTGGTAGCCAGTTCTTCCTTTGTCACGACGCCCAGCCCCACCTGGATGGCGTGCACACGGTGTTTGGCCAAACCGCCAACACCGAAGTGGTGTTGGCCCTTAAGAACGGTGCCCGCATCAACAAAGTGAGCATCGAGGCCTGATTAGCTCTGGCCACCTAGCAGGTGGCCCAGCTTCTCGGCCTTGGTGCTCAGATAGCCGGCGTTGTGTTCGCCTGGATCCATCACCAGGGGCAGGCGCTCCACCACTTCGAGGCCGTAACCACCGAGGCCAGCAATCTTGCGGGGGTTGTTGGTGATTAGGCGCAGGCGATGCACCCCCAGGTCCGAGAGGATCTGGGCGCCAACGCCGTAATTGCGCAGGTCGGCGCCAAAACCGAGGTGTTCGTTGGCTTCCACGGTGTCTAGGCCGCCATCCTGGAGGCTGTAGGCCTTCAGCTTGTTGATCAGTCCGATCCCGCGCCCCTCCTGGCGCAGGTAAACCAGCACTCCGCAGCCGTGGGCTTCGATCATGGCCAGGGCCGCCTCCAGCTGGGGTCGGCAATCACAGCGCAAAGAGCCAAAGGCATCGCCGGTGAGGCATTCCGAGTGCACCCGCACCATCACCGGCTCCAGGCTGGCGGCTGGATCGCCTTTGATCAGGGCCACATGGTCTTGGTCGTCTAGGGAATTGTGGTAACCAATCGCCTGGAAATGGCCGAACTGGCTGGGAAGTTCAGCCATCGCCTCGCGCACCACAAAGCGTTCGGTGTCGAGCCGATAGCGAATTAGGTCGGCAATGCTGATCAAACAGAGCCCATGGCTTTTGGCATAGGCGGCCAGCTCCGCTAGCCGCGCCATCGAGCCATCCGCGTTCTGGATTTCGCAGATCACCCCCGCCGGATAGAGCCCCGCCAGGCGGGCCAGGTCTATGGCTGCTTCCGTGTGCCCGGCCCGCTTGAGGACGCCGCCATCGCGGGCCCTTAGGGGGAACACATGGCCGGGGCGGCGCAGGTCCCGGGGGCGGGTATGGGGATGCAGGGCCACCTGGATGGTGCGGGCCCGATCCTCCGCCGAGATACCGGTGCTCACCCCATGGTCGGGGCCGGCATCGATGCTCACGGTGAAGGCCGTTTGGTTGGGATCGGTGTTGCGATCCACCATCAAGGGCAGATTCAGTTCATCCAGCCGCTGGCCCTCCATGGCCAGGCAGATCAGCCCCCGGGCTTCGGTGGCCATGAAATTGATCTGGTGGGGGGTGGCGAACTGGGCTGCGCAGATCAGGTCGCCTTCGTTTTCCCGGTTTTCGTCATCTACCACCACCACGCAGGCGCCGTCGCGGATCGCCTCCAGGGCCCGTTCAATCGGGTCGAAGCGGATCTCAGTGCTGGCGGCTACTGCAACCATGATTAGCCATATCTGGTCATCGTTATAGGGCCCAGCCCGGCTTGGGGTCGGTTGCTCTATAAAGTCGGCGCTCCTTCCGCTACCCCATGGCCGGCGCCTCCCCATCTCCCCAGCGGGTTGCCGTGATCGGAGCCTCTGGCTACGGCGGATTACAGATCCTGCGCCTGCTGCAGGATCACCCGGGCTTTGAGGTGAGTTTTCTTGGCGGTGAACGCAGTGCCGGCCGGCGTTGGTCGGAACTAACCCCCTTCCTGCCCCTGGCCAAGGACCTGGTGGTGCAGAGCCCAGACCCGGAGGCGATCGCCGCCGCCGCCGATTTTGCAGTGCTCAGCCTGCCCAATGGTGTTGCCAGCAGCCTGGTGCCTGCCCTGCTGGCAAAGGGGGTGCGGGTGGTGGATCTTTCCGCCGACTATCGCTTTCCCAGCCTGGCCCAATGGGCCGCCACTTACAGCACTGAAGCCCGCCAGCAGAACCGCAACGACGATGCCCTCTGCGCTGAAGCCACCTATGGCCTGGTGGAATGGGCCGGCGATCAGTTGGCCGGCGCCCGCCTGGTGGGGGCCCCCGGTTGTTTCCCTACGGCCAGTTTGCTGGCCTTAATGCCGCTGTTGCAGCAAGGCTTGATCGAGGGCGAGGGCATCGTGATCGATGCGAAAACTGGCGCCTCCGGGGGCGGGCGTGCCGCCAAGGAGCATTTGCTCTTGGCTGAGGCAGCTGAGGCCGTGGCTCCTTATGGGGTGGTGGGCCACCGTCACACCGCCGAAATCGAATTGCTGGCCAGTAGGGCCTCCGGGCGGTCGATCCAGTTGCAGTTCACCCCCCACCTGATGCCGATGGTGCGGGGCCTGCTCGCCACCGTTTACGGCCGCCTGCGGGACCCGGGGCTCACCGCAGAAGACCTCACCACCCTGTTTCAGGTGACCTACCGCGACCATCCCTGCGTGGGGGTGTTGCCCGTGGGCACCTATCCCTCCACCAAATGGGTGCGCCAAACGAACCGGGCCCTGATCTCAGTGGCCGTTGATAAGCGCACCAGCCAGGTGGTGGTGATGAGTGCGATCGACAACCTGCTCAAGGGCCAGGCGGGCCAGGCGGTGCAGTGCCTCAATGTGATGACTGGTCAGCCCCAGGAAACCGGCCTGCCCCTGGTGCCCTTCTACCCCTGATCCCTGGGGCGCAGTTGCTGGGCCCGGGCAAGTACCACCTCCGGCAGGATTCGGTGTTCCTGCCGCTGGATTCTTGCCGCCAGGCTGGCGTGGTCGTCATTGGCCAGGATCGGCACCGGGGCCTGGGCCAAAATCGGCCCCGCATCCACCGCCTCCACCACCTCATGGACGGTGCAGCCGCTTTCAGTGGCCCCCGCCGCCAGGGCCTGGCCAATGGCATCGGCGCCCCGGAAGCTGGGCAACAGGCTGGGGTGAATGTTGATCAGCCGGCCTGGGTAGGCCTGGATCAAGACACTGGTCACAATTCGCATCCAGCCGGCCATCACCACCAACTCGATGGCGGCGTTGGTCAAGGCGGCCACGATTGCCCCATCGAGGGCCTCGCGGCTGGGCTGCTGGCGGTGGTCCAGCAGGATCCAGGGCACCCCAAGCCGTTGGGCCCGCTCAATTGCCCCACAGCCGGGCTTATTCACAATCAAAAGTTCCACCTGGGCCAGGGGCGGCTGTTCCCCGCGGCAGCGCTGCACCAGGGCCTCGAAGTTGCTTCCTGAACCGGAAGCCAACACGCCCAGCCGCACGGGCCTTCCCCAGCCCTTGCCGGCATCGCTAGGGTCAGGCGTCGCTGGCAGTGCTGCGTGTTTCATCTTGCGATCCTGGCCCCGGGGCAGGGCCTGGGCAACTGGCAGCACTGGATTGATCCTTGACAGCCTCCCTGCGTTATTGCCTTGACCTGCGGGAGCCCCACAGCCACCGGCTGACGGTGGCCATCACCCATAGGCCGCTGCGGCCCTTGCTGCGGCTGCAGCTGCCCGCCTGGACCCCCGGCTCCTACCTGGAGCGGGATTACGGGCGCCATCTCGAAGGGCTTGGGGCCAGCCAGGGGGGAAAACGGCTGGAGCTGCGCCGCCTCGATCGCCACAGCTGGCAGCTGGCGGTTACCCCTGGGGAGGAATTGCTGATCAGCTACGGGCTGATCGCCGTGGAGGCCACGGTGCGCACCAATTGGCTGGATGGCAACGGCGGTTTCCTCACCGCTGCCGCCTGGGCCCTACAGCTGGAGGGCTGCCGCTGGGAAGCCCATCGCCTCGAGCTGTTGTTGCCCCAGGGCTGGCAGGTGGCCACAGCCCTTACCGCTGATGGCCAGGGCTGGCTGGCCCACGACTACGACGAGTTGATTGATGCACCGATCAGCCTCGGGGCGCTGCAGAGCCTCGCCTTTGCCGTGGGCGGGGTGCCGCACCAATGGGTTTGGCAAGGCCTGCCACAGCCAGCCCCCCTGGACCGCTGGCAGCAAGACCTGCCCCGGCTCTGTGCCGCCGCCTGTGGGCTGATGGGGGTTGAACGGCCGGCGGCCGACAACTACCTGTTTATGACCCGTTTCTGCGGGGAGGGCTATGGGGGCCTGGAGCACAACGATTGCTCTGCCTTGATTTTTAGTCGGCGGGAACTAGCTAGCCCCGCCGGTTACCGCCGCCTGCTGCAACTGGTGGCCCATGAATACCTGCACCAGTGGAATGTGCGGCGCCTGCGGCCCCGGGAGTTGAGCCCCTACAGCTATGGCGGGGCAGTGATCGTGCCCACTCTCTGGTTTGCCGAAGGGGTCACCAGTTATTTCGACAGCCTGGTGGTTTATCGGGCTGGCCTCTGCAGCGAAGCCGAACTGCTGGCGGAGTGGGCCGAACAGATCACGCGCTATCGCAACACCCCCGGCCGCTGGGTGCAGAGTTTGCGGGAAAGCAGTGAAGAAGCCTGGGTAAAGCTCTATCGCCGTGATGCCCATAGCGATAACCAGCAAGTTAGCTACTACCTAAAAGGCCAATTGGTAGCCATGCTGATCGACCTGCAGCTGCGGGCGGCTGGTGGCAGCCTCGAACTGCTCCTGCAGGAGTTGTGGCGCCAATTCGGCAGGGGCGGCAGGGGGTATAGCAGTGAAGATCTGATCGAAGCCATCGGCCGCTGGGATCCGCAGCTGGCCCAGCTTTGCGAAGCTTGGCTTGGCAGTACAGGGGAGCTGCCGCTTGATAGCTATCTGCAAACCGTTGGACTACTGCTCACCGCCCAAGCCAACGACAATGCCAACACTGGGCTCCAGCTTGAACTTGTCGGCCGGGAGCTGCGGGTGCGACGGGTGGAGCGCGCTAGTCCAGCGGAGCTGGCGGGGCTGGCCCCCAGCGATGAGTTGTTGGCCCTCGATGGCGAGCGTCTCTATAGCGCTGAGCAACTGGAGCAGGGGCTGCGGCCCCTGGGGGAACACCAGCTGCTGTTCTGCAGGGATGGGTTGGTGCACACCTCTGTGCTCAGGCCCACGGCCCCCCAGCCGCGCCAGTGGCAATTGATTGCCGATCCGAATGCCCCGGCGGCGCCGCTGCTGCTGCGGAGCCAATGGTTAGGGACGCCCCAGGCCTGACGCCCATGCGCTTGAACAGCCCTAGGCGGTGGCTGCTTGTGGGAGCCCTTGGCGCGGGTCTTTGTTTGGCCCTGGCGACGCTGTTGAGCCATCAGCAGCCCACCAGGGGCCCGCAGGAAGAAAAGGCGCTTACCCCGGCGCCCCCAGCCCAGCCCCGCTGGCATTCGCCGCTGCTTAACAATTGTCCAGTGGTGGATAAACGCCTCGGCGATCACCTGGTCAAGCTGGGGCTGCAGGTACGGCGGATCCAGGCGGATCCCAGCAATTATTCCCTGCGCCTGAGCAAAGATGCCTTCGGCCAGGCCCTTGATCCCACCCCTGCGGTGATAGTGATCCATGAAACTGTCTACAGCCTTGGCTCGGCGATTAATACCTTCACCACCCCCCACCCCGCCGATGAAGATCAGGTGAGTTATCACAGCTTGGTGGGGCGTCAGGGGGAGATCATTCAAGTGGTTGATCCCACTAAACGGGCCTTCGGTGCTGGGTTTTCAGCCTTTGAGGGGCGCTGGGTGTTTACCAACAAGAGGCTTGCTGGATCGCTCAATAATTTCGGCCTGCATGTGAGCCTTGAAACCCCAGAAGACGGCAGTGACGCGGAGTTAAAGCACAGCGGCTATAGCCCTGCCCAATACGACGCCCTCAGCCGGGTGTTGGCCGACTGGATGGTCCGATACAAGATCAAACCCGAGGCGATCACCACCCACCGCCATGTGGACCTGGGCGGCGCCAGGGCCGATCCGCGCAGCTTCAATTGGCGCGAACTTCAGAAACGACTCACGGCCCTCGGTTTGGCCTGTTGACCGCAGCTGGAACTGTTGATCAGCAGCTCAAATTAGTGGTGCCGACTGGGCTTCTTGGCGGCCGAAGAGCAGGCCGTGCAGGGCGGGGTCCTGCATGTAGGTGAGGATCCGATTCGGGTAGTCGAGTTTGCCGTTGTGCAGGTAGGCAAGGGTGGCAATCAGGTGGGCATCCCTGGGGCTAGTACTGGCTTCCAGCTGCTGCTGGCTTGGCACCCCCAGGGCGCGGCTGATCCGGGCCATCTTGCCGGCCAGCAGGGCAACGTTGCGCTCTGGATCCAGTAGTTGCTGGCGGGCGGCCTCCAGTTGTTTTTGGCTGGGATGCCGGGGCAGCAGATGCTGATGCATCAGCTCCTCCACCCCCAGCTGGGCCGGCCCATGGGTTTGAAACAGGCCGGAACGCATGGCCAGTTCAGAATCTTCCCCAGGTTTTGCATGCTGCAGTTCGTCGTAGAGCACGGCGGTTAGCAGCATCGGATTGACCTGAAAACGCTTTGCCTCCTGTCGCACCGCTGGCATCAGCGCCTCCAGCCGTTGAAGGGTGTGGCTGCGAAGGGGGGCCCAGTGGTCAAGGCCGGCGGTGAACAGCTGGGCCAGGGGGGTTTGGGGGCCATGGACGCCAAACCGTTTCTGAAGTTCCTGCAATTCCGCCACTTCAAAATCGGCCGGGTTTGGCCGCTGGCCTTCCGCCACCAGGGGCTCGTCGGCGCTCAATTGGGCCAGGGCCAGGGGCTGAGCGGCGGCCAGGCCATCGGCCTGGGGTCGCAACGGTGCCCCGGCCAGCCCCAGCAGGCAAGCGGCCAGGCTCAGCCCCCCAAGGGAAATTCTGCGATGGCAGGCCGAGAAGCCGATAGGTCTGAAATGCTCTTACCAGCAGATTTTAGGACGGATTCGCTTGCTTCACAGTCCCCCACAAAATGTGGGAATCCGAAATCAGTGGCGCGGCTTAACCCCTACCAGCAATGCTGCCTAGGTGGCCCAGTGGCTAAAGCTGGGTTTCCCAATCAGCACCATGAGCATGGCGAATACCATCCCCGACCTCAATCCAGCTAATGCCAGTGCCCAATGGCAGCGTTTTTGCCAGCTGCTCTGGCACCACGAGCCCCTAGGCCTTTGGCTGGATGTGAGCCGGATGGCCCTCAGCCAGCAGCAATTGGAGGATCTTCAGGAACCCTTTCAGCGGGCCTTCGCGGCGATGGAGGCCCTCGAACAGGGGGCGATCGCCAATCTGGATGAGCAGCGCCAGGTGGGCCACTACTGGCTCCGGAATGCGGCCCTGGCCCCAGACCGGGAGGTGGCCGCCCAGATCAGCTCCGAACTGCGCCGCATTCAAGAATTTGCGGCCCAGGTGCTTACGGGCAGCCTGACCTTGCCCTCTGGCGAAGCCTTCAGCGATGTGCTTTGGATTGGCATCGGCGGTTCTGGGCTGGGGCCGGTGCTGATCGTGAGGGCCCTTCAGGAAAATCAGCAGGGCCTGCCCTTCCATTTCCTAGACAACGTCGATCCAGATGGCATGAGCCGTTTGTTTGATCGCCTGGCCGACAGGTTGCCCACAACGCTGGTGGTGGTGGTGAGCAAATCCGGCGGCACCCCTGAGCCCCACATCGGCATGGTCCAGGCCCGCGCCCGCCTGGAGCAACTCGGCGGTAATTGGAGTCGCCAGGCGGTGGCGATCACCATGGCCGGCAGCAAGTTGGACCAGGAGGCTGAGGCGGAGGACTGGTTGGAGCGATTTGACCTGTTCGATTGGGTGGGGGGTCGCACCTCGATCACCAGTGCCGTTGGTTTGTTGCCGGCCGCCCTGGCTGGCATCGATGCGGAGGCCTTCCTGCACGGGGCAGCGCTGATGGACAGCGCCACCCGAGGGAAAGAACTGCTGGCTAACCCCGCCGCCCTAATGGCTGCTGCTTGGTATGGGGCCGGCGATGGCGTGGGCCGTCGCGACATGGTGATACTTCCCTATCGCGATCGCCTGGAGCTGTTTAGCCGTTATCTACAACAGCTGGTGATGGAATCCCTTGGTAAGCGGCTGGATCGCCAGGGCAATGTGGTGCATCAGGGGATTGCCGTATATGGCAACAAGGGCTCCACTGATCAACATGCCTATGTGCAGCAGTTACGCGATGGGGTGGATAACTTCTTTGCCACATTTATTGAGGTGCTAGAGGATCCCACTGATATTCCAGAGCTGGAGAATAGCCTGCCCGGTGATTTCCTTGACGGTTTTCTGCAAGGTACAAGGGCCGCCCTTAGCGAGGGTGGACGCCAGAGCATCACCATCAGCCTACGTAAATTTGATGCCACGGCCCTTGGCGCCCTGGTGGCCCTGTTTGAGCGGGCGGTGGGTTTCTATGCTGAATTAATTGATATAAATGCCTACCACCAACCCGGGGTGGAGGCTGGCAAGCAGGCGGCGGCTGAAATCCTCGATTTGCAGAAACAACTAGAAGCTTTGCTCCAGGACGGAAAGGGGCGCAGTGTTGAGCAGATCAGCCAGGAGTTGGGAGCTAGCACCAGCCCTGAGGTTGTTTTCTTTATCCTGCGCCATCTCTCTGGTAATGCCCGGGGCCTGCAGGCCACGGGCAATTGGGCAGATCCGCTAAGCCTGCTGTTTCAGAAGATTTAAGCAATAACTATGGATTTGCCCGCCCCAACAACAAAAAGGATGAAACACAGTGTTCAGTCTTATATAGAAGAGATACCCAGTTGGGATGATGGTTCAACCCTGGCCAGTGCCCCCCTCTCCAGCATGCAATGGTTGGTATGGAGCCTGGCCACCGCAGGCAAATTTTTCGAAGGTTTGATTGTGTTTATGGGCGGTATCGCCCTGCCTTTGGTGGCCGAGGAGTTTTCAATTGATCCAACCCAGAAGGGGCTCATCACGGCGGCCACCCTGGCGGGAATTCTGGTGGGGGCGCTGTTGTTGGGGGGGCTGGCCGATCGCTTCGGTCGTAAGCCGGTATTTATTGGCGAGATGGTGCTGTTGTTGTTGGGCCTGTTGGGGGCAGCCACAAGCCCAAACACCACAGCCCTGATCCTTTGGTTATTCGTGATGGGGCTGGCCTTGGGGGCTGATTACCCCACGGCCCACCTGGTGATTTCCGAGAGCATCCCAGCGGCTATCCGCGGTCGCCTGGTGTTGGGAGCTTTTAGCTTTCAGGCCCTGGGGGCGGTGATCGGTACGGCTATTTGCGCTGTGATGCTGAGCAGCCATCCTGAACTCAGCACCTGGCGATTGTTCTATATCCTGCCGGTAATTCCGGTGGCATTTGTGATCTGGGGCAGGTTATTTCTACCGGAAAGCAGCCATTGGCTGGTGAGCAAGGGGCACATTGATAAGGCTGAAAAGCATCTGCGCAAATTATTGAATCGCAAGGATATTCAGCTGCTGCAGTTGGAAACAGCGGAGGAGGGGGCCCTGCCCAGGCGTTCCGCCGATTGGAGTCGATTGTTCCAAGGCAAACAACTGCGTTCTACGATTCTTGCCTCACTCCCCTGGTTTCTACAGGATATTTCCACCTACGGCATTGGCATCTTCACCCCTGTGATTATTGCTGCCGCCTTCGGGGCTGAATCCCATAAACACACGGTGGCAGGGATCATCCACAACGATCTGCTGGGCGCCAGGGGAACAGCCCTTGTGGATATTGGCTTCCTGGTGGGCATTGCCTTTGCGATCTGGCTGTCGGACCGGCTCGGACGCATGCCTTTGCAAATTTTCGGCTTCATTGGTTGTGCCTTTGGTTTGCTGATTGCAGCGGCAGGAAGCCTGGGCAACAGCAACAATCTGCCAGTGATTGTTTTGGGATTTTTCCTGTTTCAGTTCATGACAAACCTTGGGCCCAATTCCCAGACCTATCTGATTGCCGGTGAGGTATTTCCCACCAAGGTGCGGGGCATCGGTGCGGGTTTCGCCGCCGCCTGTGGCAAGGTGGGCGCCGTGCTCACCGCCTTTCTTTTCCCCTCGCTACTGCAAACCCTCGGCACCGATCGTTTATTGCCGCTACTGGCCCTCATTTCCCTGCTCGGGGCTTTGATCACCTGGTTGTACCGGGTGGAAACCAAGGGGATGGACCTGGAAGCGCTTTAAAGGCCCCTGGATCTTTGCTTTCAGTTCAGACCCGCTCGGCGTTAGTTTTGAGCAGCTTTGAAGCTTTTGAATGCGCCGTTACCAGTTGCTGCTTCTGCTCCTGCTAGGGGCAACTCCGGCCCTGGCGGAACCATCCCTACGGGTGGGGGTTGTTGATGGGGGTGCCCCGTGCAATTTCCAGGTGAGTGGCGCCTGGAAGGGGCTGGCGGTGGATCTTTGGAGGGCTGTTGCCAACCGTGAGCGTCTGGCCTATGAGCTCGTGCCGATGGCCACCACGAGGGATCAGCTGGCAGCGGTGGAAAATGCTGAAGTGGACGTAGCTATTGGTTGTTTGTCGATGACACCCACGCGTCTTGATCGTTATCGCTTTAGCCAAACTTACCAGGAATCGGGACAGGCGGTGATGCTGCAACGTCATCCCCTTGAATTGGGCCGCTCAATGTTGCTCTCCCTGTTCAGTCCTGATCTGTTTGCTTTGTTGTTGGGTTTTCTGGCGATTTTTATTGTTATGGCCCTAGGGGTATGGCAAACAGATGCCTGGGGCAATAAGAATGAAACTTTAAATAATGGTCGGATCCGCAGTTTTGCCAAGGTGTTTCAGATCCTGGCCACTGGTCCCGGTACTAACACGATTGTGGATTCAGTGGGGGGCAACAGTCTGGTGGTGCTCAGTTATCTGTTACGGGCACTTATGGCATCTTTTCTGGTTAGCTATGTGACCGTAAATGTGGTTCGCAATCCAGCAAATCGCCTAGATGGAAACATGCGTTCCCTTGTTGATCTTCAGAATCAAAAGGTAGCCGTAAGAGTAGGCACTGCTAGCCAAGGCATACTTCAGGAGGTCATGAGAACTAATCCTGCCCTGTCGATTAAGATAGTCCCGATGAATCGCATTGACCAAGCTACCTTTATGCTGGAATCGGGCCGCGCTAGTGCCGTGCTCGCAGATGAACAGCAACTGCTTTATCTGATGAAGAATTTAAAGGAAAAGAAGTTTCACATTGTTTTGAATAATCTCTATCCAGACTATCAGGGTTTTATCTTTGCCAAGGGCCTTGAGCCAGCTATTGCTGGCCAGATAAATAGAGGAATTGTCGAAGTAAGGCGCTCAGGTCTGCTGCAGGAGATCAAGAATTCCCTGGGCATGGAGAATCTACAATAAGCTTGATAGTTGTAAGATTTTGTGCTGCAAGTTGGATTGTTTAAGGCTTCTTTTCCGGAAGTGGTGGCTTGCGTAGGCCATCGCCCAGAAACAACCAGCTGCCTTGGAGCTGAATTAATAATTGATTTAAATTACGCGCTGTGCTATCAAGCTCATGGATTGTATTCAGTAGATCTGGTCGCAGCTCGTTGAAGGTTTGCTGGGCGGCATTGGCGGCGTTGGTTGTGCTGCCGGCGGTGTGTCGAACAACCGTACCGGTCTGCTCAATGTTGCCTAGGGTTGAACGCAATACAGGTCCTGTGCTTCGCACTTCCTGGCCCACTTGTTTGCTCGTCCGGCCCACCTGGCTGAGGTTGCTACGCAAGCTTTGTAGGGTGTTTGGCACATCTTTCTGGGCTAATTGGGTGGTGCCAAGCAAGGTGCGGTTCAATTCCTGCCTAGTGCCTTGGAGATCATTCAGAAAACTCTGCAAACTGATGGCTGCTTCGAAGGGCAGTCGCTGGGGCAGGGGGCTTGAACTTGTTTGGCCCCCTGGGGCGGGGTCAGGCTTAAGCACCACAAAAGCGTCACCCAGCAGGGTGACACTGCCGGTGCTAACTGTGGAGCGGGGGCCTAGGTAGCGGCGGTAGGGCTCGCCGATGCGCAATTCCACCTCCACTGAAGCATCAGGCTGAAGTTTGATCTGCTGCACCTGGCCCACCCGTATGCCAGAGAGGTGCACATCCATGCCCCGTTTGAGGCCTAGGGCAGAGGGGGCTCGAAAATAAACAGGAAAGCGAGCTTCTCCCCAGCTCTGCTGGCGGCCGATGGCCACAAGAAAAAGGCCTAGCACCAGCAAGCCACTGCCGATGAAAAGTAGCGAGGGGGTGCGAAATTCAGAGCTATAGGCAGAGGCAGTTGGTTTCATCGCTCTAGCAGGGCCCCTGGGGCAATGCTTGTCCATTGATTGCCGCTCGGCAACGGTTGCTCAGCATCAGCCACCACGATCCAGGCGGCGCCATTGAGTTGAGCCATGGTTTGCTGCCATGGCTGCTGCTGCTGTTGCTGGGCCCGTGTAAACCAGTCGGCATCGAAAATCAGCAAATGGGGCTCCAGTATTAGGGCGCGGATGAGGATGCCCGCTTGGGCCTCCAGGGGCGTTAGATCCCTGGAACGACTCTGGAGCAGTTCGCTGGCCCTGTCGCCGTTATAACCAAGGCATTGCAACAGTTCTCGGGCCCGATGGGCCACACTGCCCAGGCGCCGCGGCAGCCGCCAGCCAATCGGCAGCCAGATGTTCTCCGCCAGGGAGAGATGACTCACCAGCGCCCCCTTGAGGCTAAGTAAGCCGTAGCTGAGCTGTTCAGCGTTGGCATGGGCACAGAGTTGATCAATCACACTTTCCTTCTCCACCAGGTTCTGGCCCCGGTAAAGCCAACGGGACCCCTGGGGTAACTGTTGCAAGGGCAGCAGTTTCACAGGCTGGTGAGCGTGATCGGCTGGATCAAGGTGGAGCTCAGTAAATCAAGCAGCAACACCGCCACCAGCGCCTGCAGCACCCCTTCCGACACCAGGGATGGCAAGGAAAGACCCTGATCACGGTCATTTAACTCGGCGCGGCTGCCCCACCAGCAGGTGATCAGCGAGGCCACCGCCCCACAGAGCCCGGCCCGCAACAGGGCCAACACCATATCGATGCCATTTATCTGGGAAAACAACAAGTCCAGTTCGCCGAGCACATCAAAATTCGGGGAGCTCACCACACTGATAATCACGCCGGTGGCCAGCCAATAACAGAGCAGCAACATGCAAGACAGGCTGCCGGCAACGGTGCAGGGCAGCACGTAAATGCCAAAGGGGTTAATGCCCTGGCGCCGTAGACCGCGCCATTCACCCTTGCCTGCCATCTCGCCAACCGATACAGCAATGGCCGCCCCTGAGCGGGCGATGAAAACCACGGGCACCAGCAGCGGACCGAGCACCCGCACCGAGACCAGCCATTGCAGGTGCACTGAATAGGCACTGCGCAAGCCGAGGGAATCGGTCATCAGTCGCACTTCGCCGGCGGCCAGGGCCGCCGCCATCAGCACCACCAAGCCAACCGATCGCACCCCATCTAGGTAGAGCAAGCGAAAGAACTCCCGCAGGGCCGGCAGTCGCGGCATCAATTTGAAGAGTGGGGCAGCCATGGCCAGCGCTAAAGGGGAACGCCGTGGAGGCTTTCCAGCTCAATGATTCCGGCTGGGTAGTCGTTGGCGCTGAGCCCCGGCGCTGGCAACACAAAAACAACACAACCAGCCCCAAGGGCGGCCTCGGCCCCGGCCTGGGAATCTTCAAAAGCCCAGCAGCTGCTGGCGCTAAGGCCCAGCCGCCGGGCCGCCTCCAGAAAAATATCTGGGGCCGGCTTACCCAGCCGCACGTTGGGATCATCGCCAAAAACCCGCACCTCAATCGCCTTGAGCCAGGGGTGGGGGCCGGTTTTTAGGCTCACCGCCTCCTGGCCGCTGCTGGTGGCTAGGGCCATCGGGATGCCGAGCCCCTGGATTCGAGCCACCAGGGCTTCGGCCCCCGGTATCGGTTTTGCATGGATCACCTTCGCCCGGGCCAGGGGTTGTTGCAGCGCCAGCAACTCCTCGACCGTGGCTTGAATTCCAAGCCGTTCGATCACCTGGCGGGCATTGTCAAAGCGATTGCGGCCCCGCAGTTCCAGCAAGAAACCAACTGGCAGCTGGGCACCGAAGTGCTGGATCGTTTGCTCCCAGGCCTGGCCATGCAGGGGTTCGGTATCCAACAACAGGCCGTCAAGGTCAAACAAACACCCGGCGGGCCGTTCCAATGCCTGCACTATTGGGAAAGCCGGTGCTGTCATTCTCCACCGCCTTCGGCAGCCTGGCCATCGCTTCCGGTTCAGGATCCGGGCCCGGTACCGTTAAACAAAGCGTGTCATCCCTGTTCTCTGGCCAGCTTTGCTGCTTTTAATGCCGGATTGGATGTTCCCCCCTTAATCACCATGAGCGACGCCACGATCGAATCGGTGCTGCACGAATCGCGGCTGTTTGCCCCCCCAGAAGCCCTGGCTGCGACAGCGCGCATCGGCTCGATGGCGGCCTATCAGGCCCTGGCGGACCAGGCAGAGGCCGATCCCGACCGTTTTTGGGGCGATCAGGCCCGGGAGCATTTGCATTGGTTTGAGCCCTTTCATACGGTGCTCAACTGGAGTGATCCGCCCTTTGCCCGTTGGTTTGAGGGGGGCACAACCAATCTTTCCTATAACTGCCTTGATCGCCATCTCGAGGGCCCCAGGGCCAATAAAACGGCGCTGATCTGGGAGGGGGAACCCGGAGACGGGCGCAGCTACACCTACAGGGAGCTCCACAGCGAGGTCTGCAAGGCCGCCAATGCCCTTAAGGCCCTCGGCATTAGCAAGGGCGACCTGGTGGCGCTCTATATGCCGATGGTGCCGGAGGCGGCGATCGCGATGCTGGCCTGTGCCCGCATCGGCGCGCCCCACTCGGTGGTGTTTGGTGGATTTTCGGCCGAAGCCCTGCGCGATCGCCTGATCGACGGCGCCGTCAAGCTTGTGATCACCGCCGATGGCGGCTTCCGCAAAGACAAGGCCGTGGCCCTAAAGCCCGCCGTTGATCAAGCCCTGGCGGAGGGTTGTCCCACGGTGCAGCAGGTGCTGGTGGTGCAGCGCACCAAGCAGCCAACGGCCATGGAGCCAGGCCGGGACCATTGGTGGCATGAGCTGGTGGCTGGCCAGAGCAGCGACTGCCTGGCGGAACCGATGCAGAGCGAAGACCGCTTGTTTGTGCTCTATACCTCCGGTTCCACCGGCAAACCCAAGGGGGTGGTGCACACCACCGCCGGTTACAACCTCTGGGCTCACCTCACCTTCCAGTGGATTTTCGACATTCGCGAGGACGACATCCACTGGTGCACCGCCGATGTGGGCTGGATCACTGGCCACAGTTACATCGTCTATGGACCGCTATCTAATGGCGCCACCACAGTGATGTATGAGGGGGCGCCCCGCCCGGCCAAGCCTGGGGCCTTCTGGGAGGTGATTGAAAAGCACAAGGTCTCGATTTTCTATACAGCGCCCACAGCAATCCGTGCCTTCATGAAGAACGGCCGTGAGGTGCCTGATCAGTACAACATGAGCTCCCTGCGGATCCTCGGCACCGTGGGAGAACCGATCAATCCGGAGGCCTGGATGTGGTATCGCGATGTGATCGGCGGTAATCGCTGTCCGGTGGTTGATACCTGGTGGCAAACGGAAACCGGGGGGGTGATGATCAGCCCCCTGCCAGGCGCTACCCCCACCAAGCCCGGCTCCGCCACCTTGCCCTTACCCGGCATTGCCGCCGACGTGGTTGATATTGATGGCAGCAGTGTTGGCGTTGATGAGGGTGGTTATCTAGCCATCCGCCGCCCTTGGCCCGGGATGTTGCGCACGGTGCACGGTGATCCCGAACGCTTCCTTTCGAGCTATTGGCAACACATCCGCCCCGCCGACGGCAGTTACATCTACTTCGCCGGTGACGGCGCCCGCCGCGACAAAGATGGCTACTTCTGGGTGATGGGCAGGGTTGATGATGTGATCAATGTCTCCGGCCACCGGCTGGGCACGATGGAAATTGAATCAGCCCTGGTGAGCCATCCCGCCGTGGCAGAGGCCGCCGTAGTGGGGCGCCCCGATGAACTCAAGGGTGAGGGGATTGTGGCTTTTGTGATCCTGCAGGGGGATTGCCACGGCGATGCTGAGCTGGTTAAGAGCCTGCGTCAACACGTGGGGGTGGAGATCGGCCCGATCGCCCGCCCCGATGAGATCCGCTTCAGTGATGCCCTGCCTAAAACCCGTAGTGGCAAGATCATGCGCCGGATCCTGCGGGCCCTGGCGGCGGGTGAAAAGGTGAGCGGCGACACCAGCACCCTCGAAGACCTCTCGGTATTAGACAAACTGAGGGCTGAAGCTTGAACCCCTGATGGCCGCCAACGCCAATATCTGGCATTCCCTGGCCCTAGAGCAGCTGCCCGCCGACCTGTTGGGGGATCCCAGCCAGGGGGTTGGCCAGCAGGTGCGGGAGCAGCGACAGCAGCGCTATGGCTTGAACCAATTGCCCAGCAAGGGGGGGCGCAGCAACCTGCGCATCCTGCTGGATCAATTCGTCAATGTGATGTTGCTGCTCTTGATCGCCGTGGCGGTGGTGTCGGCGCTGCTGGACCTGCAGGCGAAGCAGTTCCCTAAAGATGCAGTGGCGATCGGCGTGATCGTGTTGCTGAATGCCTTGCTGGGTTACTTCCAGGAGAGTCGGGCCGAATCGGCCCTGGCGGCGCTCCAGGCCCTGGCGATGCCGATGGTGCGGGTGCGCATTGCTGCTGAGATCCAGAGCCTGCCCGCCGAACAGTTGGTGCCTGGGGATGTGGTGTTGCTGGAGGCGGGTGATCGGGTGCCGGCGGATTTGCGCCTACTGGAGGCGGCGCGGCTGGCGGTGCAGGAGTCGGCCCTCACCGGTGAATCCCTGGCGGTGCTTAAGGATGCCAAGGCAGTGCTTAGTGCTGATACGGGCCTGGCGGAGCGCTTGAACTGCCTCTACCAGGGCACCGAAGTGGTGAACGGTCGTTGTTTGGCCCTGGTGGTAGCCACCGGCGGAGCCACGGAGTTGGGTCGGATAGCCAGCCTGTTGGAACAAAGCGAGCAGGGGCCTACGCCGCTGCAGGAGCGCCTTGATCAGTTGGCCAAGGTGTTGGTGGGCTCTGCCCTCGCCCTGGTGGCCTTGGTGGTGGCGCTGGGGGCCCTGGCGGGCCATCCGGTGGCGGAACTGCTGGAGATTTCCCTGAGCATGGCCGTGGCCATAGTTCCCGAGGGTTTGCCGGCGGTTATCACCGTTTGCCTAGCGGTGGGCACCGTGCGCATGGCCCAGCGCCATGCCTTGATCCGGCGCTTGCCGGCGGTGGAAACCCTGGGCTCTGTGACCACGATCTGCAGTGACAAAACCGGCACCCTCACCGCCAATGCAATTACGGTGCAATTGATCGAACCCGCCGATGGGACAGCCCTTGGCCAAGGCCAGTGGCATCCCCTGCTGCGCTGTGCGGTGTTGTGCAACGACAGCGTTGTGCCGGAACGCCAGGGGGATGCCGCCGCCCAGGGGGACCCCACGGAAACGGCCCTGCTCACCGCCAGCCTTGGCCAGGCTTTATCCCCCCGCCAGGAACGGCTGCGTTGGTTGAGGCCGCTGGAGTTGCCATTTAGCTCTGAACGGCAACGGATGGCGGTGGTGGTTAGCGCCTTGAATCCATTCGATATCCCTGGGCAGACGCCACTGCTGTTGATGAAGGGATCACCCGAACGGGTGCTGGAGCACTGCCAAAGCATCAGCACCGCCGCTGGACCCCGCAGCATTACCCCAGGGGACCGCGCCGATTTGGAGGAGCATTTTCAAGTTCTGGCAAGTCAGGGACTAAGGCTGCTCGGTTTTGCCGAACGGCCCTGGCTACAGCCAGTTGATCAAGCCGCCCCTCAAGTCCTAGAGGAAGCCGATGAGCAGGGGCTCTGCTGGCTTGGGCTGATCGGCTCGATTGACCCCCCCCGCCCGGAGGCAATTGCAGCTATTAGCCGCTGCCGCTCCGCTGGCATCCGCACGCTGATGATCACCGGCGATCACCCCCGCACGGCCCTGGCGATCGCCAAGCAGGTGGGTTTGATCGATGCCGACGCTGATGGAAGCATTGATGGAGCTGATCTGGTCGTTACTGGCCGGGAACTGGAGCAGCTTTCTGATCATCAGCTGGAACTGGTGGTGGCCAGCACCAATGTGTTTGCCAGGGTATTGCCGGAGCAGAAACTCGATCTGGTGCGCGCCCTGCAGCGGCGCCATCAGGTGGTAGCGATGACTGGCGATGGCGTGAATGACGCCCCTGCCCTACGCCAGAGCGACATCGGTGTGGCGATGGGCATCACTGGCACCGACGTGAGCCGCGGGGCGGCAGACATGGTGTTACTGGATGACAACTTCGCCACAATTGTTTCGGCTGTGCAGGAGGGGCGACTTGTTTACGAAAACGTGCGCCGCTTTATCCGCTACATCCTCGGCAGCAATGTGGGCGAACTGATCACGATTGCAGCGGCCCCTCTGCTCGGTTTACCGGTGCCGCTGAGTCCGATGCAGATCCTCTGGATGAACCTCGTAACCGACGGCCTGCCAGCCCTTGCCCTCGCCGTAGAACAGTCGGACGACAACTTGATGCTGCGCAAGCCAGCGGGCCGCAACGAGACGATCTTTGCCAGGGGCCTGGGCCGCTACATCCTCGAGGTGGGCTTTGTGTTTGCGGCTATTGCCATTCTTTTGATGGCCCTGGTGGTGCGTCATCCGCTCAGCGATGGCAACCTCAACCTTGATCCCAACCGTTGGAAAACGATTGTGTTCACCACCCTCTGCATCGCCCAGATGGGCCATGCCCTCTCGGCCCGTTCCGAGCGGCCTTTGCTGCAGGTGCCGCTGTTTAGCAACCCTTGGTTGATTATTTCTGTGGTTGTAACCAGCCTGTTGCAGCTGGCCCTGATCTATGTGCCAGTGTTGCGGGGCTTTTTTGGCACCTATCGAATCAGCCTGGAGGAGTTGGGTTTATGCCTGGCCTTCTCGCTGCTGCTGTTGCTTTATCTGGAGCTGCGCAAGCTATTCAAACGCTCCCACCATTGAGTAATTGCTGAGGCGAGCCGCTCCAATTGCCGTTGCCGCCCCCCATCCCCAAGGCCGCCAAGGAATTGTTGACGTAGGCCGGCACTGGCTGGGGTGAGGTGATCACCGGCTAATTCCAGCCATTGGCTGCCGTCCTGGGGGCGCCGTTGCAACGCCTCAAACAGTTGGGCGCTCTGGTCGAGCTCATCACTGCGAAAGCGGATCACCAGGTTGTGGGGGGGGCCGTAGCTGGTTTCGATCAGCCGCAGGGCCTCCGCCGGGGAGGGGCTGAACTCTGTGGTTACCCCTAGGCGGGGGGCCAGCTCGCCGAGCAGGGGGATCGAGCGGCCGGCGGCGAAATTGTTGAAACTGATCAGCCCACAGCCGCCACAGCCGCGGCCCTGGTCGGGGGCCAGCAGCTGCAATTTGCAGCCCATGCTGTGGCCCAGCCGCAGGGTGGGCAATCGGATTCCTGGGCCTTGGCGTTCCTGCTGACGCCGAAAGGCGCGCCAGGCCTGCACCGCCAGTAGCTGGTGGTCAAAGCCTGGTACAAACGGCCAGGCCTGCACCGCCCAACCCTGCTGGGCGAGGGCCTCCAACAGCCGCCGATAGCTCAGTTGGGGGCTAGTGCCTAAACCGCTGCCACCGATGAACTCAAGCCGACCCTTGGCTTGGGGTGGTTCCAGCAGCCAGAGCTCCCCCACCTGGCGCCAGTTCATCAAGCCTTGAGCTGCTCCAAACATTGGCGGGCCTGGCCCACGTGGGCGCTGGCATCAAGCATGGCGTTGAAAGCAAGCCGCACCTGGCCCTGGCCATCGATCACATAGGTAACTCGCCCGGGCAGAAACAACAGGGCCTTGGCCACACCAAAGGCCTGGCGCAGCTTGTTTCCTTCATCCACCAGCAATGGGAAGGGCAGCTGATGGCGCTCCACAAATTTGCGGTGGCTGGCGGCACCATCGCCACTCACCCCCCACACCTCTGCCCCCAGGGCCTGGAGGCTGGCGTAGTTATCACGAAAGGTACAGGCCTCTGCGGTGCAGCCCGGGGTGTCGTCTTTTGGATAGAAAAACAGCACCAGCGGTTTGCCGTTTAGATCCTCTAGTCCCCTGCTAACGCCGTTTTGATCCTTCAGGCGGAAGGCCGGAGCCTTGTCCCCAACTGCTATGGCCATGGCAGAGGTGATGCTTTCCCAGACCCTAGTCAGAAACAAGCCAAAGCTCGAGCCAAGCTGAGAACATGGCTTGAGTAGCAGTAGATGGCCATGGCTGAACAGGGGTCGCCGGGCTGGCAACAAACGAGCCTGCTCTCCCTGGTACCACCCCAGGAGCAGCCCCTAGTACCCCAACGGCTGCTGATCCTGGACACGGAAACCAGCGGTCTCGATCCGGAGCGGCACCAGTGCTTGGAAGTGGGGGCAATCCTGTTTTCGGTGCCCCAGCGGGCCGTGCTGGCCCAGCTCTCCTTCCTGATTCCAGCTGCCAGTAACGCCGCTGAAGCACTCAACGGCATTGCCCCTGCCGCCACCCAGGAACCCCAGCCCTGGCAGCAAAGCCTTGCCCTGCTCGAGGCCTTGGCCTCCCAGGCCCAGCTGCTGGTGGCCCATAACGCCGCCTTTGATCGGGCCTGGTTTGGGCGGGGGGCCCTGCCGGAGCTGCCCCTGCCCTGGCTTTGCAGCATGGAAGACATAAGTTGGCCGGCCCAGCGGCAGTTGCGGCCCCGGCCCTCGGTGCGAGACCTGGCCCTGGCCTATGGCGTGCCTGTGTGGGCGGCCCATCGGGCCCTCACCGATTGCATTTATCTCGCCCAGGTGTTTGAACGCTGCACTGACCTGGAGACCTTGCTGCGCGAAGGGCGCGAACCGCGCCAGCTCTACCGGGCCCAGGTTTCCTTTGAGGAGCGGTATCTGGCCCGGGATGCCGGCTTCAGCTGGAACAACCCTGTGCAGGGGGCCTGGACCCGCAGGCTTAGTGAACGGCAATTGCAGGCCCTTGCCCTGCCCTTTGCCACTAGCCCGGTGGCCAACTGAGGGGGCGTTGCCCTTTGCCTGGGGTGTGGCCACTGTGGGGCGATGGATCAGCGTCAGTTGCTTGCACTCCAACTGGCCTCCTGGCAACGGGCCCGCACCCTGGCCCGCTTGATCCGGGAGGCGGAGCACCTCTGGCATGTGGATGTGCGCGACCTGCAGCGCCTCGGGGCCCTGGAACTAGACCAACTCCTCCATGAGGTGCCCCCCGGCTTGAAGCCGAGGGTGAACCGCTGGTTAAAGGGCTATCGGGCCGCCACCCGGCTCAGCTAGCTCAGCTCAGCTCAGCGCCGACGTTGGCCCTGATATTGCAATCGGCGGTGGGATAGCTCACGCAAAGCAGCGCAAAGCCCTGGGCGATCTGGTCATCATCAAGGAAGCTCTGGTCGGATTGATCCACCGAACCGCTCAGCAGTTTTGCGGCACAGGCGGAACAGGCTCCGGCCCGGCAGGAGGAGGGCAGGTCGATACCTGCCTCTTCGGCCGCATCGAGGATGTAGGTGTCATCGGCACAGCTGAAACTCTGGCCCCCTTCAACCGTGATCGTGTAATTGGCCATGGGTTCCTCTGAATAGAGATAGGTGCTAGCAGCTGGCGGCTAGCAGCGCTGTTTTAGCCCAAAAAAAAGACCGGCAGATTGCCAGTCTTTGTTTCAAAAAATCGGAGCGGCGGGATTTGAACCCACGACCCCTACTACCCCAAAGTAGTGCGCTACCAAGCTGCGCCACGCCCCGATCGAATTGAAGTTACCACAGCAACCTGGCCGCTTAACGCTTCTGGCGCAGGCGCTTAAGCAGCCTCTCGCTTAGCTCATCCCGGCGTTGGCGTCCATAGCCCCAGAGCCCTTCCTGGTGGGCCAGTTGGCGTAGCTGGGCGAAGGAAAGGGCCGCCAGCATCAGTTCCGGCACCCGTCGCCAGGCGGCGGCCGGGGCGGGCAGCTGGTTCTCCCCTTCGGGGTCCTGGAACCCCGCCAGGGCGCCGCTGGCCAGCCACTCCGGCACCAGCACAATCAGTACGGCCAGCAGGCCGTAGAGCTCCACCAAGCCCCGGGGCATGGGATGCAATGGGCGTTGCTGTTTTGGTGGCTGGGGGCGGGGCTCCGGCACCAGGGGGGCTTCGAGGGGGCGGGGTTGATTAAACCTGTTGAAAGCGATGACAACGGGTGCTGGTGAGCAAATCTTCGATGGTGATCTCATCACCATTCAGCGTGAGCGTGAGCCGATCGTTGCTGTAGCGCGTTACGAGGGAATTGCGCTGGTCTCGGAAGAGATTGATCTTGTAGCCATTGCGATAGAGCGAGGCCTGGCTGGCGTTGCGTTCCAGTAATAGGCCACTTTCGTCTGTGCAGCGATATTGCTCCTCCAGCTCGTAGTTCTCCCACCAGGGGGAAGGACCCGCCAGCGAGGGCATTGCTGGCCCCCAGCTGAGCAGAAGGGCCCCAAGGGAGCCCAGCAGCCAGCGGGGGGGGCGCTGGCTCGGTTCAGGGGCTGATCGGCTCATTGTTACCGCGCAATACACAGTGGCTAACTGACCAGTCGTAGTGCGTCCAAACGCTGCTGGGAAGTTGATAGTGGCCACCAGGAAACTGGCCGAGGCTGATGCCGCTGGGCTGGGCAGAACAGTAGGGGCGGCCGCCCGGCTTGGCCAGGTACTGCTGGTGATAGGCCTCCGCTGGGTAAAAGCTTTGATCCTGGGCAATTTCCGTGGTGATGCGGCCAAAACCCTTGGCGCTGAGCAGTTCCTGATAGGCATCCCTGCTGGCCAGGGCCAGCTGCACCAGGGCCGGGTCATTTACGTAGATGGCAGAGCGGTATTGGCTGCCGCGGTCGTTGCCCTGGCGGTTGCCCTGGGTGGGGTCGTGGCATTCCCAGAAGAGCTTGAGCAGATCACTGAAATCGATGCGGTCGTTGTTCCACACCACCCGCACCACCTCCGCATGGCCGGTGCGGCCGCTGCATACGGCCTCGTAGCTGGGGGCTGGGTCGTTGCCGCCGGCGTAGCCCACGGCGGTGGTTTCCACCCCCGGCAGCCGCCAGAAGCCCTTTTCTGCCCCCCAGAAGCAACCGCAGCCAAACAGCACCTCCCCCTGCCCCGCCAAGGGCGCCGCCGCAATCGCCGTGCCCAGCACCGCATGGTTACCAGGTGCTTTCAGCCACTCAAACATCAGGAAAAATCCCCTGCTCCCTTGGCTACGGGTTCTAGGGCAAATGCAGCTCAGGCGGTTTCCAATTTGCTAGTGGCCTGCTCGCGATCCCAGAGCCGGCGGTAGGCCCCCTCCTGGTCCAGCAGCTGGCGGTGCTTGCCCTGTTGCACGAGCCGACCGTTCTCCAGCACCAACACCCGATCACAGGCGGCGGCGGCCGAGAGCTGGTGGCTGATGAACAGCACCGTGCGCTGTTGATCCAGGGTGAGCGACTGCAGAATCGCCGCGGCGGTGCGGTTGTCCACGCTGGCGAGGGCGTCATCCAGCACCAGGATCGGTGCCTTCACCAACAGGGCCCGGGCCAGGGCGGTGCGTTGGCGCTGGCCGCCGCTGAGGGTGATGCCCCGTTCCCCCACCAGGGTGTTGAAGCCCTCGGGGAAGGTGAGCACATCGGCCTCCAGCTGGGCCTGGCGGGTCACCCGTTCGACCTGCTGCTGGGGGGCTTCAGGGTCACCAAAACGCAGGTTTTCGGCCAGGGTGGCTGTGAATAGATAGCCCTCCTGGGGCACCAGGGCCAACTGGCTGCGCAGGTCTTCCAGGCGCAGGTGGGTGATGTCTTGACCGTCTACCCAGAGCTGACCTTCGGGCACCTCCACCATGCGCCCGATCGCCCGGGCCAGGCTGGTTTTGCCGCAGCCCACCGGCCCCACCACCGCCACCAATTCGCCGGGCTTAATCGCAAAACTGACCCCGTCTAGGGCCAGCCGCTCACTGCCCTCGTAACGCACGCAGAGTCCCCTGGCCTCCAGGGCCCCGGAGGGTTTGTTGCTGGTTTGCAGGGGCTCCGGCTGGAGCGGATCTTCAATGCCAGGACGGCGGGACAGCAGTTCCTCCACCCTTTCAAGGCTCACCTGACCCGTTTGAAAACTACTGAGGGTGAACCCCAGCAGGGCCGTGGGAAACACCAGCCGTTCCACATAGAGGATCAGGGCAATCAGGCCGCCAAGGGTGAGGCTGCCCCGTTCCAGCTGGCCGCTGCCCAGGGCTAAAAGCACCAACAGGGAAAGGGAGCTGATCCCCTCCAGCAGCGGAAACAGGGTGCTGCGGGTGCGGGCCAGGCCGAGGGCCGCATCTCGATAGCGGCGGCTCAAGGCCGCGAAGGCGTTTTCTTCCGTGGGCTCCTGGCCATAGATCTTGATGGCACTGATGCCAGAGAGGTCCTCCTGGATCAGGTCGCTGAGGGAGGCCAGATCCTTTTGTTGCTGCCGTTGCTGGGCCATCATTCGGCCGCCGGAGGCGCCCACCACCAGCAACATCAGCGGATAGAGCACGATTGCCGCCACGCTGAGCAGCGGATCAATCGCCAGCATTGCCGGCAGGGTGAGGGCATAGGCCAGGGCCGTATTGGTGAGGCTGAGCACCGCAAAACCCAGCAGGCGCCGCACATTTTCCACATCACTGGTGGAGCGGCTGATCACTTCGCCACTGCCGGCGGTTTGCACCCAGCCCGGTTCCTGGCGCAGCAGGTGGTCAAAGATTCGCTGGCGCAGCAGCACCTCCACCTGGCGACCGGCCCCAAATACCAGCACCCGCGACCAGAGCCGCATGCCGGCCATCAGCGTGGCCAGCAGGGCCAGCCAGAGGGCCTGCTGCAGTAGTTGGGGCAGCGAAAAGCCCGGATGCAGGCTGTTGATCGTGTGCTGCACCAGTAGCGGCAGGCTGGTGCCCAGCAGGTTCACCACCAGCAGGGCAGCGGCCCCCTGCAGCAACTGGCGCCGTTGGGGCCGCAGGTGGCGAGCGATCAGGCCCAGCTTGAGTGGTGCGGCCATCGCCCCGGGGTCGTTGGCGACCAAACTACGGAGCCATCCCCACCCAATGCGAACAGATGGCCCCCCCAGCTGAGTCCAGTGGCGAACAAACCCACCCGCTCTATGGGCGTGACCGTTTGACTGTGGATGGCTTGCTGGCCGCCAGCGTGCCTAGCAATGACCAGTTGGTGGAGGCAGCTCGCCTTTGGATCCGTTACGACGGCTTTCCCGGCGCCGTTGATGTGCAGAGGGACCTGGAGAAATTGTTGCGGCTCTGGGGGTTGAGCCGAGAGGAGCTGAATGGCCGCTGTCGGGAGCTGTGGGCGGCTGGCTTTCGGCCAGGCCAGGGGGCCGGCCAGGCCACTGCCCAGGTGGGCAGCGGTTTCGACAGTGCCGACAGCGAAACTTGATTAATGAGCCCAGCCCCCCCCACCCCCTGGCCCGAGCTGCTGGAGCGCATCCTCGAGGGGGGGCTGCTGGCGGAGGCGGAGGCCAGCGCCCTGATGCAGGCCTGGCTCAGCGAGCAGCTTTCAGCGGTGCAAACCGGTGCCTTCTTAGCCGCCCTGCGCAGCCGCGACCCCAACCCCGAGGAGTTGGCGGCCATGGCCCAGGTGTTGCGCCAGGCGGCGCCCCTGCCCTGCCCGCGGCCCCGGCTACCGCTGGTGGATAGCTGTGGCACCGGCGGGGATGGGGCCAACAGTTTCAACATCTCCACGGCGGTGGCCTTCACGGCGGCGGCCTGTGGGGCGGTGGTGGCAAAGCACGGCAACCGCAGTGCCAGCGGTCGGGTGGGTTCAGCTGATGTGTTGGAGGGTCTGGGCTTACGGCTGCAGGCTCCGCTCGAACAGGTGGTGGCGGCCCTGGAAACCGTGGGGGTCAGCTTTCTGTTTGCCCCCGGCTGGCATCCGGCCCTGGCCGGTTTGGCGCCGCTGCGCCGCAGCCTTGGCATCCGCACGGTGTTCAACCTGTTGGGGCCGCTGGTGAATCCGCTCAGCCCCGAATACCAGGTGTTGGGGGTGGCTCGGCAAAATTTGCTCAGCCCCATGGCCGGCGCCCTGCAACGGCTCGGCCTGGAACGGGCCGTGGTGGTGTATGGCTATGGCGGCCTCGATGAGGCCAGCCTGGGGGGGCCAAATCAGTTGCTGCTGCTTGAGCACGGCGAACTGCGGGCCGAGCAGTTAAATCCCAGCGAACTAGGGCTTACCCCAGCCCCCCTGGAGGCCCTGGCCGGCGGCGACCTCCAGTGCAACCAGGAGATCCTGGCGGCGGTGTTGGCCGGGGGGGGCAGCGAGCCCCAGCGCCAGGTGGTGGCCCTCAATAGCGCCCTGGTGCTCTGGAGTGCCGGCAAGGTTTCCGATTGGGCGGAGGGGCTGGAGGCCTCCCTGGCGGCCCTGGCATCAGGGGAGCCCTGGCGCCGGCTGCAGGCGCTCAGCCGGGCCTTGGCCGCTGCTGAGGGATGATCTGATCACGATCGTTGAGCCTATGGACGCCTTGCTCGTGCTCGCTGATGGCACCGTGCTGCGGGGCCGTGGTTTTGGGGCCCGGGGCACGGTGCTGGGGGAAGTGGTTTTCAACACCGGCATGACCGGCTACCAGGAGGTGATCACCGACCCCAGCTACACGGGGCAGCTGGTTACCTTCACCTACCCCGAACTGGGGAACACCGGCGCCAATGACCAAGACCTCGAGGCAAACGAACCAGCGGTCAAGGCTGTTATCACCCGGGAACTTTCCCCCTTAGCCAGCAACTGGCGTTCCCAGGGATCCCTAGAGGATTGGCTAGGGCAGCACGGGGTGGTGGGCCTGGCGGGGGTAGACACCCGTGCCCTGGTGCGCCATCTGCGGGAGGGGGGGGCGATCAACGGTGCCGTGAGTAGCGATGGCAGCTCCGCCGCTGAACTGCTCCAACAGGTGCGTTCCGCCCCTTCAATGCAGGGGCTCAACCTGGCGGAGCAGGTGTCCACCAAGGTCGCCTACCCCTGGAATCAAGTGAGCGTCGCCAGTTTTGACCAACGGCTGCAGACGATTCCCGCCCAGCCTTACCGGGTGGTGGCGATTGATTTCGGCATCAAGCGGGCAATTCTGGAGCGGCTCAGTGCCCATGGCTGTGCCCTCACCGTGCTGCCCGCCAACAGCAGCCTGGAGCAGGTGCTGGCCCTTAAGCCGGAGGGGGTGTTCCTTTCCAATGGCCCCGGGGACCCGGCGGCGGTGGCCGCTGGCATCAGTTTGGCCAAAGGGCTGCTGCAGCAGAGGGATCTACCGCTGTTTGGCATCTGCCTAGGCCATCAGATCATCGGTTTAGCCCTGGGGGGCAGCACCTTCAAGTTGGGCTATGGCCACCGGGGGCTAAACCACCCCTGTGGCGGTGAGGGCCTGGTGGAAATCACCAGCCAGAACCATGGTTTTGCCCTGGAGGCCAGCAGCCTCGACAGCGCCCGGGTACGGATCACCCACCACAACCTCAACGACGGCACCGTGGCGGCCCTGGAGCTACGGGATCAGCCGGTAATTGGGGTGCAGTACCACCCGGAGGCCTCGCCCGGCCCCCACGATGCAGACCACCATTTCGGCAGATTTGTGGCATTGATGGCCGCCCGGCGCAGCATGGCCGCCAGCCCGACTGCCCACGGATAAGATTGGGCGCCCCCAAGGGGGCCCATTGCGCTTGAGGACTGGGGCCATCACCGAACTGCAGCGACTCACCGTCTCCCTCCGTGGTGGTTTTGAGCTTCAGGATCAGTGTCTGCTGTTCCATTTCACCGGTCAGCTGGATGCCTATTCCGAGCGTCAGTTCCGCGATTTCATCGCCGCCCATCAGCCCGGCCCGAAACAGGCCAAGTTGCCCCTGGTGCTCGACCTGACCCACATTGACTTTCTGGACTCCTCCGGCCTTGGTGCCCTGGTGCAGATCGCCAAGCAATGCAACGACAGCAAGCAGCGTTTCCTGGTGGTTGGCAACAGCCGCGTGGTGCAAACGGTCAAGTTGGTGCGCTTGGAAAGCTTCCTGAACCTCCAACCTGATTTGGCCACGGCCCTTGGTTCCCTTGCTACTGCCTGAGCAAACGGGACTGCCTGAGCAAACGGGACTGCCTCAGCAAACGGGACTTCCAGGCCCGGCGCAACTGGCCTGGCTGGGGGATGCGGTTTGGGAACTGCACCAACGGCTGCGGCTGGTGAAAGTACCCGCCACCCCCCAGTGGTTACACAAGGCTGGGGTGGCTCAAGTGCGGGCTGAAGCCCAGAGCCAAGCCCTGGCCCGGCTGGAGCCTGGCCTCACGGAGGAGGAACAGCAATGGGTGCGCCGGGGCCGTAATGCGGCCGGTCGCGGGCCGAGGCGGGGGGATCCCGCCACTTACGGAAGGGCCACGGGATTTGAGACAATGGTTGGCTGGCTCTATCTGTGCAATCCGGAGCGACTCCAAGAGTTGCTCAGCTGTCTGGACGGTGATCCCGCCGACGGCCCGGTGTGAATGTGTTTGAGCCTGGTTCCCTCTGTTGGCTACACCATGGCTTCCCGATTTGATCAACCCCGAGAGCCTGGTGCCCGCGGCGACCGCTCCCGTCGCCCCTTCAGCCGACCGGATGGCCCCTCGCGGGCCCCAGCCCGGCGTGCCGGTGTAGATCGCTTTGATCGCAAGGAACGCTCCTACCGGCCGGATCGCCCTGATCGCATTGACCGCCCTGACCGTGCCGAGCGTGGGGACCGCCCCGAGCGTGGCGATCGGCCCGAGCGGAGTGATCGGCCTGACCGCTATGACCGTGGTCCCCGCTTTGAACGCCCCGACAGCGGCGAGCGGCCTGAGCGCAGCCCCCGCTTCAACCGCTTTGGCAGTCGCCCTGAGGGTCGCCCAGACAGTCGCCCGGAGCGGCGGCCAGAGCGGCGCCCTGAGGGCCGTCCCGAGGGGCGCTATGGCGAGCGCCGCTTTGAGCCCCGCGGCCAGTCTGGTCGCCCGGAACGGCGGTTTGATGGCCGCCCGGATCGTTTCCCGCGGCCTGAAGCCGGCCCCCGGTTCGGCCGCCCCGATCGCAGTCCCGAGCGCAGCCCCGATGAATTAGTTCCCAGCTCCGATGCCCAGGGCAGCCCTGAGGTGGATGACCTGATTTGGGGTCGCCACACCGCCCTGGCGGTGCTCGACAGCGGCCGACCGATCCACCGGATCTGGTGCACCCCGGAAATGCGCTTCAGCAGCCGTTTCCTGCAGCTGCTGCGGGAGGCCAAGGGCTCAGGGGTGCTGGTGGAGGAAGTTACCTGGGCCCGGCTCGCCCAACTCAGTGGCGGGGCTGTGCACCAGGGCATCGTGCTGCAAACCGCTGCGGCCGAAACCCTTGATCTCGCCACCCTGATGGAGGGCTGTAAACAGCTGGGTGAAGCCCCGATCCTGATGGCGGTGGACGGGATTACGGACCCCCACAACCTTGGGGCGATTGTGCGCAGTGCCGAGGCCCTTGGGGCCCATGGGCTCGTGCTGCCCCAGCGCCGTAATGCCGGGCTTACCGGCTCTGTGGCCAAGGTGGCCGCCGGCGCCCTCGAACATCTACCCGTGGCCAAGGTGGTGAACCTCAACAGGGCCTTGGAGAAGCTCAAGGAGGAGGGTTATCGCGTTGTTGGCTTGGCTGAAGAGGGCAATGTTTCCCTGCTGGAGGCAGACCTGGAGGGACCGCTGGTGGTGGTGACCGGCTCCGAAGGCAGCGGCCTTTCGATGCTCACCCGCCGCCACTGCGACCAACTGATTCGGATTCCCTTACGCGGCGTTACCCCCAGCCTCAACGCCTCCGTGGCCACGGCGATGCTCCTCTATGAGGTGGCCCGCCGCGGCTGGATGGCCACGATCAAGGGCCAGGAGCCAGCCCCCCGGATTCAACGGGTGAAGCTGAGCAACGCTCCCTCCCCAGAGCCCAGTTCAGAATTGGCGGCTGAGGATCCGCTTGCTGAAGCAGCTGTGGATGTAGGGGAGGCGTTCGAAGCAGTGGAGGCTTTCGATGCAGAGGATGCCTTCGATGCAAAGGAAGCAGCCGAGCCAGGGGAAGCAGTGGAGCTAGACGATTTCGGTCCGGACATCCGGCTTTAAGCACCGAAAACGGCCGCGATTCGGCACAATGGCTCTGCTTGTTTCTGCTCCATGGGTGTCTTTTCCGCGCCATTCCGCGCCACTGCCAATGTTCTGGGGTTGGCGTGGTGGGCGCGGATAGACACCCGTCAGCCGGATGTGACCTATTGGTTTGGTCCGTACCTGCGTCGCGAAAGCCTCGAAGCGGAACTCCCCGGTTTTCTTTCCGACCTGCGCAGCGAAGCGCCGGCGGTCCTGGAACACGAGCTGCTGCGCACCCGCCGCAGCGAGCCCTTCACCGTTGAGCACCAGGGCTGAGCCTGGGGGGCCGCGCTGATAGCGTCGCCCCAAGATCTTGGGAGCCTGATGGCGATCAGCGCTTGGTTAACGGCCCTTAAACAGGGGGATGCTTCCGCTCAGTCGCAAACGGAGGCCAGCCTTGCTCGCATTGCCGCCACCGAACCTGAGCTGAAGGCTTTTGTGCGGGTCACCCCCGAGCGGGCTCTGGCTGATGCCGCCCGCGTGGATGCCGATCTGGCGGCGGGTAGACCCCTGGGCCCCCTGGCGGGGGTGCCGGTGGCGATCAAAGACAACCTCTGCACTAAGGGGATCACCACCACCTGTTCGAGCCGGATGCTCGAACACTTTGTGCCCCCCTACGAATCCACCGTCACCCAGCGGCTTTGGGACGCTGGGGCCGTGCTCGTGGGTAAAACGAACCTCGATGAGTTCGCCATGGGGAGCTCCACGGAGACCTCTGCCTTTGGCACCAGCCGTAATCCCTGGGATCCCAGCCGGGTGCCCGGCGGCAGTTCCGGCGGCAGTGCCGCTGCCGTGGCCTCTGGTCAGTGCCTGGTGGCCCTTGGTTCTGATACGGGTGGCTCGATTCGGCAACCCGCCAGTTTCTGTGGGGTGGTGGGGCTCAAGCCCACCTATGGCCGCGTTAGCCGTTGGGGCCTGGTGGCCTTTGCCAGTTCCCTAGACCAGGTGGGGCCCTTCAGCCGCACAGTGGCGGATTCGGCAGCGGTGCTGCAGGTAATCGCCGGCCATGACCCCCGCGATGCCACCAGCCTGGATGTGCCAGTGCCCAACTACCTGGCTGGGCTGGAGCAGCCGATCAAGGGCCTGCGGGTGGGGATCCTCAAGGAGGCCTTCGCTGAGGGCCTTAACCCTGAGGTGAAGGCCTCGGTGGAGGCGGCGGCAAAGCTGCTGGAGGGGTTGGGCTGCGAACTCGTAGAGGTGAGCTGTCCCCAGTTCAAGGCTGGCATCGCCACCTACTACGTGATTGCCCCCTCGGAGGCCTCCGCCAACCTGGCCCGCTACGACGGCGTTAAATATGGCCACCGCAGTGACGAGGCCGAGAGCCTCAGCACGATGACTGCCCTAAGCCGCGCCGAGGGCTTTGGCCCTGAGGTGCAGCGCCGCATCCTGATCGGCACCTATGCCCTATCTGCCGGTTATGTGGAGGCGTTCTATAAAAAAGCCCAGCAGGTGCGCACCTTGATAAGGCGCGAATTCGAGCGGGCCTTTGACCAGGTGGATGTGTTGCTCACGCCCACGGCCCCCAGCACCGCTTTCCACCACGGGGACCATGCCAACGATCCCCTGGCCATGTACCTGGCCGATTTGCTCACGATTCCCGCCAACCTGGCGGGGCTGCCGGCTATCAGCGTGCCCTGCGGTTTCGATAGCCAGGGTTTACCGATTGGTTTGCAGTTGATGGCCCCAGTGCTGGAGGAGGAACGGCTGCTGCGGGTGGCCCACCAATACGAACGGGCCGCCCAGGTGATGGAGCGGCGACCCCTGGCACCCCTGGCGGTATGAGCTAGTGGTTTGACTCTAGCCACACCAGATCTGGTGTGGCTAGAGTGGCTCACCAGATCTGGGCCGAACCCTTGACCTTCGTCCCGCTCCATAACCACAGTGACTACAGCCTGCTCGATGGGGCTACGCAGTTGCCCCAGATGGTGCAGCGGGCCGTAGAGCTGGGCATGCCCGCAGTGGCGCTCACCGACCACGGCGTGATGTATGGGGCGATTGAATTACTAAAACTCTGCGCCAAAGCGGGCATTAAGCCGATCATTGGCAATGAGATGTATGTGGTTAACGGCAGCATCAGTGATCCCCAGCAAAAGAAAGAACGTAGATATCACCTGGTGGTGCTGGCCAAAAATGAAATCGGCTATCGCAACCTCGTAAAACTCACCAGCATTAGCCACCTGCAGGGAATGCGGGGTCGCGGTATTTTCTCCCGGGCCTGCGTAGATAAGCAGCTACTTAAAACCTATAGCGAGGGCTTGATTGTGGCCACCGCCTGCCTTGGCGGTGAGATTCCCCAGGCGATCCTCCAGGGGCGACCCGAAGTGGCCCGGACCGTGGCCCTTTGGTACCAGGAGGTGTTTGGTGATGATTTTTACTTGGAGATCCAAGACCATGGCTCCCCAGAGGATCGGATTGTTAATACCGGCATGGTGGCCCTGGCCGGAGAATTAGGCATTTCGCTAATTGCCACTAATGATGCGCATTACCTAAGTAGTGCAGACGTGGATGCCCATGATGCCCTGCTATGTGTACTCACTGGTAAATTAATTACAGACGAAAAACGATTGCGCTATACGGGCACTGAATATATCAAAAGTCGCCAGGAGATGGAGCGGTTATTTGTAGATCACCTGGATCCTGTGGTTGTACAGCAGGCTTTAGATAACACCCTTAAAGTAGCCGATAAGGTGGAAAACTATGACATCCTTGGCCGCTCCCAGTTACCTGAATTTCCGATTCCAGAAGGCCATACGGCCAGCAGTTATTTGCAGGAGGTGAGTGAAGCGGGCCTGCGTTGGCGCCTGGAATTGACCGCCGTTGAGCCAGTTGATCCCCTCTATGAAGAGCGGCTTCATTTTGAACTCAAGGTGATGGAGCAGATGGGTTTCCCCACCTACTTCCTGGTGGTGTGGGATTACATCCGTTTTGCCCGCGAACAGGGCATTCCCGTTGGCCCCGGTCGGGGCTCCGCCGCCGGTTCCCTGGTGGCCTATGCCCTGGGCATCACCAACATTGATCCGGTGCAGAACGGTTTGTTGTTCGAGCGATTCCTAAATCCAGAACGGATGTCTATGCCTGACATTGATACGGATTTCTGCATCGAACGGCGGGGGGAGGTGATCGACTATGTGACCCGTCGCTATGGGGAGGATCGTGTGGCCCAGATCATCACCTTTAACCGGATGACCTCCAAGGCGGTACTCAAGGATGTGGCACGGGTGCTTGATATCCCCTATGGCGATGCCGATCGGCTCGCCAAATTGATTCCTGTGGTGCGGGGTAAACCTGCCAAGCTGGCTGAAATGATCGGCGAAAACTCACCGGCCCCAGAATTTCGAGAAAAATATGAGAAGGACCCAATTGTGCGTCGCTGGGTTGACATGGCCCGAAGGATTGAAGGTACTAACAAATCCTTTGGTGTCCATGCGGCGGGGGTGGTGATTAGTGCCCGGCCCCTTGATGAGTTGGTGCCTTTGCAGCGCAACAACGACGGCCAGGTGATCACCCAATACTTCATGGAAGATGTGGAGGCCATGGGGCTGCTGAAGATGGATTTCCTCGGCCTCAAGAACCTCACAATGATCGATAAAACCCTTGATCTGGTGGCCCTGGAAAATGGAGAAAAGATAGATCCCGATCGCCTGCCAGCCAATGATCCAGCCACCTATGCGCTGCTGGCCCGGGGCGATCTGGAAGGTATTTTCCAGCTGGAATCCAGTGGCATGCGTCAGATCGTGCGTGATCTGAAACCTTCTTCCCTAGAGGATATATCTTCGATCCTTGCCCTCTACCGCCCTGGACCGCTCGATGCCGGTTTGATTCCTAAGTTTATCAACCGCAAGCATGGCCGTGAAGCAATTGAGTTCGCCCATGAATTGCTAAGACCGATTCTCAAGGAAACCTACGGAATCATGGTCTACCAGGAGCAGATCATGCGCATTGCCCAGGATCTGGCTGGTTACTCCCTTGGGGAAGCAGATTTATTGCGCCGAGCCATGGGCAAGAAAAAAGTATCAGAGATGCAGAAACATCGTGACTTGTTTGTGAATGGCTCTAAGGGCCGTGGGGTGGAGGCCAATGTGGCCGATGCCCTGTTTGATCAAATGGTGTTGTTTGCAGAATACTGCTTCAACAAGAGCCATTCCACCGCCTACGGCGCTGTTACCTATCAAACCGCTTACTTGAAAGCGCATTATCCGGTGGCCTACATGGCCGCCCTGCTCACAGTTAATGCCGGCATCACCGACAAGGTGCAGCGCTATATCGCCAATTGCAATGCGATGGGTATAGAGGTAATGCCCCCAGATGTGAATCGATCCGGCATTGATTTCACCCCCAAAGGCAAACGAATCCTGTTTGGACTTTCCGCCGTGCGTAACCTCGGCGAGGGGGCGATCCGGGGCTTGATTAGTTCCCGCGAGAGCGATGGGCCCTATCGCTCGTTGGCGGATCTCTGCGACCGCCTTGGGGCCAGCAGTTTGCTGAACCGTCGCGCCTTGGAATCACTAATCCACTGTGGCGCCCTCGATGCGATGGAGCCCAAGGCCAACCGCGCCCAACTAATCGCTGATCTGGACTTGTTGCTTGACTGGGCCAGTTCTAGGGCCCGGGATCGGGCCAGTGGCCAGGGCAGTTTGCTGGATCTGTTGGGGGCGGCGGCCGAAAGCGAAGGGGCCGATCCGCTGAGCACGGCGCCAAAGGCGAAGGCCGTGAACGACTATCACCCCACAGAAAAGCTAAGGCTGGAAAAGGAACTGGTTGGTTTTTACCTATCCGACCATCCCCTTAAGCAACTGAGTGGCGATAGCAAGTTGCTGTCGCCGATTGGTTTGGCCAGCCTGGAGGAACAGGCTGATAAGAGCCGCATCTCCCTGCTGGTAATGGTGCCGGAAATGCGGATGGTGACCACCCGTAAGGGCGATCGCATGGCCGTACTCCAAGTGGAAGACCTCACCGGCAGTGCCGAGGCCGTGGTATTTCCAAAAACCTATGCGCGGCTCAGTGACCACCTGATGACCGATGCCCGTTTATTGATGTGGGCCTCCGTGGATCGCCGTGATGAGCGGGTGCAGTTGATTGTTGAGGATGTGTCCTTGATTGATGAGTTGTATCTTTTGCTGGTAATGCTCAACCCCCAGCAGGCCGGTGATATCACTGTGCAACATCAACTGCGTGAATGCCTGCAGCAGCACCGGGTGGACCCTGAACTGTTGGGCCTACGGGTGCCGGTGATTGCCCAGGTGGGTTCTGCCGATGATCGTTGTTATGTGCGCCTTGGCCATCAGTTTTGTGTGAACAATGGTGAAGCTGCGGCCGCCAGTCTTAGCGCCGCCCGCTTTGAGGTGCAGTTGCGCCGCTGCGCAGCCGTTTGATATTTAGGCCAATCTGTTCAAAACCCAGGAGGCTGCCGGGCTGCAGCTCCCAGCTGGAGGAAAACAGGCCATAGCTCAAGCCCACTAAGCCCAATAAAAAACAAGCACCGGAGCTAACAAGGGTTAGCGCTGGTGCAATGTCAACAATCTGTTGGGATACCAGCCAGTAGCTGCCGATAAACACTGCCATGCCCATCAAGGTGGGAATGCCAGTGGCAATCGCCACCCGCCGGGCCATACGGTTTGAAACCTCAGGCGGTATTCCCCCTGGGGCAGCACTGGGCCTTGGTTTGGCTTTGGCTGCCATAACGACTCAGCCGCGGATGCCGAGCTTGGCGATCAGGGTTTGATAGCGCTCGTTGCTCTGGCTCTTGAGGTAGCTGAGCAGGCTCTTACGCCGTCCCAGCATCTTCAGCAGTCCCTGGCGGGATGAGTAGTCGTGCTTGTTGGCCTGCAGGTGGCCGGAAAGTTGAGAGATGCGCTCGCTCAACATCGCCACTTGCACCTCCACCGAACCGGTATCGGTGGCATGGGTCTGATGACTGTTGATCAGTTCCTGCTTCTTTTCTGTATTAAGCGGCATGCGGGGGTTCGGCCCGAATCGGTGCAATCTGCCACCTTAACGCCCCGTGGGCCGATCTAGGCAATTTGTCGCCCCAACCAGCTCAAGCATTCCCGCAGCCAGTCGTCGAGGCCGTCCTCCGCCAGGCAGCCAGCCAGGGCTGCTGCCCGCTGGGCTTCGCCGATTTCTAGGGGGCCATAGCCCAGGGCGCTGAGGGTTAGCTCCAGTTCCTGCTTCAGCCCCAATGGGGCGGGGGCGCCGCCATTAAGCACCAGCAACTGGGCCGTGGGGCTTGTGGGGCCGAAGCGATCGCCCAATTTGCTGCGCAGTTCCACGCTCAGCCGTTCGGCGGTGCGTTTGCCCACCCCCTGGGCGCTGCTCAAGCGGGCTAAATCGGCCTGGAGGATGGCCTCCACCAGCTCTTCAAAGCCCAGGGCCGAGAGCAGGGCCAGGCCCACCTGGGGGCCCACGCCGTTCACGCTGATCAGCAGGCGAAACAGATCCCGCTCGCGCCGCTCCTCAAAGCCATAGAGCTGGGCGCTGTCTTCCCGCTGCACATGGTGGATGTGCAGGCTGATGGCGGTAGGCGCCAACTGCCCCTGCCAGCGGCCATGGAGGCTGAGCGGCACCTGCACCTCGTAGCCCACCCCAGCGCAGATCACCAGCAGGCCAGCCCTAGGGCCTTCACACCAGCAGCTGCCCAGTTGCCCCTCCAGCCATCCGATCATGCTGAACTCTGGTTGCCTCTCATGTTGCCGGTGCTGCCAAGTCTGCGTCGCCTGGGTACCTGGATCCTGGGCTTGATCCTTGTGGTGAGCCTGGCGGCTTGCTCCAACCTGGGCCAACCGCCCCGCAAGGTGCTGCTCCAGGCCCTTGACCTGCAGGTGCAACTCACCCAGGCCGAATTGGCCTCGGCCCTGGCCCTGCCCGCCCCCGAGGGCCACCCCAGCCTCAACCGGGTGCGCCTCGAGCAGCAGGGCAGCACCGAGGTGGAGGGGCAAAAGGCCTGGCGGCTGCAGGGCCGCTTCGACTGGCAATTACCGGGGGATCCCCTCAAGGTGGACAGTGGCTTTGAGGTGCTGTTATTGCGCGGTGACCAGGGCCAGAGCTGGCGCCTGGTGCGGCCCCCCACGGCCGCCGCGCCCCAATGGCGTAGCTACCCCCTGGTGGCTGGGGCCTAAAGCGGGGAGAATGAAACCCCCTTCCCCCGCCGCGTGAGCGTTCCCCGGCTGCATCCGCGCACCATTGAGGCGGTAAAGGAACGCGCCGACATCGTTGATGTGGTGGGTGAGCACGTGGTGCTCAAAAAGAAGGGCCGTGAATTCGTGGGGCTTTGCCCATTCCACGACGACAAGTCGCCGTCGATGACGGTGTCTCCGGCCAAGCAGTTTTATTACTGCTTTTCCTGCGGCGCCGGCGGCAACAGCATCAAGTTTTTGATGGAGCTGAAGCGCGAGAGCTTCAGCGATGTGGTGTTGGAGCTGGCCCGGCGTTATTCGCTGCCGGTGGAAACCCTTGATGCCCCCCAGCAGGAACGGCTGCGGCAACAGCTCTCCCGCCGGGAACAGCTCTATCGGGTGCTGGCCCTAGCCAGTGGCTGGTTCCGCAGCAACCTGCGCCAGCTGGAGGGGGCCGCAGCCTTGGCCTATCTCAAGGAGCAGCGGGGCCTCCATGAGAGCAGCATTGAGGGCTTTGAGCTGGGCTATGCCCCCGAGGGCTGGGATGGCCTGATCAATTATTTGCAAAAGGTGGAACAGCTGCCGATCGAGCAGTTGGAGGCCGCTGGCCTGGTGGTGGCCCGTAAGGGGGGCCAGGGTTTCTATGACCGTTTCCGCCATCGGCTGATGGTGCCGATCCACGATCGCCAGGGCCGGATCATCGGTTTTGGTGGTCGCAGCCTGGACAGCACTGAACCCAAATATCTCAATTCCCCGGAAACGGAGGTGTTTGAAAAAGGGAAAAATCTGTTTGGCCTCGATAAGGCTGCTGACCCGATCCGTCGGGCCGACTGTGCCGTGGTGGTGGAGGGTTATTTCGATGTAATTGCCCTGCACGCGGCCGGGGTGCGCCAGGCGGTGGCCGCCCTGGGTACGGCCATGGGCAGTGCCCAGATCACCCAGCTCTGCCGTTGCTCTGAAAGCCGCCGCATCGTGTTGAATTTCGATGCCGATAATGCCGGGGTGCGGGCCGCCCAGCGCACGATTGGTGAGGTGGAACACCAGGCCCTGCAGGGGCAGCTGGAGCTGCGGGTGCTGCATCTGCCCGCCGGCAAGGACCCCGATGAATTCTTGCGCCTCCAGGGCCCAGCCGACTATCTGGCCCTGCTCGATAAGGCGCCCCTTTGGCTCGATTGGCAGATCGATCAATTGCTTGCGGGCCGGGATCTAACCAAGGCCGACCAGTTTCAGCAGGCGGTGCAGGGGCTGGTGGAGTTGCTGGGCAAATTGCCCCAGTCGGCCCTACGCAGCCACTATCTGCAGCAGGTGGCGGAACGGCTATCCGGCGGCCAGGCCCGCCTCGCCCTGCAGTTGGAGGAGGACCTGCGCCAGCAGGTGAAGGGCCAGCGCTGGCATGGGCGCTCCAGCCGCCATGGGGAACCCGGGGAGGCGGGGGTGCGCGAACGGGCGGAAGCCCAATTGCTGCGCCTTTATCTCCACTGCCCCGAGCTGCGGGGCGAGATCCGTTTGGAGCTGCGCCAACGGGAATTGGAAGAATTCGGCCTGCCCCACCACCGCAAGCTCTGGGCCCAGTTGTCTGAGCTGGAGGAGGAAAAGCTTGGGCTGGGGCAGCTGGAACCGATCAGCCGCGGGTTAGCCCCCGGGGACGTGCTCGCTGGGCTCGACCTGCCGCGGCTGTTGAGTGATCGCCTGCTGGAGGAAGACACGGCCCTGCTGCACCGGCTCACCGCCCTGCTGGAGCCCAACGAGTTGCAGCAGTTAGCCCTGGGCAATCCCTCCCAACAGCTGCGGGGCACCACCGCCAGCCTCGAACGCCAACGGGTGCTGCGGCGTTGTAAGCACCTGCTGGAGGCCTGGGGCACCCAGCGGCTGCAAACCCTGGAGAACTGCATTGCCCAGCTGCTGGAGGCGGATCGCTCTGCCCCTGGCGACAGCAGCGATGGCGAAACCCGGATTGAGGCCCTATTCCAGGAACTTAATGCCGATGCCCTGCGGTTTCAGGAGTTGTATTACCTCGAACGTAAATACCTGCAGGCCCTAGATGAACGCCGCTGCCATCAGGTGGCAGTGGTTTAGATCAGTGTTCAGTGGTGTAGACCAATGCTAATGCTAATAAAGCTATTGCTTTGATCTAGAATCCTCCCAGGCTTCAATCGTCCTCTTCAAGCAGTAATTGCTGAAAGGCGGTGTACAGCTCGCTGTCTGGATTGAGCTTGTTCGCTGGTTGCTGCTGCTGTTTCTTTTGTAATTGTTGCAACTTTGCTCTTGCAGGCTCAGCGGCGGCGGCTCCGGCCTTTGGAGCTGCCGCTGGCTTTGCCTTTGCTTCCATTTCCCGCAGGCGGGCCAGCAGGTGATCGGGCACCTTGCCATCGGGGCTCACCTTGACCAGTTGCCGAAACAACTCCTCGGGGTTTTCTTCGGTTTCAACGCGATGCAGCGCAGCAGGTTGTTTTGCCGGCTTCGCCTTAGGGGTGGGTAGGGGCTGGGGCAACTGGCGTCCCAGTTCTTGCAGGCGCTCGAGGCTGCGGGAATCAAAGGCCATCGGGTTAAGCGCAGTTGAGGCTGTCGTGGGTAAGGCGACCGGTCACTGGATTGCTGCCACTGGCCCGGGCGCAGAGGTCGCGGAGCACATCAGCCCGCAGGGGCACGTTTGTGAAATCAGCGCCGCTGATGGTCACGTTGCTGAAATGCGTATTGAAGGCAAAGGCATCTTCCAGCACGGCATCGCTGAGGTTGGTGCCCTCCAACACAGCTGAATCCAGGGTGGCGCCCCGCAGGTTGGCGCCGCTGAAGTCAGCGTCCTGCAATTTGGCGCCAAACAGGCTGGCCCCCTCGAGGTTGGCCCCTCGGAAATCGGCTTCGCGCAGGTTGGTGAGGCTAAAGGTGGTTGCCCGCAGATCGGCCCCATGGAAATCAGCGCCGATCAACACCTGCTTGGCGTAGTCCATGGCTGCCCCGGCGGGGTTAACGGGGCCTAGGGGGCCCCAGAGGCCAAGCGCCCCTAGGCAGCACAGCAATATCCCCAGGAACCTTGCCATCGCAACTTCTCCTATAGGGGAACCCTAGGGGGATCCTCAGCCCCCTGACCATGGCTTCCCAGCCCAGCAGCAGCACCAAAGGCTTCTGGGCCGAGCGGCGAGCCCTCATTGCCCTGGAGCGCCATGGCTGGCGGCTACTGGCCCAGCAATGGCGCTGTCGTTGGGGGGAAATTGACTTGCTGCTGGCCAAGCCAGAGCGGCTGTTGCTGGTGGAGGTGAAGGGCCGCAGCAGATGTGGCCCCGATGGTTGGGGGGTGGCCGCCTGTGATGGCCGCAAGCGCCTGCGGATTCGCCGCGGCTTTGGCTGCTGGTTGCTGGAGAATCCCCAGTGGCAGGGGGCCTCGGTGCAGATGGTGCTGGCCCTGGTGCCATTGCCACCCCTGCGGGCCAGGGTGCGCTGGCTAACGCTGGAGGGTTGAGGCCCCCGCCCTCCAGCCCAGAGCCCCCCTGGCACAGTTAGGCGATGGGTTTTTCTGGCCACACCGCTCGTAAACGTTTTGGGCAGCACTGGCTCAAGGACGCCAGTGTGCTGGATCGGATCGCAGCGGCTGCTGAACTCGAGCCTGGAGACACGCTGCTGGAAATCGGTCCTGGGCGGGGGGCGCTCACCGAACGCTTGCTGAAAAGCCCGATTGAGCAACTCCATGCAGTGGAACTAGACCGCGACCTGGTGCAGGGCCTGCGCCAACAGTTCGGCCACGACCAACGCTTCCTGCTGCTGGAGGGGGACGCCCTGGCCATACCCCTACCGCCGGCTCGCAAGGTGGTAGCAAATATCCCCTACAACATCACTGGCCCTTTGCTGGAGCGGCTGCTGGGCCGCCTAGATCGCCCCAGCAGCCATCGCTATGAGCGTCTGGTTTTGCTGCTGCAGAAGGAGGTGGCCGACCGCATCACCGCCCCTGCGGGCCACAGCAGTTTCAGTGGCCTTAGTGTGCGCCTTCAGCTACAAGCTGAGTGCGAATCAATCTGCAGCGTGCCGCCCCGCTGTTTTCAGCCGCCCCCCAAGGTGATGTCTGAGGTGATCTGTTTGCGGCCCCGGGCGGAAAGCCTTGAGCCTGAATTAGCCAAAAAGCTGGAAAGCTTGCTCAAGCGTTGCTTTGGTGCCCGCCGCAAGATGTTGCGCAACACCCTGGCCGGTTTGCTGGCCCCAGAGGCCCTGGAAGCCTGGGCCAGCGGCGCCGGGGTGCGCCTTGAGCAACGGCCCCAGGAGTTGGCGCCGGAACGCTGGCTAGCTTTGGCGGCTGGATTGCCGCCGTCCCCTTGAGCACGCTCACGCTCAACGCCCCCGCCAAGCTGAACCTGCACCTGGAGGTGCTGGGGGAGCGGGGTGATGGCTTCCATGAATTGGCGATGTTGATGCAGAGCATCGACCTCTGCGATCAACTGCTGGTGGATGCCGCCCCCCCAGGCGAATTGCAGCTGGAATGCTCCGACCCAACCCTGCCGCTGGATGGCAGCAACCTGATCCTCAAGGCTGCCGAGCTGTTGCGGCAGTTCGTGGCTAGGCCGGAGCTGGGGGCCAGGATCCAGCTGCAAAAACGGATCCCGATTGGGGCGGGCTTGGCCGGCGGTTCCAGCGATGGGGCCGGCGCCCTGCTGGCCTTAAGCGAGTTTTGGGGCTTGAGCCTTACAGCCTCTGAGCTCCATGGCTTGGCGGCGGCCCTGGGCTCTGATGTGGCCTTCTGCCTGGCCGGTGGCAGCCAGCTCTGCTTTGGCCGGGGTGAGCGCCTGGAGCCCTTGCCCCCGGCCCCGGCCCTTGGGGTGCTGCTGCTTAAGGATCCCAGCGTCAGTGTTTCCACCCCCTGGGCCTACGGCCGCTGCCGCGAGCTGCGCAGCGATTTTTACCTAACGGCTGAAGCGGATTTCGAAAGCCGGCGCCAAAGCCTGCGCCAGGGGCCCCTGGTGCAGGCTTTGCTCAACGCCAATGCCAACGCCCCTGGCGAGCCCCTGGGCCTGCCGCGGCTCCGTAATGACCTGCAGGATTTGGTGGCGGCGGAAACCGCCTCGGTGCAGGCCGGCCTCGCCCTTTTGAAGGGGGCTAGCGGCGCCATGGCCCTGGCGATGAGTGGCTCTGGCCCCAGCCTGTTTGCCTTGTTCGCCGATCAGAGTGCGGCTGCCCTCGCCCAGCAGCAGCTGCAGACCAGCCTCCAGGAGAATGGCTTCGAGAGCTGGGTCTGCTCATTCCTGCCGCCCCGTACCCCCCATGGCTGAAACTCCCCCCCCCAAGGCCCCTGAACCCAGCCGGCTGAGCTATCTGAGTGGTGGCCTCACCAGTGCCCTGTTTTGTGCCGTGGCGGTGTTCTTGACCAAGCGGCTGCTGGGTTATTACGCCAACCATCCCCCCCACTACAGCCAACAGGTGGCCCAGTCGATCGCCACAGCAATGAAAACGCTGCTGGTGGGCAGCGCCAGCCTGGCCTGCTTCAGTTTTGGCCTAACGACGCTGGGTTTGTTGCTGCTATTCCTGCGGAGCCTGTTGCCCGGCCGTAAGCCAGCCCAGGGCTGAGCTGCACGACCCTGAGCTCGGCACTGATAAGTTGACCCCTTGCCGGACCCAGCCGGCCAGCCGCCCTGCGCCTGATTTCGTGGCCGAAACCCTTCTGTTTAATGCCTTGCGTGAAGCCATCGATGAGGAGATGGCCCTAGACCCCCTTGTTTGCGTGATGGGGGAGGACGTGGGCCACTACGGCGGTTCCTACAAGGTCACCAAGGATTTGTATGAGAAATACGGCGAACTGAGGGTTCTAGATACGCCGATCGCTGAGAACAGTTTCACCGGCATGGCCGTGGGGGCTGCGATGACGGGCCTACGGCCAATCGTCGAAGGCATGAACATGGGCTTCCTGTTGCTGGCCTTTAACCAGATCTCCAACAACATGGGGATGCTGAGATATACCAGTGGTGGCAATTTCACAATCCCCACGGTGGTCCGTGGTCCCGGCGGGGTTGGCCGTCAGCTGGGGGCCGAGCACAGCCAGCGGCTGGAGGCCTACTTCCATGCGGTGCCCGGCATCAAGATCGTTGCCTGCAGCACCCCCACCAATGCCAAGGGGCTGATGAAGGCAGCAATTCGAGATAACAATCCGGTGCTGTTTTTCGAGCATGTGTTGCTCTATAACCTCAGCGAGGAGATTCCCAGCGGCGAATACACCTGCGCCCTTGATCGGGCTGAATTAGTGCGGGAGGGCAAAGACATCACCCTGATTACCTATTCACGGATGCGCCACCACTGCCAGGCGGCGGTGAAGCAGCTGGTGGAACAGGGCTATGACCCAGAGCTGATTGATCTGATCAGCCTCAAGCCCTTTGACATGGAAACGATCAGCCGTTCGATTGCCAAAACCCATCGGGTGGTGATCGTGGAGGAGTGCATGAAAACCGGTGGCATCGCCGCTGAATTGATTGCCCTGATCACAGAGCAATGTTTCGACGAACTCGACGCGGCGCCGATGCGTCTCTCCAGCCAGGACATTCCCACCCCTTACAACGGCACGCTGGAAAATCTGACGATTATTCAGCCCCATCAGATTGTTGAAGCCGTTAAAGGCTTGGTGCAGCGATGACCCGCCCCCAAGGTTGGTTGGCCTTGATTTTGGCCCTGGCGATCGGCAGTTTGTTGGTGTTGCGCACCCTGCCCCTCTCGCTCGGGCTAGACCTACGTGGCGGCAGTCAGTTGACCCTGTTGATCAAGCCCGCCGGCAGGATCACCCAGGTGGACAGCAAGCAGCTGGAGGCCGTTAAGGACGTGCTGGAACGGCGGGTGAATGGGCTTGGGGTTTCAGAGGCCACTGTTACCACCTCTGGCAATGATCGGATTGTGGTGCAACTGCCCGGGGTGCAAGATCCCCGCCGGGCCGCCAGCGTGCTGGGTACCACTGCCATGCTCGAATTCCGGGCCCAGAAAGTTGGCACCGACCAGGAGATGACCGGGCTGCTGCGCCTCAAGCGCCTGATCGAAGCCAAGCTCAATCAACTGCAGGGCAAAGCAAAATCTACCGATGGCAAACCTGCCCCTGATGTGAGTGGACCCCTGGGGGAAACGCTTAAGTCGCTGGGGTTAGAGGCGCCCCAGGGGGCCAACGAAGAGCAACAACTGGAGCTGATTCTCCAAGACAGTAATCGCCGCATCGTTGGCCTGTTTGAGCCGCCCCTACTCACCGGTAGCCATCTAATTGATGCTGGTCGAGTACAGCAAACAAATAGCCCCAATTGGGAGGTAACCCTGCGCTTTGATCGGGAGGGGGGTGATCAATTTGCGGCGCTCACCAAGTCGATTGCCGGCACTAATCGTTTGCTTGGAATCATGCTTGATGGCCGCTCCATCAGTGAAGCCAGCGTTGGTCCCCAGTTCGCCACCGCAGGCATAACCGGCGGAGCCGCCAGTATCACCGGTGGTTTCAGTGCTGATCAAGCCCGCGACCTGGAGGTGCAGCTCCGTGGTGGCGCCTTGCCCCTGCCGGTGGAGATCATCGAAAACCGCAGCGTTGGCCCCACCCTGGGGGCTGAAAACGTGCGCAATAGCCTGCTGGCGGCCCTGGTGGGCATTGGCCTGGTGGGCATTTTCATGGTACTGCTCTATCGCTTGCCAGGTTTTGTGGCCGTGTTGGCCCTTGGCCTCTATGCCCTTTTCAACCTGGCGATGTATGCCCTGATTCCGGTGACCCTCACCCTGCCAGGGATCGCCGGCTTCATCCTCTCGGTGGGCATGGCTGTGGATGCCAACATCCTGATCTTTGAGCGCACCAAGGAAGAATTGCAAGATGGCAATACCCTTTTCCGTTCGGTGGATGTGGGTTTCACCCGCGCCTTTTCATCAATTTTTGATGGCCACGTCACCACACTTATCAGTTGTGCGGCCCTCGGCTGGCTGGGCAGTGGCCTGGTGCGGGGCTTTGCTATTACCCTCGCCGTGGGGGTCGTGTTGAGCCTGTTCACCGCCCTCACCTGCACACGCACCCTGCTGCGCCTGTTGCTCAGCTACCCCGTCCTGCGTCGACCCGGCCTATTCCTGGCTGCCCCCACCCAACCATGACCTCCTCCACCGGTGCGTTGCTGCGGGAACCCCGCTTCCGCATCACCCGTTACCGCCGCATCTGCCTAGGTATCACTGCAGTACTGGTATTTCTTAGCCTGTTGGGTTTATTCCTTTCTTGGTTGTCTCCCCTGCATTCGCCCCTTAAACCTGGGCTGGATTTCACCGGCGGCACCTCAATTCAGGTGGAACGTCGTTGTGAACCCAAGTGCGCTGATCTCAATGTTGATGCTATCCGCAAGGCCCTAGTTGAACCAGCGGTGGTGCAACTGCTCGATGATGGCCGGGCGATCAGTTTGCGCACTGCCGCCCTCAGCCCAGCCGAAAGCGGCGAGGTGGTGGAAGCACTAAACAAAATTGCTGGACCCCTGAAGCAGGAAGGCACCCAAATCAACACGATTGGCCCCTTGCTAGGTGAACAGTTGCTGCGCAGCAGCCTGTTGGCCCTGCTGGTTAGTTTCGTGGGTGTTGCCCTATATATTTCAGCCCGCTATGCCCGCCTCTACGCCGGCATGGCCCTGGTTTGCTTGGCCCATGACGTACTTCTAACAGCAGGTTTATTTGCCTGGTTGGGGCTGATATGGGGGGTGGAGGTGGATAGCTTGTTTGCCGTAGCCCTGCTCACCCTCGCTGGCTATTCAGTGAATGACACGGTGGTGGTCTTTGACCGGATCCGTGAACAACAGCAGGTGTTGCCAAATCTCAGCGTGGAGGATCAGGTGGATCGGGCGGTGGCCGGTACGCTCACCCGCTCTCTTTTCACCACCCTCTGCACCGAATTACCAATCTTGGCCCTGCTCTTCTTTGGTGGCGAAAGTCTTCATTGGTTTGCCGTGGCCCTGTTTGTGGGGGTGGCGGTGGGGGGCTGGTCGAGTATTGGGGTGATCCCACCGCTGCTGCCAATTTTTGGCGGCAGGTTACCCCAAAAAATTAATTCTGTTTCGGCAAGCGCGTGAGAATCTCCCGGGGCTTGGCACTGTTGCTAATGCTATTGGCCCTATTGGAATTGCGTACGGAAATTACGCTGCTTATTCAGCATTTTACCTGGACTGGCTTTTTCTTTGCAATTGGCAGCCATAAGTTAGCCGCCTTGATTGTATTGCTTACTCCCTGGGCCTTCGTTGGTCGATCGAGGCCCGCAGGGTCCAGCGGTCCATGATTTCTTTAACAAATATTTCCTCAAGCAACACCTGAAGTACCACCACAAATGGCAGGGCCAAAAGCACCCCTGGCAGCCCCATTAAGGCGCCAAGGCTTAGTTGGGCCATCAATGCCACGGTGGGCAATAGGTTCACCGTACGTTTCAATAACAATGGAGTTAAGAGAAAGGCTTCAGCGTTCTGCAAAAACAGCCGCAGGATGATTACCTGCAGGCTGAGTAACGGTGAGATCAAGAGGGCCACCGCCGCGGGCACCAGGGTGGCCACAGTGGGCCCAATCGTGGGTACAAAGGTGAGTAACCCACAAATCAAGCCACTGAGCAGGGCAAGCGGCACCTTCAGCCAGGCCAGGCCAGCCCAGGTGAGCAGGAAAACAATCAGCGAAGAAAGGGTCATCCCCGCCAGCCAACCGCCGAGGGCCTCGCGGCATTCCGCCAACAGGCGACGGCTGTGCTGCCGATAGAAGCGCGGGGTGGCAGCAATCAGCAGGCGCGTATGACTGTTGGGATCCAGGCAAAGCAGCAGGGCCAGCAGGGCCATCAACAGCACCTGGATAGAAGTATTGGCTGCCCCCCCCGCCAGCCCCAGCAACTGACTGCCCAGGGGCTGGAGCCTTTCGAGGCTGGAAAAACTATTAAGAGAATTCTGAAAATCACTGAGGCCCTTCACTTGGCCGCTGAGTACCACCAGCCGTTGCATCAGCACGGGCACCAGTTGGGTGAGGGTCTGGGCCTGCTGCACCAGTTCCGGCAGCAGCAGATAACCAAGCACCGTTGCCAGCCCGCCAAAGGCCAGCACCACCAGGGCCAGGGCCAGGGGCCGCTGCAGCCCCAGCCGTTGCCTTAGCAGTTGCACCGGCACATCCAAGGCGACGGCTAGTACCACCGCCCCAAATAAAACCAGCAACACCCAGCGCAGTTCCCAGGCCAGCACCGCCAGCAGCAATAGGGCGAGGCTGCCCAGCAAAGCCGGCCAGCTAATGGCGGAGCTGCTTGCTCTCATGGCCAGCGGGGGCGCTTCCAGCCATCCAGCAGATCATGGATCAGCAGTTCCCGCAGCATCACCTGTAAACAAACGGCGAGGGGCAGGGCCAGCAGCAGGCCCACAGGCCCAAAAATGACCGTGAAAATCACCTGGGCCGCCAGGGTTAAACCCGGCAATAACTTCAGCTGGTGATGCATCACTGAAGGGGTAATCACGTAGCTCTCCAGGTTCTGGATCACCACATAAAGCAGCAGCACCGCCAATGGTTTCCAGGGGTTCTCCAGCAGGGCCACGGCCATCGGAAATACCGTGCCAATGGTGGGGCCCACATTGGGAATCACGTTCAACAGCCCCGCCAGCAGGGCATTGGCCATGGTGAGCTTCACCCCCAGCAGGCTGAGGCCAATGAAGGCCAGCAGGCCCACACACACAGAACTAATCAGCACCCCCACCATCCAGCTGCTGAGCGCTTCGCCGCAGAGGTGGAGCACCTGGCGGAAACGGCGGCGGTAAAAAGAGGGCAGCAGCGCCACCGCCACCTCGCGATAGCCGCGGGGCTGGGCGGTAAACATCACCGCCACCGCCAGCACAAACAACAGCTGCAGCAAGCCACCGCCGAGGTTGCCAGCCAGGCCGAGCAATTGACCAAGGCTGCGGCTCACCCCCCAGTCGGAGGGCTCGGTGAATGATTGCAGCCAGCCCTCGGGTAATTCGCTGTGGCCATAGAGCATCAGGCTGATTCGGTGCAGGCTGCCACTGGCTAGCTGCACCAGGGTTGCCGCCGCCTCGGGCAACTGACGAACTAATTCTTCGAACTGCTTCACAAAGGGGGGAATCAGCACGGCGCCCAGCAGCAGGGCCCCTACCAACACCAAACCGAGGCCCAGCAGCAACGCATGCCAGCGCCTCCAGTGGAGGCGCCGTTCAAGGGCCCCCACCAGGCTGGAGAGGGCCACGGCCAGCACGATTGAGCCAAACAACTCAATCAAAACCCCGCGCAGGTTCCAGAGCAGGGCAGCGGCGGCAAGTAATGCGGCGAAGGCGCACCACTGGGCAAATTTCATCGGCTGATCAGCTCTGGCTGAAACCAAGCTCGTGGCTGGCGGCATAGCGCTCGGCAAAACGCATGAAGCGTTCGAATTCGACCTCACTCTTCCATGTGTAGGTGGCTTCCAAGGCGCTGGCCTTGCCATTTACGAAGCGGGCATTCACCGAACGGGTCACCAGTTCGCCCTCCTCGTCCAGCAGAAACATGCCGGTGATGTCCCCCAGTGTTTCCGGGGCCAGGGCCACGGGCTCCTCAAAAACAAACAGGGCCTGGCCGGTCACGCCGTCCCGGGATCTGGTGAGGCGGATATCGGGAACAACGGTTTCATCAGTGCCACGGAAAAACTGGATGGCTGCTCCCATCGGTGTCCTCTAAAGCGGCAAGCTTAGGCAGTGCTGGCGGCTTTGAAGTCGCTGCTTAGCGGTGCCCGCTGCGATACTGGCCACTGGCCTGTCTAGTTATGTTGTCTGGTCCGCGTCCAACCACCGCCGCCGGTGCCCCCCTTGGGGGAGCGTTGGAGCCAAAGGAAATGCTGGAACGGTTCCTTTCCGGTTCAAATCGCCAGCGGCAACGGGAATGGCCCCAGCTGCAGGCCCTGGGCCCAGCCCTGTGGGAGCCGCTCTGGCAGCGCTTAACGGCAGAGAAACGCCAAGCCAGTAATTGGGGCCTGGGCTTACTGCTGCAATGGCTGGCCCAGGATCCGCAGCAACGGCAGTTGCTGGAAAAGCGCTGGCCCGGCGGCTGGTTGCCCAACCCCGGCCCTGGCAATCCAGCCTATGGCGATCTGCAAACGGCCCTTCTGCTGGGTCAACTGGAGGAGGCAGACCGGCTCACCAGTGCCTTCCTGCGCCAACTGGCCGGCAGTGCAGCCGAAAAGCGCGGCTATGTGTATTACAGCGAAGTGCCAGCGATCCCCCGCCTGGATCTCGGCCATCTCGATGACCTCTGGTGGTTTTATTCCGGTGGTCGCTATGGCTTCCGGGTGCAACGGCGCCTGCTGGAGCAGTGCGGCGGCCGCTGGGAGGAACTCTGGGGGCGGCTGGGCTGGAAGGACGCTGGCATCTGGACCCGTTACCCCCGTTCCTTCACCTGGACCCTCGAGGCCCCGGAGGGGCATTTGCCCCTGGTGAATCAACTAAGGGGTGTGCGCTTGCTGGATGCATTACTAAAACATCCGGCTATCGACCGGCCGACCGGCGATCGATAGGATCAAAACAACGGCCGGCGACTTACCGATGGGTCAGGGGCTCGGGCTTTCAACCAGTTGGTGTTGGAGTGAGTTCATCACTCCCTCCACCCTGCAGCTGCAACCCCTGATTGAGCTGCTGATGGAGCCTGTGCCCAGCCCCGACCGGGACCTGTTGCACCTGGGCCTCCAGGAGGCATTGGTAAATGCGGTGCGCCATGGCAATGGCGGTGATCCCCACAAACCGCTGCGCATTCGCCGCATCCTTTCTCCCCGCTGGTTTGTGTGGCAGGTGCAAGACCAGGGCCTGGGCATTCCCCAGCGCCACCGCCGCGGCAAACTTCCTGAAGACCTGGAGGCCCCCAGTGGCCGTGGTTTATTTCTGATCCACCAATGTTTTGACGACGTCCGCTGGAGTCGCCGCGGCAATCGCCTGCAACTGGCCAAGCGCCGTTAGCTCGCTCGCTGGTGGCCAGGACAACCGGGATCGTGTTGTTCCCGCTGTAACCAGCGCAGGGCACTGGCCAGCAAAGCTTCCGCTTCGCCACTGCTGGGATCACTGAGCAGTTGCACCAGGGCCGCAGATAACTGCTCCGCCGCCCGGCGTTCCCGCTTGCTTTTTAACTCATGCCATTCGCTTACGGGGATGCTCAGCAGCCCATGCAGTTCCTGGGCCTTAGCCAGTGCAGCGGTTGGTAGCGGATCCATGGCAGCCAGGGCAAAGCTGCTTCATTGTGTCTGTTCCGATGGCCGCCGGGCGCCGATGGCAAGCAAGCGCAAGCCCCTGCATTGGCTCAATCACCTGTCAACAGTGCTGGTTATCTGTCGCGGGTCGGGTAAGCAGCTAAAAGCTAAGGCCGCCATCGGGGTTGCCCAGCGGCGGCGGCGGCAACGCCAGCGCCTGGCCCAACAGCTGCTGGAGGCCCAGCCTTGGTGGCCCCTCGGCGGGGATCAGTTGTTTTGGCGGGGGCTGCGTTGGGGCGGCGGCGGCTTCCTAGTGGCCCAGGCCCTGCATCACTTCCTGCCGCGGGGTTAGGGAGGGGGCCAGTTGCTGGGAGCGGCGCAGCAGATCCTCCTGCAGTTCCAGCTCCTCGCCCCGTTCCACGTCAATCACTGTCTGGAGCAGGTGCTGGGGCCCGCGCTTCCAGGCGTTGTGGAGGGAATGGCGTAAACGGTCTTCGGCTAGCACCAGGCGATCAGCCGCTTCCCTAGGGCTTTCCCCAGAGTAGATCTCACCCTTTAGGCAAACACCAAAGCCATAGGCCTCAATGATCGGCCGACCACCCAGCAACACGGTTTGGAAGGTCCAGCCCTCAAGCCAACGCACCCGAAAGGGGTTAATCATCAAATGCAAATGGCGGTAAGCCATTTCAGCGGATTCCTTCTCGTTTTACAAGTTTCTTTCCTTTTGTGTTTACCTTTGAAAACTTTGTCTGCCTAGCTGGCGCCGGCTACGGGCTTGCGGGCGCTCCACACTCTGGTCATGAAATGCGACTGGCCCTGGATGGCCATGAAACCCGCCTCGCCAAGCCTGGCGGGGATGTCGTCTGAGATGTAGTCGCGGTAATAGGGCTCATGGAACAGCCGCCGGAAGTTCTCCATGGCGCCCCTGAACTGGGGGGAGTCGCTGAGTTGCACTGAGTCGGCCAGCACCAGTAATCCCCCTGGCTCCAGCACCCGGAAGGCTTCATTCAGGCAGGCCTGCCGGGCGGCCCCTGGCAGTTCATGCAGCAGAAACACGCAGGTCACCGCTTGCATGGAGCCATCGGCAAAGGGCAGCGCCTCGGCATTGCCCTGCACTAATTGGGGCAGCTCACCGGGCAGCTGTGACAACCAGCGGTTGGCCTGGCGCAGGTAGGCACTGGATAGATCAATGCCTAGCAATTGGGCTTTGGGCAGGGCGCCCCGCAGTTGCCGCAGGGTGCGGCCAGTGCCTGTGGCCACGTCGAGGATCCGGGGGGGCAGGGCCTGGTTCCGCTGGGGCAGGGCCTGGTTCCGCTGGGGCATGGCCGTGAGCAGGGGCTTTATTAGCCGTCGCCGCATCGCATCGGTGGTGCCGTTGAAGAGGATCTCCACCTGCAGGTCATAGAGCTCGGCGGAGCGGTCGCTCAGGTAGCCATCGGTTTGGTGGTGGAAATTTTGGAGGTAGTAGTCGGGAAACTGCTCAGGATTCACGTCCCTTGGCAGGTCTCGCACATCCCTACGGCTGCGGCGACTCCAGATCGCAGGCTGATCCAGCCACACCAGTGGGTAGCGCAGAAACCAATCCAGCCAGGGACCAGCAAATAGCAGCTGGCTGGGGTAAAGGCCTTGCTCTGCCTCGCGCCAATCAAGTTCCAGCAGGGCGTCCATGCTCTGGCGCAGTTCGGCGAGCACGGCAGGTGCCAAAGGCACGACGTTTGCCTTGGCCTCGGGGGCCAGCCAGGCCATCAGGCGACTGTTTAGCTCCTTGTGGGCTAGTCCCGCCAAGCTCCTGCCCTGTTGCAGGGTTTTGTATGCCAGCTGGCCAAGGGGATCGCTCATGGGGGCCCAGGGGATTGGTCTATTTCAACGGATCTTGACGGCCAGCGTGACTAAAGTCGCCGCTTCCTCCAGCCATGGACAATGGAACGATTCAAGGAAATATTCCGCAGCATTGGCAATCTGAGGTTGCTGGGTGAAATCGCCCGCAGCGGCGGCGAACTCAGCACGATTGGCGATCTTGTGGACAATTTCCTCGATTCTCCGCAGATGGAGCTTTGTATTAAGAGGTTCCGGGCTTTGCCGGGGGGAGCCGAACTTATGGATAGCCGCTATCCACCCCTTGACCCCCAGCTGGAGAGCCTGGAACATTTGCCCCCCGGCAGCCTGGGCCACAGCTACGTAACGATGATCCGCACCCTCAATTACGACGCCGACTTCTTTCGGCCTCGGCCGATTGAAAGCGAAGCCCAGTGGCTCACCCAGCGGATTGCCACCACCCACGACATCCACCACGTGGTTTCTGGATTCGGCACCAGCCGTTTCGGTGAAGGTGGGGTATTGGCGATCACGGCCACCCAGGTGGGTTTCCCGGCCTATGTGCTGCTCAACAATGCGGCCTTAATGGCCGGTTTTCGGCTCGACACCCAGAATTTTGAGGAGCTCAGCGCCGCCATTAGCCGCGGGGTGAGCATCGGCCTTGAAGCCGCCCCTCTCTGTGTTCAACGCTGGGAAGACCACTGGGACTGGTCACTGCAGCAGTGGCGCCAGCACTTGGGCCTTAAGAATCCTGTTGAGTCATTACCCTATGCCCTCAACCTTTCGCTGTAGCAGTTGATACCGATTAGAGATGGGTGAGTGGCGCAAGGGGACCCATGACTCTTTTGAACGGTTTACCCAGCAACCCTGAGCAGCTGGCCTGGGCGATCAAGCACCAGCGGGATCGGATTCGCTTGGCCGCTGGCCTGGCCCAAATCAGCCGCCATCCCGATGCTCATCTATACAAGGATGCCCAGGCCCTTCAGCAAACTTGGGCCCGCAGCCATGGCCGTGAGCGACGCCTATTGGCCAATGCCGTGGCCCAGCTGCGCCAAGCGCCAATGGGGGGTAAGCCTCAAGCGTCGTAGTACATCGTGAATTCGTGGGGGTGGGGCCGTTGCCGCAGCTGCTGCACCTCCTCGTACTTCAATGCAATCCAGTTGTTGAGAAAGTCTTCAGTGAACACTTCGCCGGCCAGCAGATAATCCTTGTCTTCATCTAGGGCCTGCAGGGCGCCATTAAGCGAAGAAGGCACCGTGGAAATGCGGGCCAGCTCATCGGCTGAAAGTTCAAACAAATCAAGATCGGTGCCATCGCCGGGGTCGATCTGATTACGGATCCCATCCAGGCCTGCCATCAACATGGCGCTAAAGGCCAGGTAGGGGTTGGCCAGGGCATCGCCGGAGCGGAATTCCAGGCGCTTTGCCTTTGGATTTGGGCCAGTGAGGGGTATGCGCACCGCTGCCGAACGGTTGCCCTGGGAATAAACAAGGTTCACGGGGGCTTCAAAGCCTGGCACTAGGCGTTTGTAGCTGTTGGTGGTGGGGTTGGTGAAGGCCAGGAAGGAGGGGGCGTGCTTCAGCAGGCCACCGATGTACCAACGGGCCGTTTGGGAGAGGTTGGCATAGGTGCCTTCCCCGAAGAACAGCGGCTGCCCCCCCTTCCAAAGGCTCTGGTGCACATGCATGCCACTGCCGTTATCGGCAAATACCGGCTTAGGCATAAAGGTGGCTGTGCGCCCGTACTTTTTTGCCACGTTGCGTACAACGTATTTGTAGATCATTACGTTGTCGGCGGCAGTGATCAGTTCTGCAAACTTCATGCCCAGCTCATGTTGGGCGGTGGCCACCTCATGGTGCTGTTTCTCGATCGGCACCCCAAGCGAGCCCATGGTGAGCAGCATTTCGCTGCGCATGTCCTGGAGGGTGTCGTTTGGGGCAACTGGGAAATAGCCCTCTTTCAATTGAACTTTGTAGGCCAAGTTGCCCCCTTCCTCGAGGCGGGCGCTATTCCAAGGCGCCTCCACCGAATCAACGCTGTAGAAGCTGCTACCTGAGCCCGAGCTATAGCGCACATCGTCGAAAACGAAGAATTCCGGTTCTGGGCCGAAATAGGCGGTGTCCGCCAGGCTGGTGGAAGCCAGGTGATTCAGCGCTTTCTGGGCCAGGGCCCTGGGGCAACGGCCATAGGGCTGGCCACTGCGCGGTTCCTGGATCGAACAAATCAAACTGAGGGTTTTGTGCCGATAGAAGGGATCAAGCCAGGCGGTGGCGGCATCGGGCACCATCGCCATATCTGATTCATTGATTGCCTTCCAACCCCGGATCGATGAGCCATCGAAAGCCAAGCCTTCACTGAAGGATTGCTCCTCCACCAGGTCTGCACAAACGGTGAGATGTTGCCATTTGCCGTGCAGATCGGTGAACTTCAGATCAATCAGTTCAATGCCCTCATCCTTGATGCGGCGCAGGATGTCGTGGGGGGTATGGGCCATGGAAATGACTTGGGCAGCTAAGGCACGGCCGGAACGTACGGAGCCCTGGGGTGGGCCCCTGTAGCAATTGATACTTTCCGCCCCCGGGCTCGCCGTTATTCATCGTCAGGTAACCGTTTCTGTCAGATCGATGGAATCCCAGCTGTTTCAAGGGATTCTCGCCGTTTCTGGTGCTAGTTTCCGGCCACTGATGTCGGTGTCATGCAGGACGCGATCACAGGTCTAATCGGCCGTTACGACCAAAAGGGCCGTTACCTCGACCGCTCCGCCTTGGACAGCCTTGAGGGTTACTTCGGCGAAGCTGAAACCCGCCTGGCGGCAGTGACCACCATCAATCGGGAGGCGGCTGAAATCGTGCGGGAGGGCAGCCAACGGCTGTGGCTCGCCGATCCAGAACTGCTGTTGCCCGGTGGCAATGCCTACACCACCCGGCGTTTGGCAGCCTGCCTGCGCGACATGGATTATTTCCTCCGCTACATCTCCTATGCCCTGGTGGCAGGTGATTGGCGGATGCTCGATGAACGGGTGCTGAATGGCCTAGACGACACCTACAAATCCTTGGGGGTACCCACCGGTGCCACCGCCCGGGGCATCCTGCTGATGGCGGATGTGCTCACAGAGCAGCTGGCGGCCCAGGGGGTCACCAATCTGGCCATCGTGCGCGAACCCTTCGAGCACCTGGCCCGGGGCCTCGCCGAGATCAGTCTCACCGGCCGTTGACGTAGGCCCCGGCTGTTGGCTGAGGCCCCGGCTGTTGGCTGAGGCCCCGGCTGTTGGCTGAGGCCCCGGCTGTTGGCTGAGGCCCCGGCTGTTGGCTCCGCTCACCCGCTTTTCAGTCAGTCAAGCGCCGACTAGATAAGTCAGCTAACGGTTGTATCCGACCGCGCTGCTGTTTCGGGGGGCCAAGCTGGTCCGCTGGGTCACGGCTGTTCCTGGGGGCCACAGCAGTTCCGGCACCACTGCATAATCTTCACTCTGTACTTTCTTCTGGCGCGTGACCCTTTCCTCGCTCTCCCCCGTCCTTGAGACCGTGAGCGAGGCCCACCGCCTGCGGCTTGATCCGATCTCCACCCCGGAACGGCTGCTGCTGGGCCCAGGCCCCTCCAATGCCCATCCCACGGTGCTCCAGGCCCTTTCGCGGCCGCCGTTGGGCCACCTCGACCCCCTTTACCTCGAACTAATGAACGAGGTGCAGGAAATGCTGCGCTACGCCTGGCAAACAGAAAATCGAATCACCATTCCAGTTAGCGGCACCGGCAGTGCTGCCATGGAGGCCACGATCGCCAACAGCATCGAAGCCGGGGAGAGTGTTGTTGTTGGGGTGATCGGTTATTTCGGTCAACGGCTTGTGGATATGTGCGGCCGTTATGGCGCCGATCTGCACGTGATTGAGGCCCCCTGGGGGGAGGCCCTCAGCCTTGAGGCCATTGCCCAGGCCCTCGAACAACACAAACCAAAAGTGTTGGCCCTCGTGCATGCCGAAACCTCCACTGGTGTCTGCCAGCCCCTGGAGGGGGTGGGTGATCTCTGCCGTGAGCACAACTGCTTGCTGCTGCTCGACACGGTCACCTCCCTGGGGGCGGTGCCGCTCAAGCTGGATGAGTTGAAGGTGGATCTGGCCTATAGCTGCAGCCAGAAGGGGCTCAGCTGCCCCCCCGGCCTTGGCCCCCTCACCATGGGCCCCCGGGCCGAAGAAAAGCTGGACCGCCGCCAGAGCAAGGTGCCCAATTGGTACCTGGATATGTCTGGCTTGAAGTCGTACTGGGGTACAGACCGCACTTACCACCACACGGCCCCCGTGAACATGAATTTCGGCCTGCGGGAGGCGCTGCGCTTGCTCTGTGAGGAGGGCATCGAAAACGCCTGGGCCCGCCACCGCCGCAACAGCGAAAGGCTCTGGGCGGGGCTTGAAGCCCAGGGGCTGGAATTACATGTGCCTTTGGAGCTGCGCCTTCCCACGCTCACCACTGTGCGGATTCCTGAGGGGGTTGATGGTCGTGCCTTCGGCCTGCACCTGCTCAACAAGCATGGGGTGGAAATTGGCGGTGGCCTTGGCGCCCTGGCTGGTCAGGTGTGGCGGATAGGCCTGATGGGCACCAACAGCACCCCCGCCAATGTGGATCTGCTGCTCAATCTGCTGGAGCTGGAGTTGCCGGCTTTCCGCAGCGCTGCTGCTGCTGCTTAAAACGTTTTTGCTGAAACCACTCCTGCAACTGCAAGCGGCAGGCCTCCTCCTTCACCCCAGCGATCACCTCCATCTGGTGGTGGGCCGTGGGCGAAAGGCTCAGGTCAAGGCAGCTGCCCAGGGCGCCGCGCTTGGGGTCGCTGGCGCCGTAAACCACCCTGCCCATGCGGGCTTGCACCAGGGCGCCAGCGCACATGGGGCAGGGTTCGAGGGTCACCAGCAGGGTGTGCTGGTTGAAGCGCCAGTCCTGGCGCAGGCGCGCCGCCTGGGCCAGGGCCTGGAGTTCCCCATGGCCGAGGGGGTCTTGGCTGGCTTCGCGGCGGTTGCAGCCCCAACCGATCGCCAGGCCCTTGGGATCCAGCACTACTGCCGCCACGGGCACCTCCCCCCGCTGCCCCGCCTGGGCCGCCAGCCGCAGCAGCCGTTCCATCCAGAACCCGTAGGAGTTGTCCATCAACCATGAGAATGGCCGATCAACGGTTGCCTGGCTTGGTTGCTCCCGTTCCAGCTAACGATTCAGGGGGTTTGCCCCTGTTCCCCTCCCCCCAAGGTCTGGACCCTGGGCTGCAGGATTTTTTGGAGCAGGCCAGCCAGTTGCTCTGCCAATGGCTGGGGGATAGCCATCTGCATGGGCCAAGGCCGGGCTTGAGTCTGCAACCCAGTGCTGAACCAAGCCAAGGCGGTAGGGAAGCGGCGGCATTGCTAACGGATCTGCAGCAGCTGATGGCCGGTGGCTTTCGACCCAACCATCCCGGTGCCCTGGCCCACCTAGATCCACCGCCCCTGAGCGTTTCGATCGCCGCTGATCTGATCGCCGCGGGCATGAATAACAACCTGTTGGCGGAGGAGTTATCCCCTTCCCTCAGCCGGCTGGAACGGGGGCTGTGCGCCTGGCTGGCCCAGGCCTTGGGCCTAGGGCCCCAGGCCTCAGGGGTACCGGCCAGTGGCGGCAGCCTCAGCAATCTGATGGCTTTGGTTTGTGCGCGGCGGGCCGCCGCGCTCCAGGGCAGCCTCAAAGGGGTGGTGATCACAGCTGCCGCCGCCCACATCTCTTTGGAGAAGGCCCTGGGGGTGATGGGCCTACCGGAGGGGGCCCTCTGGCGCCTGCCCCCAGATGCCCAGGGTCGTTTGCAGGCGAATGCTGTGGCCGCTGCCCTAGGTCGCTGCCGCCAGCAGGGGCTGCCGGTGATCGCTGTGGTGGCCACCGCTGGTACCACCGTGCAGGGGCTGGTGGATCCGCTCGAGGAGCTGGCCGCCCTCTGTGGCCGCGAGGGGTTGTGGCTGCATGTGGATGGGGCGATCGGGGCGGTGTGTGGCCTGGTGGAGGCCCAGCGCTGGCGGGTGCGCGGCATCGGCGCCGCCGATTCGGTGACCCTCAACCCCCAGAAACTGCTGGGGGTTAGTAAGCCCTCCTCGCTGCTGTTGTTGCGCAATCCCCAGCACCTGCAAGACAGCTTTGGCACCGGCTTGCCCTACATGGAGCCGGCCCACGCGGGGGTTCACGGCGGTGAACTCGGCCTGCAGGGCACCCGCGGGGCAGAGGTGTTGAAGCTCTGGCTCAGCCTCCAGCACCTTGGCCTTGAGGGAATCGAGACGCTGCTGGCGGGGGCCTTCCAACGGGCGGATGGGCTGCGCCATCGGCTCGCCCCCCTACCCCTGGCAGTGCTGCCCGGCGATTTGCATCTGGTGAGCTTCGCCCGCCAGGGGCCTGACCAGGGCTGGCGCGACGCTTGCCACCGCCAGTTGCTGCAGGGGGGCTTCTGGCTTTCGAAACCAGCGCTGGCGGGGCAACCGTTGCTCAAGGCGGTGCTGGGCAATCCCTTCACCACAGACCAGCACCTAGACCAGCTGGCGGCGTTGGTGCAGCAGAGCTGCCTGGGGGCCAAACGATGAGCAATCACAACCCCCGGGGCCGTTGGGTGGCGATCGTTACCGGGGCCCTGTCGGTGGCGATCGCCCTGGTTTATCTGTTGTTGGTGCTGCTGCTGGACCGTCAGGGTCCGCTGCTGCCGCCCCCCGCCGAGGCCCTTGGCGGGGCGGTAATTGGCGATCCTTCCGTTTCAATGGTTCCACCACCCGGGCTAGGGCCGCCTCCAGGAAGCGCCTGAGGTCGAGGTCGCGCCGTTGCAGGTCAAAGTGTTCCCGCACCACCTGGCCGATGCCGCCATCACCCCAGTCTTGTTGCTGGGAGAAATAGGTGATGAAACTGCGGCCCGCCAGGCGGGTGAGCCAGGCGGCGGTCACCGCCTGCACCGCTTTTGAGGCCAGCAATGCCGGCATGTTGAGGCTGAGGGCGCTGGCGATCAGGCCGGCCCCCCCCTTCACCACCCCGAGGCTGGCCAGGGTGCGCCCCAGGGAAAGGGCCAGCTGTTGCCCCTGGTCGCGGCTCATCGCCACCCCATACACCTGGCCGATCTCCACCACCATCTGGGCATTAACCGCGGCGGTGCCAAGCAAATCCAGCCCCGGCAATGGGGTCACGGCGATCACCCCGGCCCCGATCCAGCTGTAACGATCCACGATCGCCTGGGCCTCCCGTTCCCGTTGCTGGTTCAGCAATTGCTGGGAGGCCTCCGCCAGGCGGCTGCTCTGCAGAAGGATGTTGTCGGCCAGCAATTCCTCCCCCTCCTCCCGCAGCACGGCCGCCAGCCGTTGCAACAGCCGTTCGATTTCTGGCTGGGGTTGTAGCGGCCGCTGGCCGGGCCTCGGGATCGACTGGGGCTGGGCACTGGCGGTGACCACATCGATCGGCTCCACTAAGCCTTCACAGCGGCGCCGCAGTTGTTGCACCAGGCGCAGTTCTTCGGTTTCGCCGCGCAGGTCACACTTGTTAAGCACCAGCACCAGGCGTTTGCCCAGCTGGGCCAGGGCCTTCACAACGCTGAACTCACTGGCCCGCAGGTCCCCATCCACCACAAACAGGAGCAGATCCCCCTGCACCGCCTCCTGCCGCGCCTCCTGCTCCCGCTCCAGCCCCCCCTCGCCGGCCTCGAGGATGCCTGGGGTGTCGCGCAGCTGGATCGAACGCTGTAGGCCCTGGAGCCGCAGGCGATAGCTGTGGCTGCTGCTGGTGGAACCCATGGCGGCCCCCACCGTGCCCACCTGATCGTTGAGCAGGGCCCGAATCAGGGAGGTTTTGCCACTGGAACCACTGCCGAATACCACCACGATCAGATCGCCCCGCTGCAGCGACTCCTCCACCTGGCGCCGTTGCTCTTCCAGGGCCTGGCGGGCCACCGCATCGCGGATCCGGCTGACTTGCTGGTCGATGGCATCAAGGTTTTGGCGGGCGGCCTCCTGGCGATTGCCGGGGGCCTGGGGGCTGAGCTTCGGCTTGCGGCCCTGGCCTCGGCCTTTTATCCAGGGCAGCAACAGCGGATAAAGGGCCAGCCCCAAGGCCCCCAGCAGCAGCAGCACCGTTGGCGCCACCAACCAGGAGGGCAGCCAATAACTCAGCTGCCAGAGCACGCTGCTGATCGCCTGCAGCACCATCGAAAAAACGATGATTCCCAGCAATAGGCCTGCGATCAGCAGCCAAAGCCGAGGGATCTTCATCGCTTTGCTTCAGTGCTGGTGCTGCCGCGGCCGGCACTGCGGATGATGTCGCCCCAGAGCTGGGCGGCCAGGCCACTGCTGCCGCCACTGGGGCTGCTGTCGTCGTTGCCCAGCCAGATGCCCATCACCCAATGGCGACTCGGTTCATAGCCGATGAATAGCAAATCGCGACCGTCGTTGGTGGTGCCGGTTTTGCCCCATTCCTGGCCCCCTAGGGAGGCGGCCGTACCTGTGCCCCCCTGCACCACCCCCCGCAATAACCCCTGCATCATTCGGGCCTGGGCCGGGGGAATCACCCGGCGGCCACTGGCGGCGGTGCGGGCCGGTTGTCGGCAATTTTTGGCTTGATTGGCACAGGGCTCGGCATCGGTGAGCCGCCGGATCGTGGTGGGGGCCAGCCAGAGGCCATCGTTGGCGATCGCCCCATAGGCGGCGGTCATTTCCATTAGCCGCGTTTCGCTCTGGCCCAGCACCAGCCCAGGCACCGCCGCCAGGGGGGTGGTGATGCCGAGATCCCGGGCTTTCTTCACCACCGCTTCGAGCCCATAACGGCGCCCCAGGCGCAGGGCGGCGGTGTTACTGCTGATCGCCAGGGCCTGGCTGAGGCTGAGGGTGCCGCCACAGCCAGTGCTGAAACTTTGGCCGCCCCAATCCACCGGGTTACAGCTCACAGGATCCCAGGGTTTCAGGCCCCTTTCCAGGGCCACCAGGTAGGTCATCAGCTTGAAGGTGCTGCCCGGTTGGCGCAGGGCCTGGGTGGCGCGGTTGAACTGGCTGGTGTTGTAATCCTTGCCCCCCACCAGGCTCAGCACCCCCCCCGTGCGGCTATCAAGCACCACCACCGCCCCCTGCTGCACCCCCCAGCCGTTCTCCTGGCGCAGGTATTCACGCAATTTGGTTTCAACCACCTCTTGGAGTACTGGATCCAGATGGGTTTCCACGAGGAAATTGCCCTCCGCCGCCACTTCCGGCCCCAGCAGATTCTCGAGATCGCGCTGCACCTGGTCGGTGTAGAAGGGGGCCGGCCGCCGTTCTTTGCCGCCACAGGCCTTGGCGTCTAGCAGCACCGGGGTGCGGCGGGCGCGGCGGGCAGTGTCGCTGGAAATCCTGCCCTCGTCTGCCATTTTCGTGAGCACCCCATTGCGGGCGCTGAGGGCCTCCCGGGGGAAGGCACAGGGGTCATGGCCGTTGGGGGAGGGCAGCAGGCCCACCAGCAGGGCCGCCTGTTCGAGGCTTAGCTGCCGGGCGGAACGCCGGAAAAAATGCTGGGAGACATCCTCAAAACCCCAACCCACCCCCAGATACACCCGGTTGAGATAACTCAGCAAGAGATCGCGTTTGCTGAAACGGGCCTCCAGTTGCAGGGCCACTAGTAATTCACGCCACTTGCGGCCCAGGGTTTCCCCCTGGCCCACCTGCTCGGGATAGAGGCTGCGGGCCAGTTGCTGGGTGAGGGTGCTGCCCCCCTCCAAAACCTTGCCCCCCAACAGATTGGTGACTAGGGCGCGGCTGGTACCGATTGGATCGATGCCGGGATGCCACCAGAAACGGGTGTCTTCACTGGATAGGAGCGCTTTGATCAGATCAGGCGAGAAATCGGCCAAACCCTGGTTCTCCCGATGGCCATCACTGGTCACGCTGGAGAGCGGTTTATTACTGCGGTCATAGAGGGCCAGGGGGCCCCGCACGGTGGCCAAACTGCCCCGCACCGGCACCTGCAGGCTGCCCCAGGCCAGCAGCAGCAAGCCAAAACCTGCCAGGCCGAGGCCCGCGGCACTGGCCTGCTGGCTAACCAGCTGCAGCCAGGGGTGGCGATAAACCTGACGGAACTCGAGCTCAGGTAGGTCTTCCCCCTTGCTGGGGCCCAGCCGCACCCGATCGCCCGTACGTAATTCCAGCGAATGGAGACTGTGGCCCTGCCAGGAGAGGCCGTTGGTGGAGCCGTTATCAGTGAGCAACCAGTGGCGGCCGCGCTTTTCCAGCAGCGCATGGTGTTTGCTCACGGCCCCGTGGGTGATTACCACCTCCCCATCGGGATCACGGCCAATTCTGTACACCTGGCCATAAAGGGGGATGCGCAGGGATTCAAGGCCCTGTTGATGCACCCAGAGTTCAGCGGCCTCCATCAGCGGCGCCTCAGGCTGTCTAAAAGCAGGCTGAACACCGCCAGGTTGATGGCCACATCAGCCAAATTGAACACAGGGAATGAGATCGGCACCAGTTCAAGAAAATCAACCACCGCCCCCAAGCGCCAGCGATCTAGCCCATTGCCCAGGGTGCCCCCCAGCAACCAGCCGGCCGCCAGTAGCGAGCTCAAGCGCCAGCTGGGGCCGGCGCGCCACAGCCAACCAATAAGGCCCACCGCCACCGCCAGGCTGATCAAGCCCAACCAACTGGCCCCCTGGGGGAAAAGGCTGAAGGCAGCGCCGTTGTTCCACACCAGCCTCAGGTTGAGCAACCCCGGCAGCAGCGGCTTACTAACCCCAGGCGCTAATCCCTGCAATACAGCCAATTTTGTTAACTGATCAAGCAGCAGCACCCCAAGGGCGAGGCCCAGGCTGAGGCGGCGGGGCTGGGTTAGGGCGCTCAACGGTTGAGCAGCAATAAGGGCCGCAGCAAACGGGCCAAAACGGCCACCACACAGCAGAGCAGCAGTTGGCCTGGCAGGGGCAGCAGGCTGTAGGTGATCACCAGTTGCGGCAGGCTTTCCCCCCAGCGGTGGGCGAGGCTGCCCAAGGCCAGGTTGATCAGCCCACATAACTGAATCGTGACCAGGCCCAGCACCGCCGAGCCGGCGAGCCGATCAAGGCGACCCATGCCCTCCTGTTGGCTTAAGCGGCCGCAGAGCCAGGCGGCAGGGATAAAGCCAGCCAGATAGCCAAAGGAGGGTTGCTGCAGGTAGGCCAGCCCCCCGCCGTCTTGAAATACGGGCAACACCGCCATGCCAAGGCTGAGGTAGGCCACCGCCGCCAGCATTCCGGAACGGGGACCACAGACCAGCGCCGTGAGCAGCAATGCCGGCACCTGGGCGGTAATCGGCAATTCCTTGAAATCAAGACCCCGCTGGGGATCCCACCAGGGCACTGCCGGTTGCAACAGGCCACCGGTGAGGATGAGCAGTAGGCCCACCAGGGCACCCCACCAGTTCAACAAGGCGCGCAAGCTTCCGGCCCCTTCGATTGCCGCCATCCTGCACCAACTCCCTTAGGGCAACAACGGTGACCCACAACCCAGAAGCACTTTCCAAGCAAGAACCCGAGCAAGAACAGGCTTCGTCCCTGGCGCCTCCGTTCCCCGTTGGCGCCCTTGTGCGCCTCAAGGAAGCCCAGCCCTATCTCAAGACCGCCGCCCCGATGCCGATGTTGCGACCCGCCGATCTGGTGGAGGTGGGGGAGCAGGGGGAGGTGCTGGCCCTCAGGCCCCTGGAGCAGCGGGCCGTTCGTTTCCGCAGGGGTCAGTTTTTACTGCCGATCACTGCCCTGGAGGGGGGCCCTGAAGCCAGCACTGATCCCAATGGCGCTGGGCCTGAACCAGCGCTTCCGCCGGACCACACACACTGAGGCTGGGCTCCAGCAACCAGCGCTGGGCCACCGCTTGAACCTGCTCGGGGCCAATGCTGCCCAGCCGTTCCAGGGCCCGTTCGTTGTGGTCCGCCGGCAGGCCATGGCTGAGCAGCAGGGCAAGGCGATCGGCCCGTTGGCTGCCGGTTTCGCGGCCCAGCGCCTCCTGGCCCCGCAATTTGGCCTTGGCTAGGGCCAGCGCTGCCTCGGCCAGGGGGGCCTGGCGCAGGGCCTGCCATTCGCCGTAGAGGGCATCCATCGCCTCCGGCAAGCGCTCGGCGCTGGTGGATAGATGCCAAACAAAGGGGGAATCCCGCCGCCGGGCCGGCAGGTCAGTGCCCACGTCGTAGGCCAACCCCAGCTCCTCCCGCAGCACCTGGAAAAGCCGACTGCTCATGCCCACCCCCAGGTGCACCTGCAGCAGCCGCAGCGGCAGGGCATCGCCATGGGCAAGGCCCACCGTGCGGAAACCAAGCATCAACACCGCCTGTTCGGTGTCACAGGCCAGCAGCCCCAGGGAGCCAGCCGGGCTGGGGGCAACGCTTTGCTCAGCCACGGGGCCGGCAGACCACTGGCTGAAGCGTTCCTGGCAGCGCTCCAGCAGGCTGGCCTCCGGATCCCCTGCCAGCACCAGTTGGGCCCTGGCCTGGGGCAATTGCAGGGCCGCCTGCTGCAGCTGTTTGGGGCCGATGCTGGCCAGTTGGGGCGCCAGGCCCAGGGGGTCGTGGCCGTAGGGGCCGCTGCCAAACAGTTGGTGGCGCAGCTGTTCGTGGCAGAGGTGGAAGGGGTCCTCCTGGAGCCGCTGCAGGGCCTGGAGATTCAGATCCCGCTCCAGTTCCACCTGGGGGGCGGCGCAGTGGGGTTGCTCCAACATCTGCAGCATCAGCGGCAGCAGCGTGTTGGCATCAGCCAGGGCGCATTTGAGTGCCACCACCAGCAGATCGTCGCCGGCTTCACAGCGCAGGTTGGCGCCGAGGCCCTCCACCACATCGGCAAAGGCTTCCGCATCCAAGTCCCCACAGCCGCGGGTCAGCACCCCCGCCAGCAGTTGTTGCTGGCCCGCCCGCCTAGGCGGATCCAGGTGACTGCCCAGCGGCACCACCAGCCGTGCCGCCAAAATTGCCGCCCCGGGTTGGGCCAAGCAGACCAGCTGATTCATGCGGGCAGCACCTCAAGTACAGAGGCCTGGGCGGGATCCCAGGCGGGGGCCAGGGCCTGCAAACGCTCCAGATCCCAGCTCTCTAGGCGCTGCAGCGGGGCATCGAGATCAAGCAAACGCCCCTGCAGGGTGGCTTGGGCCAGTTGATGGGTCACCTGACTGGTGGCCTCGAGGCCAAAGCTGTGGCCATGGCCCAGCAGCCGCTTGGCGCGCTCTAGCTCCTGGGGTCTGATGCCCTCTTGAACGCCCTGGAGCACCTGCTGCACGGCTTCAACCACCCTGGGCAGATTTTCCGGTTCTGTGGTGGCCTCAAGGATGGCCAGGCTGCCTTCTTCCAGGGGGTGAATGTCTAGGTCGATCGATTCCACCAGCTGTAGTTTTTCGCGCAATTCCTCCACCAGGCGGCTGCGGCGACCCTCCGCCAACACTGTTGCCCAGAGCTCATGGCCCATCAGGGCATCCAGTTCCCTTGCCGCTGGGCAGGGCCAGGCCATCAAAAGGCGGGCTGATTCCAGCCGTGGCAAAGCCAGCTGCTGGCGTCCGGCCTGAAAGTTAAAACTGCCGCGGGGGCTGGCCTGGGCCGCCCGGCCCAAGCGAGCGATTGGTCCGGCCTCCAACTGGGCCAGCAGCAGCTCAGGATCAAAGTTGCCCCCCACGGCCACGGCACAGCGGTCACTGCGGTAGTTGCGCTGTTGGAAGGCCCCCATGGAGTTGGGCGTATGGGCCAGCAGATCCGGCTTAAGGCCAAGAATTGGTCTGCCATAGCCATGGCTGCCACAGGCCTGGCTCAGCAAATGCTGGAAGGCCAATTCCTCCGGTTGATCTTCACTCTGGGCCAGCTCCTCCAGCACCACCTGGCGTTCCAGTTGAAAGGCAGCGTTCTCAAGGCTCGGCTGCAACACCAACCGGGGCAGCAACTCACAGGCCAGTCCCAAGCCCTCCGGTGGCAGCAGCAGGTGATAGTGCACCTCATCAAAACCGGTGGCGGCATTGCTGTAGCCGCCCAGGGATTCAATCTGCAGATCAAAGGCCCCAGGCCCGAGGCCTTCGCTGCCCTTAAACACCATGTGTTCTAGGAAGTGGGCCAGCCCGCTTTCCCCTGGCAGCTCCTGGAGACTGCCGGCCTGGCACCAGAACTCCATGCACACCACCGAGGCAGTGGCCAGGGGGAGGAGGGTGACGGGACAGCCATTGCTGAGGCTGGTCTGGATTGGGGCAGGGAAGCCCAGGGCGGGTCGCAGGACAGCCAGGGGGCGCTCACTCATTGCGACCATCATCGCCAGTAATCGCGCCCCCTGGCGTCACCCCTAGGCTGAGTTGCAGCATTGGAACCGGCGTGGAGAGCATACCCATTTCGCTTGTGGACAGGATTGCCGAGGCTTTGCGTCCCCAATGGTCTGCCCTCCCTGAGCTAGCGAAACTGCCGCTCTCGGCAGAAATGCAGGAGATCCGAGGGGAGCTGGAGGGGGATGCCATGGAAATCCGCAACGAACTACTGCGCTGCCGTGGCCTGCGCAAAATCCATCTGGAAACAGCCCATGTGGGCAGGAATTTAGACATCCTTCACTGTGTGATGTTTCCCGATCCCTGCTTTGACCTTCCCCTATTCGGCGCCGACATCGTTGCCAGCCGTGGGGTGGTCTCGGCCGCCATCGTTGATCTCTCCCCCAGTGGCGAACGGCTGCCGGCAGCGCTTGCCCAGGCCCTGGCTGCCCTGCCAAAGCACCCCTACAGCCAACCAAGGGAGGTGCCGGGCTGGGGGGCAATCTTTTCTCCCCAGGTGTTGTTTGTGCGTCCCTCCCCTGGGCAGGAGGAGGACTGGTTCCTAGAGGATGTGCTCAGCTTCCTAAAGCTGTTTATTGCGGCGCTGGCTGCATGCCAGCCGGATCCCCCCGAGCATCCCGCCAGCCAAAGGCGCTACGAGGGGCAACTGCATTACTGCCAACAGCAGCGCTGTAATGACAAAACCCGACGGGTGCTTGAAGTGGCCTTTGACCAGCAGTGGGCCGATAACTACATCAATAACTTGCTGTTTGACGATCCCCTACCCCCCGGCAGCTCGCGTGCGTCCTAACCCTGTAATGGAGCGTTCCAGCCCCCCAGAAGCTGCCACTGCTCCCCAACCCAGCAAAAAAGGCAAGGCCGCCTGGGTTTGGCTGACCCTTGGCGCCATCGCTGTGGCCCTGGTGGGGGCCCTGGGCTTGCGCAAACAGGTGGTGGCCCTACGGCCGCCGGCCCCAACCCCTGCCCCTGGGATCAGCAAAGCTCAGCCGCTGGGGGTAACCGCCCTAGGGCGCTTGGTGCCGGCGGGCAACGTGCGGCGGCTGGCCGCCCCCAGTGGCTCCATGGGCATGATGCCGCGGGTGGCGGCCCTGGAGGTGGAGGAGGGGGATCGGGTCCAGGCCGGTCAACTGCTGGCCAGTTTTGATAACCGCGTTGATGCCCTCGCCGACCAGGCCGTGGCAGAGGCAACGCTCACCAGCCTGGTGCAACGGCGTCGGATCCTCCAAGCCGATCTGGCCCGTTACCGCGGACTGCAGGTGGCTGGTGCTGTAACCACCGAGGGAGTGGAACAGCGGCAATTGCGCCTGCTGGAGGTGGAACAGGAGCTGGTGAAAGCCCGGGCCGAACGTCAGCGCCAGGCGGTGAAATTGCCGTTCACCGAATTGCGCGCCCCCTTTGCCGGCACCGTGCTGCAGATCCATGCCCGCAGTGGTGAACGGCCAGGGGATAAAGGGGTGCTGGAACTGGGGCGCAGTGACCAGATGGAAGCAGTGGTGGAGGTCTATGAAAGTGACATCAACCGGGTGCGCGTCGGCCAAGCCGTGAGCATGGGCAGTGAGAACGGTGGCTTTGACGGCAGTCTCCGCGGTCGGGTGATTCGGATTGAACCCAGCGTGCGCCAGCGCCAGGTGCTTTCCACCGACCCCAGTGCAGACACCGATGCCCGCATCGTTGAAGTGCGGGTGAAGCTATTTGCCCCAGATGCCGCCCGGGTGCAAAATCTCTCGGGCTTGAAACTGATCGCCAAATTGCAGCCATGAGCCCCTGGCCGGCGCAACTTTGGCGCTCGCGGCGGATTCCGTTGGCCTGGCTTTTACTTAGCCGTCAACCGGCGCGGCTGGCCATTGCCCTGGCGGGTATAAGTTTCGCCGGGATTCTGATGTTCATGCAGTTGGGATTCCGTGATGGCCTTTTCGATGCCAGCGTCACGATCCATCGGCTGTTTAATGCCGATCTGGTGTTGATGAGTCCCCGCTCGATGAGCTCGATCAGCATGGCTGGATTTCCCGAGCGACGGCTGATTCAAAGCCTGGCTGATCCTGAGGTGGAGGATGTGACTCCAGTGCACTGGAACTTTGTGCTCTGGCGTAATCCAGAAACCCGTACGACCCGATCTATCCTTGCCCTTGGCTTTGAACCCAGCGATCCTCTATTTATTGATTCGATCCTGGCAAATCAGGCCGCAGAGCTGAACCAGCAGGGGCGGGTGCTATTTGATGAGCGCTCCCGGGCTGAATTCGGCCCCGTGGGCCAGTGGTTTCGCCAGGGGCGGCTGGTGGAGTCTGAGGTGGCAGGCCAACGGCTGCGGGTGGCTGGCCTGGTGCAGCTGGGGCCCTCCTTTGGGGCTGATGGAAACATGATCACCAGCCGCGAAACCTTTCGCAGCCTGCTGCCAGCCAGCCCCCACGGCAGCATTGAGCTGGGCTTGATTCGGCTTAGCCCTGGTGCTGATCCCCTTCAGGTGGCGGCCCGCCTAAAGAAGCAACTTCCCCAGGATGTGAGCATATTCACTAAGCAACAGTTTATCGAGTTTGAGAAGAACTACTGGCGTTCCAGCACTGCCATCGGCTTCATCTTTACCCTCGGGGCCGCCATGGGTTTTGTGGTGGGTTGTGTGATCGTTTATCAGATCCTCTACAGCGATGTGAGTGATCACCTGCCGGAATACGCCACGTTGATGGCGATGGGCTACAAGCTCACGGATTTGCTGGGGGTGGTGGCCCGGGAAGGATTACTGCTGGCGCTGATTGGTTATTTGCCGGCCTATGGCGCCGGCGAAGCTCTTTACGCCTTGATTCGTAATTCCACCAAATTGCCGGTGGGTATGGAACTCCAGCGGGCCCTGGTGGTGTTCAGCATGATTCTGGTGATGTGCATGGGTTCCGCCCTGCTGGCGATGCGCAAGCTGGCGGATGCCGACCCGGCGGAGATTTTCTGAGATGGATCGCTCCAGGCCCAGCACGATCATCCGAGCCCGCCAGCTCTGTCATTCCTATGGCCAGGGGGAGCTGCGCCGTCAGGTGCTCCAGTCGATTGATCTCACGATTGCCGCCGGCGAGGTGGTGTTGCTCACCGGTCCCTCCGGCTGCGGCAAAACCACCCTGCTCACCTTGATTGGGGCGCTGCGCACCGTGCAGCAGGGGGAACTGGAGGTGCTGGGGCAGTCTTTGCAGGGGGCCAGCCGCGACCAACGCCGCTGCGTGCGCCAGAAAATCGGCATGATTTTTCAGGGCCACAACCTGCTGCGTTGCCTCACGGCCGAGCAAAACGTGCAGATGGGGGCAGACCTGCTGCCCCAACGCAGCTATGCCACCCGCCGCGGCTTGGCCAGGGAATGGCTGCGGGCCGTGGGCCTAGAGACTGAATTGGGGAAGCTGCCCCACGATTTGTCTGGGGGCCAGAAACAACGGGTGGCGATCGCCAGGGCCCTGGCGGCGGAACCACGCCTGTTGCTGGCCGATGAACCCACGGCCGCCCTCGATAGCCGCACCGGCCGCGAAGTGGTGGACCTGCTTAAGTCGCTGGCCCGGGATCAGGGCTGTGGGGTGTTGATGGTGACCCACGATCCCCGCATTCTTGATGTGGCCGATCGCCTACTGGAGATGGAGGATGGCCAACTCCAAGAAACAACGGTGCTGCCGCAGGCGGGGCGCTAAACTGTAAATATCAAAAGGAGTTGATCGGCCCATGGCGAAGCGTAGGAACCTGAAACGGGAAAAGCAGGAACGCAACCGTGCCTATGCCCGCAAGTTCAAGAAGCGCAAGCTGCGGAATGATGGCCGTGGTGAAGGCGCTGGCAACGGCGTCACCGGCACCGCCAACAACGGCGGCGCCGCTGATTGATCCCTTGGCTGGCCGGCTGGGCTGATGTGTCCTAGCCGGCCAGCTATTGCTAGAGCTGCTGCTTAAGGTGAGCAGGAATTTTTGAGCTCAATGCTCCTTCAGCAGTTGTCCCTTGGGGGACCGGTGATGCTGCCCCTGCTGATCCTCTCGATCGCAGTGGTCACCATTGGGGTGGAGCGATTCAGTTTTTGGCGAAAGATTGGCAGGGCCTCTTCCCCCCGTTGGAGACGGCTGGAGGAGGAGCTTGCCGTTGGACAAATACCCCCCGCTTCCAGCCTTGACGGGCCCGTTGCTGGCTTATTGACACGACTTGCCACCGCCGAAGGCGAAGCCAACCGGCAACTGGTCCTACAACTCACCCTGCAGAAGGAACGCCAGCGCATGGCCAGGGGCGAAAGGCTGCTGGAAGCTGCCGCCGCCCTTGGGCCCCTGCTGGGCTTGCTGGGCACGGTCACAGGCTTGATGCGCACCTTCGCTTCCCTAGGCCAACAGGGCGACACGGCCAGCTCCGCCAGTCTGGCGGCCGCTGGCATTGCCGAAGTGCTGGTGGCAACGGCCATGGGCATCCTGCTGGCCCTGTTGGCGATTGTGGTGCTGCGGGTGAACGCCGCCTATCGCTCTTCCCAGCTAGCCCTGCTGGAACGGGTGGCCCTGGCCTTTGAACTAAATCAGAGTCGCCGCTTCGGGCCCCATGGATGATTTCTCCGGCGCCGAGGGCTGGGGTCGCTCCAGCGCCATCAGTGGTTTGATCCCGCTGATAGATGTGCTGTTGGTGGTGCTCACTTTTCTTGTCTGGGTGGCCCTGGCCCCCGCTGGCCCCGGTACCCCCCCCCAGGGCAGCAAGCAGTCGCTCGCCCCAGACAGCAGCCGACCCCTGCAGGTGGTAGCCCTCACGATCGCCGGGGAGTGGTATCTGAACGGCCAGGCGATTACTAAAAACGAGCTGCTAAGCCTGCTCCAAAGCGAGAGTCGCAACCCCCAGGCCGCCAGGGTGCTGTTTTTGCCCTCAAACAAACTGTCGATCGAAACCGTGGGCGACAGCTTTCAGCAACTCAAGGCCAGGGCTGGTGAGCGGCTGCGCCTGCGGTTGCCCGCCGCTGGGGCTGGCCGATGAGCAAGCTGAACCGCTGGCAACAACCGCGCCGGGCTGGCCTGGGCCTAACGGACATCGGCTTAGTCCCAGAGGCAAATAACACCTACTGGTTGCCCCTGGTTGATTTGCTGCTGGTGCTGATTGCCTTCTGCGCCCTGCTGATCCCCACCCGCCTGGGTCTGAATGCAGTTGCTGGGGGCTATCTGCCCATTCGGATCAACGCCGCGGGCGACACCTCCCTGCAGGGTCAGCCCGTGCCCCTGCGGCGCTTGCCGGCCCTGGTGAAGGCCTACGCCAACCTTCACCCCGGCGGCCGGCTGCGGCTCTTGCCCGATCCCGAGGCGCCCTGGGGGGTGCTGGGGCCTGTGCTTGTGCTGCTCAAAGACTCGCCCACCCCAGTGGACCTGAAGCTCAGCAGCCGCAGCATCAGCCCATGAAAGTTAGCCAGCGTTTTGATCTAGGCCAGTTCCTGGGCCCCCATTGGCAACAACGCCCCTTCTGGGCCGTGCCCCTGCTTATTGCCCTCGGCGCCCATGGGCTGGTGCTGTTGCTGCCGCAGGGGCCAGCTGGGCGGCTCCGCCCCCAGGCCCGGCAGGCCAGTGACCAAGCCCAATTACTAGACATCAGCCAGCAGTTGCTCAGTGAGAACCAAGCCGCCCAGCTGAACTCCCAACCGCTGCAATTACCTGTGGATACCCTGCCGCTGCCGCCTCCGGATCCCTTTCAGCGCAGCATCGCCACTGCTTCCCCCAGCCCTAATAACGGGGTGATCAAAGCCGCTGATCAGCATCGGGAGGGGCCAGGGGCCAGGCTTGAAGTTCAAACGGCTCTGCTTGAAAAACTCTGGGCCGAAGCCAAGCCGATCGAGGCGCAGCCCCCGGAGGAAATCGCCGATGCTTCCCAAGGGCGTCAGCTGCCTTTGGCGGCCTTGGTTGCAGCCCTGGGGACCGTCAAGGATGGAACTCAATTTCCGCTGCCTGGGGCCAGCCTGCTGATCCGGTTCAATGGGGATATCGCCACCCTCTGGCGCAGCCCGGTCAACTGAGTCGATCAGCGATCATGGGGGCACCGGTGTGGCCCCTGTGCTCTTCAGCGTTGTTATTCCCACCTACAACCGGCTGCCGATCCTGAGGAAATGCCTCAACGGCCTGGAGGCCCAGCGGGGCCTAGGGCCCGCTGACGATTTTGAGGTGGTGCTGGTGGATGACGGTTCCACCGACGGCACCGTGGAATGGCTCCAGCAGGAGGCGGAGGCCTATCCCCATGTGCGCTTGGTTTGCCAGGAGCATGGTGGGCCGGCCCTGGGGCGCAACCTCGGGGTGAGCTCCGCCCGGGGGGAGGTGATTGTCTTTATCGACAGCGACCTGGTGGTGCTACCGGATTTTTTAAGCCAGCACAGCCAGAGCCTGCGCCAGGCCTGGCAACGTCAGGGCAACCGCCTCTGCTTCACCTATGGGGCAGTGATCAACACCCACAACTTTGAAAATCCCACCGCGGAACCCCACAAGCTGAGCGACCATTCCTGGGCTTATTTCGCCACGGGAAATGTGGCAATCGACCGGCAACTACTCGAACAATCAGGCTTGTTTGACAGCGCCTTCCGCCTCTATGGCTGGGAAGACCTGGAGCTGGGGGAACGGCTGCGGCGCTTGGGGGTGCAGCTGGTGCGCTGCCCTGGGGCCAAGGGCTACCACTGGCATCCGCCCCTCTCCCTAGATCAGGTGCCAGACCTGGTGCAAAAGGAACAGGAACGGGCACGGATGGGTCTGGTGTTCTATCGAAAACACCCCACCCGCCGGGTGCGCTTCATCATTCAATTCACCATCTGGCACCGCCTGCTCTGGGAACTGCTCACCCTGGGGGGGCTGATTAATGAACGCAGCCTGCGGCCGCTGCTGGCTTGGTTGATCCGCAGCGGCCGGCCGGGGTTGGCCATGGAGCTGCTGCGGCTGCCGCTTAATCGCATCGGGGTGCGGGCCCTGCAGCAACAGGCCCAGCTGGCAGAGCTGGGCTGAGCCGTTCCACCGACTGGTAAGTTGGAAAGGTTCCTTCAACACCGCACACCCGCACGTTTCGGGTGAAGTCAATCCTTTTAGTGATTGTTCTTCCCTGGCGGGTGGTGGCCAACCCGAAACCCCACTGATCAATGGCTGTAGTAACACTCTCCGAAATGATGGAGGCTGGTGCCCACTTTGGACACCAGACCCGCCGCTGGAATCCCAAGATGCAGCGGTACATCTATTGCGCCCGTAACGGCGTTCACATCATTGACCTCGTGCAGACCGCCGTCTGCATGAACAACGCCTACAAATGGACCCGCAGTGCCGCCCGTTCCGGCAAGCGTTTCCTGTTTGTAGGTACCAAGAAACAGGCTGCCGAAGTGATCGCCCAGGAGGCGGGTCGCTGTGGCGCCAGCTATGTGAACCAACGCTGGTTGGGCGGCATGCTCACCAACTGGACCACGATGCGGGCCCGCATCGACCGGCTCAAGGATCTGGAGCGCATGGAAAGCTCCGGGGCGATTGCCATGCGTCCCAAGAAGGAAGCAGCTGTGCTGCGCCGCGAACTGGATCGGCTCCAGAAGTATCTGGGCGGTCTGAAGAACATGCGCCGCCTGCCTGATGTGGTGCTGCTGGTGGACCAGAAACGGGAATACAACGCCGTTCTGGAATGCCGCAAGCTCGACATCCCCCTGGTGTCAATGCTCGACACCAACTGTGACCCCGACCTCTGCGATGTGCCCATCCCCTGCAACGACGACGCCGTGCGTTCGGTGCAATTGGTGGTGAGCCGCCTGGCCGATGCGATCAATGAAGGTCGCCATGGGGCCCAAGACCAAGGCAACGACGTTGAAGACGAGGGCTGAGGCCCTCCCGCTGTTTACAATCCGCCCCGCTTCCCCCCATTCCCCTGCCATGGCTGAGATTTCCGCAAAGCTCGTTAAAGCACTGCGCGACCAGACCGGCGCCGGGATGATGGATTGCAAGAGGGCCCTCACCGAGTCCGGCGGCGATCTCAACAAGGCCACCGAATGGTTGCGCCAGAAGGGGATCGCCTCAGCCGAGAAAAAGGCTGGTCGCACCGCTGCCGAAGGTTCCGTGGGCAGCTACATCCACACCGGTGCCCGGGTGGGGGTGTTGGTGGAAATCAATTGTGAAACCGACTTTGTTGCCCGCGGTGAGGGCTTTCAGGAGTTGGTGCGCAATGTGGCAATGCAAATTGCCGCTTGCCCCAACGTTGAATTTGTAAGCATCAGCGACATCCCTGCGGCAGTGGCTGAACGGGAATCGGCGATCGAAATGGGTCGCGATGACCTCGGCAACAAGCCCGAAGCGATGAAGGCCAAGATCGTTGAAGGTCGGGTGGCCAAGCGCCTCAAGGAATTGGCTCTGCTCGACCAACCCTTCATCAAGGACAGCTCCCTGACCGTGGCTGAAATGGTCAAGCAGGTGGCTGGCACCATCGGCGAAAACATCCAGGTGCGTCGCTTCACCCGTTACACCCTTGGCGAGGGCATTGAGGTGGAGAAGGCTGATTTTGCAGCGGAAGTGGCCGCTATGACCGCTTGATCCAGGGGGAACCCCGGGGGGCAGAGGCTGCCCAGGAGGAACTAAAGCGGCTGGGGGAACAGGGGGAGGCGGCAGTCCAGCGCCTGTATCCCCTCCTGGCCAGTTACCTAGACGACCTGCGAACTCACCTGGAGGCGAACCTGCTCCAGGCGGTTTTTCAGTTGGCTACCCAGCTTTACCCCCAACAATTCACCGCCCTCTCCGATGGCGAGCGCCAGGCCCTACGCCAACGCTTGCATCGCCTTTGCCAACGCTGCGGCAGCTTGCTCACCATTGAGCAGTTGTTGCAGCTAGCCCTGCGGCTGGAGCAGCACGACCCCAGCCCCCGGCCGCTCGAGCCCCATAGCGGCGAACTAGAAGTAGTGGAAGCCGAGGAGCCTTCGCTCCCCCCCGGCTCCATTGCCCTGGAGCTGGAAACCCCGCCGTTGCTGGGAAGCTTTGATCCCTGGTTGTTTAGTGGTCACCCTCCGGAGGAATCTGGAGACGATCCTGAAGAGGAGGAAGACCAGGAAGACGATCAAGACGAAGTGGATATTGATCCCATCGAAGGGCGGCAAGAGGAAGAATTCGGAGCCGAGGAAAACCAACGGCAGGAGTTAGATATCCGTTCCCGGGAAGCATTTGCTTTGCTCCAGGATCTGATGGGGGGCGGAGAGCTCCAAGCCAGCCCAACCCTGGAGGCGGAGGGTTTCACAGTGGCCTTCCCAATGCCGCGCCATCCCTTGGCGCTGCACCGTTGGCTCCAGGGCTGGGATAAGGCCCTCACCCGGCGGCTGCGCAACCTCAGCCACGCCGTCAATGTGGAACTGCTGCGTTTCGGTCTTACCCGCAGCCTGATGCCGATGGCGTTGCTGGATGCCGTGCTGGAGGGCCAGGCAGATGCCCAGTCGGCCCCGCCAAATCTGCTGAGCCTGAGCCTGCCACTGGGTGCCAATGGCATGGAGCGCGACTTCAACCTGCATGCGGTGCTGTTACGCAGCAGCGATTTTGAATATTTACGGCCGCCCCTGCGCCGCCGCCGGGCCCAGATTCGCCAACTAGGCAAAAACCTGCTCAAAATGGCGCGCAGACAGCATCATTGGCAGCAACGGCTAGCCATTCGCCAGGCTGAACAACAGTGGTTGGAGGACAACGATCAACCCCTGAACCCCGAGCCCTGACCGGGGCTTCCCTGGCCCCAGAGTTGGATCTCTGGCTCAAACGGCTGCAGCGCAGCCTCAGCCTTGAGGCGGATAACGGCTTTCAAGACCTTCAGGGTCAACGCTTTCGCTTCCATGGCTTCATGGCCAGCAGCTGCAGCCAGCCCCCTGATCAGCTGCCCGCCCAGCACCGCCCAGCCCTGCAGGCCTTTGCCAGCCCCTTTGAGCGCTATCCCAGCATTGACCTAGACCAGCGCCGGCACCTGGTGATCCAGCTGCGCCAGCATCTCCACGGCCTACGCAAGGCCCTTGATCCACCGGAACCAATCGGCCCGCCCCGGCTGCGGCTCCAGGGCCCTCAAGCGGCAACGTCAGATCAAATCCTGCAGCTAGACACGCCCCTGGGGCAGGTAAAAGCGATCGGCCCCCGGCTGGCCAGTCGCTTGGTACCGCTGGGCTTGCTGCTGGTGAGCGATTTACTGCGTTATTACCCCCGCGACTACGTCGACTACTCGCGGCTGGTGCGCATCAATGCGCTGCAAACAGGGGTTACCGCCACGGTGGTTGCCACGGTGCGCCGCTGCCATGCCTTTGCCAGCCCCAAAAATCCAAATCTGGCAATCCTTGAGCTGCAGTTGCAAGACCCCACCGGTCGCCTGCGGATTAGCAAATTCATGGCCGGCCGCCGCTTCACCTCCCAGGGCTGGTTGCAGCAGCAACAAAGGCTTTACCCGGTGGGGGCCCAGGTGGCGGCCAGCGGCTTGGTGAAGGAGGGCCGCTTTGGCCTCAGCCTCCAGGAGCCGCTGATCGAAGTGCTCGGGGATCCCGCCGCTGGCCTGCAATCGGCGGAAATCGGCCGGGTGTTGCCGGTTTATGGGCTCACTGAAGGTTTGATTGCCGAAAAACTGCGCCAGGCGGTGCAGGCGGTGCTGCCGGTGCTGGCGAGGCTCCACGACCCCCTGGACCAGCGCTGGCGCCAGCAGTGGCAACTGCTGCCCCTGGCCGAAGCCCTCGAACAAATCCATGGGCCCAGCTCCAGGGAGGCGTTGGCGGCCAGTAGGCGCCGGCTGGTATTTGATGAATTTCTGCTGCTGCAATTGGCCCTGGGCCAACGGCGTCAGCAATTGCGCCAGCGGCCGGCGCCGGTGTTGGCCTTAGGCAGCCAGGGGCAGCGCCTCCAAGGATTTTTGAAGTTGTTGCCCTTTCGCTTCACCGATGCCCAGGACCGGGTACTAAAGGAAATCTGCGCAGACATGGCCCGCCCCCAGCCGATGGCGCGGCTGGTGCAGGGGGATGTGGGCAGTGGCAAAACCGTGGTGGCCGTGGCGGCTCTGCTCTCGGCCATTGATGCCGGCCACCAGGGGGCCCTGATGGCCCCCACGGAGGTGCTGGCCCAGCAGCATTACGAAAAGCTCTGCCAGTGGCTGCCGCAACTGCATGTAAGCGTCGACTTTCTTAGTGGTTCCACCCCAGCCCCCCGGCGGCGGCAACTGCTGCAGAACCTGGCCAATGGTCAGTTGCAACTGCTGGTGGGCACCCATGCCCTGATCGAAGACCCGGTGGAATTTGCCAGCCTTGGCCTGGTGGTGGTGGATGAACAGCACCGTTTTGGGGTGCACCAACGCAATCGGCTGCTCAGTAAGGGCCTGCAACCGCATTTGCTCAGCATGACCGCCACACCAATCCCCCGCACCCTGGCCCTGAGCGTGCATGGGGACCTGGATGTGAGCCAAATCGATAGCCTGCCCCCCGGGCGTCAACCGATCAAAACTGAGGTGCTGAGCAGTGCCCAACGGCCCAGGGCTGAGGCCCTGATCCGGGAGCAGATCGCCGCCGGCCGCCAGGCCTACCTGGTGCTGCCGCTGGTGGAGGAATCGGAGAAACTTGATTTGCGCTCCGCCATTGATGAACATCAGCGCCTCGCCACAGAGGTGTTTCCGGATCTGCAGCTGGGCCTGTTGCACGGTCGGCTTTCCAGTGCCAACAAAACCGCTGCGATCGAAGCCTTTGCCGCCGGTCGCACCCAATTGCTGGTGTCTACCACCGTGGTGGAGGTGGGGGTGGATGTGCCCAATGCCACGGTGATGTTGATCGACCATGCCGAACGGTTTGGCCTGGCCCAGTTGCATCAATTGCGGGGCCGGGTGGGCCGGGGCAGCTGCGCCTCCCACTGTCTGCTGATCAATGACAGCTCCTCAGCTCTGGCGAAACAGCGGCTGGAGGTACTGGCCCGTTGTAGCGATGGCTTTGAGATCGCCGAGGTGGACCTAAAGCTGCGGGGCCCTGGCCAGGTGCTGGGCACCCGGCAATCGGGGCTTCCCGATTTGGCCCTGGCCAGCCTCAGCGACGACGGCGCCGTGCTGGAGGAGGCCCGCAGCCTCGCCCAGGCGATTCTGGAGGAGGATCCCAAGCTTGAACAGCATCAAGCCCTGGCGGACTGTTTGGCGGCCCAACGCCGCAGCCTCGCCGCCGCCGCCCGCCTGAATTAATCCCCATGCCCCGCCCCTGGAGCCCCCTACCGATCCATGAATGCTGTGAGCCGCTGCTGGTACTTCCCCCCAGCCTGCGGCGCTGGCAGCCCCACCCCTACGGTCAGTTGGGGGCCCCCTATCCAGAGGGCGTGGATCCCTATCAACTGCGCCAGGGGGTGACCCTGCGGCTGCTGCGGGCCCAACGCCTGCTCCAGGCCCTGCAGCCCCAGTTGCAACTGTTGATCTTTGATGCCTGGCGACCGCTGGCGGTGCAGCAATTCATGGTCGACTACAGCCTGGCCTTACCGGGCGCCAGCCAGGAATCAGTGGCGGCCCTCTGGGCCCCACCGAGCAGCGATCCGCTAACGCCACCGCCCCACAGCACCGGGGCGGCGCTGGATCTCAGCCTTGCCTGGATAGGTGGCGAGCCCCTAGCCATGGGTGGCGAAATTGACTCCCTAGGGCCGATTGCCGAACCAGATCATTTCAGCCAAGCCAGCCCCGAGTCAGCGGAGGGCCAGTGGCATCAACAACGGCGCTGGCTGGCCGAGGCCATGGGCCGGGCCGGTTTTGCCCAGCACCCCGGCGAATGGTGGCATTTCAGCTGGGGCGATCAACTCTGGGCTTGGCGCTGTGGCCAGCGCTGGGCCCGCTATGGCCGGGTTCAGGCGGTCTGACCGGCCACCTGAAGCAATTGCCCCAGGCTCTCGGCTCCGAGGCCATGGCAATGGTCGCCGAAGCTGCTGCCCTTGCCCTGGTCGCGCCAATGGCGCAGCAGGGGCGTGAGCGTGGTTTCCAGCTGCTCAAGGGGCAGTTTTTCCAGGTAGGGCACGGCTAGGCGGGTGAGGCCGGGGCTGCCGCCCAGCCAGAGCTGGTATTGGTCAACGCCGCTGCCCACCAGGGCCAATTCGGCCATGTAAGGGCGGGCACAACCGTTGGGACAGCCGGTGATCCGGAACAGGATCGGCGTTGTGATCGCCTCCTGGGCCAGGAGCTGCTCCAAGCGATCGAGGATTTTGGGCAGGATCCGCTCGGATTCAGTGATCGCCAGGCCACAGGTGGGTAGGGCCGGGCAGGCAATCGCATGGCGACTGAGCAGACTGGTTTCGCCGGGGTTCTGCCATCCCAGCTCCGCCAAGGCAGCGGCAATCGTGTCCTTCTGGTTTTTGGCGATCTGGCAGAGCAGCAGGTCTTGGTTGGGGGTGAGCCGCACCTCCAATTGAAAGCGCTCCACCAGCTGGCGCAGGCCCCGTTTCCGTTCCCCCTCGAGCCGCCCGGAGAGCAGGGAAAGCCCCACAAACCAAAGGCCATCCCCCTGGGCATGCCAACCGAGGTAATCCTTGAGCTGGGGCCTGGCTTCCTTCTGGGCAGGGGCAATCGGAGCCTCGAAATAGCGGGCCAGTTCCGTGCGGAACCAGTCGATGCCGCGGTCTTGGATCAGGTACTTGAGGCGGGCATGGCGCCGTTGCTGCCGGTCACCATGGTCCCGCTGCAATGCCACCACCGCCTGCACCAGATCAAGGATCTCGGTGCCCTTCACATAGCCCAGCGAATCGGCGCTGCGGGCAAAAGTTTCCTCCTTGTTGTGGGTCCGGCCCATGCCGCCGCCCACATACACGTTGCAACCGCGCAGGCGACCGCCCAAATCGGTGAAGGCCACCAGCCCCAGGTCTTGGGTGAGCAAATCAACGGAGTTGTCGCCGGGCACGGTCACCGCCACCTTGAACTTGCGGGGCAGGTAGGTGGCGCCGTAGAGCGGTTCCTCTGGGTCACCGCTGGCCAGGATTCCCTGCTGCTGGCGTTTACGCACCTTGCTGCTGGCCACTGAAGGCCGGATCTTGTAACGCTTCTCGCCATCCACCCAGAGCTCCAGGTAGGCGCCGGCGGCGGCTTTGGGGGCCAAAAGGTCGGCAATGTCATCGGCTAGGCGGCGGGCCACCGGATAGCCCTGGTCCTGGAAGGGGGCCGCCGGCGCCATCACATTGCGGTTGATATCGCCACAGGCCGCCAGGGTGGAGCCGAGGTTGCGCACGATCGTGCCCAGCACCGTGCGCAGATCCTGTTTGGCCACGCCATGGAGCTGAAAGGCCTGGCGGGTGGTGATCCGCATGCTGCCTACGCCGTAGTCGTCCGCCAGGCTGTCGAGGGCCAGGTAGAGCTGGGCAGGGATGCGGCCGCCGGGGCTGCGCAGCCGCAGCATCATTCCCCAGTCTTTTTCTTGCCCCTTCTGGCGGTTATCGCGGTTGTCCTGCTGGTAGGAACCGTGAAACTTCAGAATCTGAACCGCCCCTTCCGTGAAGTAAGGCAGGTCATTGGCTAGTTCGCTGGCCAGGGGTTCGCGCAGGTGCTGGCTACTGGCCTTTAGCTGCTCGAATTTGGTGGGGCGGTCGGGAACAACGGTCACAGGCCGGAATGAGCTACTGGATAGGTAAGGACGACCTTAAGCAACGATGCGGATCAATTCATAAAGTCAGCTACTGCTGAACGCTTCCCTTGGCCACGTTCCTACTGGAGATCGGCACCGAGGAGTTGCCGGCGGATTTTGCCCGTTTGGCCCTCCCCCAGCTGGAGCACCTGGTTCGCAGCGATCTGGCCGAGCAACGGCTCTCCCACGGGGCTGTGACCTGCACCAGCACCCCTAGGCGCCTGAGCGTGCTGGTGGCAGACCTGGCTGCTGGCCAGCAGGACCTGGAGGAGGAGCGCAAGGGGCCCCCAGCGGGCCAGGCCTTCAAGGACGGGGTCCCCAGCCAGGCCGCCATCGGCTTTGCCAAGCGTTGTGGCATAGAAGCCACAGCCCTAGAGGTGCGTGAAACGGCCAAGGGCGCCTTTGTATTTGCCAGGGTTAGGGAGGCTGGCCGCCCCAGCGCCGAGGTGCTGGCCCAGCAGATCCCCCTCTGGATCCAAGCCCTGCAGGGGCGGCGTTTCATGCGTTGGGGGGAAGGCGACAACCGTTTCTCCCGACCGGTGCGCTGGCTGGTGGCCCTACTGGATGCCAACTTGATTCCGATCACCCTCAAGGGCAGCGACCCAGAGGTGGTGGCGGGCCAGCAGAGTCGTGGCCATCGCCTTTGGGCCGAATCGGTAACGATCCCCTCGGCGGATCGCTATGTAGAAACCCTGGCCGCCGTTGGGGTGGAGGTGAATCGCGCCAGCCGTAGGGCAGCGATCGAACAGGCCGTACAGCAGGCCGCCGCCGCCCTGGGGGCCCGGCCTGATCTACCAGAGGAGTTGCTGGAGGAACTCACCGACCTGGTGGAGGCGCCCCAATTGTTTGAAGGCTCAGTGGCCGAGCACTACCTATCGCTGCCAGCGGAGCTGCTGGCCACGGTGATGCGCTCCCACCAGCGCTATGTGCCCCTCTACCGCCTAGATGCGGAGCTGGATCCCCTCGCCCTAGATGCCAGGGACTGCCTGCTGCCCCTTTTCCTCTGCATTGGCAATGGTTTGGCCGCCGCCACCGCCACAGTGCGCCGGGGCAATGAACGGGTGCTGAAGGCCCGCTTGGCGGATGCTGAGTTCTTTGTTCAGGCCGACCGGGCCGTGGCCAGCATCGACCGCCGCGACCAGCTGGACCGGGTCACCTTTGCCGAAGGGCTGGGCAGCCTGCGGGACCGTTGCGAGCGGCTGGAGTGGTTTACAGATGTGTTGCTGGAGCTGTTGCCGCTCACCAGCACCAACGCTGACCAGGCCCGTCGGGCCGCCCACCTCTGCAAGCACGATCTTGTGAGCCAGATGGTGGGCGAATTCCCTGAGCTCCAGGGGGTGATCGGCGCCAAATATCTGGTGGCGGAGGGGGAACCCCGGGAGGTGGCCCTGGCGGTGCTGGAGCATTACCTACCCCGGGGGGCCGGTGATCGGCTGCCCAGCTCCGCTGCCGGGGCGGTGCTGGCCCTGGCGGAGCGGCTGGAACTGTTGCTGAGCATCTACGCCAAGGGGGAACGGCCCAGCGGCTCCTCCGACCCCTACGCCCTGCGCCGGGCCGGCAACGGCCTGCTGCAGATCCTCTGGGCCCAGGGCTGGGGCCTGGATCTGCAGGCCCTACTGCAACGGGCCAGCGCCCATTGGGCCGAATTGTTCCCGGATTTCGCGGTGGACGGCCCGGCCCTGGCGCTAGAGCTGGGGGAATTCCTGCGCCAGCGACTGCTGAGCCTGCTGGAGGAAGAGTTGCCTGCCGACTTAGTGCAGGCGGTGGCCGGTGAAAGCGTTGCCCTAGCCCGGGTGATCAGCGACCCAGCCGATGCCCGCCAGCGGGCCGAATTACTGGTGAAGCTGCGCAGCCAGGGGACGTTGGCGGCGGTGCAGGCGGTGGTGCAACGGGCCTCGCGCCTGGCGGAAAAGGGGGATTTACCGGCAAGCGTGCTTGCCCCCGGCAGCGTTGTGCAGCCGGCTTTATTTGAGAAGAGCAGCGAAACCGCCATGCTCCAGGTGCTGAAGCAACTGGAGCCGATTGCCACCGGTAGCGACCCCGGTCGCTACGCCCACCTGGCCGAAGGCCTGACTGCTGGAGCCGCGGCCCTGGCCGCCTTCTTTGATGGGGACCAGAGCGTGATGGTGATGGCAGACGACCCTGAGGTGCGCCGCAACCGGCTCAACCTCTTGGCGGTGCTGCGCAATCAGGCCTCAGTGTTGGCCGACTTCAGCCGGATCAACGGCTGAGCTCGGCCTCTAGCTCCGCTTCCGTGCGCACGGCACTGGCCACGGGTTTATAGGCCTGGGGGGCAAGGGCATTGCCCCGCAGCATTGAACCGAGGGTGAGCAGGGTGAGCTTTAACTGCTGCCAGGGGTTCATCACCACCACGCGTTTGTATAGGTAACTGTCAAAGGTGAGTCTCTGCACATCCTTGTCGTCACACATTTCCACAAAGGCTTCCCTGGCCGCATCGTTTCGATAAAAAATATTTTGGAGGATTTCCAGCACCTTGTAGGTGGTGCCGTACTGGCGATCCCACTTCTTTAGGTAACCCTTGAGATCTTTTTCCGTGGGAATCCGGCTGCCATTGGCACTAGTGGCCACAATTTGTTCGGCGCACATGCGGCCGCTCTTGGCGGCGAAGTAGATCCCCTCGCCAGAACTCTTAGTTACATAACCGGCGGCATCGCCCACCAGGGCCATGCGGCCAACAACCCGGCGGGGGCGGGGGTGTTCTGGAATCGGGTGGGCTTCCACCTTGATCACTTCCCCATGCAGCAGCCGCTTACTGGCCCGCTCACGAATACCCGCCTGTAATCCCTTAATCAAAGACTGGTTCTGTTGCATGGTGCCGGTGCCCACCGCCACGTGGTCATATTTAGGGAAGACCCAGGCGTAGAAGTCTGGGGAGACATCGCTACCCACATACATCTCGGCCAGATCTTCGTAATAGGCCATTTCCTCCTTGGGCAGGCGAATCCGCTCCTGGAAGGCGATAGCCACGTTGTAATCGCCAGCATCCATCGCCTTGGCGATGCGACTGTTGGCGCCATCGGCACCGATTATTAAATCCACCTCCAGGGTTTTGAGCTCACCGGTGGCTCCACCGCTGCTGAAATCGGCATAGTTCAGGGTGTAGGGCCCCTGGCGCTGCTTGCCGGTATCCACCGACTGCACCAGCCCATTGATCAGGGTGGCCCCCAGGCCTGCGGCCCGCTCCCGCAGGAAGGCATCCATCACCTCCCTACGGCACATGCCGATGTATTCGTCGCTGTTTTCCAGGTGGATATCCACCTCCCGGTTGGAAGGGGAAATCATTTTCATGTGGCGCACCTTGCGATCGATGATCGAGGCGGGCAGGTCAAATTCCGAAACCATGCAGAGGGGAATCGCCCCACCGCAGGGCTTGGCATTGTCGAGTTTTCGTTCAAAGATCCAGGTTTGAATCCCCGCCTTCGCCAGCACCTCAGCGGCGCAGGAACCGCTGGGACCACCACCAACAACAGCGACACGCAACATTCCTGGGACCTTTTTCGCGGGGACTGAACTTGGGCTGAAGCTAACACTGCAGAACCTTTCACTGTCGGCAAGAAGCGAGCCTGGCACTAGGATCTGACAGATTTGTTCGTCACCAGTCCGGATGCGCAGCACCCGAGAGGAGCTTCCGGTGGCCCGGCGACTGAGCCGTCCCAGTAAGCGGCGGGAACTGCCAATTGCTCCGGTGGTGCTCTCCACCGCCCTCGCCCTAGGCGGCGGACTGGCGGCGCTCTTCCTGCTCCAGGAACAGCTGCAACAGCGTTTCTGGGGTCCACCCCCCGTGGCAGGGATCAGTGCAAGGCCTGATTTCCAGGGGCGCCTCCTGGGCCATTTCCCCTATGGCGAGGCCAAGGCCAGCAATTTGGTGGATTTGGCCCCAGGGCTGCAACTAGACAGCGAAGCGGCGACCGCCTTCGAGGAAATGCGCAGCGCAGCAGCAGCAGATGGGGTGCAGCTGCGGGTGATCAGTGCCTTTAGGCCGATTGCCATGCAGAAGGAAATTTTCTTTGGGGTCAAGTCGGAACGCAATCAGAGTGCCGAAGAAAGGGCCCGGGTCAGTGCTCCCCCCGGCTATTCAGAGCACAGCACCGGCCTGGCCATGGACCTAGGGGACGACAGCCTGCCCCAAACCAACCTGTCCGAAAGCTTTGAAGGCACCCCGGCCTTCTACTGGCTGCAAAACAACGCCCATCGCTTCCACTACCAGCTTTCCTTTGCCAAGGGCAATCGCCAGGGGGTTAGCTATGAACCCTGGCACTGGCGCTACGAAGGCTCTGCCCAAGCCCTGCAGCAGTTTGAGGCAGCCCACCGCTTCAATCAGTCCCGCGGCCCCTTCTGACGCATGAGGGGATAGACTACGTATGTTCAGCACCTGTCTCAGGGTGCGGTAGAGCTTCCGCTAAACACCATCTCCAAATGAGCGCCAACGCTAAGTGCGCCGCGATCCGCAATATTGCGATCATCGCCCACGTTGACCATGGCAAGACCACCCTGGTGGATGCCCTTCTGAAGCAATCAGGCATCTTCCGGGACGGCGAAGCCGTGCCCACCTGCGTAATGGATTCCAACGATCTCGAACGCGAGCGGGGGATCACGATCCTCTCGAAGAACACCGCGGTTGATTTCGAGGGCACCCGCATCAACATCGTTGACACCCCTGGTCACGCCGACTTCGGCGGTGAGGTGGAGCGGGTGCTGGGCATGGTTGATGGCTGTTTGCTGATTGTGGACGCCAACGAGGGGCCAATGCCCCAGACCCGTTTCGTGCTCAAAAAGGCCTTGGAAAAGGGCCTGCGGCCGATCGTGTTTGTTAACAAAATTGACCGACCGCGGGCAGATCCCGAGGTGGCGGTGAGCAAGGTGCTTGATCTGTTCATCGATCTCGGTGCCGATGAGGACCAGTGCGATTTCACCTATCTGTTCGGCAGTGGCCTGGGCGGCTTCGCCAAACCAGATATGGCGACAGAAAGCGACACAATGCTGCCGCTATTCAAAGCGATCTTGCGCCACGTGCCACCTCCCGTGGGCGATCCCGAGAAGCCCTTCCAGCTGCAGATAACCACCCTTGACTACTCCGACTTCCTCGGTCGGATTGTGATCGGCAAGATCCACAACGGTGTGGTGAAAGCTGGCCAAACAGCCGCCTTGCTCAAGGATGACGGCACGATCAAACGCAGTCGGATCACCAAGCTTCTTGGCTTCCAGGGCCTGCAGCGCATCGAGATTCAAGAGGCCAGCGCCGGCGACTTGGTGGCCATTGCTGGTTTTGACGATGTAAACATCGGTGAAACAGTTGCCTGCCCCGATAGCCCCTTGGCATTGCCGCTGATCAAGGTGGATGAACCCACCTTGCAGATGACTTTCTGCGTAAATGATTCCCCCTTCGCTGGTAAGGAGGGCAAGTTTGTTACCAGCCGCCAGCTGCGGGAGCGTTTGCAGAAGGAACTGCTCACCAATGTGGCCCTGCGGGTTGAAGACACCGACTCCCCAGACCGATTCTCGGTCAGTGGCCGTGGGGAGTTGCACCTCGGCATCCTGATCGAAACCATGCGCCGGGAGGGCTTCGAATTCCAAGTTTCCCAACCCCAGGTGATTTTCCGCACCATCGATGGCTCCCCCTGTGAGCCCTTCGAAACCCTGGTGCTGGATGTGCCAGAAGAAGCGGTGGGTAACTGCATCGAACGGCTCGGCATCCGCAAGGGCGAGATGCAAAACATGGAAACGGGCACGGACAACCGCACCCAACTGGAGTTTGTGGTGCCTGCCCGGGGCTTGATCGGTTTCCGTGGGGACTTCATCCGCGCCACCCGCGGCGAAGGAATCATGAGCCACTCCTTCCTTGAATACCGCAAGATGCAAGGGGACCTCGACCCCCGTCGCAATGGGGTGCTGATTTCCTTTGATGAGGGTGTCGCCACCTTCTATGCCCTAAAGGGCGCCGAAGATCGCGGTCAGTTCTTCATTACTCCAGGCACCAAGGTGTACAAGGGAATGATTGTTGGTGAAAACAATCGGGCCCAGGATATTGAACTGAATGTCTGTAAGGCAAAGCAGGTCACCAACATCCGTTCCGCCGGCGCTGAAGTTCTAGACACACTCCAGGCTCCGATCCAGATGAATCTGGAACGGGCCCTGGAATACATCGGTCCCGACGAAATGCTTGAGGTCACCCCCGAGTCGATTCGGCTGCGTAAGCTGCCCGCCAAGAAGGCCGCCAAGCGCTGAACTTGACGGATCCATTTAATGACCCCCGTTTCGAAGCGGGGGTCATTTTTTTTAATGGGGGTGATTGGTATGCCAGCCACGACCTCTTTGAGGAACTCTGGCAGGAAACCAATGAACCGGAGCGCCGTTGGTTGCAAGGCATTGTCCAAATTGCCGTCGCCCTGCTCCATGGGGAAAGGGGCAATAGCCACGGGGCCATGGTGCTGTTGGGCGAAGGTCTCGGCAGGCTGCGCACGGCCGCAGCCCCCCCCGCCCATTGGCAGGCACAGCCCTTGATCCAGCCCTGCCAGCAGCGGCTTTCAGCCCTGCAGCGGGGGGAAAACAACCCAGCAGAGCCCTTGCCCCAACTGATCTTTTCCAAGCCTGAAGACGGGTAATATGGCCCTCAACCAAAGCAACGGCCCCATGCCGAACCCTGCGTCGGCGCCGGTCCCCTGGCAGCTAGCTGCTCTGCTGCTGGGCTGGTTGTGGATACCCGTTGCTGCCACTGCCCAGCCCCAGCCGCTTGCCCAGCCCCAGCCGCTTGCCCAGCCCCAGCCAGTTATCCAGCCCCAGCCCCTACCCCAGTCAGAACAAGTTTCTCCCGGCGCTGCGGCTCAAACGCCGGCGGCCCCCTCGGCCGGTCCGCTGATCACCGTGCAATCAGACCTGCAACAGGCCGACAACACCACTGGGGTGGTAACTGCCACCGGCAATGTGAGAGTGATTTATCCCGAGAAGAAGCTTGTGGCTACGGCCCGGCAAGCCCAATACTTCACCAAGGAAGGGCGCATTGTGCTGGTCGGTGATGTGGAGGTGGTGCAGGAGGGGGGCAACCGTCTCAAGGCCCAGCGGGTCACGTATTTGGTGGCGGCAGATCGGCTTGTGGCTGATCCCGCCCGGGGAGATCAGGTGAAGAGTTGGTTCCGCATCAAGCGTCAGTCAGCGGTGGTACCAAGCCCATGAGCCTGGAGCTCCAGTCTGTTGAGCTCACCCTCGGTGGTCGCCCGGTGGTGAAAGGGGTGAGCCTGGAATTGCAACCCGGCGAAGTGGTGGGACTACTTGGCCCTAATGGCGCCGGTAAAACCACCACCTTCAATCTGGTCACGGGCCTGCTGCGGCCGGATAGTGGTGATGTGCTGCTTGATGGCCGTTCGATTAAGGCCCTGGCCATGCCCCAGCGGGCCCGCCAGGGCATCGGCTATCTGCCCCAGGAAGCCAGTGTCTTCCGCAGTCTCAGCGTGCGAGACAATCTGCTGCTGGCCCTGCAGGAAAGTGGCTTTCCTGCCCCCCTACGCCGGGGCCGCCTGGAGGAACTGATCGAAGAATTTCAGTTGGCCCGTTTCTGCCATCGCCGTGGCTTTCAACTCTCCGGGGGGGAACGGCGCCGCACGGAGGTGGCCAGGGCCCTAGCGGTGGGCCGAGAGGGCCCCCGTTTTCTGTTGCTAGATGAACCCTTTGCCGGCGTTGATCCCCTGGCGGTCCATGACCTTCAACATCTGATCACCAGCCTCAAGTTGAAGGGGGTGGGCATGCTGATCACCGACCACAACGTCAGGGAAACCCTGACGATCACCGACCGTGCCTACATCCTCACCGAAGGCCAGATTTTGGCCGCCGGTACGGCCCTGGAGGTGGCGGCAAATCCCCAGGTGAAACGCCATTACCTCGGAGAAAGCTTCAAGTTGTGATGATGAATTCTTCAGATTTCCGCTCTTTTTTCCGCCAGGTGTTGCAAAGAATCCAGGGCCTGGGCCAGCGCCTCTGGCAAAGGATCCCCTTGATGGATCGCTGGTTAGTGGCTGAGTTGGTTGCCCCGCTGCTCTTCGGTGTGGCGGCCTTCACCGCCGTCACCCTTTCCGTGGGGGTGGTGTTTGAACTGGTGCGCAAGGTGGCGGAAGCCGGCCTGCCCCTTGATGTGGCCCTGAAGGTGTTGCTGTTGAAGTTGCCGGGCTTCCTGGTGCTCTCCTTCCCGATGGCCACGCTGATGGCCACCCTGCTGGCCTACAGCCGTCTTTCCGGGGGCAGTGAACTCACGGCCCTGCGGAGTATTGGTGTATCCACGGCCCGCTTCGTGCTGCCGGCCCTGGTGCTGGCTGGTCTGATGAGCGGCCTCACCTTCGTGTTTAACGACGCAATTGTTCCCCCCAGCAACCGGGCCGGCTATGTAACTCTGCAGAAGGCCTTGGGCCGCAGCATTGATTCTGAAAAGGGGGAAAATATCATCTATCCCCGCTATGGCAAGGTGGCCGGCGCTGTGGATAGTGAGAAAGAAAGACTCGTACAACTCTTCTACGCCCGTAACTATTTTAACGGGGCGATGATTGATGTGACTCTTCTTGACTTTAGTCGGCCAAACTATCGGCAGATGTTGAAGGCCAAGCAGGCCCGCTATGATCAGAAGCGCGGCAGTTGGGAATTCCTGGACGGAAGCATAATTACCATTGCTGAGAATAGTGGAATGAACACCACTGCAGATTTCCTGAGCTACTTCTATCCCCTCGACGGTGGACCTATAGACCTGGCTGATCTGCCCAAAGATGCCAACAACATGACCGTTGCCCAGGCCCGGGAGGGGCTCCGTATCCTTGATCAGGCGGGAGACCGCAAGGAGGCACGCAAGTTAAGGGTTCGTATCCAGGAAAAGTTTTCCTTCCCTGCCATCTGTCTGGTGTTTGGCCTGATTGGCGCCAGTCTCGGCGCCCGTCCCAACGGTCGCACCAGCCGCAGCCAAGGCTTTGGCATCAGTGTGCTGCTGATTTTTCTCTATTACCTGTTGGCCTTTGTATTCAGCTCCCTCGGGGTGAAAGGCACTCTGATCCCCTTCGTGTCTGCCTGGTCCCCAGTGGCGATTGGTCTAGTGGGGGGCCTCTGGCTGCTGCGGGACGCCAGCCGCTGACCCCGATCCGGGCTCGCCTGGCTTAGACCTAGGGCACTTTGTTCCGCTTGAAACGGTGTTGAAGGATCCGGTTCTGCTGCTTGGTTTGCTGGCTTTTGCTTCATTGCTGCTGGCCCTGCCCCTTTCTTTCTGGTCCCTGAGTGCCAGCGGCGGTGCCAGTAGCGGCAAACCTGCCCCAGTGGCCCAGCTGGTGCGCCTGCTGGTGGTGGCTGCAAATCTGTTGCTCACCAGCCAATTGCTTTGGCGCTGGCTGGATTCTGGTCACTTCCCGATCAGCAATCTCTACGAATCCCTCTGTTTTCTGGCCTGGGGTTGCACCCTCACCCAGCTCCTGGTGGAACGTAGTTGGCCCTCACCGCTGGTGCCAGCGGCCACTACGCCCATGGCTTTGGTTTGTGTGGCCTTTGCCAGCTTTGTGTTGCCAGACAGCCTGCAAAACTCCGCCCCGCTGGTGCCAGCCCTGCGTTCCAGCTGGCTCGTGATGCACGTCAGCGTGATCATGATGAGCTATGCCGCCCTGCTGGTGGGCTCGCTGTTGTCGTTGGCGGTGCTCTGGACCCAACGGGGTGATGCGGTGGAACTGCGCAGTAGTTCCATCGGCACTGGCGCCTATCAGCGCTCCCAGCGGGCTGCAGAGGGGCCGCTACAACTGCAGTCGGTGCCCATTGGTCTGAGTGAACGCCTAGACAACCTCAGCTACCGCACGATCACCGTGGGCTTTCTGATGCTCACGATCGGCATCATCAGCGGTGCCGTTTGGGCCAATGAGGCCTGGGGCAGCTGGTGGAGTTGGGACCCCAAGGAAACCTGGGCCCTGATCTGCTGGTTGGTGTATGCCGCCTACCTACACACGCGCCTCACAAGGGGCTGGCAGGGGCGCCGGCCCGCCTGGTTGGCGGTGGGGGGTCTGGTGGTGATCAGCGTTTGCTACATCGGCGTCAACCTGCTGGGTATCGGCCTGCATAGCTACGGCTGGTTCTTTGATAGCTGAGGTCCCCAGGGCTACTGGGGCAATTCATCAGGCGGCCACCATCTCCGGGCGACGGCTGTGGCGGATGCCCTCGATCGCCGCGGCATAGTCCGGGGCGTTGAACACTGCGGAGCCGGCCACGAGGGCATTGGCGCCAGCTTCGATCACCTGCCAAGCATTGCTGGCCTTAACGCCCCCATCCACCTCAATCCAGGGATCTAGGCCGCGCTCATCGCACATGCGCCGCAGGCTGCGCACCTTGTCTACGGCGGAGGGAATGAAGCTCTGGCCCCCGAAACCGGGGTTCACGCTCATGATCAACACCAGATCACAGAGCTCCAGGCAGTACTCGAGGGTGCTGAGCGGGGTGCTGGGGTTGAGCACTGCCCCGGCCTTGCAGCCCAGGTCCTTGATCTGGCCAAGGTTGCGGTGCAGGTGCGGACAGGCTTCCACCTGTACATAAATGTGATCGGCGCCGGCCTTGGCGAAATCAGCCACGTAGCGCTCTGGCTCCACGATCATCAGGTGCACGTCTAGGGGCTTGCTGGTGACTGGCCGTAGCGCTTCCACCACCAGGGGTCCAATCGTGATGTTTGGCACAAAACGACCATCCATCACATCCACATGGATCCAGTCGGCACCGGCCTGGTCCACGGCCCTCACATCGTCCCCGAGCCTGGAGAAGTCGGCCGACAGGATCGACGGCGCGATCACAAGGGATTTCGTGGTCATCGCTAGGGCAGCGGGGGCGGAAAGTCTACGGAGCCAGCTGCCCGGCAACTGCGGTGGCTAGCACTGATACAGTTGCCGCCGCTATAGGCCCAAAGGCCTTAGGCCCCAGCCCTTTTCGCCCCGAAACACCTTGGACCGCACTCTCATCCAGGAAATCCTTGAAGTTGTCGAGCAGGCGGCCATCGCCTCCGCGAAACTCACTGGGCTGGGCAAGAAGGACGAAGCTGATGCCGCAGCAGTGGAGGCGATGCGCCTGCGCATGGGCCAGATCCAGATGCAGGGTCGGATCGTGATCGGCGAAGGCGAGCGCGATGAAGCGCCCATGCTTTACATCGGCGAGGAAGTTGGCACTGGCACTGGTCCTGGCGTTGATTTCGCCGTGGACCCCTGCGAAGGCACCAACCTCTGCGCCAACAACCAGGACGGTTCGATGGCTGTGCTGGCCGCCAGCGACCGCGGCGGGCTCTTCTATGCCCCCGACTTTTACATGAAGAAACTGGCTGCCCCCCCGGCCGCCAAGGGCAAGGTGGACATCCGCAAGTCGGCCACTGAGAACATCGCCATCCTCAGCGAAGTGCTGGGTCTGCCCGCCAGCGATCTGGTGATCGTGGTGATGGATCGCGCCCGCCACAAGGGGCTGATCGCTGAAATCCGTGCCACCGGCGCCCGGGTGAAGCCGATCTCCGATGGCGATGTGCAAGCCGCCATTGCCTGTGGTTTTGCCGGCACCGGCACCCATGCCCTGATGGGCATCGGCGCCGCCCCCGAAGGTGTGATCTCCGCCGCTGCCCTGCGGGCCCTTGGCGCCCATTTCCAGGGCCAACTGGTCTATGACCCCGCCGTGGCCCAAACCACTGAGTGGGCCGACTACACCAAGGAAGGCAACATCGCCCGCCTCAACGAGATGGGTATCACCGATGTGGACAAGGTCTATGAGGCTGAGGAACTGGCCTCCGGCGAAAACGTGGTGTTTGCCGGCAGTGGCATCACCGACGGCCTGTTGTTCCACGGGGTCAAGTTTGAAAAGGACTGCACCCGCACCAGCAGCCTGATCATCAGCACCCTTGACAACACGGCCCGGTTCACCGACACCATCCACATCAAGGAAGGTGCCAAGAGCATCGCCCTCCGCTGAGTTCTGCCATAGTCGGGGTTGGGCATCGGCTCGACCCCGGTCATCGGCCCTCCCCCAACTGACGCATGCACCTAGCCGTCGTAGGGCTCAGCCACCACACGGCTCCCGTTGAGATCCGCGAACGGCTGAGCATTCCTGAGCACTCCCTACAGAGCTCACTGATCACCTTGCGTGCCGATGATCAGGTGCTGGAGGCCTCGATCCTCAGCACCTGCAATCGTCTCGAGATCTACAGCCTCCTGCGCCAACCCCAAGAGGGGGTGGCCGCCATCCAAAACTTCCTATCGCTCCACAGTGGCCTCCCTGGTCAGGAGCTAAATCCGCACCTGTTTGCCCTCCACCATGAGGAGGCGATTCAGCACCTGTTGCGGGTTAGCGCCGGCCTAGACAGCCTGGTGCTGGGGGAGGGGCAAATCCTCAGCCAGGTGAAAAAAATGTATCGACTGGGGCAAGACCACCAGTCGATCGGCCCAATCCTGAATCGCCTGCTCAACCAGGCGGTGAGCACCGGTAAACGGGTCCGCAGCGAAACCAAGCTGGGTTCTGGAGCAGTTTCGATCAGTTCCGCAGCCGTGGAACTGGCCCAGCTGAAGGTGGGCCAGGGCCAGGGCCTAGACGAACTGGTTTCCCTCTGTGATGAGCAGATCGCCGTAGTGGGCGCCGGTCGCATGGGCCGACTCTTGATTCAGCACCTTCAGGCCAAGGGGGCGAGACGGCTGGTGCTGATCAATCGCACCGTCGCCAAGGCTGAAGCGCTCTCCGCCGATTTCCCCGACCTGCCGATCCGTTGTCTAGGCCTCGACCAACTGGATGCCCAGCTGCAGGACTGCTCGCTGCTGTTCACCAGTACCGGCGCCGATGAACCCCTGATCAACTGCCAGCGCCTAAATGGGCTGCGGCGCCGCCAGCGGCTGATGTTGGTGGACATTGGCGTGCCCCGCAACATCAGTTCCGATGCCGGCCAGGCGTCAAACGTGCAGTGTTTCGATGTGGACGACCTCCAGGAGGTGGTGGAGCGCAACCAGGCGGCCCGCCGGGAACTGGCCCTGCAGGCAGAGGTGCTGCTGGAGGAAGACCAGCGCGCCTTCCTCGAGTGGTGGGATGGCCTTGAGGCCGTGCCCACGATCAACCGGCTGCGCCGTCAGCTGGAAGATATCCGCGAGCAGGAACTGCTCAAGGCCCTCAGCCGCATGGGACCGGATTTTTCCGAGCGGGAACGCAAGGTGGTGGAAGCGCTCAGCAAGGGGATCATCAACAAAGTGCTTCATGGCCCCACCACCGCCCTGAGGGCGCCGCAACCCCGGGTCCAACGGCTCCAGACCATGGAATCACTGGAACGGCTGTTCGAGCTAAACAGCCAGGGGGAGGCCAGCGATGGCTCCAAAGACGGCGGCAAAATCAGCTGACTTGCTACAGGCCCTTGCCGGTTAGGGGGCGGCTACTTCAGAGTGCACTCGGATGTAGGGATTGAATGAAAAGGGTTCTGGGGATCGTGTTGGGAGGCGGGGCCGGCACCCGGCTGTTTCCTCTCACCAAGATGCGTGCCAAGCCAGCGGTGCCCTTGGCCGGCAAGTATCGCCTGATCGACATCCCTGTCAGCAACTGCATTAACAGCGGGATCAACAAGATCTACGTGTTGACCCAGTTCAACAGTGCCTCGCTCAATCGCCACATCAGTCAGACCTATAACCTCTCCTCTGGTTTTGGTCAGGGTTTTGTGGAGGTTCTTGCTGCCCAGCAAACCCCCGATAGCCCCAGCTGGTTCGAAGGTACCGCCGATGCGGTGCGCAAATACGAATGGCTATTTCAGGAATGGGATGTGGATGAGGTGCTGATCCTCTCGGGGGATCAGCTCTACCGCATGGATTACGCCCTCTTTGTGGAGGAGCATCGCCGCAGCGGCGCAGACCTCACCGTGGCGGCCCTGCCGGTGGATGGCGAGCAAGCCGAGGGCTTCGGGTTGATGCGCACAGACGAGGGGGGCTGGATTCGCCAGTTCAAGGAAAAACCCAAGGGCGACGAGCTGCTGGAAATGCATGTGGACACCGCCAGCATGGGCCTCAGTGCCGAGGAGGCGGCCCGCAGGCCCTATCTGGCCTCCATGGGCATTTATGTGTTCAAGCGGGATGTGCTGTTCAATCTGCTGAAGGAAAACCCCGGCGCCACTGATTTTGGCAAGGAAATCATCCCCACGGCCCTAGGGAACGGCCTGCAGCTGCGCTCCTACCTGTTTGACGACTACTGGGAGGACATCGGCACGATCCGGGCCTTCTACGAGGCCAACCTGGCGCTCACGGTGCAACCGCAACCGCCTTTTTCCTTCTACGACAAGAAATTTCCGATCTATACCCGTACCCGCTACCTGCCGCCCTCCAAGCTCCAGGACGCCCAGGTGACCGAGTCGATCATTGGCGAAGGTTCGCTGCTCAAGGCCTGCAGCATCCACCGTTGCGTGCTTGGGGTCAGAAGTCGCATCGAAAACGAGGTGGTGCTCCAGGACACCCTGGTGATGGGGGCCGACTACTTCGAATCGGGAGAGGAACGGGCCCTGCTCAGGGAACGGGGGGGCATCCCGTTGGGGGTGGGCCAGGGCACCACGGTGAAACGGGCAATCCTCGATAAGAACGTTCGCATTGGTTCGAACGTGACGATCGTCAATAAAGACCACGTGGAGGAGGCCGATCGCCCCGAGCACGGCTTCTACATCCGCAATGGCCTGGTGGTGGTGGTGAAAAACGCCTCAATCGCCGATGGCACGGTGATCTGAGTCAGCTGCAACACTTGGGATCCCAAACAGAAGCGGCGCCTTAACCGGCGCCTTACGGTCCCCACGGCAGACTGCTGCCTAAGCCAATTGAAGCAACACCGCATGGGCAAAGGTCATTTCGGATTGATTGGCCTCGGGGTGATGGGAGAAAACCTTGTGCTCAATGCCGAGCGCAATGGTTTCTCCAGTGTTGTTTACAACCGCACAGCGCAGAAAACCGACGATTTCCTGGCCGGTCTTGGCGCCGGTAAGCAGATCAGCGCTGCTTACTCGCTCCAGGAATTCGTAGACAAGCTCGAAAAGCCGCGCCGGATCCTGATGATGATCAAGGCCGGCCAACCGATCGACGACACCATCGCCAGCATTGCCCCCTACCTGGAAGAGGGGGATCTGCTGATCGACGGCGGCAACTCGCTCTTCAAGGACACCGAACGGCGGGTGGCTGAGCTGGAGAGCATGAGTTTTGGTTACATCGGTATGGGCGTTTCCGGCGGCGCAAAAGGGGCCCTGGAGGGGCCAAGCATGATGCCCGGCGGCACCCGTCAGGCCTACGACGCGATTGAAAGCTTGGTGAGCAAGATGGCCGCCCAGGTGGAGGACGGCCCCTGCGTCACCTACATCGGCCCGGGCGGTTCCGGCCACTTCGTCAAGACCGTGCACAACGGCATTGAGTACGGAGTTGAGCAAATCCTTGCGGAGGCCTACGACCTGATGAAACGGGGGGCTGGCCTCAACGGCAGCCAGATGGCCGATGTGCTTGGCCAGTGGAACAGCACAGAAGAACTTTCCTCCTATTTGGTGGAAATCACTGAGGTTTGTTTGCGCACCAAGGACCCTGAGGACGGTGGCGACCTCGTCGAAAAAATCGTTGATGTGGCCGGCCAGAAGGGCACCGGTCTCTGGACTGTGATCAGCGCCCTCGAGCTGGGGGTGGCGGTGCCCACGATTTATGAATCAGTTAATGCGAGGGTGCTGAGCTCCCTGCATGGGGAGCGCCAAAAGGCCGAAACCGTGCTGCATGGCCCTGGGGCCAAGGCCCTCGAGCTCGGTAGCCCCATTGATGGCATGGCACCCCTGCAGGATGCCTGTGTGTTGAGCTGCATCGCCAGCTATGCCCAGGGCATTGCCCTGATCGAAGAAGCTTCACGGGTTTACAACTACGAGCTCAACATCGCCGCCATTGCCCAGATCTGGAAGGGGGGCTGCATCATCCGGGCCCGGCTGCTCAAGCGCATCCAAGAGGCCTATAACAACAACAGTGAACTGGCAAACCTGATGCTGGATCCCTGGTTTGCAGAACAGATCCAGCGACGGCTGCCGGGGCTGCGCCAAACGGTTATTGAAGCCACCCGGGCGGGAATTCCTGTGCCCTGCTTCGCCGCTTCGCTCAGCTACATCGACAGCTACCGCACGGCGCGCTTGCCCCAAAACCTGGTGCAGGCCATGCGCGACTGCTTTGGCTCCCACACCTACAAGCGCCTCGACAAGGAGGGCGATTTCCACACCGAGTGGTTGCCTTGACCAGCTATCAACTGATCCAGCTGCCGGATCGCCAGGCCCTAGCCCAACGGGCCTCTGAGCTGATGGCCCAGGCGATAGACCTGGCCCTGGGCCAGCGGGATCGGGCCCAGGTGGCCCTCTCCGGGGGAAGCACCCCGGAGCAGACCTATCACCTGTTGGGTCGCCAACACCTGGCCTGGGATCGGGTCGATTTATTGCTGGGCGATGAACGCTGGGTGGCCGCCGATCATCCGCTCAGCAATGCCCGGATGGTGCGGGCCAGCCTGCTGGCGGCAGAACCGGGCTGCCATGCCAGTTTCCATCCGGTGCCCACCGAGTTGGCGAGCGTGGAAGAGGGCATAACGAGCTACGGCCACACCGTTGAGCAGCTCTGTGGCAGTAGGCCGCCGCTGCTTGACCTGGTGCTGCTGGGGCTGGGGGACGACGGCCACACGGCCTCATTGTTCCCTGGCACCGCCGCCACCCGGGTGACAGACCGCTGGGTCACCGTTGGCGAAGGCAAGGGGATCCCTCGGATTAGTTTCACGGCACCGCTGCTTTCTGCCGCCCGACAGGTGATCTTTCTGGTGGCCGGTGCTGCCAAGCAGCAGGCCCTCAGCCGCCTATTGGATCCAAACGAAGATCCAGAGCGCACCCCTGCCAAGTTGGTGCAGCCGACCAATACCAACCTGGTTTTGGCCGATGCGGAGGCCTGTGGGGGCTTGGGCTGAACTGATGACTTTGCTGATCGCCAGTGGGGCTGGATTTAGCGGCTGGAACAGCCTCAACGACACGATCATGGGCGGCCGCAGCCAGGGCAGCTGCCGGGTAAGCAGCGACGGTTTGCTGATGGAAGCGCTGGTGGTAGCTGAGGGCGGCGGCTTTGTGAGTTGCCGCTCCCCCCGTTGGCAGCCCCCCCTCGATCTCTCGGCTGCGAAAGCATTGGTCTTGGAGTTGGAGGGGGACGGTCGCCGCTACAAGTTGGCAGTGGCCCCTGGGGACCTGGCCGGGCGCCTGGGGGAACTTATCCCAGGGGGATTGCGCTGGGTTACCGATTTCGACACCGAAGCGGAGGGCATCACCAGGGTCACGATTCCCTTTGAGCAGCTGCGGCCCACGGTGCGGGCCACCCCTGTTTCCTTGCCGCTGCGCTTTGACCCCTCCCGCGTCAGTCAGCTGCAGATCCTGCATTCCCGCTTCAGCGATGCTGGCGGCGAAAACCCTGGCTTTCGGGCCGGCCCCCTGCGGCTGTTGTTGCGCCGCATCGAGGCGGTCTAGTGAAGGGGCGCCAATGAGCAGCGAAAGGCTATGAGCAGCAAAAGCCGATGAGAGGCAACGGATGACGGACGACTGGTTGCCCACGGCCGATCAGCCCGAGGCCCAGGCGGAGCTCTGCCAGCAGATCTGTAGGGCAGCGGATCTCAGCCGTCCAGGCCTCAAGCATGCCGCCCTGCCCATGGAGCAGGAGCCCCGCAGCTGGAGCCTGCGGCTGGAGGTGCGCGATGGCCAGGGCCAACGGCTGCAGCGGGAAGATCTGGAGCTGGAGCTTTATGGCTCGGCCGTGGACCCATCCCTGCAATTGGGCTGGCTATTTCAACAAGAGCAACCGCTGCTCTGGCAGGGCCGTCACCCGGTGTGGATGGACGCCAGCAGCGGCGCCCGCTGCGAACGGCCGGAGGGCGGTATGGCCTTGGAAACCCTGGCCAGGCGGCTGCGGGCCCAGCTGGTGGGGGGCTAAACCCCCCGTTATCTGGCTCAGAACAAATCTGTTACGGCCCCTTCACTACTGCAGCTAACTAGGCGGGCGTACTTACCCAGCACCCCCCGGGTGTAACGGGGCGCAGGTTGCACCCAGGCGGCCCGGCGCCGTTCCAACTCGGCCTCATCCACATTCAATTGAATCAGCAACTGGTGGGCATCAATGGTGATGCTGTCTCCTTCCTGCACTAAACCGATCGTGCCGCCCACCGCCGCCTCGGGGGCCACGTGGCCCACCACCATGCCGTAGGTGCCCCCGGAGAAGCGCCCGTCGGTGATTAGCGCCACCTTGTCGCCAAGGCCCTGGCCAATGATCGCTGAGGTGGGCGACAACATTTCGCGCATGCCAGGGCCCCCCACGGGACCCTCGTAGCGCACTACAACCACATCACCTTCTTTGATCTGACTTGCTAAAATTGCGGCCAGACAGGTTTCTTCACTTTCAAAAACCCGCGCCGGGCCAGTGATAACTGGGTTCTTGACGCCACTGATCTTGGCAACACTGCCCTCTGGGGCCAGGTTGCCCTTCAGCACCGCCAAGTGACCCTTGGCATACAAAGGTTTTGAGAGGGGATGGATCACATCTTGATCCGCCCTTGGGGCTGAGGGCACAGGGGCCAACAGTTCATTTAGTGTTTTGCCCTCGATCGTTTTGCAATCGCCATGGAGCAGGCCCGCATCCAGCAACAATTTCATTACCTGGGGAATACCACCAGCCTGATGAAGGTCGGTGGCCACATAGCGTCCACTGGGTTTTAGGTCGCAGATCACCGGCACCCGCTGGCGAATCGCTTCGAAGTCGTCGATGCTCAATGGCACATCGGCACTGCGGGCAATGGCCAGCAGGTGCAGCACAGCATTGGTGGAACCCCCCACCGCCATGATCACGCTGATGGCGTTTTCAAAGGCCTCACGGGTTAGCAGATCGCGGGGGCGGATATTTGCTTTGATCGCCTCCACAAGCACCTCTGCAGATCGGGCAGCACTATCGGCCTTTTCAGGATCTACTGCGGCCATGGTGGAGCTGTAGGGCAAGCTCAAGCCCATGGCTTCAATGGCGGAACTCATCGTGTTGGCAGTGAACATGCCGCCGCAGCTGCCGGCCCCTGGGCAGGCATTTTTTTCAACTGCGATCAGTTGCTGCTCATCGATTTTGCCAGCGGTAAATTGACCCACCGCTTCAAAAGCACTAACAACAGTGAGATCAGTGCCCCCCAGCTTGCCGGGCTTGATTGTGCCGCCATAAACAAAGATGGCGGGGATATTCATCCTTGCCATGGCGATCAAGGCGCCCGGCATATTCTTATCGCAACCACCTACGGCCAGCACAGCATCCATGCTCTCGCCATTGCAGGCGGTTTCGATCGAATCGGCAATAACTTCCCTAGAAACCAGCGAATATTTCATCCCCTCGGTACCCATCGAGATGCCATCACTCACGGTGATGGTGCCAAACATCTGAGGCATAGCCCCTGCCCCATGGGCCGCCTGCTCCGCCCGTTTGGCCAGATCATTCAGCCCCATGTTGCAGGGGGTGATCGTGCTGAAGCCGTTGGCTATGCCGATGATCGGCTTATTGAAATCACCGTCACCGAAGCCCACAGCCCGCAGCATCGCCCGGTTGGGACTGCGTTGGATGCCCTGGGTGATGGCGCTGGAACGGAGGGGGGCCATGGAAACGAAACCACTGCCCCTGATCCTCACATTGACTGGGGGGAGTCTGGGGAAAGATCCTCCAGCTGCCGGCGCACATCATCGATGGCGAGATTGAGCCGTTGCACCCGCTCCTCCAAGCTTTCCTGGCTGTGGGGCAAGGGGGAGGAGCTGGTGTTGGGCAGGGCCCGCAGGCGCCGCACCTGCTGGCCAAGGGCCTGGCGCCGCTCCGCCCTGGAGAGCAGCCACCAGGTGAGCCCTGCCACCCCTATGGCAGCTCCGGTGAGGGCGCTGAGTAGAATCGAGCTGGAGCTGTCCTGATCGGCCATGGCAGGGCCTAAAGATGGCTTCAGGTTAGGAAATCATCGGCATGGGTGCCGTAAAGCCGATCGCCGGCATCGCCAAGGCCCGGAACAATGAACTGACGGCTGTCTAATTCCGGATCAATGCAGGCTGTGTAGATAGTTAGCTCCGGAAATTTTTCGGCCAAATGCTGCAAGCCCGGGGCAGCGGCAAGGGCGGTAATCACCCGCACCCGCTGGCCAGTGACGCCACGCTCTGCCAATAATTCCAAAACCGAGGCGAGGCTGCCGCCGGTGGCCAGCATTGGATCAAAAACCATCACCCCCACCCGTTCACCGATCTGCTTCGGCAGGCGATCCAGGTAGGTGGAAGGCAGGGCCGTTTCCTCATCACGCACCAAACCCATGTGGGCCACGCGGGCATGGGGCAGCACCTCCTGGCCGCCGGCCCAAAGCCCCAGCCCCGCCCGTAACACCGGCACCACCAAGAGCGCCGCCGTCGGGTCCATCACCTGGCCGGCGCATGGGGCCAGCGGGGTCTCGATCTGTACGGACACCTGGGGTAACCAATCCCGGGCTGCCTCATACGTGAGCCAGCGCCCCAGCTCTTTCATGGCTGTGCAAAACAGCGGCGAGGGGGTGTCGCGATCGCGCAGCACCGTTAACCAATGGGCCACCAGGGGGTGGGGCGGAACAATTACGCGCAAAGACATGCTCATGGGCCCGCAGCGGCCTAGCCCCTGCCATACCTTGGGCGCAAAGCCTAGGGGCAGCCATGACACTGAAACCGCCCAGGCGCCCATGGCGCCGCTGGTTAATGCTGCTGGGGCTACTGCTGGCAGTGGCTCTGCCGGGGGCGCTGCTGCTGCCAGCCCCCAGCTGGGCGACCACGGCCCCGGAACTTCGGGGGGCAAAATCCTTGCAAAACCTCAGTGCAGACATGCACGGCAGGAATTTGCAGCAGCAGGAATTTCTCAAGGCAGATCTGCAGGGGTTCAACTTCAGCGCCGCCGACCTGCGGGGCGCTGTGTTCAATGGCAGCCAGCTCCAGGGGGCCAACCTGCAGGGGGCTGATCTCAGGGATGTGATCGCCTTTGCCAGCCGCTTTGATGGGGCAGACCTGCGTCAGGCCCGCCTTGATAACGGCATGTTGTTGCAGAGCCATTTCCGTGATGCCCTGATCAGCGGTGCCGATTTCAGCGAGGCGGTGCTGGATCAACCGGAGCAAAGGGCCCTCTGCGCCAGGGCTGATGGGCTTAATGAGAGCACTGGGATCAGCACCAGCGAGAGCCTGCGTTGCCGCTAGGCGGCTGGTGTTACGGTCTCATTCCGGCTTTCTGGGGGATCAACCTAGGAAGAAAACGGGGAAAGACCGGTGTAATTCCGGCACTGTCCCGCAGCTGTGAAGGTCCTTTGGGGCCCAGTCAGAACACCCGCCGGCTTTACCCCCCCCCCACCATCCCCGGCGCGGACCGGCTCTTCGGATGACCAAACATTTTTCAGCCGGGTACGCCGTTGGCGGCCTTGGCCTGGCTTCAGTTCTGGTGCTTTGCCTGCAGGGGCCAGCCTCCGCCCATCACCTGATGGGGCTTTTCAAGCTCGGCCCCAGCCCCTTATCGGGCCTGCTCAGTGGCTTAATGCACCCGCTGCTGGGGCCAGATCATCTCTTGTTTCTGCTGGCGATCGGTCTGGTGGGCCTGCAGCAGCCGCGCCGCTGGCTGCTGGGCCTGCTAGTTACTGGCCTGGCCGCTGCCGGTTTAGGTATCTGGCTGCCAGGTTTTCCCGCGGCTGAGCCGCTAGTAGCCCTTTCCCTGGTAGCCGTTGGCCTAGTGCTACTGGAACGGCTGCCCCGCTGGCTGCTTTTCCCGGCCATGGCCCTGCACGGCTATGTGCTCAGTGCCACCGTGATTGGCTGGGAACCATCGCCGCTGCTCTTTTATCTGATTGGTCTGGCCTTGGGCCAGGGCCTGCTGCTGCTCGCAGCTGTGGGCCTGGTGCGCCCCTGGGCCCAGCACTGCAGCCCAGCCAAGCTGCGGCTGCTGGCCGGCATCCTGATCGGCGTAGGGGCCAGCTTCGCCTGGACGAGCCTGGTGCCCTGACCATGCAATCCAAATCGAAGCGACTGCCCGTCACCGTGGTGACAGGTTTCCTTGGGGCGGGAAAAACCACCCTGATGCGCCACCTGCTGCGCCAGAGCGGCCTGCGCCTGGCGGTGCTGGTGAATGAATTCGGTGAGGTGGGTATTGACGGGGCTCTGCTGCGTTCCTGCGCTGCCTGTGATGACGACGGCCAGGCAGCCCCCGTGGTGGAACTGGCCAATGGCTGCCTCTGCTGCACGGTGCAGGACGATTTCCTGCCAACGATGGAGCTGGTGCTGCAACACCAAGACCGCCTAGACGGGATCGTGATTGAAACCAGCGGTCTGGCCCTGCCGGAACCGTTGTTGCAGGCCTTCCAGTGGCCCGAGATTCGCCATCGCACCCGGGTGAATGGGGTGGTGACAGTGGTTGATGGCCAGGCCCTTGCCCAGGGACGGGTGGTGGCCGATGCCGAAGCCCTGGAGCGCCAACGCCAGGCGGACCCCAGCCTTGACCACCAGGACGCCATCGAAGACCTGTTCCGTGAACAGCTGGAGGTGGCTGATCTGGTCTTGATCAGCCGTGCAGATCTACTCAGCGGCGAGCAACTGGACCAGGCCAAGGGCTGGCTGCGGCAACAGCAGCTGCGGGTGCAGGCCCAGCCAGCCCCCGCCTTGGCCATGGGCCGCGCTGCCATCGATCCCGCTTTGGTGTTGGGCCTGGATCGCCTGGAACTCAGCGACGACGAGGACCACGCCCACGACCACAGCCATCCGGAGCTGCAGGCCACCTCCCTGGCGGTGGAGGGCCAGTGGCGCCGGGACCTGCTGGAGCCGATCCTGCAGAAGGCAATTCAGCAGATGGGATTGCTGCGGCTTAAGGGAAGAATCCCCGTGCGCGATAAAGCTCTGCCCTTGCAGATCCAGGCCGTGGGTCGGCGCTTGGAAAGCTGGTTTGAACAGGACGGTTTGCCCCAGGAAAGCCTCCAGCTGGTGATGATTGGCCTGGCCCCAGACCGGGCCGCCCTGGAGCAGGAGCTGCTGGCGGCCCTAATCCAGGGGTAACGGACCCTTGGCGCAGAGTTGGCCCCAGCAGAGGACCTGGGGCGGTGGCCCATCCCAACGGGGTTCTGCCCGTTGCCAGGGCCCCTGGTTGCGGCGCATTTTGACGCTGCCACTGCCGTCGTGCAGGAAACTCCAGCGTTGCTTGCCCACCTGCACCTGCCAGCGGCTACCGGGTTCCTGCACTGCCACCTCACAGGCGCTCCAGCCCTGGCTCCCCACCCGGCATTCAGTGTTCAGCACCAGCGCCTGGGCCTGGTCGGGGGGCTGGGCTAGGGCTACAGCCAGCAGCATGGGAACGATGGATGCCAAGGCTCAACATGGGTCTCATCTTCACCATGCATAGCAATGCTGTAGATGGCAGCCCAAGCTGCGAGGATCTCAATACTTGCCTTGGCCGTTTGCCACGCTTCATCGCCCGGGTGCAGGTGCAATTGCGCCCTTCCGTGTTGGACCCTGCCGGGGAGGCCACCCGCGCCGCCGCCAGTCGGCTGGGGGTGAATGGCCTTCAGAAACTGCGGATCGGCAAGGCTGTGGAATTGGAATTGGAAGCAGAGAGCGCCGCCACAGCCCGGCAGCAGCTGAGCCTGCTCTGTGATCGGCTGCTGGCTAACCCGGTCACGGAAAACTGGAGCTTGGAGCTGGAGGAGCTGGCCCCATGACAATCGGCATCGTGGTCTTCCCGGGCTCTAATTGCGACCGGGACATGGCCTGGGCCCTGGAAGGTTGCCTGGGGCTAGCCAGCCGATTCCTCTGGCATGGGGACACTGACCTGGCCGGGGTTAGCGCCGTGGTGCTTCCCGGTGGCTTCAGCTATGGCGATTACCTGCGCTGCGGTGCCCTGGCCCGCTTTGCCCCCTTGCTGAAGGAAGTGCAGCAATTTGCTGAACGGGGTGGCCCGGTGCTTGGCATCTGCAACGGCTTTCAGATTCTTACCGAAATGGGCCTGCTGCCTGGGGCTCTCACCCGCAACCGGGATCTGCATTTCCGCTGTGAGCCCTGTGAATTGCGGGTGGCACCAGGCAACAGCCAGTTCCTGAAGGGCTATGCCCCCCAGGCATTAGTGCAATTCCCGATCGCCCACGGGGAAGGCTGCTATCAATGCGATCCAGACACCTACAAGGCCCTGGACCAGGGGGGGCAGATCGTGCTCCGCTACACCAAGAATCCCAACGGCTCCCAGGGGGATGTGGCTGGCCTGAGCAATGCCCAGGGCAATGTGCTCGGCCTGATGCCCCACCCGGAGCGGGCCTGTGACCCGCTGCTGGGGGGCACCGATGGCCGACTGCTGCTTCAGAACCTATTGAGCTGAGCCCACCCCCTTTCCAGGGGGCAGGCTCAGGGCTGGTTCAGTTAACCGCCGCGAAGAAGTCCTTGCTTCCCACGGGGTCGGGGTTCATGGTGCGGTCGCCGGGGGTCCAGTTGGCTGGGCACACCTCATCGGGGTGGGTTTGCACGTGCTGGAAGGCCTGAAGCACCCGCAGGGTTTCCTCTACGTTGCGACCCACGGGCAGGTTGTTGATGGTGGCGTGCTGCACCACCCCCTGGGGATCAATGATGAACAGACCGCGGATGGCCACACCGGCGTCTTCGTCGAGAACGTTGTAGGCGCGGGCGATTTCCTTCTTGAGGTCGGCCACCAATGGATAGTTCAGGTCGCCAAGGCCGCCCTGCTTGCGCTCGGTTTGAATCCAGGCCAGGTGGCTGAACTGGCTATCTACGGAGACGCCAAGCACCTCGGTGTTCTTGCTGCTGAATTCGCTGTAGCGATCGCTGAAGGCGATGATCTCCGTGGGGCACACGAAGGTGAAATCCAAGGGATAGAAGAACAAAACCACGTACTTGCCCCGGTACTGGGACAGGCTGATCTCCTTGAACTCTTGGTCCACCACTGAGGTGGCTGTGAATTCGGGGGCCTGCTGGCCAACCCGCAGGCTTCCGTTGCTGGTCATGGGAGGGGTCCTGAAGGAAGAGGCGTTGCGCCTAAGCCGAAGTGCCAAGCGTATGCGGAGTCACTTCGCCTTAGGCGCAATCACAAATTATCACAGGCAGCCTTTGCTAGGGGCCTAGGCTGGGCTTCTTGCTTTTGGAGCACAGGCTTGAGTTGGGATCCGGCGCTGATGCGCAAATACAACGCCACTGGCCATTTCCGGCTGCTGAACCAGTTGCGCTCAGAATTAAAGAGCCAGCCGATCGTGCGACCGGAACGGCAAGCCGATGAAACCGGTCGCCAGGGTTCACCAATTCGCACGGTAGAAGTGCGTCCCCAGGGCTATCAGGGGGGCCGCAGCCGCCGGCCGCTTCAGGTTTCAGCTGCTGAAGCTTCCTCCCGGGCCAGCGAAGCCAATAACGGCTCCAGTTTCCGCGAACGTCTCAACGCGATCGACATGCGCTGAGCAGAGCTCTACAGGGGGATTCGGTTGGGTGAAATGGCTCGGGGGAGACTTGAACTCCCGACCCCGGGGTTATGAATCCCGTGCTCTAACCAGCTGAGCTACCGAGCCTCGGCAGCCCATGAGCATAGGGGATGATCAACCCTTGGCTGACAGGAAAGGCATGGGGTTCACGGCACCGGATCCAGGGGGATGAATCTCAAAGTGGAGGTGGGGACCGGTGCTGTGGCCAGTGCTTCCCATCAACGCCAGGGGAGTGCCCTGGGCCACGGTCATGCCCTTGGATACCAGTAAGCGACTGCTGTGGGCGTAGCGAGTAACGGTGCCGTCCCTGTGGGACAGCTCCACTAAGTAGCCATAGCCACCGTCATTCCAACCCGAACTGATCACAACCCCATCGGCAACGGCAACAATTGGGGTGCCTACGCTATTGGCGATGTCTATGCCCTTGTGCATCCGCCCCCAGCGCCAGCCATAGCCCGAGGTCAACGGGCCGGCGGCGGGCCGGAGGAAGCTGCCGTAGTTGCGCTGGGAAGGCTGGGGGGCACCGAAATCAGGCAGCTGGGGCCAGCTGAGGCCCCCGCTGCCGCCGGGAAGGATGGCCAGGGTCATGCGGGCCCGGGCCGGCTGCAACAGCCGCACAGGGGTATCAACGGCAAGCTTGGCCAGGGGATTCATGCCGGGGTTGAGCCGCACCAGCTCCGCCAAGGGCAATTCGTAGCGGGCAGCGATCTTGGCAAGGTTGTCGCCCACCCGGGCTACTGCGGCATCCCGGGCCAGGGAGGCGCGGCTGGGGGCGGAGCGGCGCAGGTCTGATTCATCAAGGGCGGCCACCAGGCGCAGGTTCTCTTGGGCCCGCTGCGGTAAGGCCACCCAGTCGTTGGAGCTGAAGCGGTGGTTTGTTTCGGTGTCGTTCAGCTGGGCCAGGCGTTCGCTGGAGAGCTCCAGTGACTGGGCTAGTTGGTCCAGGGTCACGTCAAAGCGCACCCGCACCCAGATTTGGGCCCCTTCGGCACTGGCCAGCAGCACAACGGGGGGAGGGGGGGCGATGCGATCGGCTTCGGTGTGGCCTGGCAGACCAGCGACCACCAACAAAGATGCTGGTGATAACAGTGATCCAAGCAAAAACAGCACTGAAGGCTTCATGCATCAAATTTCAAACAACAAGCCCCCGCGAGAAGCCAACATCTCGGGGACGGGCAGAGAATAGACCACTGAGCCTGAGAGTTCAAGTGCCTAAGAAGACAAAATGCGCTGAAAAAGCAAAAATCTCAGTCCTGAACAGGTTTCTGTATCTTTCGCAACGCTTCGAATAAAACAACGGCCACAGCAACCGAGAGATTGAGGCTACGCACTGCGGCACAGGACAGTGGTACAGATAGGACATTGTCACAGTCCCCCAGGGCGAAGTCGGGCAGGCCCCTGGTTTCGCAGCCGAAAAGCAGCCAATCTGCTGATTGGAAATCAAAGTCTAAATATGAGACTGAGGCGTGGCGACTGAGCCCCACCAGTCGTCCCCCCTGGGGGCGGCGCTGCTCTTGAAAGGCACCCCAATCCCCATGGCGATGCAGCTGCACATGGGGCCAATAGTCGAGCCCTGCCCTTTTCAGTTGGCGGTCGTTGATCTCAAAACCCAGCGGATCAATTAAATGCAGCGGCGTGCCCGTGGCGGCGCAGGTGCGGGCGACGTTGCCGGTGTTGGGGGGGATTTCCGGGGTTAACAGCACCACCTGGGGCATGGGGTTAGCGGCGGGGGGGCAGCGGGGTGGCCAGCTGGTGCAGGGGCAGGGCCTGGCCATCGAGCACGAGCCAGCGTTGCCCACAGAGGGCTGCCGTTTCCCTGGTTAGACGGCCACAGCGGTCCCTAAACAGTCCGCCCAGGGCCGTGGGCGGCACTACCCCCCAGCCCACCTCCTCGGCCACCAGCACCGTGGGGGGCCTTCGTTCGGCAAGAAGTTTGAGGAAATCAGCCTGGAGCCCAAGCCAATCAACCTCTGGGAGGGCTAGGTGATGGGCCACCCAGCTGCCGAGCGAATCCAGTAACACCAGCTGCTGGGTAAGGGCTGCCGTTGGCAGCAACGCTTCCACCAGATTGGCCCCCACCTCCCGCAGCTGCCAACTGCTGGGCCGGCGTTGGCGATGCAGGGCCAGCCGTTGCTGCCAGGCGGGATCCTCCCCATGGCTGCCGCCGGTGGCCAGATAGACGACGGTGTAAGCGTCGCCCAGCTGGGCTACCAGGTGCTCGGCCCACTCGCTCTTGCCCCCCCGGCTGGGGCCACTCACCAGGATGCAATCAGCCGCCGCCATTCATATTGCGCAAGGTGGCCACGGAGGATGGAGATACGCGATTGAGGTAACGGAAGATCCAATACTTAAATATTGTGGCCAGAATCACTGGAAAAGTGGCAATAAATAAATCAATGAACTTTTGCTGGGCTGGTAAGCCCAGGTGTTCAGATATCCCCTCCAGTAACACTGTCCAGCCTTCGGGGCTGTGGAAGCCCACGAAGATATCGGTGAACAGAATGATCACAAAGGCCTTGGCACTATCGCTAAGGCCATAGACCATTTCATCCAGGAAGCCGCGCAGTACCCGCAGCTCCTCCCTGCCGAACAGGCAAACCAAGAAAAATCCGAGCAGGGCCAAGCCGTCGGCCAGTACGTTCTTGATCGCATTGGTGCTTTCCGAATCAGCCTCCTCCTTGAGACTGCTGGCCTTTTCGGCCAGCTTTTCGCGAAGCACCTCAATCGAGGGGGCCTCCTTTCCCTCCAGCAGGGCGGCAAATTCAATTTTTGCTTTGAAAAGCCGTAGCTGCTCCACCGCCGACTCCTCTAGGCGCGGTTTGGTGTAGCTAAGAAAAGAGACATCTGGCGCCACCCGATCCACTAGGGGCGAAATCAGGTAGCTGCGCGAAACCTGTTGCACCAGCAATGGCACCAGCACCAGCAGCAGCAGGATCCGTAGCGAAACAAGGGTGGAATCACGACGTCGCCGGAAACCGGCCACCACACTGGCCTCGGCCTCCGGATCAAGTTCATTGCGAACCCGGTCGAATACACCGAGCAGGCTGCGGGGCAAGGGGTTTGGCCGCCTCATCAAACCTGGGGTATCGGCGTTGCCGTAACGGCGCACCACCGCTTCGATCAACTGGAGCTGTCGCAGTTCCTGGCTGTCAAATTCGGAGCGATGCCGCTCAATAGTGCCCAGCAACTGCCGACAGACCGATATCCCCACCCGGAAACGTCTAAAGATCTGAGCCTGGGTGGGCTTCGGCAGACCCAGGTCCACATCCAAACGCACTGGGCGATCGTGGAAGTACTCCAGCTCCAGGCCCTGAATCATCAGCGCCGATTCATAGGCGTGTTCCAGGTCGTTGCTCAAGCCCAGGGCCTCGGCCTTACCAAAAGTTCCCAACCAATCGTTCAAGCCCATGCGTGGCCGGTGTTGCCGGCCCCATGATGGCGCCCGATCAGCGGGAGAACACCCACCAAGTGGCCATCGGCACAACCGTGCCTACCACCAACAGGGCGATCAACCAGGTGCGGGCATTGCTGGAGGCGGTTTCCTCGGCGGTGGGCACATTGCTCACCACTGCGATCTGCTCCACCTGCAGCGGCGGTCCGGGGTCCTCGGCGCCGGCGAGCACGGTGCTGAGCCGATTCAGGCCATCAAGCACTGCCTGGCGGTAGAGACCACCGTCCCGCAGGGGCTGGGCCATCGTGGTGTCAGCCGTGCTGGCAAGCAGCGATTGGGGCAACAGCGGCTCCGCCTCGCGATCGCCTCGAATGGCGGCGCTATTTGATTTGGTTTCGATCAACAGCAGAATTTGGGCGTCATCTGGGTTCTGCCAGCGCTGGAGCAGCTGATCCCCCAGCTCGTTGAGGCTGAGGCCATAGTCAAGGCGCCGCAGGGTGATCAGCCGGGCCTGCACGTGGGCCTGCTCAAAGCTGTCTAATTTATTTTCCAAATCGGTCACAGTGGCGCGACTCAACACCTCGGCCCCGTCCAGCACGCTGCTGCTGGGGGCATTGAGGGGAAAATCCGCTGCCGCCACCGCCCAGGCGGGGGCGCTGGGCCATAGCAAGCCCAGCACCAGGATCAGCAGCGAAAGAAACCGAGGAAGGCGGGGCATCGACTAACGGCGCAGGTTCAAATTCTGCCGCTTAATTCGCCTGATCCAAGGCCAAAGCATCGCGATGTAGCACGTCCATAACTTCAAGGATCTGCTTGGCTCGCCCCTCAGGCAGTTGCAAACCTGCGGCCAGCTGATCGAGAAAGGCCAGCTCCTCGGCTTCCAGTACCCGATCAACCCGCACTAATTGGGTGGCCACCGCCAGGGCGGTTTCCCTTTGCTCCAGGCTGAGCTGGGGCAGGGCCAGGCGCACCAAACCCTCGGTACCCTCCTGGCGCCAGAGCAACAACAGCCGGTCAAACAGATCGACGAGAACGTCCTCATCCATTGAGCTGTAGGGGGTGCGGAAATCCAGTTCCACCCGCAGGCTGCGGGCCTCATCACGGCCTAGTACCCCGTCGCTGGCAACGGCCGCCAGGCAAATGGCAGCAAAAGACTCAGCGCTGTTCATAGCTAGAAGGCTGGGAATCCCTATTTCAACCCCAACCGGGCGGGATGGCAGCCTTTCGTTGAAAGATCATGCCGATGCCCCCCTCAGCCCGCCTTGCCTTTAGCTGTGGCCTGCTGGGCCTGATCCTCACGGTGCTGAACCAATTCAGTGCCCAAGGACTCCCAGACGCCCTAAGCCCCGCCATCAGCCGCGCGGGGGTGCTGGCCGGGGTGTTGGCCGTAGGGCTGATGTTGGTGGGCCTGCTCTGGACCCAGGCCCAACCGCCGCCAAGGGATCGGGTGGCCTTGGCGGGCCGCGAAGGGCTGGAGCTGGATGCCGATCTGCCGGAGCCCCTGCGCCAGGAATTGGCCTGGGGCAGCACGATGCTGCTCACGGCCACCCCTGCCGCCACGCTGCTATTGGTTTGGGATGGGCGGGTGTTGTTGAGACGCGGACTGCTGGCGGAGCAGGCCTTCCAGGAGGGGCCGATCAGCGCCCGGGCCCGCAGTCAGCAACAGCTGATCTCCCTGGTGAACCTCAGTTTGTATCCGGGGGCCGCCGAATTCAGTTACCTGCCGGAGGGGGTGCCCGCTGTGCTGCTTTATCCGCTGGGCCAGCGCGGTTTGCTGGTGCTGGGGGGCTGGGCGGTGCGCTGCTTCAGCCGTAGCGATGAACGTTGGATTCAGGGCTGGGGGGAACGGGTCAGAACTGCACTGGAGGCCCTTGGGGCTTAGTGGCAGCAGCCCCTGGGGCAAAACGCAGCTGGGTTTCCACCCGTTGGCCCGGGGCAGAGAACAACACGGTGCCATCGGCGCCGCTGCTTCCTTCGAGCCGCTCCGCCCGGGTGAGCTGTTGCAGCTTGTCGCGGTGCAGCTGCACAGCCCCTTCCGCCACCAGGGCGCCGCTGCTCCAATTCCAACGGCAGCGCTCGGCCCGTAACCATTCCCCGGGCTGACGCAGGAAACAGTTGCGTCCCACAGAAACCTGATGTTGCCGATCCAACAATTCCAAGTCACTACCCGACACCTGCAGCTTGCGGATCTGCCCCTGGGCCGGCTCGGCGCTGGTCACCCGCTCCGCCTCGATCCACCAGCGGCTGCGTCCCGCCTGGATCTGAATCTTCTCAGCGGGGTCGTTTAAGGAAACTGGCGCCAAGAAATCAAGCCACTGTTCCCGGGTGTTGCCCTCCAGCCCAGAGGCAGTGAGCAGGCGCTGCTTCTGCTTCTGCCGCTGGACGCTACGAATCGGCCCTGCCGCCTTGAGCAGCCCCGTTTGGGTGTACCAATCGGCCCTACTGGTGAGTAATTCAAGGCTGGGGACAGTGAGGTGGGATTGCTGGCGTCGCCACTGGCGCAACAGCGGTTGCTGGCGCAGCTCAAGCAATTCATTTTTTAGATAAAAGCGGGCCTGGCCGGCGGTAAGGCGCTGGCCGGGATCCTCTGCCATCGGTTTGCCCAGCAAATCAATGGTGTCTTTGCCTGGGCGCCAGATAGCTCGGCGGCTGGTGATTACCAGTTGACGGCCATCGAGGCTGACAAGCCGGGCCCCATCCAGCAGATCCACCTGTTCACCGTCGTTGTAAACCACCCCCCGGGGCGCCGTGATCCGGTAGTGGGGCTTGCCCTTGCGGAACAACAGCCCCACCGGTTGTTGCACCACCGCCTGGCGTTCGTGCAGCTTGTAGCGGGCTTTGGGACTCTGCAATTCCCAGAGGGGTTGCCCTTGGGGATCATTTTGGCGTAGCCGCAGGGAACGGAACTGGAAGGGTTCTGGCTTCTCCTGCTGTTCCACTGGGGATACACAGCCGCTGAGCAGACCCAGCAGGAGCAAAGGAAACCAAAGCTTCCCGCCGCCGCCCCTGGGGCCGTTCAAAGGGGCTCCTCCAGTTCCAGGCGCTGCAGAATCGGGGTTGGTTCCTCCAGGGGCTGGCCGGGAAGCAGCTGTCCCCAATGCAACTGCCCCTGCCAATCGCTGGCGGGGGGCAGCCCCAACTGGGCCAGCAGCCGAGCGCTCAGGTCGGGCAGCAGGGCCGCCAGCAGCACCCCCACCAAGCGCGTGGTCTCCAACACGGCATAAATGTCTTCCGCCACCTGTTCCTGTTTGGCGGGATCCTTGATCGCCGTCCAAGGGGCCCGTTCACTTAGGTAGCCATTGGCGGCAATTGCCAGTTGCAACACATCCTGGGCAGCGCGCTGGAAGGCCAGTTGGCCGTAGTGGTCATCCAGCTGGGCGCTGGCGGCGGCGGCGCCCAGGGCAAGGGGATGCTGGCTATCGGGCAGTTGCAACGGATTGGGCACCCCTTCAAACCACTTACGGGCCATCGCAATCGTGCGATTCAGCAGATTGCCGATCGTATTTGCCAGGTCATTGTTGACGAGGTCTAGTAAACGCTGTTGCTGGATATCACCATCATCTCCAAATTGAATGTCGCGCAGCAGATACCAGCGCACCGCATCGGCACCACAGATATCCAGTAGGCGCATTGGATCGAGGCTATTGCCGAGCGACTTACCCATTTTCTGCCCTTCGCGGGTGAGAAAACCATGGCCAAAAACCGCTTGCGGCGGCTCAATCCCCGCCGACATACACATGGCCGGCCAATAAACGGCATGGAAGCGCAGGATGTCTTTACCGATCACATGCAGCTGGGCCGGCCAGCCCCGGGCCAAGGCCACATCTAGATCGGCCGGATCATCGGGCTCCAGCAGGGCGGTGATGTAACCAAGCAGGGCATCAAACCAAACATAGAAGGTGTGCTCCCCATGGCCAGGCACAGGAATACCCCAGGGCAGGTTTATGCGGGAAATTGAGAAATCCTTCAAGCCACCCTGCACAAAGTTCTCCACCTCGTGGCGGCGGCTGGCGGGCCGAATGAAATCCGCTTGGCTAATTAGCGCTTCAATCTCAGCTTGATAACGGGAGAGCCGAAAAAAGAGATTGAGTTCATCGCGCCACTCCAGCGGCCGTTGGTGGATCGGGCAATCGGGGGCAGTGGCGCTGGCGGCATCGTCTTTGTATTCCTCACAGGCAACGCAATACCAACCCTGCTGGCGCCCTTCCACGATGTCGCCCTTGGCCTGCACCCGTTCAAAGAATTGGGCCACCAGCAGCTTATGGCGGGGGTCGGTGGTGCGGATAAAGCGATCGTTGCTGATGCCCCAGGCTGCCCAAGTGGCTGCATAGGCGTCACTGATCGTGTCGCAGTGCTGCTGGGGTTCCAGGCTGGCAAGTTCGGCGGTGCGTTGAATTTTTTGACCGTGCTCGTCACAGCCGGTGATAAACATCACCTTTTCGCCCCGTAAGCGCTTGAAGCGCGCGAGGGTATCAACCGCCAACGTCGTGTAGACACTGCCGATGTGCGGCCGGTCGTTGACGTAATAAAGGGGTGTTGTGAGCGTAAAAGTCATCGGGCGGATCTTAGCCATCCGTGCTCAGCCAAGCCCCTTGAAGCCCTCCAACACCGTTCACCTCCCCCTGGCCCCCTGCCATGGCAACAGCCCAGCTCCAGGTTCCGGTACTCGTGCTTGGCGGCGGCACGGGGGGCCTAGCGGCAGCGCTGCAATGCGCCCGCTCCGGCACTGCCTGCCTGCTGGTGACCCCAGGCCCCTGGCTGGGGGGCATGCTCAGCGCCAGTGGCGTATCAGCCCCCGACGGCAACGAACTCAGTGCCTGGCAAACGGGGCTCTGGGGGGCGCTGCTGCGGGAACTGCGCCAGCAGCTGCCGGCTGGCCTTGACCACAACTGGGTGAGTTGCTTTGGTTTCCAGCCGGCCCAGGCGGAGGCGGTGCTGCAGGGCTGGGTGGCCCAAACAAGCCAATTGCAGTGGCTGCCCAACTTGGCCCTGAAGGAACTGCGCCGCCGCGGCGATCGGCTCGAATCAGCCCTGTTTAGCGATGGCGAACGCCTGCTGGAGGTGAAATTTGAGCTGTTGGTGGATGGCACTGAATTGGGGGAGAGCCTGCCCCTGGCTGATCTGCCCTTCCGGCTGGGTTGGGAAGCCCAGGAGCTGTGGCAGGAGCCCAGTGCCCCCAGCCAGGCGCGCCTAGCTGGCGAAAGCTTTTTCCAGGAGCAGCCAGTGCAGTCCCCCACCTGGGTGGTGCTGGGCCAGTGGCAGAGCCCCTGGGACCACCAGCTGCAACCAACCAGCCTGGGGCGCTGCCTCAGCTACGGCCGGTTGCCTGGCGACCTGGTGATGCTCAATTGGCCCCTGGAGGGCAACGACTGGCATCAAGATCCCGCTGCTGCCTTCAGCCCAGACCCGGCCAGGCGCCTGCGTCAGCAGCAGGGGATGCAGGCCCACAGCCTCAATTACCTGGAGAGGCTCACTAAGGAAAGCGGCGGCCGCCTTACCCCGGCGCGGGCCTTCCCCGGCGACGCTTGCTTGGCCCTGCAGGCCTACTGGCGGGAAAGTCGCCGCTTGATCGGCAGCAGCACGGTGCTGGAACAGGACCTGTTGCCCGGTTCCCCCAACCAGGAACAACGGCGCCAGAGCATCGCCGTGGGCAACTACCCCAACGACCACCACTACCCAGGCAGCGATTGGCCTTTGGCCCCCAAAAGCCAGCCCTGGGGCGGGCGCTGGAGTGGCACCCCTTTCTGTATACCCTTCGGGGCCCTGCATGGGCCCCAGGCCCTAAATCTGCTGATGGCCGATAAGGGCATCAGCGTGAGCCACATGGCCAACGGGGCCACCCGCCTGGGGCCCCTGGTGCTGAATGTGGGCCAGGCGGCGGGGCTGGCCGCCGCCCTTTGCCAGCAGAAGGGGCTGCTCCCAGCCGAGTTGCCAGTGGCCGAGCTGCAGGCCGCCCTGGTGGCAGCTCCACACGCCCCCGCCGGCCCGGCCCCCTTAATTGATCTGCCCTGGCACGACCCCCGTTGGCGCCAGGCCCAGCGGCGCTGGCTGCAGGAGGGCACCCCAGAGGCTGCGCCCCTTGCCGGTGGTAACCCCGCCGAGGCACCGCCAGAACCAGGGGAGGAGGAGGTGCTGATGGAGCTAAACATCGAAGCGCCGGAGCGCTGGTGGGGCAGCAGCGCCGGCCAGCGCTGGCCCTTAATCAGCCTCGAACCGGCGGTGCAGCAGCAGATTGCCGGATTCGATGGCAAGAGCGTGCGGCTGCGGGGCCGGGCCAACCCCTGGGGCCCCTGGTGGCGGATTAACCGGCTGTGCCCGTGAGCCTGAGCAGGTCTTGATCGGCGGCCACCGCCTCCACTTGCACCAGGAGGCGATCCCCCGGTTGCAGCTGACCCTTAAGCCGCACCGGTAACTCCATCGCCCAGGCCTCTAATCGCACGAGGGCCAGGCCGTCGTCGGCCCGGAGCCAGCGCAACAACAACCCCTCCTGGGCTGGCACGCCCCCAGGGGTGGCCTCCAGCCATTGGAGCAGGGCCAGCCGTTGGTCTTCTCGGGCGATTTGATTGGCCTCCCGACCCAAACGGTCTAGGGCCTCCAGCCAGGGCCCCAGGGCCGGGGCGGCCAGGGGCTCGCCGGGGAGGCTGCCGCTGTAGGTGAGCCATTGGCGGTGGGCCAGTAGATCGCCATAGCGGCGGATCGGTGAAGTCCACTGCAGGTAGGCCGGCAGCCCCAGGGCGCTGTGGGGTCCAGCCTGGGCATGCAAGCGGCTGCGGCCCAGCCCAATGCGCTGGTGGGCCCAGCGCACCGGCCCGATTGGCAGTGCCTGGAGCGCCTCGGGGGCGAGGCTGCTGTTGCCCTCCTGGCAGCGGAATGGCATCGCCAGCCCCTGCCCCTCAGCCCAGGCGGCCACGGCGGCCCCGGCCAGGATCATTGCTTCGGATACCAGCTGCCGGGCCGGGCCAGGCTCACTGATCTCCAGTTCCAGCACGCCAGCTTCCCGGAAAAGTCGGCCCTCCGCCTGCTCCATCGCCAGGGCCCCCCGCTGTTCCCGCCAGAGGCGCCGCCGGCGCAGTAGAGCATCCAGCTGGGCCAGGTCGGGGTCTTCGGGGGGGGCCAGCTCGATTAGTTCATCGGCATCGGTGTAGGTGAGGGCGTAGGTGACCCGGATCCAGCTGCGCAGGATCTCGCAGTGCAGCACCTCCCCCTCAGCGGAGAGCTCCAGCGCCACACTCACCGCCGCCCGCCGCTGGCCGGCCGTGAGGCTTAAGGGCCCAGCCCCCAGCGCCAGGGGAAACATCGGCCTTAGGCCAGCGCTGAGGTAGAGGGTGGTGGAACGGCGCCGGGCCTCGAGGTCAAGGATGCTGTCGGGCTGAATCAGGCGGTGGGGATCAGCCACATGCACCCAGAGCCGTTGGCGGCCGTCCTCCAGTTGCTCCAGGGAAAGGGCATCATCCACCTCCTTGGTGTCGGCATCGTCAATGCTGAAGGCCCGCAGCTGGCTGAGCTCGCGCCGGTCGTCGTCGCCGGGTTGGGGTTCGTCGCTTTTTTGCAGTAATGCTTCGGCGGCGGCCAGGCATTCGGCCGGAAAGCTGGCAGCCCAGGCGGAACCCAGCAAACCGAGCGGTTCCCCCTCCGGCAGGCGGCCCAGATCCACCAACAGCGAACGCAATGCGTGGTGGCTGCCATCCCAGCCGGCCTGGCGCAGGGCCTGGGCCAGGTCATTGGGCAGGTCGGCGGAGGGATCCCCCGAAGCCCCAGCCGCCGCCAGGGAATCAAGCAATGCAAGCTGCTGGGCCTGGGGGGAACCCGGCAGCTGTGGGGGTAGGGGGAGCCGCTGGCGAATCAGTTGGAGAAATTGCTCCTGGGCCTGCTGGATCAGGGCCTGGCGGCGCCGATCCCTTCGCAACAGGCGCAGATCATGGGCATTGCGCCAAAGGATCTCCTCCTTCCGCAGCCGAAACAGATCCTGGGCCCCAGCCAGGGCCAACCAGGCGGCCGCCAGCTGCGGCGCCTGGGGTTGGCCATGGAGCAGCCGCACGAATCCCTGCAGGTCTAGCGGTTGCTGCGGTTCGGGCCGCCGCGCCTGTTCCGTCCAGGCGGTGGCCAGCAGATTTGAACTAAGCGGAGGCACCAGCAGGGCCGCCTCCAAATCAGCGGCGGGCCAAGTTGCCGCTGGCGCCACAGGCGCCAGCTCCCTTAGGGGAACCCCCCGGGAGCTGGTGCTGCGATCTAAGGCAAATCGCAATAGCGCTTTACCCGATCGCAGTTCATTAACAATGGCCAGCGCCGGCTGTCGCTCAGCGCTGTAGATCCCCACCAGATCGCCGGGCTTCACGGTCTGCGCTCAGCCCCGCCGCTCAACCTTCGGGATTAACGAAGGGGAGCAGGGCCATGATCCGTGCCCGCTTCACCGAATTGGTGAGGTCGCGCTGCTGCTTGGCGGTGAGGCCGGTCATGCGCCGGGGCAGCAACTTGCCGCGCTCGGTGATGAATTTCTTGAGCAGGTCGGTGTCTTTGTAGTCAATCGGATCGCCGGGCTTGATCGGCGAAAGACGCTTTTTGAAGAAGGAACTAGACATGGAATGGATGGAGGGAAGTTCAGGAAAGGTTCAGCGTTGGCTGCCGAAGGCAAGGCCCAGGGAAATCACTTGATTTCCTTATGGGGCGTCGACTTATTGCAGTGGGGGCAGAACTTTTTGATCTCCAGCCTTTCGGTGGTGTTCCGGCGGTTCTTCTCGGTGGTGTAACGGGACACCCCGGGGGTCCGCTTGGCGGGATTGGACCGGCATTCGGTGCACTCGAGAGTGATCACGATCCGGACGCCCTTGTTTTTGGCCATAAGGACGTTGCGCCGCTTGTGCTTGGCGGTGTGACAATCCAGCAGCTTAACTGATCGACTGCAACCGCTCTGTAGGATCCGCGAGCCTTGGAAACCAGCCCATGCGGGTGTCGCTGCAATGGCTCAGGGAGCTAGTTCCCTTTCGCAGCGAACCGGGGGAACTGGCGGAACGCCTCTCCCTGGCAGGTTTTGAAGTGGAAACCGATGAGGACCTGGCCGCCCGCGCCCAGGGGGTGGTTGTAGGCCGAGTACTCAGCAAAACAGCGCACCCTGATGCCACCAAACTGAACGTTTGTTCGGTATCTATCGGTGGCAGCGATCCGCTGCAGATCGTTTGTGGGGCCGCCAATGTGCGGGAGGGCATGGCCGTGGCCGTGGCCACGCTTGGCAGTTTTCTGCCGGCGGTGAAGCTCACCATCAAACCAGCAGTACTGCGGGGGGTAGATAGCTGCGGCATGCTCTGCTCCCTGGCGGAACTGGGTCTCCAGGCCAGTGCCGATGGCCTGGTCGACCTGGATGAACTGGCAGAGACCAGTGGCCGCCCCCTCCCTGAGTTGGGTCAGCCGGTGGGACCGCTACTGGGGCTAGATGATCGAATCCTCGAACTGGCGATCACCGCCAACCGCCCCGACGGCCTCTCGATGCTGGGCATCGCCCGCGAGGTGGCCGCCCTAGAAGATCTGCCCGTGCAGGCCCCGGCCGTGGCCGCTGGCCCCAGCCCCCAGGCCCTCGACCCTGGGGCCTTCAGCCCCTTCAGTGGCCTCTTCTCACTCACCAGTCTCACCGGACTGACCGTTGCCCCTTCCCCCGCCTGGCTGCAACAGCGCCTGGCGGCGGCTGGCCTCAGGCCGCTGAACAACGTGGTGGATATCACCAATCTGGTGATGCTGGAAACCGGCCAGCCTCTGCATGCCTATGACAGCGAGCTGCTGGGTGCTGCCGGGGCAGAAGCATTTGGCCTGCGGTTTGCAGAAGCCGGCGAAACCCTGGTGAGCCTTGATGGCCAAGAACGCCAATTAGACCCCCAGAATCTGCTGGTCACCCATGCCAATCAGCCCGTGGCCCTGGCTGGGCTGATTGGTGGCAATGGCAGCGCCGTTGGGGCAAACACCCGCCAGATCTGGCTAGAGGCGGCTGTGTTTAACCCCACCGATGTGCGCCGCAGCAGCCGCAGTGCAGGCCTACGTACAGAAGCTTCCTCCCGCTTTGAACGGGGGGTGGCCCGGGCGGCCACCCTCGCAGCCGCCGACCGCGCCCTTGGCCTGCTCCAGGAGCTGGCTGGCGCCGAGCTCGGCGGCCGCTGGCTCGCCCAGGTAGAGGAACCAGAGCCGGCCCCCTTGCTGTTGCGGCGTTCAGCGCTTGAACGGCTGCTTGGGCCCCTGGCTGGGGAAGATGGCTATGAAGAGATAGATGACGAGACCGTTGAGGGGATTCTCACGCGCCTGGGTTGCAGCCTGCAGCCGGACGGGGAGAACTGGTTGGTAACGGTGCCCCCCTCCAGGCAACTGGACCTGTTACGGGAAGTGGATCTGATTGAGGAGCTGGCGCGGCTGATCGGCTACGACCGCTTCTGCAGCCACCTGCCCGACCCGGTGGAAGCCGGCGGCCTCGAGCTGGAGGCCCAACTGCTGCGCCGGCTGCGGGCCGCCCTAAGGGGGGCCGGTCTGCAGGAAATCAGCCATCTATCGCTGGTGGCCCACGACCCCGAGGCCCAAGACCAGGTGGCCCTAGGCAATCCGCTCCTGGCCGACTACGGCCACCTGCGCACAGACCTGCGCCAGGGGTTATTGCAGGCGGCCGCCCGTAATTTGCAAGCCTCCCAGCCCGGCTTCTGGGGTTTTGAACTGGGCAAGGTGTTCCGGCTGCGCGAGGGCAAATACGAAGAGGAGCAGCGGCTCAGTGGCTTAATTGCCGGCGAACGGCGCTCGGAACGCTGGAGCAGCAGCGGTCAACCCCGGCCCCTGGATTATTTCCAGGCCCGCGGCCTGCTGGCCCAGGGCCTGCGGGAGCTGGGGCTCGAACTCCAAGACCGCCGCTGCCAGGACGATCCCCAGCTGCACCCCGGCCGGGCTGCCCAGTTGGTGCTGGAAGGCAGGGTGATCGGCAAATTTGGCCAGCTGCACCCGGCCCTGGCCGCCGACCAGCACCTGCCAGACGCCAGTTACCTATTTGATTTGGCGCTGGCACCACTGCTCAGCGCCGCCTGCCGCAGTAACCGCTCCTGCCCCAGCTTCAGCAGCTATGCCACGGTGCCGGCCAGCGAGCGGGACCTGGCCTTTGTGGTGGCCGAAGCCACTGAAGTGAGCAGCGTGCTGCAGGCGATCCGTAAAGCCGGAGGCACCCTGCTGGAACAGGCGGAATTGCTGGATCGCTACCAGGGCCAACCGATTGCCGCAGGCTTCTGCAGCCTGGCGGTAAGGCTGCGCTTCCGGGATCCCAACAACACCCTGCGGGATGAACAGGTGGAACCCCTGGTGGAGAAAGTGAGGGCCAGCCTTGAAAAAACCTTCAAGGCTGATCTGCGCTCTTAAGCGTTACTGCTAACCAGCAGGGCCAGCGCTTCGCAATGGCTGGTTTGGGGAAAGAAATCAAGGGGCTGCACCGATTCCAGTTTCAGCTGGCCCGTGGCTGTAAGCCGCTGCAGATCCCTGGCCAGGGTGGCGGGATTACAGCTCACATAGGCCACCCGGGCTGGCGCCTCGCTGGCAATGGCTGTGCAGAGGGATTCGCTTAGGCCCTTGCGGGGTGGATCCAGCAGCAGGGCGTCGGCCATGGGCAGCCATTCGCCCAGCCGTTGATCCACGCCCCCAGCCACAAATTCAGCCTGCTCCAGCCCATTGAGGCGAGCATTGTCCCGGGCTCGCTCAACACTGCTGGCCTGCTGTTCAATGCCAATCAGGCGCACCCCGGGGCTAAGCAGCGGCAAGCTCAGGGTGCCGATCCCACAGAAGCCATCGAGCAACACCTGGCCAGGCTGGAGGGCCAAGTGTTGGCGCAGCAGGGGGATCAGCCGTTCGGCCTGGGCCGTATGCACCTGAAAAAAGGTGTCGAGGCCGATCTGGAAAGTGCGATCAGCGAAACGTTCTAATAGCCAGGGGCGACCAGCCAGTAACTGGTTATGGGGCCCCAACAGGGTGTTGGTGGGCTTTGGCTGGTGGTTGAGCACCACCCCCACCACCTGGGGCCAGCGTTCCATCCATTCCTCAGCCAGCACCGTTGCCTCATCAAGGGAGGCATCACGTACCACCAGCCCCAACAGAATTTCGCCGCTGTTGGCGCCAATCCTCAGCACCAGGTGGCGCAGCACGCCGGTGCGGCTTTCTTCGTTGTAGGGAGCCCAGCCGGTGGCTTCGAGGTCTTCTTTAAGCGGTGCGATCAGTTCATCAAGGCGGGGATCCAGCACCAGGCAGTGGTTCATGTTCACCACCTCATGGCTGTGGCGGCGATAGAAGCCCGCCTTAAAGCCGTTGGGCCCCCACTGAATCGGAATGATGGCGCGGTTGCGGTAGCCCAGCACCGCCTCTGCCGCCAGGATCGGCTCCACCTCGAGGCTTATGCCGCCCAGGCGGTTGAGGGATTGCTGGACCTTCTGCTCTTTCCACTGGGCCTGGGCCGGGTCACTCCAGTGCTGGAGGCTGCAGCCGCCACAGTCGGCCGCCAGGATGCAGGGGGGTTGGCGCCGTTCGGGCGAGGCCTGGTGCAGGGTGCGCAGTTCGCCGCGCAACATGCCGCGGCTGCCCCCCACCAAGCGGGTCTCCACCCGTTCGCCGGGCAAGGCACCGCCAACAAAAACGATGCGCCCCTCCGACTGGCCGATGCCATCGCCCTCGTGGCTGAGGTCGCGGATCTCCACATCGAGGAGATTGGGGTGGTCTGGGGAATGGGTCACCCCATGACCTTAAAGCGGGGGCGTTACAGCTCACGGCGAAACAGCCGCTTTCCGGCATTTCCGGCCTATGGGCTGGATACAATCACAGCGGCACAGGGGCTGCGATGAGCGTTGTTCGCGATCTGATCCTTCAAGCTGATGATGAGCTTCGGTATCCCACCGGGGGCGAACTGAGCTCGATGGTGGAATTTCTGAAGGGCGGCAGCCAGCGGCTGAGGATTGCCCAAGTGCTTACGGATAACGAGCGCAAGATCGTTGCTGAAGCCGCCAAGCAGCTGTTTGGCCTCAAGCCTGACTACGTGGCCCCTGGGGGCAATGCCTACGGCCAGAAGCAACGGGCCCAGTGCCTGCGGGACTTCAGCTGGTACCTACGCCTGGCCACCTACGGCGTATTAGCTGGCAGCACCCGTTCGATCGACAACATCGGCTTGGCCGGGGCCCGGGAGATGTACAACAGCCTCGGCGTTCCCCTGCCGGGCATGGTCGAATCGATTCGCTGCCTCAAGCAGGCATCGATCGGCCTCGTGTCCCCTGAGGACAGCGCCCTGCTGGGTCCCTACTTTGATTTCATGATCCAAGGGATGCAAACCAGCTGCTGAGTTCTGGCCCCCAGTGGTGGGTGAGGGTAGAGCTGCGGCTCATCTGTCTCAGATTGGGCACAGCACGGGACCCAGGTCAAGCAGTGCTTGAGATACTTGGGCTAACATTTTTATCGACTGAATTTCGACGGCATGTTTTTTGCCCTTGTCCTGCCCCTGCTGGGGCCGACACTCCCCTTCGCAGCAGTTGAGAATTCAGCTGTTGTAAATAATCCAGCCATTGAGACACCAGCGGCGGAACTAAAGCCAGCGCCGGCGATAGCCGAGGTGGAACTTTCCCTAAAGGAACGGGCAATTCGGGTACGCCGTGATGGCCAGGTGTACGGACCCTGGCCCGTGGCCATTGGCGCCCCCGCCACCCCCACTCCGAAGGGGGTTTATCAGGTGCAAAACAAACTGCTTAATCCGGTTTATCAAAGCCCGAAAACTGGTTCAGTTAGTGGTGCCGTTGGAGGTGGTGCCCCTTTGGGGGATCGCTGGATTGGCTTTTTGCAAAAGGGCGCTGATCAATTCGGCATTCACGGCACCCCCTGGCCCTGGTGGGTGGAATGGCGGGGGGCGATCACCCACGGCTGCGTGCGCATGCTCAATGACCATGTCCGCAAGCTTTTCGACCTGGTGGAAGTCGGTTCACGGGTTGTAGTTAAGGACTGAGCTCACTAAAAAGGCCTGAAATCAATCCATCCCTGCCGGGCCGCAGTGCGCTCAGGCAGGTTTTTTTTATGCGCTGGCCGCAGCGGGGCCATGGGGATTGGGGTAACCGGAAAATAGGGACTAGGGGCAATGGACTACGGGCAATAGGGGCTACGCCAACTGATCGCAGTCGCCTTGACTGAGACCTGTTGCTAGACCAGTTATTGGACTATTCCAGGGCAATTGAGATATGAAATAATCCCGCGTGTCCCAGATGCGGCCAGCTACTAGACTTATATGTAGACCAGGCTGAGTCAAGGGAGACTTAACGGTCTCCCACGGGTCTTAGTTGAACCCCAGCACGGGAATCTGAAGTAGACCAGCGTGAAACAAGCGAAACCTATTAACTCTCGAATGTCTTACCTGAGACCCGCTACAAGACTACTATTGCGTCCCATCTGCCACCTGTAAGACACTTGTTTTGCTGTCGAGACGGGCCAGCGACCCGGGGATCCAAAGCTTGCTACGAAAACGAGGTCAGCCCTAACCGCAATTGCTGCTGCGTACCTGTGTTTGACACAGGTACGCAGGCTTGGAGGTTGGCGGAAAAACCCTGTTCAATACTGTTATTTGAGGATTGATTAGCGATGGTCCAAAACCCGTTGGACAAGCAATGGCCGGGGGATGGTGCGGTCTTGGGCGAGCCATGGCTGATGTCAGTTGATATGAGCTGCTCAGGACTACTAATCAGGCTTGGTTCACTGGAATTAGATATTCATTTGCATGTTTCAGCAGATAACAGCCCTTCAGTTGAGTTCATGGTGCCACATTTGGAATCACCAATAATTTAGGGTTTTTATCTTTTGCTTGCAATTACAAGTCTTAGTTGAGACTTGCTAGTAGACTATTCATGAGTCCAAGATGAGAGGCAAGAGATCTGCTCCCGAAGAAAATCTTGAGCAAATCTTTGGGTAGTCAGTGAAAATTTGGTGGAAATCACGAAGACAGCCCCAGGATTTTGGAGATTTGTCCATGCTGCGCTCAGGCCGGCTTGCGGTATTGCTGTTTAAGTAATTGATAGGCCTCGTTCAGCCGGCGCATTTCTTCGGGATCACCGCCAGCGTCGGGGTGATGGTCTAGGGCCTGGAGCCGATAGGCCTCACGGATCTGGTTGAGGGTGAGGCTGTGGCCTGGGGCCGTGGGCAGCTTTAAAAGCTTGAGGGCGCCTGTGGTGCTCATCGTTGACTGCAGGTCTAGGAAGGGGGTGCCGCGCCGCCGGCGTCTTAGGCGTTGCACCATGCGACCCACCAGGGACGGAATCCGTTGGGGCAAGCCCGGCGCCCCAAACGGATCCTCTAGGACCCCTGCGGCCACCACCACCCGATCCACCGAGGGATCGCGCAGTTCCCAGCTGGGCACATAGCCCACCAGCACCTGCTGCAGCGCATTCCAGGTGAAGGCCTGACCATCAGCGGCATCGGAGCTGGGCCAGATGTCACAGCCCAACCAGTGCATCGCCGCTTCCAAAACCGCCTGGCCTGGGGCAGTGCCGTAGAGATGGCTCCAATGCTGTTGCACCGCCAGCAGGGCCGCCTGCAGCTGGCTGCTATCCATCACCTGGAAGTGTTCACTGGCTACCTGCTCCACCACGGGGGCCTTGAGGCTGCGGCGCAGTTGGCTGGAACGCTTCTGAACAAAGCCTGGTAGATCGATGCCGCTGGGTCGATGATCTCCTGGACTCTCCTCCTCCTCAGGCCAGCCGTCGGCAGAAGGATCTTCTTGGTAGCCGGGCTCCCGCACCAGTACCAAGGCCCCCTGTAGGTGCTCAGGTTCCGGTTCGGGCTCAGTCTCGCCATCCAGCAGCGACTCAGGGGTACTGAGCACCATTAAGAGCAGACGCTCGAGGGCAGGGCCCCTGGAACGCATGCCCCACTGCTTGCGCAGTTCATCCACCTGGGCGAGGAGATCAGTGCTGAGAATTACCGAGATCTTGCGTTGATCGGCGGGTTCAGCCAAGGGGGAGAGCCAGGGGTGCTGGGAGACTATCTATAGAACCAGTTGCGCATCAACTGATAAGGGCGCGTGGGATCCAGCATCGCTGGGCTGGAGGGGGGCCAACCACTGGAGGGCATCACCGGTGGTGGCGCCGTCAATGGTGGGCCCAACTTCGGGCCACGGCTTGTAACCCTGTCACTGGCCGGCTTGTTTTGGGGGCTAACGGGCTTGCGGCTGATGGCGGTGGCGGTGGGTCGGATCTGGGGACTTTGGGCTGCAGGCAGCCCCTCTGGCATCGGTGGGTTGACCACCAGCATCGGAGCAGCGGCGGCCGCCTTGCGGGCTGTTTCGAGGCGATTCTCCTGCTCCCTCAGCCGGGCCATTTGTTGATCAGGAACAACGCTAAGCAGATGGCCTGGGGTGGCATCGGCGGGATAAACCAGGCTTACCCGTACGCGGCTTGGTCGCTCCGGGCTGAGCTCAAGGCTCTTCAAAGCCAGGCTTTGGCCGGAACGCATGCCCACATGGAGCTCCTCGTAGCCCTTGTCGGTGGTGATGCCAATCGTGCCGCGGAAGGCGGTGAACTGGCGGCCCACCAGGGTTGGATGACTCAGCACCAGCTGGTACGGGCCACTGCCGGTGAGATTCAGGTCCACGTCGTAACGCACCCCGTAGGTGCCGATGTTGTCGAGGGAGGAATCCACCATCCGAGAAACAAGCGGATTCACCTGGGATTCACCGGTGCCGAAATGGTGGCGATTGGTGGTGGTAAGGGGCACATGCAAAGGGCTGCTCTGCAGGTTGTGCTGCACCGTGGCCTGGTAGGTGTCGCCAATGGCAACGCCCCCCACCCGGGAGAAGACAGTGCGGTTATTGATCTGATCCAGCCGCCCCAGATAGGTGCGACCAGGGGCAAAGCGGCCCTCATCAAGCACCCGCAGGATGTCTTCATCGCCGCGGGGATCCTGGGCGGCCACTACCGCCAGCTGGAAGGGCCCATCACTGCGGCCCTTGACCAGGGCATTGGCGATGCCCCGGGCGGGTAGTTCGGTGCTGAACAAAACGACGCGACTGTGGGCCGGCAGGCGCACCTGCTCCGGCAACTTGCGGTCTAGGCCGCCGCGCAGCATCTGCACGGCGGTGGCATCTCCAGGGCCGGTGTTCCAGGGCCTAGTGCCCTGGGGGATCACCCCCATCAGGTTGTTGGCCAGGTATGGGGCTTCAAAGCTGTTCTTCACCGAACCGCGCTCAAAGCGCAAAATCACGTCGCGGTCGCCAGGGTTGATGGCTATGGCAGCGAGCGTTAGCTGACCCCGTTGGCCGCCATAGCCCTGGCGGGAGGCATCACTGGGGAAATACTTGTGGTGGGCGTGCAGGCCGAAATCGCCATTGAAGGTGTAGGTGGCGTGGGCCAGGCTCTGGCCATTTTCCGCCAAGCCTTCCCCTGAGCTTGTGCTCACCAGGATGCCAGGGCCGGCCACCTCCTCCGGTTGATTTGAGTGGAGCACCGGCACGCTATTAAAACTGCCCCCGAGGGGCTGGGCCTGCTGACCCGCCATCAACACCACGTTGGCCCAGGCCGCCGGGCTGAACCCCAGGATCGAAGCAGCGGCTACGAGAAGGACGGGACGCATGGGTCCACTAAGCCTTACTACTCTCAGCTTGCGTCTCGTTCGAGATTCCGGTCTCAAAACAGCAGGATTATTTAGGGACAATGTCATATCAATCACAGCTGTCAACTTGCTTTCCGGTGGTTTCACAGGGAAGGGGCAAGGGACAACAAATGCGACGGGCCGTTCGCTAGAACAAGCTCATCTCTCAACATTTTCCCATGTTTTCCCCCCTTGGTTGTTGCTGGTCTGACCGTCCGCCGCTAGAAGCCCACGGACGGCACCAGCGGCGCAAGCTGCATCTGTTGAAGGGTTGGCGAGACGCTGTGGAACGGCAACTGGCCGCAGTTAATGCGGCCATCTCCACCATGGAGCAACAGATGCAACGGGACGGCACCAGCGCCGAATAACGACTCTGCTAGGCCCTCAGCTGGCCAAGGGGCTTAGTTCCTGGCGCAACAACGTCAGAGCAGACCGCAGCCTGCGGTGAATCGTCATGGCGCTGGTCTTTTCCTGGCGGGCCACGTGGCGCAGGCTTTGGCCCGCCAGCATCACCGCCTCCACACTGCGCCGCTGGGGGGCATCCAGGCGCCCTAGGGCCCGGCCCAGGGCCCTGTGGCGCTCATGGCGCAGCAGCGGTCGGTAGGCATCGGCCCCAGGGTCCATGGGCAGCTGCTCGGCGCTGAGCCCCTCCAGCGGCTTGAGCTGGAACTGCCAATGCCACCAGCGGTGACGTTCCTGGGCTGAGGCGGAGCAGGGGCGGGAGCGGGATTGCAAGCGTTGGGGTAGTCGCACGGGGGCTGCCTGGTCCCTCAGGTAATGGAGCATCGCCCCCCGCACATGGGCAGTGAGGAAGGGTTCGATCGGTCGGCCTGGGGCGGGTTGGAAATGCTGGAGGGCCAGCAGCAGGCCGAGATAGCCCACCTGGCGCAGGTCCTCCAGCTCGGCACCGTTGCAGCCGCGATAACGGCGGGCCAAGTGATGCACCAGGCCGCGGTAGCGGGCCACCAGTTCGCTGGAGGCGGGGGTGGAAGCAGGAGTGGAAGCGGGGGTGGAAGAGGTCGAAGGGGAAAGCGTGTTCAAGGGTTGAAACCACCGGACCCTTTCAGCAGAGCAAAGGCCTGGGGTGCCGCGCATCCGTAGCCCTACGGGATTTGCTGGAATTGCCCTGAACTAAGGCCTTGGCAGCGCCGCCTCAGCCAACAGGGCCAGGGGCCCCTGCTGGGCCAGCCAAGCCACATCCGAGTTTTCTGTGGCCAGCAGATACCCCCCATAGGCGAGGGCGTTGAGGCTGAAGCCCCCATGGCCCTCCAAGCGCCTCGGCACCAAGGCAAACCAGCTAGGTGTGATTAAGAGGTTGTAGGGCCGTTGGGGGGATGCGTCCAACCGTGGTGAACCCAGCCCCTGGGCCCCGGCCAGCTCGCCATAGATCGCGGCGAGGGTCTCAGCGCTAGGGGGCTGGGAAGGATCAAGGGGCCTGAGGCCCAATTGCCAGGGCCAGGGGGTGACGCCGCTCTCCAGGGCCTGCAAAAACTGGCCAGCCAAGGGGCAGGGCTGTTGCCCCGGCCGCCGCGGTAGCAACTGCAGGTGGCGATGGGGCTGGCTGGCGCCGGCCTCAGGGCCACTGTTAAAAAACCAGAGGCCGCTCTGCTGGCCCCATAGCGCCGCCACCGCCCCCCAGTCGTCCCGGTTCAACCAACCACCCTGGTGCTGCCAGTCGCGGGTGATCAAGAGCAGATGACCCGGTTCCACCGGGTATTTATTCAGCAGCACCACATGCCGATCCAGGCCAAACACCTCCAGCCGCCGGTCCCAGGGCTGAAACGGGTTGGGCTTTGGCCCTGGGGCATGGAGATGCTTGGGGGTGGCGGAGAGCAGCCGACGCACCTGAAAGGGGTGCCAGGGGCTGGAATCAAGCAACTCCGTGGCCAGGGGCACCAGGGCCCCCTCCGCCAGGGCCCTTTGCTGGCAGGCCAAGGAACGCTGGGCCAGGGAGCTCATCCTGCGGGCCTCAGGCGGGCCAAACGGGCGCCTCGGTAATAGGTGGAAAGGATCTGGCCATAGCGGTAGCCCTTTTGCGCTAGCTGCCTGGCCCCCTGCTGACTCATGCTCGCCCCCAGGTGCCCATGGGCCTCATAGGCCAGCTGCCGATCAGAGGCATAAAGGCTTTCGACGATGCCGCCTTGATAGCTAAGGATCAAACCGCTGGTGGCCTCCACCGCCGCCCGGGAGGGGCCACTCTCACTGGCTAGCCCCTGGTAGGCCTGCCAGCGGGTGGTGGCCCCCAGGTTCCAGTGGGGATCAGCGGGTCGTGCCATGTGCACCAGGGCATAGGAACGGGCGGCCACCGCCTGGGCCCGCAGCGCCTCATCGGGCCAGTAACTGGGCATCTCCGCCCCCACCACCGAGGCGATGTAGTCCTCCATCGGTAGGTGGTTTACCACCGTTAATCCCTTGCCCTCACAGAACAAACGCAACTGGCCGCGATAGGGGTTGCCATTCAGCTGCACCGAGCCGGCCTCGGCCCGCAACCACAGTTCCAACGGACCAGATTGGTCACCAAGGCTTAGCCCTGCCGCCCCACAACTAAGCGGCGCCGCCCCGTTGCCGGCCCGCCAGATCAGCCCATCCCGCTGGCGCAATTGCCAGGGACCCTCAGCGCCCACCTGGGCCCCTTGCTGGCCCTGCTGCAGCATCACCCGCATCTCCAGCGCCGGCCCCGGGCCAACTGGCTTTGGCGGCTCTTGATCCGGCGCGGGTAGTTGCGGCGCTGCCTGGGCCTGCTGGGGCGTTGGGTCCTGGAGCATGGCCTGGAGCAGCTGCGGATCCAGCTGGGGCCGCGGTGGCGTCAGGGTGGGGGCCACCAGGGCCACTAAAAAGCCGCCAACGGCCAGCGGTGCCACGCAGAGCATCCAGCCGGGTCCGTGCTCCCGCAGCTGCAGGTGCATCCTTTGCTTCAGGCGACCGCAAACCTCCACTGCTCTGCCGAGGCGAGCTCGGGTGGCCAGGGCATCAGGCCATCCCATAGGTGTATTCCAGCTCCAATGATGCGGATCATGCCTGAGTCCAACGGTTGAGCGTGCATGCCCCCAGGCCGATGGGACGGTTGCCATCCCGCCACAGTCGCCTTACCCAGCCGTTGGCACCAGAAAGGCGCCACCAGGGCATGGGCGGAACCGGTAACCGGATCCTCGTGGATACCCAGGCCCGGGCCAAAAAAACGCAGCTGGTAGTCGTAGGGGGCCGTAGCCGCCTGCATCAGCACCCAGGCCCGTTCCGGCCCTTCAGCCCAGGCGCTGGCCCCAGGATCCAGGGCGCCGAGGGGATAGTCATCGGGCAACAGCAGTACGCCGTAGCCCAGCGCTGAACTCCACTGGCCCAGGGGGGGGCGACCCAGCACGGCTTCCATCCAGGGGGCCCCAGGGCGGGGCAGCAGGCCAGGGGAGGGCAGGTCCAGGCTGACCAGGCCAGCGGCCGTTAACTCCACCCGCAGGGGGCCGCTGCGGCTGTGGAGGGCCAGCGGCTGGCCAATGGATAGCAAGCCCCAGTGGTGCAGCGCCAGGGTGGCCCCCAGGGTGGCGTGGCCGCAGAGGGGCACCTCGCAGCTGGGGGTGAACCAGCGCAGCCGCCAAGCGTCGGCGTCTTGCCAGAGAAAGGCAGTTTCCGACTGCTGTAATTCAGCGGCCAGGGCCTGCATCCAGGCGGCCGAAGCCGGCCCCGGCAGGAGGGCCACCGTGGCGCCATTGCCCGCCAGCGGTGTGCTGGTGAAGGCATCCACCGCCGCCAGACGCACCGCCGCCATTTGCACCTCTGTTTTCGTCATTCGCTCCTCAGCCGCCGTTCCATCAATTCCTGCAGGGCCGTGCCGGGATCCTTGCGGCCCTCCACCAGGGCCTGCACCTGACGGGCAATCGGCAGGCTCCAACCATGCTCCTCCGCCAATCGGCAGAGCCCCGCACAGGTGGGCACCCCCTCCACGGTGGCGCCGATGCGTTGCAAGGCCTCTGGCGCCGTTAAGCCCTCCGCCAGGGCCATGCCAAAGCGATAGTTGCGGCTCAGGGGGCTGGTGGCGGTGGCCAACAGGTCGCCCAGGCCCGCCAGGCCAAACAGGGTTTCCTGGCGGCCCCCCAGGGCCTGGATCACCAGGCCCATCTCCGCCAGGGCGCGGGTGAGCAGGGAAGCCCGGGCATTGGCCCCCAGTTTGAGGCCATCGCAAACGCCAGCGGCAATCGCCATCACATTTTTGAGACCACCGGCCAGTTCGGTGCCGAGCGGATCGCTGTTGCGATACAGCCGGAAACGGTCGGTGCTGAGCGCCTGCTGATAGCGGCTCACCAGCGGTTCATCGCTGCCCGCCAGCACGCTGGCCGCCGGTAGCCCCTGGGCCAGTTCCTGGGCCAGGTTTGGGCCGCTGAGCACCAATAGCGGCCAGCTGGGGCAATGGCGTTGCCAGAGCTGGCTGGCGGTGAGGCCAGTGGCGGGATCCAGCCCCTTGGAACAACTCACCAGGGGGCGGGGTTGGGCCCAGGGGGCCAGCTGGCCGGCGAGGGGCTCTACGCCCACCAGGGCCACGGCGCTTACCACCAGGTCGCAAACCTGCAGGTCTGCTAAGGCCGCTGGCCCATCGCGGCGCCGCCAGAGCTTCACCCCATGGCCGGCCTGGCCAAGCAACTGGGCCAGGGTGGAACCCCAGGCTCCCCCACCCAACACAGCGATCGCCAGGGTCAATCAGCCAGGCCAGTGCGTTGGCCATTATTCCCTGGAGACCGCCTTTTCCTGCAGCAAGCTCAGCTCAATCAATTCCAGGCTGCTGCGTTCACAGGCCTCGAGGATTACCCCCGGCGCCATGCCATCCCAGTAGGCCTCCAACCAGCGGGCCGCACAGAGGCACCAACGGTCGCCGGGCTTAAGGCCAGGGAACAGCTGGGCTGGTTTTGGGGTGCTGAGGTCATTGCCCTGGGCCTTGCTGTAGCGGAGGAAGGAATCGGTAAGCACCACACAAACCGTGTGGCGGCCGATGTCATCAGCATCGGTGCGGCAGCTGCCGTCGCGGTTCCAGCCGGTCATGGGATCACAACCGCAGATTTCAAGCGGGGTGCCGAGCACATTCTCTGCGGGGCCACCAATGGCAGTCATGGACAGGGGGAAGAGGCACCCCAGTCTCAGTCACAACTCAGAAGAATCGCTTGGATTACTTGACGGAATCGGGGGGGGAGGGGCTATGGGTCTTGGAGCGGCCAGCTTCTGGATTCGCAAACACCCCCCCACTGAACCGACGAGACAGGCCCGATGAGCTGGGATTTCACCGAAGATGCGGCATTCCAGGCTCTTGTGGATGCCTTCCAAGAGAGTGGCGAAAGCTCTGCCATCGAATTCCTCGCCAATGGCGAAGGCGCCTTCCATTTCCAAGACCTCACCCAAACAGCCGCCGGGGAGGGCCTAGACCTTTCCGACTCCGAGAACCTGGAAGCCTTCCAACAGGAGGTAATCGACAGCATGGAAGGCCGCCGGCGCGAATAATCCGCCGGATTCAGCCAAAGAAAAAGGCAATTTCCTTTGGCTTTAGCCCTTCCCAGCCGGCGGCCAGCAGGCGCTCGTTCAGGCTGGTTTGGTCAAAATGCTTGGCCCCGGTTTTAACGATCCGGTTGCGCATCGATTTTTTAACGCCGCTGCGGGCCCGTTTGCTCTCTAGATCCATCACCTCGTTGTAGAGGCTCAGCATCTCCGCGGGAATCGGGGAACCGTCGAGATCGATGCCGGCGGCAATCGCTTCGTCAACGCCGTTGGGACCGGCAATGGCCATGGGATCAGAAAAGAACAGGCGTAAGCCTGGCAGTTTTGGCTGGCAGCTGCGGGTTAGGCGCTGAAGTAGCGGGCTTGGCTATGGAGCGCCACCAGGGCTGTGGTGCTTTGTTCCGGTTCCAGCTGGTCGCTTTCATCCATGCTGAGACCGATGCGACTGGCCCCCAGCCACTCCAGTTGGGGCCGGGAATCAGCCACATTTGGACAGGCGGGATAACCAAACGAATAGCGACTGCCCCGGTAGCGCTGGGCCAGCACATCCCTCAGGGCAGTGGGTTCTTCGGCGCCAAAGCCCATATCCCGGCGGATGCGGGCATGGACCCATTCCGCCAGGGCCTCTGCCAGCTGGACGCCAAGCCCATGGAAGTAGAGGTAATCGCTGTAGCGATCGGCGGCAAATAATTCCCTGGCAAAGTCACTGGCCTTGGCCCCCATGGTCACCGCCTGCATGGGGAGCCCATCGCTGGGGCCCCCCTCCACTAAATCGCGATAGAAATCAGCGATGCAGTAGCGATTACCAGAGCGTTGGCGCGGCAGCTCAAAGGCGCCAAGTCGGTGGCTGCGGTCGGCGGGATCAAACAGCACCACGGAGTTGCCCAGGCGGCCACAGGGGAAATAGCCGTAAACCGCCCGGGGGCTCAAAAGCTGTTCGTTCTCGATGCGCTCCAGCCAGTGGGCCAGCACAGGCTCCGCCTGTTCTTGTAGCTGCTGCTCGTATTCCTCGCGGCTCTGTTGCTTGCTTTTACGCATCTGCCACTGGCCGGCAAACAGGGCATTGCGATCGAGGTAGCCAAACAGTTCCGCCAGGGGGATGCTGTCTTCCAGCAGCACCTGGGTTCCCCAGAAGGGGGGTTCAAGGGCCGGCTCCTCTGGCACGGCGGCGGAGCGTTCAGTGCTGGGGGGAATGCTGGGGGCAGCAGTGGCTGCCTCAGGCTCAGTGGCAGTGCCAGGGCTGTTGCTATTGGCGTTGCTATTGCCGCTGCCGCTGGTCAGCTCAAGCCCCAACCCCGCTGGCGCCCCCGCCAGGAAGCCGCGCTGGTCGTCCCATTGCTGGGCCTGCTTTGCTTCCACCAGGGCATCCATGAAGCGCAAATCTGCGAAGGCATCACGGCCATAGATCACCTGGCCCTGATACACCTCACTGCAGTCTTTATGCACAAAGCGAGGGGTAAGGGCCGCCCCGCCTAGAATCACCGGCACCGAAATACCAGCGGCATTAAAGGCCTGGAGATTATCTTTCATGAAGGCCGTGGATTTTACCAACAAGCCACTCATGGCAATGCAATCTGCCTGGTGTTTGTGCTGGGCCTCTATGATTGCCTCCACCGATTGCTTGATGCCTAGGTTGACTACTTCGTAGCCATTATTGGTGAGAATAATATCAACAAGATTCTTGCCAATATCATGCACATCACCCTTCACGGTGGCAATCAGAAACTTAGCTTTTGCCGAACTCTCCCCTTCCTTTTTCTCCATGAAGGGCTCGAGGTAGGCCACGGCACTCTTCATAGTTTCAGCGCTCTGCAACACAAAGGGAAGCTGCATCTGGCCGGAGCCAAATAACTCGCCCACCACCTTCATGCCATCCAGCAGGTAGGTATTAACAATTTCCAGGGGACTGTGGCTCTGTAGGCCCTCGGCGAGGGCTGTATCAAGGCCAATGCGTTCCCCATCAATAATGTGCTGCTTGAGGCGCTCCTCCACGGGCAGATCCGCCAGGGAGGGGCCAGAGGCCCGCGCTTCCCTGGCGGATACCCCTTCAAATAATTTGGTCAGTTCTGTGAGCGGGTCATAAATACAAACACCATCATCAAAACGCCTCGCATCATTTATCAGATCACGGCATACTTGCTGATGTTCATCGCTAATCTTTGCCAGGGGAAGAATCTTGGCAGGGCTAATGATTGCCGCATCTAGGCCGGCTTCACAGCATTCGTGCAGAAAAACTGAATTCAGTACGATCCGGGCCGCTGGCGAGAGGCCAAAACTGATGTTGCTTACCCCCAAAACCACATGCACGCCAGGCAGCTGTTGGCGGATGCGGCGGATTGCCCCCACGGTTTCACAGCCGTTGCGGCGATCCTCCTCAATGCCGGTGGAAATGGGCAGGGCTAGGGGGTCATAGAAAATTTCGTGGGCGGGTATGCCGTATTCGAGGGCAGCGCGGTAGGCCCTTTGGGCAATGGCAAATTTACGATCGGCAGTGCGGGCCATCCCCTCCTCATCGATGGTGCCCACCACCACCCCAGCCCCGTAGCGGCAGGCCAGGTCAAGCACCTTGAAGAAGCGTTCATCGCCATCTTCGAAATTGGTGGAATTAAGCAAACACTTACCACCGGCCACCTTCAGGCCGGCCTCCATCTTCTGCCACTCGGTGGAATCCAGCATCAGCGGTAGATTCACATTGGTGACTAAACGGCTCACCAACGCCTGCATATCGCGCTCACCATCGCGGCCCACATAGTCAACATTCACATCAAGAATATGGGCATTTTCCTTTACTTGGCCCCGGGCCACCGCCACCAGGCCATCCCAATCTTCTTCATTAAGTAACTCACGCACTTTTTTTGACCCACTGGCGTTGAGCCGCTCGCCAATGATCAAAAAGGAGTTGTCTTGGTGATAGGGGGTAATGCCATAGAGAGAGGCCGCCGCTGGTTCACCCCGCAGCAGAGGGCGAGTTTTATGGTCAGCAGAGCTGCGTACTTTGCGGGGGGCCGGCTGCATACCGCTGGCCAATTCCACCAGGGCAGCGATGTGGGCAGGTGTGGTGCCACAACAGCCACCAATCACCTGCACCCCCAGGTCTTCGATGAAGTGGTGCAGGGCCATCTGCATTTCCGTGGGGGTGAGCCGGTAGTGGGCCACCCCCCCCACATTTTCCGGCAGGCCCGCATTCGGGATACAGCTCACCACGCAGGGGGCATGCTCACTCAGATAACGGATGTGTTCTTTCATCTGTTCTGGCCCGGTGGCGCAGTTGAGACCGAGCACATCAATGGGGAATGGTTCAAGGATTGCCACCACCGCGGCAATGTCGGAACCCACCAACATCGTGCCGGTGGTTTCCATCGTCACGGAAACCATCAACGGCCGCCGTTCACCGGTGGCGGCAAAAGCCTCCTCAATGCCCGCCAGGGCAGCCTTGATCTGGAGGACGTCTTGGCAGGTTTCAATGATGAAGAGATCCACATCGCCAGCCAGCAGCCCGCGGGCCTGCTCGGCAAAGGCGGCCTTCATCTCGTCGAAGCTCACATGGCCCAGGCTGGGCAGCTTCGTGGTGGGCCCCATCGAGCCGGCCACAAACCGGGGTTTCTCCGGGGTGCTGTAGGCGGCTGCCACCTCTTTGGCCAGCAGCGCCGCCTGGCGATTGAGTTCGAAGCAGTGCTCCTGGAGGTCGTATTCAGCCAGCACTAACGACGTAGAGCCGAAGGTGTTGGTTTCAATCACATCGCAGCCCGCCTCCAGAAATAGCCGGTGCACCGCCTGCACCGCATCCGGGCGCGTAAACACCAGATGCTCATTGCAGCCCTCTAGGGCCGGCCCGCCGAAGTCGTCGGCGCTGAGGTCCATCAGCTGAAGCGAGGTGCCCGTGGCACCGTCAAACACCAACACGGGTCGCTCGGGCCCGTGCAGTCGCTCCAGAAACGTTGTCATCCGTCGAGCCTCACCCGCGTTACCCAGTGCTCGAAGTTAGGGTCACGGCCCTCGGTGATGGCGGTGATCCGTTCGCGCAGGGCCTCCATCACCGGCCGCTGGCTGGGCATTTCCGTGGTTTCCACCCGCCACACCGGGGTGACCTTGGCGGCGGTGCCGGTGAGGAAAACCTCCTCGGCCACAAACAACTCAGTTTTATCAACGGGGCGCTCCACCACCTGATAGCCCATCGAGCGGGCCAGCTCAATCACGCTGGCCCTGGTGATGCCCTCAAGGATGTCTTGGTCTACGCCGGGGGTAAAGATCACGCCATCGCGCACGATGAAGAGGTTCATGCCCGAGGCTTCACTCACCTTGCCGCGGCTGTTTAGCAGCAGGGCCTCATCAAACCCGCTTTTAACCGCTTCTGTTTTGGCCAGGGAACTGGTGATGTAAGCGCCGCTGATCTTGCCCCGTAGGGGCAGGGAGCGGTCCTCTTGGCGGGTCCAGCTGCTGATCCGACAACTAACCCCCTTAGGGGAGAGGTAATCCCCCAATTCCAGGCCATAGATCAGGAAGTCGGTCTCGATGTCATGGAGCCGCGGGGCGATGCCGAGATCTGAGGTGTAAACAAAGGGCCGCAGGTAGCTGGGGCTGGTGGGACGGTTGGCCCGCAGGAATTCTGTGACGGCATTGAGGATCGTTTCCTCTGGTAGTTCGGTGAGCAGCAGCCGGGCGCTTTGGCTGAGCCGGTGGGCATGGCGGTCGGCCCGGAACAGCAGAATCTCGTTGGGGTCTGCGGGGTTGGGCAGGGCTCGCATGCCGCCGAAGGCGCCGGTGCCGTAGTGCAGGGCATGGGTGGCCACGGAGATGGTGGCTTCGGCGAAGGGCACGCAGCGCCCTTTAAACCAGGCGTAGGGAAGAAAGTTATGCATGCGATCGGGGCCAACCTGGGGCCGATCTTCTCACTTCCCAGTGATCAGTCCCTGTAATCAAGGCCAGCGCTGGCTGCCAACGGGGAGGATGGGGCGATGCACAGGCTGGCGGCGATCCCAGGGGCCCCCTCAGAGCAAGGGGTGGAGCTGGTGGAACAAAGCAGTGCTCCGCTGCTGTTTCTCACCAGCGCTGACAGCGACCTGGCCCTGCTAGCCCAGCTGAAACGCCAGCCCCGCTGGCGGGATTTGCAGCTGCGGGGCCTGAACCTGGCGGCCCTGCAGCACCCGGCGGCGTTCGACCACTACCTGCGCTGCACCGCAGCGGCGGCGCAGCTGATTCTGGTGCGCTTACTGGGGGGGCGGGGCCACTGGAGCTATGGCCTTGAACAGCTACAGCATTGGGCCCGCTCCCGGCCTGGCCGCCAGTTGCTGGTGGTATCCGGCACCGAAGACGGAGCTGAGGAGCTGGCCAGCCTCAGCAGTGTTGACCCGGCCCTGAGCTTGGCGATTGGCCGCTGCCTGCGGGAGGGGGGCCCCAACAACCTGGAGCGGGTGCTGGCCTGCTGTTCCAGCCTGTTGGCGGGGGAAACAGCCCAGCTGCCCCAGTTGGAGCCCCTGGCCGATCCGCTGCCCTACGGCTGGCAGGCGGATCCGGGTCCGAGGGTGGGGCTGCTTCTCTATCGGGCCCTCTGGAGCAGTGGTGACACCGCTTTGATCGAGGCCTGCCTCACGGCGCTGCGGGCCGAGGGGCTTTGTCCGCGGCTGCTGCTGGTGAGTGGCCTGCGGGAGGCGGCCGTGCAGCAGGGGGTGCTGCAACTGTTGGGCCGGGAACAGGTGCAGGCGGTGCTCTGTGGCACAGGCTTTGCCTCGGTGCGGGCCGATGAGGCCGATGCCGGGGCGCCACTCTGGCGGGCCCTGGGGGTGCCGGTGCTGCAGTTGCTTTGCAGTACTGGCAGCCGCCAGCGCTGGGAAGACAGCAGCGTTGGCCTCGGCCCGCTCGACCTCACCATGCAGGTGGCCCTGCCGGAACTGGATGGCCGGCTCACCAGCCGGGTGGGCAGCTTTAAAGAACTAATCAGCGCCGATCCCAACCTGGAATGCGCCATCCAGCGCTACAGCCCCGATCTAAAAAGGCTGGCCTGGGTGGCGGAACTCTGTCGCCGCTGGGTGAGCCTGCGCCAAACCCCAGTGGCCCAGCAGCGGCTGGCCCTGGTGCTGGCCAATTACCCCACCCGCAACAGTCGCCTCGCCAATGGGGTGGGCCTAGACACGCCCGCCAGTGCGGCGCTGTTGCTGCACTGGCTTCAGGAGGCCGGCTACGAGCTGGGCAGCGCACCACTGCCTAGCGATGGGGAGGCCCTGATCAGAAGCCTCACCCGGGGGCGCACGCCAGATCCTGAAAGTTGGCACCAGCCGGCCCACGCCGCCCTGCCCCTACAGGTTTATCAGCGCTGGTATGAACTGTTGCCTGCGGCGGCCCGCAGCCTGATCGAAGCCCGCTGGGGCTGCCCAGAGCAGGATGCCGGCCTTGGTCCCGACGGCTTCCCGATCTGCGGCCTCGGTTTTGGTTCAGTGCTGGTGTTGCTGCAGCCCAGCCGCGGCTATGACCGCGACCCCTCGCTCAATTACCACAGCCCTGACCTACCCCCCACCCACGCCTACCTGGCCCATTACCTCTGGATCCGGGAGAGCTTTGGCGCCCATGCAATCGTGCACCTGGGCAAGCACGGCAACCTCGAGTGGCTGCCGGGTAAGGGCGTCGGCCTATCGGAGGGGTGTTTCCCGGAGCTGGCCCTGGGGCCCTGGCCGCACCTTTATCCGTTCATCGTTAATGACCCGGGGGAGGGCTCCCAGGCGAAACGCCGCAGCCAGGCCCTGATCCTGGATCACCTCACCCCACCGCTGGCCAGGGCCGGACTGCATGGGGATTTGGCGGCCCTGGAGGGCCTGCTGGATGAGTACTGGGAGGCAAACCAAATGGGTAGCGATCGCCAGGCGCTGCTGCGCCAGCAACTGCAGGAACGCTTTGAAGGGCTGGAACTACCGCTGGGGGCCGCAGGCGCCAACGACTGGGAGGCGCGGCTCAACCAGGCCGATGGCTACCTCTGTGAATTGAAGGAGGCCCAGATCCGCACTGGCTTGCATATCTATGGCCAGGATCCAGCCCCTGGGGCCTTTGATGAATTGCTGCTGGCCATTGCCCGGGCGCCGGGGCCGGGCCGCCTAGGGCTCACCCGGGCCCTAGCTGCTGACCTAGCCCTCCAGCTGGACCCCTGGGCCGGAGAGGAGGCGGATTTGCTCTCTGCAGAAGACCGCCAGGGCTTGGCGCCCCTAGCGGGGGGAACGCAGCCCCGCAACCTGGGGGACGGCGTGGCCCTGCTGGAGGCCTGGGCCCTGGCCCTGCTGCAGGGGCAGGCTCAGGGGCAGAGCCCAGCCCTGGCCCCTGGCGCCCAGGGGCGCGCTGAGCTGGCAGCGGTGGCCAAGGAGCTGCGCCCCCGGCTGCAGGCCTGCGCCCAGCAGGAGCGCCAAAACCTGTTGGCGGCCCTGCGGGGGGAACGCATTGAAGCTGGCCCCTCCGGTGCCCCCACCCGGGGCCGGCCCGATGTGCTGCCCACCGGCCGCAACTTCTACAGCGTGGACCTGCGGGGCGTCCCCACCGAAGCCGCCTGGGACCTGGGCCGCCGCAGCGCCGAGCTGCTGCTGGAACAGCACCTGCAACTGGAGGGATTGCCGCTCACCCACCTGGCCATCTCGATCTGGGGCACCAGCACCATGCGCAGCGGTGGCGACGACGTGGCCCAGGTGCTGGCCCTGATGGGGGTGCGGCCCTGCTGGGATGGCCCCACCCGGCGGCTGGTGGGGCTGGAACTTATTCCCGAGCTGGCCTTGGGAAGGCCGCGGGTGAGCGTGACCGTGCGGATCTCAGGCTTTTTCCGTGATGCCTTCCCCCAGCTGGTGAGCTGGTTAAACGAAGCGGATCGGCTGGTGGCTGGCCATTGCCAGGTCTTTGGCTCCGCCCCCGGCGCCTATGGGGCCGGCCTGCAGGGCTTAATCGACAGTGGCGCCTGGGAAAATTCCGACGACCTGGCCGAGGCCTTCCTCAACTGGAGCCGTTGGCGCTACGACGGCAGCGGTGAAGCCAGGGATGACCGCGAGGGCCTGGAGCAACGGCTGCAGCAGGTGCAGGTGGTGCTGCATAACCAAGACAACCGCGAACACGACCTACTTGATTCCGACGACTATTACCAATTCCAGGGGGGCCTGGCGGCGGCGGTAAGGCGGGTGCGCGGCAGCGATCCCGGCCTCTGGTTTGGCGACCATTCCCGCCCAGAACGCCCCCGCCCCCGCCCCCTGGCCCAGGAACTCGACAAGGTGATCCGCAGCCGGCTGCTCAACCCCCGCTGGCTGGAGGGGATGGAGCGCCATGGCTACAAGGGGGCCTTTGAATTGGCCGCCAGCCTTGACTACCTATTCGCCTACGACGCCTGCACAGACCTGGTGCCCGACTGGGCCTATGGGGCCGTTTGTCGCCAATGGCTCCAGGCGGAGCAAGTGCAGAGCTTCCTGAGGCGCAGTAACCCCTGGGCCCTGCGGGACATGGCCGAGCGCCTGCTGGAAGCCCATCACCGGGGACTCTGGACTGGGCCAGAGGCCGGCCAGCTAGAGGCCCTGAAAGGTCTGGTGCTCAGCAGTGAAGCTGAGATCGAAGCTGGCCCTGGCCAGCAACCGTCTACAGCAGGTTCCTGAAGGGATCGGTGGAGCCTGGGCTGGAAGGTTTAGACCCAAAGGATTCCTGGGAATTCTCCTGTTTTGCCGCTGACTTCGAGCTGGCCCCAGGGCCATTCGTACCGGCCACCGCTGAACCCCTGAGGCGATTCTCCAGTTCCTGCTGGCTGATCTGTTGCGCGAAGGTTTTCTTCACCTGCTTCGGAACCCCGGCAGTGGGGTCGTATGGATTGGCTTCGCTGGCATCTGCATTAGGCAGGCCCTCGGAAACCAGCTCAACCCGGGACTGCATCGAAGCCACTTCGTCGATGCGCTCCTTCAGGCCAGGGTTATCGACCGTACCGGGGTAGGTATGGCGAATCAGGTTGGAGCGGCGCATGAACTCCACGTCGCCCAAGCTGCTGGACTTGTCAGCGTCGAGGTAAAACGACTTGTCATTCCCCTCGCCAGTGGGGGTCTGGGCGGCAGGCTTGCGACGAAAACGATCGAATAGACCCATGACATCCACGTTCGCTGAACCAGAACCTAGCGGCCCAGAAGGCTCATTCCATGGGTATCGGTGCCACAACTCTGCAAAAGGTTGAGATCTTTGCAGAGGGCCGCCACGTGATCACACACATGGGGGCTGGGTCGCCATTGGCTTTGCATCTCGTAGTCGTACCAAACCTCGGCCCCGTCAAATTCCAGGCTGGCGGCGGCCCTGAGCAACGGCTTGAAGCTGAGCCGGTAGCGGGCCGGATGGGCCAGCAGGGCCAGCCCCCCCGCCGCCTGGATCGCTTTAACCACAGCACTGGCCAGGAGCAAATCCCCCACCACCGTGTCCCCCTGGAGATAGGGGGCCATGGCGGAATGGGCAGGCTCAAAGCCGAGGGCCAACACATGCACCAGGCAACCTTCGAGCAAACAGCTGATCTCGGTGCCACTCCAGAGGCTGGGCACCTGGGCGCCCCCCTGGCGGTACTGATCCAGCCGAGCCTGCACCAGGGGGAAGGCCTCGATGCTGTGGTGATCAGTAACGGCGAAATGCTTTAGGCCAATCTTTACCGCCTGGTCGGCAAGCTCCTCTGGGGTGAGACTGCCGTCGCTACAGAGGCTGTGGCAATGGAAATTGAACTGGCGGGGGCAACTCTCCTGGCTGACCTGCTCCAGCACAGGACTGAGCGGATGGCAGGTGGGGGCTTTACGACGCATGGGAGGCCTCCCGCTCAGCCCGCAGCCTTCGCCAACGGGCATAAAACTGAATCGACCCTGCCATGAAAACCACTAAAGCAACTGTGAGCCAGGTGGCAGCGCCGGTGGGAAATTGCTGTTTGAACACAACCAACAACACCACAATCACCAGCAACAGGGTGGGCAACTCATTGAGGGCCCGCAGCTGACGGCCGCTCCAGCCACATTCCCCCCGTTGCAACTGGCCCATCAAGCGATAACAAACCATGTGATACGCCAGCAGGGCCGCCACAAAGCCCAGTTTGGCGTGCATCCAGCCCTGCTGTAGCCAGGCTGGGTTGAGCCACAACAGGCCAGCGGCGCAAGCCAGGGCTACCACCATGCCTGGGGTGGTGATGATGTTGGCCAGGCGCTTTTCCATCAGCCCGTACTGGGCCTGGAAGGCCCCCCGCAGCGGTTCGGGCTGATCGGCCGCCTCTTGGTGATAGATGAACAGCCGCACCAGGTAGAAGAGCCCCGCAAACCACACCACCACCCCAATGATGTGGAAGCTTTTGAACCAGAGGTAGCTCTCAGCGGGAAGGGTCAATGGAAGGGTCAAGGGCAGGCTCGGCAGGGCAGCGGCTCTTAATCCATTCAAGCCCTGGGGCGGTGCGCCTGGTCAAGATGGAAAAGTTCTGCCCTGGCCCCCATGGACTTTGACCTGCTCGTGCTCGGTGCCGGTTCCGGGGGCCTGGCGGCAGCCAAACGGGCCGCCAGCTACGGGGCTCGGGTGGCCATTGCCGAGGGGGACCGGGTGGGGGGCACCTGCGTAATCCGCGGCTGTGTGCCAAAAAAATTGATGGTCTATGCCTCTGAATATCAGGAGTTACTAGCCAATGCCAGCAGCTACGGCTGGCAAACAGGGGAGCCGCATTGCGATACCAGCCTGCTGCTGGCAAATGTGCGCCGGGAGGTGGATCGGCTCAACAGCCTTCATATCTCCCTGTTGGCAAAAGCAGAGGTGGAGCTGATTCCTGGCTTTGCTCAGTTTCTCGATCCCCACCGCCTAGCAATTGCCGGCCGGGAAGTGACGGCCGAACGGATCCTGATCGCCGTTGGCGGTCGCCCCCATCGGCTGGCGATCCCCGGGGCCGAGAAAGCCTGGGTAAGCGATGACCTCTTCCTGCAGGAACGCTTGCCAGCCTCCATCGTGATCGTGGGGGCCGGCTACATCGCCTGTGAATTCGCCTGCATCCTCAGCGGCCTGGGCGTTGCCGTTACCCAAGTGGTGCGCGGCGATCGTTTGCTTAAGGAGTTCGACCGCGAACTGGCCACGGCGGTGCAGGAAGGCATGGCCGAGCTGGGGATAAACCTCTGCTTTGGCCAGCAACCCACGGCGATTGAAGGCAGAGCTGCTCAGCTCAGCCTGGTGGCTGGCGAACAGCGCTGGAACTGCGAGGCCGTGTTGTTGGCCACTGGCCGGCGGCCCTTCCTTGAGGGGCTGGGCCTGGAGCAGGCGGGGGTGACCGTAGAGGGCCAGCGCCTGGTGGTCGATGCCCAGCAAACCACCAACGTGGGCCATATCTTTGCGGTGGGTGATGTGACCGACCGGGTCAATCTCACCCCCGTGGCGGTGGATGAGGGCCGGGCCTTCGCCGACACGGTCTACGGCTCCAAACCGAGGGTGGTGAACCATGAATTAATCGCCACGGCGGTGTTCACCCATCCAGAGATGGCCACGGTGGGGCTCTCCGAGGAGCAGGCCGTGGCTCGCTTTGGCGCTGAGGCGATTCGGGTACACAGGGCCCGCTTCCGCAGCCTCAACCAGGCCCTGCCGGCCCGGGGACCCCGCTGCCTGCTCAAGCTGGTGCTGGAAAAGGCCAGCGATCGGGTGCTGGGTTGCCACATGGTGGGCAGCCACTCCGCCGAAATTATTCAGATGGCTGCCATTGCCCTGGGCATGGGCGCCACCAAGGCTGATTTCGACCGCACCATGGCCCTGCACCCCAGCATTTCCGAAGAGTTCGTAACGATGGCTTAGTAAATAGCGACGTCCACCAGCTAAGACGGTGGAGGCAATCGCTCGCATTCCAGCCCCATGACCCAACCCCGGATCCTGATCGTTGGTGGCGGCGCCGCTGGCCTCACCGTGGCAAGCCAGTTGCTACAAGCCCGGCCAGGGCTGGTGATCACGATCCTGGAGCCCGCCGCTGACCACTACTACCAACCCGGTTGGACCCTGGTGGGGGCGGGCGTATTCAGCCTGGAGGAAACCCACCGCTCCGAACGCCAGCTGATTCCGGAAGGGGTGGAATGGCTGCAGGCCGAGGCCGTCAGCTTCGATCCCGAACACAACCAGGTGAGCGCCAGCAATGGTGAAACGATCAGCTACGACTTCCTGGTGGTGGCCACCGGCATGAAGCTCTGCTGGGAGGCGATCAAGGGTTTGCCAGAAGCCCTGGGCACAAACGGCATCTGCAGCAACTACAGCAAAGACACCCTTAATTACACCTGGGAAACGATCAAGAATTTCAAAGGCGGCTTGGCGGTATTCACCTGCCCGCCGATGCCAATCAAATGCCCCGGAGCGCCCCAAAAGATCGCCTACCTGGCAGATGATGTCTTTAAGCGTTCCCCCGAGGTGGCGGCCAGGTCCAAGGTGATCTATGCCACCGCCACCCCCGGCATCTTCGGTGTGCCCACCTATGCGGCACCGTTGCGGAAGGTGGTGGCCCGCCGCGGCATTGATGCCCGCTACAACCACACCCTTACAGAAGTGCGGGCCGACAAGAAGGAAGCTGTGTTCAGCGTTAAGGAGGGGGACAGTGTGCGGGAGGAAGTGATCAGCTTTGAGCTGTTGCACGTAACCCCGCCGATGGCAGCCCCAGACGTGGTGGCTAAGAGCCCCCTGGCCGGATCAGCCCCTGGGGGCTTCGTGGAGGTGGATAAGTTCAGCCTCCAGCACCTGCGCTTCCCGAATGTGTTCTCGCTCGGTGATGTGTCGGGGATGCCCAATTCAAAAACAGCAGCAGCCATCCGCGGCCAGGCACCGGTGCTGGTGCACAACCTGCTAGCCCTGGTGGATGGCAAGCCCCTTAATGCTGCCTACGACGGCTATAGCTGCTGCCCGTTGATCACCGGCTATGGCAAAACAATCATGGCTGAGTTCAACTACGAACAGCAGCCGGTGCCCTCCTTCCCACTTGATCCCACCGTGGAGCGCTGGAGCATGTGGATCGTGAAGGTGAAAATATTGCCCTGGCTCTACTGGAACCGGATGCTTAAGGGGGGCCTACACGAACGCCGCTTTATCCCTGGGGCCGGTCAGGTTGTAACGCTCTCCGACTGATCAGGCTCCGGATCAGGCTCCGGATGAAAGAAGCCGTGGATCTGCTGGGCCAGGGCCGGCCCCACCCCTGGGGTGGCGGCAAGTTGCTCGGCAGAGGCCAGCTGGATTGCATCAATCGAGCGGAAATGGGCAAGCAGATCCTTGACCCGCTTCGGACCAAGGCCAGGGATATCGCTCAAGCGCGAGCGTTTCATCCGTTCGCCCCGCTGTTGGCGATGGAAACTGACGGCAAAGCGGTGGGCCTCATCCCGCAGGCGGCGCAGTAATACAACTCCGAGTTGATCGGCCTCACTGTCGAGGGGCTCGGAGGCACCGGGCAGGAATATTTCCTCCCGTTGTTTGGCTAGGCCACATACCACCAACTCATCGGCCAGATCCAGCTCCCGCAGGGCCTCCAGCACAGCTGAGAGCTGGCCCTTGCCCCCATCAATCATCACCAGATCAGGCCAGTCGGTGAGCCCATCGGTTTGGAGACTGCTGGCCGGCCGCCGCCGTAACTGGCGCAGGTCGGCACCCGCCGCCTTGGCCTGACTCCAACGGCGAAAACGGCGGCGCATGATCTCGGCCATGGCCATGAAATCGTCGCTGTGGCCGCTGCCGATGCTGCTGCTCTGGATCTTGTATTTGCGGTAGTGCTGTTTAGCCGGCAGCCCATCAACAAACACCACCTGGGAGGCCACCGCATCGCTGCCCTGGATATGGCTGATGTCAAAACCCTCGATTCGACGGGGGGGCTGCTCGAGATCGAGCAGTTGGGCTAAATCCTCAAGGGCCAGGTGCTGCTGCTCGGCCGTGCGCTGGGCCCGGGCCAATTCATAGCTGGCGTTGCGCACCACCAGCTCAATTAGATCGGCCTTTTGCTGCCTTTGGGGATGCAGCAGGGTTACCTTGCGGCCGCGCCGTTCCCGTAACCAGGCCGCCAGCAGTTCCTGCTCCGGCAGGGGATGCTGAATCAACACCTCCGGTGGTATTTCCACTGGATCCACCTGGCTGTAGTGCTCCTCCAGCACCCGCTGCAGGATCGCCCCGGGCTCGGCGGCTTCAGCATCGGCGGTATAGCCGAGGCGCCCCACCAACTTGCCGGCCCGCACCTGAAATATTTGCACTGCCGCCACCCGTTCATCGGCGGCCAGGGCAATCACATCCCTCGATACATCGGCATCGGGCAGGGTCACCTTCTGGTCGGCAGTGAGTAATTCCAAGCCTTTAAACTGATCCCGCAGGCGGGCGGCAGCTTCAAAATCCAGCCGTTCGGCATATCGCAACATCTGTTGCTGCAATAAATCCAGCAATTCATCGTTGCGGCCTTGAAAGATCATTACCACCTTTTGGATGATCGTTTTGTAATCCTCAGGGGTGATCTTTTGCTGACATACCCCTGGGCAACGGCCGATGTCAAAATTGAGACAGGTGCGATCGCGATAGAGGGGCTGGGGCCGCTGGCGCAGGGGGAAAACCCGCTTCACCACCGCCAGGGTGCGGCGCAACAGGCCCACATCCACGTAGGGGCCGTAGAAGCGATCCAGGGGACTACGAAAGCGGCGGTGCCTAGTAATGAAAATGCGGGGGTAGGCCTCACTCCAGGTAATGCATAGATAGGGATATTTCTTATCGTCTTTAAGCAGCACATTGAAGTGCGGCTGGTGGTTTTTGATTAGGTTTGATTCGAGGGCCAGGGCCTCTGCTTCGCTATCGGTAACGATGAATTCAATCTCCACCACCTGGCGCACCATCAGGGCGATGCGGGGGCTGGGCGGTTGAGCCTCACGGAAATAACTACGCACCCGGCTGCGCAGCTTCTTTGACTTGCCGATGTAGAGGATCCGATCCTCGCCATCGCGCATCAAATAACAGCCAGGTTCCGGGGGCAGGGCCTTGAGCAACGCCTCTAAGCGGGGCGGGTCCTGCACCAGAGGCTGCTTGCCGGCCGTCAGCCCCGTGATTGCTCTACCTGGAACGTGCTGGGTCAGTCTAGGAAGACAGCCCCGCCTGCCCATGCGCGCCATCTACCCCGGCAGCTTTGACCCGCTGACCTTTGGCCACCTCGACCTAATCGAACGGGCCAGCGGTTTGTTTGAGGAGGTGATCGTGGCGGTGCTGCGCAACCCCAACAAGCAACCCAGCTTTCCCCTGGAGCAGCGGCTGGACCAGCTGCGTACGGCCACGGGCCACCTGCCCCAGGTGCGGGTCACCAGCTTTGAGGGGCTCACCGTCAATTTCGCCCTGCAGGAAGAGGCCCGGGTGATCCTGCGGGGCCTGAGGGCCCTGAGCGACTTCGAATTCGAACTGCAACTGGCCCACACCAACGCCAGCCTCTCCTCGGCGGTAGACACCCTGTTTATGGCCACGGCGGTGGGCCACAGCTTCCTGAGCAGCAGCGTGGTGAAGGAAGTGGCCCGATTTGGTGGGGATGTGGCTCATATGGTGCCCGAAACGGTGGCGGTGGATCTCCGCAGGCTCTTTAATCAGACAGCCTGAGTACCCCATTTATCCCCATGGCCCAAGCACGACTAGAAGTGCTCGACCAGCTGGACCAGCTGGAGGAAATCGTGCTGGAGGGCACCCGGGTGCCCTTCTCCGGGGGGCGCCTGGTAAACGAGCAAGACGCGGTTGAAATCCTTGATGCTGTCCGTCAGACCCTGCCGGGGGAGGTGGAACGGGCGGTGGAACTGCTGCGCCAAAAGGATGCCTTTCTGGCCCAGGCCCGCCAGCAGGCCGAGGAAATCATTAACCAGGCCCGCCGTGAACGGGAACAACTTATAAACAGCGCCAGCGTCCGCCAGGAGGCGGAGCGCCAGGGGGCAGAGCTGCGCGAGCAGGCGCGGCAGCAGGGGGAACAGTTGTTGCTCCAGGCCCGCCGCCAGGCGGCCAGCGCTGAACAGGAGCAGCAAACCCGGGTGGCCCAGCTGGAACAACAGTTCGCCAGCCGTCGCCAGCAGCTGGAGCAGGAGGCAGCCAGCCGCTTCCAGCAGCTCGACCAGGAGCACCAACAACTGAAGCGCTCCCAGGCGGAAGCCCATGAGCGCAACCGCATCCAGGGGTTGCAGGAACTGGAACAGATCCGCCAGGAGGCCACCCGCCTGCAGCAGGAAAGCCAAACGGAAGCCGAACGGCTGCGCCAGGAGGCGCTTAGCTTCCGCCAATCCACCCAGCAGCAGGCGGAAGCCCTGTTGCTGCGCAGCCGCCAGGAGGCTGCCACCGTGCAGCAGGGGGCCAACCGTTATGCCGAACAGGTGCTCGGAGAACTGGATACCCGCCTGCAGGAGATGGCCAAGGTGGTGATCGCTGGCAGGCGGGAACTGGTGCGGCTGCAGAGCACCGACGTGGAGGTGGCTGGTGGTCCCGCCGAAAACAACGCCGTGCCGATCAGCCGCGCCCGCCGGGCGGCCAGCCGGCTCAGAGAGGCTGCTGGCAAGAACTGATCCGTTGGGCGGCCTTCAGCACCTGGCCCATCACGGGCACAGGTGCTGAGGAGCCGTTGGAGATCATGCTCACGAATAGGGGGCCATCGCTGGTGAGCAAGCGGCCGGTGATCGCCTTAACGCCACTGATGGTGCCGGTTTTACCGCTGAAGCGCCCCTCAAGGCTGCTGCCACGGAAATAGCCTTCGAGGGTGCCCCGCTGGCCAACCACGGCCATGCTGCCGAAATAGTTCTGGGCATAGGGGTGTTGGTACATCCGCAATAACAGGGCGGTGAAGAAGCGTGTGGTGACTCGGTTGCTGCGATCGAGGCCAGAACCATCAATCACCGACACCCCCTGCATTGGCAATCCCTGTTGCCGCAACCAATCCATCGCCCGTTGTTCGGCCACCGGCAACGACCAGCTGCCGGTGCCCTCCCGCAGCAGCACCTCGGCGGTGAAGTTGTGGCTTTCGGCGTTGGCCAGGCTCATCAGGTGGTGCATCGAACTGGAGGGTTCGCTGAGCAACAGCAAACTGCCCTCCGGCTCCGGCGTGCCCGCCGGCACGCTGCTGATCGCCACCTGACGGCCATTGCGACTGATTTCCTGGCTGATCAAGCGCTCTAGGCGGGCCGGGGGATCACTCACCGACATGTCTACGGCGTTGGCGGTGAGGGCCAGCCGGGTAATTGGGGCTCCGTAGCCATAGTCGCGGTCGGCATAGGACCAGCCCTGGGGCCACCAGCGGCTACGTGGTTCCTCCTCGAACTGCAGGCGCACGGTGCCAGTGGCCACGCCGCTGCTGCCGCCGGAACCGGAGGCGAGCTTGGCGATGCGCCGTAATTGGGGGAAGCCCATGGTGGGATCACCGCTGCCCTGGAGCCGCAGGGTGCCATCGGGCAATTGCCACAACTCGGTGCTGAGGCGATGGTCTGGGCCGAGGCGATCGATGGCGATCGCCGTGCTGATCAATTTCTGATTGGAGGCCGGAATCCGGGGCCGGTCGCCGTTGATATCCGCCAGCAGGCGGCCATTCTGATCCAGCACACTGATGCTCCAGACCGGCGCCTCATTGCCCACGGCGATCTGCAGCTGGCGCTGCAGGCTGGGACAACTGATCTGCGACTGATACAGCGGTAGCCCCATGGGGGCCAGCAGCGGCGGTGGCGTTGGCGCTGGCTGGCTCTGCTGGGCGTTGGCGGCCAGGGGCGCCAGGCTGAGGAGGGGCAGGCTGAGTACTGGCAGGCTGGCAGTGCCCAGGGTGATCAGCAGCTTGGAGAGCTTCATCTCAATGGCCTCCTATTTGCACATCACTCACGGTTCCATTGATCCGATATAGGGAACCCTCCAGTTCGATTGGTGAGCCGATCTTGAGGGCCTGGTTACCCAGCACCACGCCGCCGGCGGTGCGCTGGCCCTCGCCCTTCAGCACAAAACGGGCATCAAAGGTGGAAAAACCACTGGCGTTTGGATCGGGGGCGGTGGTCACCTGGCCCGTGGGCAACACGACCGTGACCCGCCGTTCAATCGGGGTCACCGACTGCACGGTGACGCTGCCATGGGGCTGATTACGGATCACCAGGCTGGTTTTGCCCTCCGCCCGAATTTCCTTAAGCAGGCCACTGGGATCTGAGGCGGGGATCGCCTTCACATCCACGGTCACCAGCACCGGCTTAAGGGCGCCGGTGGCCTTGGCCACGGTGCCCGCCAGCTTCGGCGTCCAAACCACCCCTGCAACGGCAAGCAGCAACACCGCGGCGGCGCCGATGTCCACCAGGTTCCAACGGCGGGCAGGGGTGTTCTGGGGCTCAGCCATTAGCTCTTTCTATGCTGGCCGGAGCTTAGGAGGATTCCCTGGGGCAAGCCAGCCAGGCGAGCCGGGGTCAGCTGCTGAGATCTTTCATAAAGCGATCCACCGAGCGCAAGCCCTGGCCAAAGCCATCGGTAAGGGCTTCATCGAGTTCCTCAGGCGCCGGCCGTTTTTCAAAGCTGCCTACGGCCCTGTAGCCATCCGGATCGAGTCGATAAAGCTGCCAGCGGTCGGGATAGGCATGGCGCAGGGCGGCAGCGGCCAGGGGTTGCAGTGTGTAGGCGCTTTGCCAGGGCGCCAAGAAACCCTTGCGCCGCTCCCGGGCAACGCTGCCAATACCCACCGCCGCATCTTCGAGGCGGCTGTTTAAGAGCACCACTGCACCGCCGTGCTGGCCGCAGAGCTGCTCAACCACCTCGTAATCGGGGGGACCCAGCGCCACCAGCAGCAGCAAATCCTCGGCAGGGCTAGCCGCAGACCCCTGGCGGCGGCACCAATCGCTAATGCTGTGGCAATACTCCGCCACATCCGGGGCATCCCGCTTGGCCAGGGCTGTGGCACCGGCATCGGCAAACAGCAGTTGGCAAGCACGGGCTTCGCTGTGCAGGGCCACCTGCAGCCGCAAGGCCACCGGCTGCAAGCGCAGCCCCTCAAAGCGCAGATCCATAGTCCAACGGCCCTTGGCCTCGGCCGCCAGGGCCGCCTGCAGCGCTGCCACGGCTTCGGTTTCAGCGCTCAATAAATCAGCGGGAAGGGTCATGGGGCCCCAGCGGCAGCCAGTTCGTGTATCACCGATTCCAGCAGGCCGGGCAGGGGTTCGAGATCTGCCTCGGTGATCCAAGGGCCAAGGCTGAGCCGTAAACCGGCCCGGGCTTGCTCTGGGCCGTAGCCCAGGGCCAGCAGGCTGGGGCTGGGCCCGTCACGGCCGCTGCTGCAGGCGGAACCACTGCTCACCGCCACGCCACGGCGAGCCAGGGCCCGCACCGCCGCCCTGCCGGCCAGGGGCCGCCCCTCCGGGGTTTGCAACAGCAGGCTGAGGTGGTGGGGCAGGCGCTGCTGGGGCGGGCCAGTGAACTGCAAACCAGGGATCTGGCCTAGGCGCTGGCGCAACCGATCGCGCAGGGCGGCCATGGCAGCGGCCAGGGCCGGCTGCTGCCCCTGGCGCAGGGCCAGGGCCGCCAGCAGGCCGGCGGCCAACACTACGGGCTCCGTACCAGCCCGCAGACCCCCCTCCTGGCCACCACCGGCCGAGGGCGGTTGCAAGCTCAAGCCAGGCTTGAGCAGCAGGGCGCCAATGCCGCGGGGCCCCTGGAATTTGTGGGCCGAAAGCGAGAGCAGATCAACCTGTGTTTGGCCCAGGTGAAGCGGTATCTGTCCCACCGCCTGCACGGCATCGCTGTGCAACAACACCCCGGCAGCACGGCAAAGGCTGGCAATCGCCTGCAGCGGCTGCACACTGCCCACCTCTGAATTAGCCCAGCCGATCGAAACCAGCCGGGTGGGGGGCGCCAGCAATGGCTCCAGCGTCTCAAGATCCACCAACCCCTGGTGGTTCACAGGAACGGTTTGCAGCTGCCAACCCTCCCGGGCCAGCTGGGCGGCGGCGGCGGCCACGGCGGGATGTTCGATCGCCCCCAGCAACAGTCGACCCGGCACCAGGGCACGGCAAACGCCAAACAGGGCCAGGTTGTTGGCCTCGGTGCCGCCGGAGGTAAATACCACCTGGGCATTGGCCCAACCCAGCAGCTCCGCCAATGCCAGCCGACTGCGCTCGAGCAACTCAGCGGCCGCCAGGCCGGCGGGATGGAGGCTGGAGGGATTGGCCCAGGCCGTGGCCTGGTGGGCTGCCATCGCCTCCAGCACCGCCGCCGCCGGGGGGGTGGCCGCACAGGCATCCAGGTAAAGCAGCGGGTTAGCGGCCACTGATCCGGCGCCTGTTGCGTTCCTCCAGGGAATTGTTGGCGAGGTTCACCATCTGATCGAGGGAGAGATTGTCGAGCAGGGCCAGGGCCTGCTGGTAGCCGGCATCACTGGCCCCAGCAGAAGCCTCCGAGTTATCGGCCAAAACACCACTAAAAACATGGACCGCCGGCCCCGCCATCTGCAGGTGATCGTTGGCATCCCAGCGGATCTGCAGCGGGCCGCCTGGCAACTCAAGGCTGGCCTCCCGGCCGCAGGCGCCCCGCAGGTGGGTGGCCACCAGGCTGGCGCAGGCCCCCGTGCCACAGGCCAGGGTGGGGCCCGCCCCCCGCTCCCATACCCGCAGCCGCAGGCGATCGGCGGCGATTACTTGCACGAAATGCACATTGGCCCGGGCCGGAAAGGCGGGATGTTGTTCAAGGGCCGGGCCGAGCCGCTCGAAATCCAGTTGCTCAAGGTCGAGCACCTGCACCACCGCATGGGGATTGCCCATGCCCACGGCTGCCACCCACAAGCGCTCGCCAGCCACCTCCAGCTCCTGGTCCGCCAGGGGATTACCGGCGTCAATGCTGGTGGGAATGGCGGCGGGCTCGAGGAAGGGACGGCCCATGTCAACGCTGACCAGGTCCCCCTCCAGCAGCTGGGGCACGATCCGGCCGGCGGCGGTTTCCACCTGCCAGCTCTTGCCCACCGGCGCAGCATCGAGATCAGCAAGAAAGCGGGCAAAGCAACGGATGCCGTTGCCGCACATCTCCGCCTCACTGCCATCGGCATTGAAGATCTGCATGCGCACATCCCCGCCGGCCTGGGGGGGCAGGGCGAGGATCAGGCCATCGGCACCGATCCCAAAATGACGGTCACAGAGCTGCTGGGCCGGCTCCCCGGCGAAGCTGGGCAGGGTTCCGGTTCGACCATCCAGGAGGATGAAATCGTTGCCCAGACCCTGATACTTGCGAAACGGCAGTGTCAACGGGCGCTCCTAGCCTGATCTGATCGTATGGCCCCAGTTCCGGAGAACAGCATCGACACCTCCCTGCCGGGGGTGCGGCTGTTGCAGCAATGGATCCGCCAACGGCGGCAACTGCAGCTGCAACTGGCCAGCGGTAGCAAGCTCTCCGGACGCCTGCTATGGCAAGACCCGGAGTTCTATGCCCTGGAGTCTGCGGGCAAAGACGGCCCCCAGCTGTTGAACCGGGCCCTGGTGGAATCGATTCTTCCCTTAGAGCAGTCGAGCCCAGCACCGGCGACAATTCCTTCCCCGCGGCTGCCCCTGCCGCCGATCTGAAGCACTGCATGGCCAGCCCCGAGACCCGCTACAGCCCCAACGACCTGGAACCCCGCTGGCAGCAGCGCTGGCTGGAGCTGGGCCTCGATCGAACGCCAGCACCAAGCGCCGAGCGCAGCGAGAATTTTTATGCGCTCTCGATGTTCCCCTATCCCTCGGGGAACCTGCACATGGGCCATGTGCGCAATTACGTGATCACCGATGTGATCGCCAGGGTGCAGCGGCTCAAGGGCAAACGGGTGCTGCATCCAATGGGCTGGGATGCCTTTGGGCTGCCGGCGGAAAACGCCGCCATTGAACGGGGGGTGGATCCAGCCGACTGGACCGAGCAAAACATCGCCCAGATGCGGGAGCAACTGAAACGCCTGGGGCTCTCAATTGATTGGGAGCGGGAACTCAGCACCTGCCGGCCCGACTACTACCGCTGGACCCAGTGGCTGTTTTTGCAATTCCTGGAGGCGGGCCTGGCCTACCGCAAGGAGGCGAGCGTTAACTGGGATCCGATCGATCAAACCGTGCTCGCCAATGAGCAGGTAGACAGCGAAGGACGCTCCTGGCGCTCCGGCGCATTAGTAGAAAAACGTAAGTTACGCCAATGGTTTCTGCGGATCACCGCAGTGGCCGATGAATTGTTAGACGACCTAAAGCAACTGCAGGGTTGGCCCGAACGGGTGCGCACGATGCAGGCCAACTGGATCGGCCGTTCCACCGGCGCCACCCTGCGCTTCCCCCTGGCCCAAGGCGATGGCGCCATTGAGGTGTTCACCACCCGGCCCGACACAATTTTCGGCGTTAGCTATGTGGTGCTGGCGCCAGAACATCCCCTGGTGGAGCAATTCACCACAGCGGCCCAGCAGACGGCGGTGGCGGCATTCAAAGCAGAAGTGGCAACTGTTAGCGACCAGGATCGGGTCGCTGAAGACCGTCCCAAGCGGGGGGTGGCCCTAGGGGGCTGCGTGCGCCATCCCTTCAGCGATCGAGACGTACCCGTATGGATCGCCGACTATGTGTTGCCGGATTACGGCACCGGCGCCGTCATGGGGGTGCCCGCCCACGACCAGCGCGACTTCAGCTTCGCCCGTAGCTATGGGCTGCCGATTACCACGGTGGTAGTGCCGGCGGTGGTTGTGCCGGGCCACCAAGCCGAAAGCCAGCCAGCCCAGCCCCCGGCCGCCCCCGAGCAGGCCTTCACGGAGCTCGGCACCCTGGTGAACTCGGGCGAATTTGATGGCCTCACGGGGGAGACAGCCAAGCAGGCAATCATCACGGCGGCGGTAGCGGCGGGGGTGGGGGCCGCCAAGGTGAATTTCCGGCTGCGGGATTGGTTGATCTCCCGTCAGCGCTACTGGGGCTGCCCGATCCCGGTGATCCACTGCGACAGCTGTGGGCCGGTGCCGGTGCCCGAGGAACAGCTGCCGGTGGAACTGCCCAGGGATGTGGACCTGAGCGGGGTGGGCGGCAGCCCCCTGGCCAAGGCAGAAGCCTGGAAACACGTGGCCTGCCCAAGCTGCGGCCAGCCGGCCCAGCGGGAAACAGACACCATGGACACCTTCATGTGTTCCAGCTGGTATTACCTGCGCTACACCGACGCCAACAACCAGGGGCAGGCCTTCAGCCGCGCAGCAGTGGATGCCTGGATGCCCGTAGATCAGTACGTGGGCGGCGTGGAACACGCAATCCTGCACCTGCTCTACTCGCGTTTCTTTACCAAGGTGTTGGCCCAGCGGGGGCTGGTGGCTAGCAATGAACCGTTTAAACAGCTACTCACCCAGGGGATGGTGCAGGCAGTTACTTACCGCAACCCCAGCAGCCGTCGCTACATCGCCCCGGCAATGGTGGCCGATCCCAGCAATCCCCAAGACCCAGACAGCGGCGAAGCTCTGGAGGTGTTCTTCGAGAAGATGTCGAAGTCGAAGTACAACGGCGTTGATCCCGGCGCCGTGATTGATCGCTACGGCGCCGACACGGCCCGGATGTTCATTCTGTTTAAGGCGCCCCCCGAAAAGGATCTGGAATGGGATGACGCCGATGTGGAAGGGCAGTTCCGCTTCCTGCAACGGATCTGGCGCCTCTGTGAAGGGGCCAAGCAGGCGGGCCTAAGCCTGGCTCAACCCAGCCCCCTGCCAGAGCAGCTAAACCCCGCCGACCAGGAACTGCGCCGGGCCGTCCATAGGGCGATTGAGGCGATCAGTGAAGACCTAGATGGCGATGTGCAGTTCAACACCGCCATATCGGAACTGATGAAGCTCAGCAATGCGATGGGCGGCACCCTGGAGGCCGTAGCCGTGCCGGTGGCAGAAGAAGCCCTCGCCAGCTTGCTGGTGCTCTTGGCCCCGTTTGCGCCGCACCTCGCCGATGAACTCTGGGAACAGCTGGGGGGTAAGGGCAGCATCCACCAACAGCGCTGGCCGCTGCTGGATGCCGCTGCCCTGGTGCGGGACACGGTGACCGTGGTGCTGCAGGTAAAGGGCAAGATGCGCGGCCAGCTGGAGGTGCCAGCCAGCACCGATGCCGCAGAACTGGAAAGGCTGGCCCTGGCCAGCGACGTGGCAGTGAAGTGGTTAGAGGGTCAACCGCCCCGGCGGGTGATCGTGGTGCCAGGGAAACTGGTCAACCTCGTCCCCTAGGTCCCCAGGGCTCAGTGGGAGGGGTGTTGCTTGGCGTAGGCCCTCACGTATTCATCCATGGAGTTGCAGGGCATCCACTCCCCACCCATGGCATGGGCACCGCTGCAGCCCATTTCCAGGGCCTTCTTTTCCGCCTCTGGCTTGGTGGGATACATGGTGGATTCCTTTTTCACCTGGGCAATGGCCGGGGGGCTGAACTGCATGCGGATCGGCCCCATGCCCACCACCCCGGCCCAGGCCACGCCCATGGTGGTGATACCGGCCGTGATCACGCCCATGTTTACGGCGGCCACACTGATCAAGCCCATACCCACAGCTCCAAGCGAAATCACCCCCATGGGTACCACGCCAATGGCGATCACCCCCATGGGCACCACCCCGATCGAAATGATTCCAAGCGGGGCGATCCCAGTGGCAAGCAGGCGGGGCTTGTGGGAAGCAGGCTTTTCAGGCATATGGCTTGGGCAGATGGGCAAGGCTAGATAGCTGTTGGCTGGCTGGAGTGTGGCAGCGGCACTTGCATTAGTGCGGGGGCCGTGTCGATTCAGAAATCACCCGGCAGCCGCAGCCGTGCCACCTGCATTGACATTCGCAGTTCCCGAAAAAAACAAAACAGCGCCACGATCAAGAAAGCCATGGTGAGGATGAAGGCAGGGATTACTAACAGCGAGAGATCCACAGGTGATACGGCGCTGATGAAAAGCACCATGACCACAAAACAAACCAGGATTGCCGCCAGGGTGGAGAAGCTGAAGGCCCAATTCACCAGCAGCATCCGCCTTTTTTGTAGCCGCACCAGGTGGTCTCGGTTGCCGCTGGGCTGCTGGGTGACCATCGTCATCAATTGATCAAACAGGCGGGCTGCCCTTTGGCTGAGTACCCCGAGGAAAGCAAAGATGCCGGTGATCAGAAACACTGGAGCCACCGATAGCTGGATGGCCTTGGAGAGGCTGGTGGGAGGTATGGGCAGCATCGCGGATCTGCAGCAGGGTCCCAGTGTGCTGCCTGCACCGGCAAGGGCCAAATGCTGATTAACTTTGGAGCCAGAACCAGTTCTTGCTTATGCCGTCCTTCCCGATGCCGTCCCTGCCGATCAGGCTTGCCCTGGCTGGGGGCCTGGCCGCTTGCCTCAGCCTGGCCCCTACCCAACCGGCGCGGGCCCAGAACCTCAGCTTTCCAGCCCCTGGGGTGATCTGCGATGGCTCCGCCAAGTTCTGCTACGACAAGCAGGGCCTATCGGTGGCCCTCACCGGCGTTGCCTATGGCCAACGGGCCCAACAAAAGGCATTGACGAGCCTTAACAACGGCAACCCCAGCCAGGAGTTCAAACTCAGCAATGGCAGCGTTTGTAGCTTGGCCCTGGGCGCCTGCTGGGAGGACGGCTGGTCTAAGCGGCGCCTGGCCAACAACCTGAGCATGCAGCTGTTTGGGGTGGTGCCAGCGGTTAATCCCGCCTATCCCAACGGCGATGGCAACTATGGCAGCGTCAATGGCAATAGCAATGGCAACTGGAATTCTGATGGGGTAAGAAATTCCGGCATCTGCAGCCTCAGCCGAGCCGGCAGCCGGAACTTCGATGGACCCTGTGAACTGAAGCAGGTGCAGGGGCCGGGCGGCACTCGCTATCGGGTAAGGCTGGGGAACGGCACCAGCTTCACCTTTGTGAATCAAGGCAATGGCTACCGCATCCAAGACGCCATGGGCGGCAGCTGGCCCGTGCAATTTGTGGACCAGGGTCCCACTGGCATCTTCCGCTGGGGCAACAGCACCCTGGTGGCCACCCAAAGGGAATGGAATGGCTACCAGCAGGGCCAACAAACCCCTGCCGGTCGCGCCCTCGGCAACCTGCTCGACAGCCTCTTCCGTTGAGTTGCTGGCCTGGCTGAGTTAGGCAGCTCAACACCTCAACGGGTGTAAACCGTAAGTAACGAATCTGCCGGATTCCACTGCCAGCGGGGCTGCCGTTGGGATTGGGAGGGCCCATGGCGATGCTGGGCCTTCCAGGCCGCCAACTCCTTGGCCAGGGGCCCCTTTAGGTAGGCGCGGGCCAGGGCCAACCGTCGCTTGAGGCCGGGATGGGTGCCCTTGGGGTCTTCTGGGGGTGCATCGCCATCGAGTTCCGCCGATCGCTGCAACCAGCTAACGCAAGCGGCGGGGTTGTGGCCGGCGATAGCCACTAGGCGCATCGCTTCGCGGTCGGCCTCCAGCTCCTGTTGCTGGGAAAGGGCCGCCAACTTGAGGTTGCGGTCATCGTCTGATAAATCGGCCAGGGGGCCATTGGCCTGGAGGCTGGAGCGGTAGGCGTGCTTGCGTAAAAAGTGAGACAACTCATGGGCAACCACACAGCGCAGGGCATCGGGGTCCCGCTCATGGACCAAGAAAAAGGAGCGGTCAAACATCACCACCCCGTGGGAATAGGTGTGGGCGTAGGCCGAACCGGTGAGATAGGCCAGCCGATTCACCTCCTGCTGCAGCGGCCCCTGGGCGTTGCCGGGGGCCCGTTCCGCCCAGAACTCACAGGGGTCCCCCTCCTGCTTTTCCTTTTGACTGGAATGGCAAAGGCCGGCTTTCTCCGCCCAGTAGGGGGCCTGGGAGCCGGCCCGCAGGGCGAAATGCAGCGGCGATGTGTGTAGCTGATTGCGAAGCAGCAACTCCTGGCTAACCAGTTGCACCTGCTGCAGCTCCTCCGGGGGGCGGGGGCGCAGGGCGAAAATGATGGCAACGCCGAGGCCAGCTAGGCCGAGGCCGGCAGCAAGGATGGCCAGCCGCTTAGGCCATGCGGCAGAGGGGAACGGGGGCAAAGCTCTACTCAGCGGCTGTAATTCTCGAGCAGGTTGAGGCCCTTCTGCATCAGCTTTTGGCCTTGCTCCTGGAGCCTCTGCTCCGTGGGTTTAAAGCTACAGCTCTTGGTTTTGTATTGCACCAGGCGGGTATGGGGCTCGTACCACACAGATTCCAGCACGCAGAAGCTGCGGCCGTTCTGACCCTCTTTGAGCTTGTACACCTCCCCCTTACGACAGATGTAACCACCATTGGCCACCTGCTCACAGGCGCCGAGGTTCTTGAAAAAGGGCTGGCTGCCTGAACTCCACTTCATGTTGTTGGCGAAACCAGCAAAGGAAACGGGGTCTTGGCTGAAGGGGGCCGCCAGGGCCGTGGCCGGTAGGGCAAAGCAGAGGGCCAACAAGGCAACGGCATATCTCATCAGCAGCACTAGCAAGCCCAAGCTGGCGTCAAGGTATCAGTGCGGCCGAGCGAGGAAATGACTGCAATCTGTCTGGCCGCCAGCCGAATCTGACCAGCCATGACCGAGCGTTTCAAATCGTCGAAAACCAGTCAATCTGGAGATATGTCGCCCTGTCGCCTGGTCTGGCCCATGAAACGCGCTCTTTTGATTCCAGTGGCCCTGTTGCTCGGTAGCAGCCTGGCCAGCCCCGCCCTGGCCGGTGGCTGCAAATTTGTGAGTGCCTTTGCCATGAGCTGCCCCGACGGAGCCGGTGGCTTTGTGAATTCGTTTTTTGATGGTGAGCACTGGAACACCGTCGCGGTGCCTGCTCCAACGGTGACGGTGCCCTACTCCTACCTGCGCTCGTTGCAACAACAGCCTGGCTACAGCAGCTATTACAACAATGGCTACAGCAACAACGGCAGCAATCTGCTCACCGGCATTGGGGCGGCAGCCTTGGCTATACCGCTGCTGAATGGCCTGATTAATCAGTTCAACCGGCCGCCAGCGGTGCAAACCCCGCAGCCAATGCCGATGCCCACAGAGATGTACTAACGGCTCAGAGTAGAGCCTGCACACTGGCTACCTTGTCCTCCAGGCTCTGCTCACGATCTGTGCGGGTATGCACTTTCACAAAAGTGCTAATCCGCGGACAGCCCATGGCATGCACCGCCTGGTGACAGGTCTCAATCGCCTCAAACACCGGCCCCCACTCCCCCTCGATCGCAGTGCCATTGGGGTGTAGCTGGATCTTTAGGCCCGCCTCGGCCAGCACCCGTTCACAGGTGGCGATGTATGGCGCCAGGTTCACCCCCACACCAATCGGCACCACACAGAGGTCTACGAGCACATGCATTGCTGAAGCGACGGCAGGGTAGTGGACAAGATAGGTGTTGATATGGGAAGGGCATACGCCTACAGGTTCAGCTGCAACCCGGTAGCTAGCAAGCTTTTTGCCGTTTAACGCTTCAAGCCGGGCGGATATCCTATATACCCAATTCCCGATGAGTGTTTCGGCCTATCTGTCAAGCCAATCGGCTACACCGGCAGTTGATTGCTAATACCTCGTCACCATTGCTCAGCAAGCAATATTTGAAGGATGACCTTGTAGATGGTGATCGATGACCCCAGTGCTGGCCACTGGAAGTGAGATACCTGCTCCTTTTTTGCCGTAGGGGTTTCCTGGCTGCTTTTGCTGGCCGCCGATGGAACCACCAGCCCTGAATATTGGGGATTCTCAGGCAAGTGCTTGGGCTTTTTCCCTTCCCCACCAATTACATCTACCGAATATGCAGCTGTTCTGGTTCATTCCGCTCCACGGCGATGGTCAATATTTGGGCACGGCCACCGGTGGCAGGCAGATCACCCTGCCCTACCTGCGCCAGATCGCCCAGGCCGCTGAACACCTTGGCTACCCGGGGGTGCTGCTACCCACCGGCCGCTCCTGCCACGACGCCTGGGTGGCGGCCTCAATGCTGGCCAGCAGCACCGAACGACTGAAGTTCCTGGTGGCGATCCGCCCGGGTCTGATGTCTCCGGGGCTATCAGCCCGGATGGCGGCCACCTTTGATCGGCTTAGCAACGGCCGACTCTTGATCAACGTTGTAACCGGCGGTGATCCGGTGGAGAACGCCGGCGACGGCTTCCACCTCAACCATGACGAGCGCTATCGCCTCACCGATGAATTCCTAACCATCTGGCGTGGGGTGATCCAGGGGGAACACACCAACTTCCAGGGCGATTACTTCGACATACGTGATGGCAACGTCATCCTTAGGGGAGTACAGCAGCCCCACCCGCCGATCTGGTTCGGTGGTTCCTCACCAGCAGGCCATGAGGTTGGTGCCCGCCATGCCAACACATATCTCAGCTGGGGCGAACCCCCGGAGCAGGTGCGGGAAAAAATCGCGGATGTGAGGGAAAAAGCCCTGCGCAACGGGCGCGAGCTTGAATTTGGCATTCGCTTGCACATCATCGTGCGCGAAACAAACCAGCAAGCGTGGGATGCGGCCGAAGATCTTATCCGCTACGTCAGCGACGAAACGATTGAGGCGGCTCAAAAGGTCTATGGCCGCATGGATTCGGTGGGACAGAGTCGGATGACCAGGCTCCACGGTGGCAACCGCACCGCCCTGGAGGTGAGCCCTAACCTCTGGAGTGGCGTGGGCCTGGTGCGGGGTGGAGCCGGAACTGCCCTGGTGGGCGATGCCGATACGGTGGCCCGTCGTCTTGGGGAGTATGCCGATTTAGGAATCAAGCACTTCATCCTTTCGGGCTATCCACACCTAGAAGAGGCCTATCGGGTGGCAGAACTCCTATTCCCGAGGCTGCCGATCCAGTTGCCAGAGCGCTCCAATGAGCGAATCCTGCTATCCCCGTTTGGCGAAATCATCGCCAACGACAAAGTTCCAATCGCCGCGGGGGGCCAGGGCTGATGGCACGCATCAAGGCCTCAATCCTGAGTCATCGCCTACGTAGAACCCTGCTGCCCTGGTTGGTGCCTTTCCTGCTGTTGCTGGTTTGGCAGCTGCTCTCGATCGCTGGCTTGATTCCCTCCCGGCTGCTGCCAGCTCCATCGGCCATTGGCCTGGCGGGGCTGCATCTGGCTGAAAGCGGTGAACTTTGGACTCACCTTTCGGTGAGCGCCGCCCGAGCTGGCGTCGGCTTCCTGATCGGCGCCTCGCTTGGCTTAACTTCTGGTGTACTCACCGGCCTATTGAAGCGAGCAGAACTGTTGCTGGATTCTTCATTCCAGATGCTGCGCAACATCCCTCCGCTGGCGATGATCCCCCTTGTGATCCTCTGGTTCGGGATCGGCGAGGAGGCCCGGGTGTTTCTAGTGGCGATCGGTGTCTTCTTCCCGGTCTATCTCAACACCTTCAACGGCATCCGCTCCATTGATCCCGGGCTGCTGGAGATGGGGCGTGTCTATGGCCTCAACCCCTGGCAGATCGTGACCGGCATCGTGCTGCCTGGAGCCACCCCTTCGATCCTAGTGGGAGTGCGCTTCTCCCTCGGCGTTGCCTGGATCATTTTGATCGTGGGGGAGCAGATTGCTGCTAACAGCGGCATCGGCTACCTGGCAATGAATGCTAGGGAGTTTATGCAAACCGACATCATCGTTTTCAGCATCATTCTCTACGCCCTGCTCGGCAAGTTCTCCGATTCCCTCGCCCGGGGACTGGAATTCAAATTGCTGCCCTGGCACCCCAATTTCCAACGGGTGGCTCGAGATGAGCGCTCCAAGCACGCCCTGAGCTGACAACCATGAGCCCCTTTACTCCGGACACTGGCACCAGCCTGCAGCTTGATCAACTGACCAAGGCCTTTGGCGGCCGTCCGGTGCTCTCCAGCATCGACCTACACATTCCCGCCGGCCATTTCGTAGCCATCGTCGGGCGCAGTGGCTGCGGTAAATCCACCCTGCTGCGCCTACTCAGCGGCTTGGAGATTCCCACTGATGGCGCCATTCGGGTCAGCGGAGCGCCCCTGCGGGGGGTAAACCAGCAGGCTCGGATCATGTTCCAGGACGGTCGCCTGCTCCCCTGGAAGACGGTGCTGGAGAACGTGGGCCTGGGCTTGCGGGGCGACTGGCGTCCCAAGGGCCTTGAGGTACTTCGCCAAGTGGGCCTGCAGGAGAGGGCCGGCGATTGGATCGCCCAACTCTCGGGCGGCCAACGCCAACGGGTGGCCCTGGCCAAGGCCTTGATCACCAGGCCGCGCCTGATGCTGCTGGATGAGCCCCTCGGTGCCCTCGATGCGCTTACCCGAATCGAGATGCAGCAACTGATCGAGAGCCTCTGGCTGAAACAGGGATTCACCTCAATCCTGGTGACCCACGACGTGGAGGAGGCTGTGACCCTGGCCGATCGGATCCTTGTGCTCGAGCAAGGCCGCGTTGCCCGCGACTTCCGCAACGAGCTACCGCGCCCGCGGCGGCGCGGTGACAGCGGATTTGCCCACCTCACCGCCGAAGTACTGGAGTCAATTCTCCACAACGACGAGGGCTCGGGTGCCATAAACGAGCCAGCCATTCACGCCGTCAATAGCAACACCCACCACAACAAATCCAACGGATTGGGCAACAGCGTCCGCCCAGGCTCCAGCGTCGCCACCATCTCCCACTAGCTGGGCGCCCGGCGGGCCGTCACCAGTAACAGGTATCGCTCCAGCTCGATTCCTTTGTTTGTGCGGTGACGTTCCAGACTGCGCTCGGCTGCGCTCCAGAGTTCGGGCGTTTGGCTGGGGGAGAAACCCTTCAGGAAGTTGCCAAAGAAAGAGCTCGCATTCCAGTCCAGCAGGGAGGTGAGATCGGCGAAATGATCAACAAAGGTGTGCTGATTGATGCGCACGTCTACAAAGCCCGCCTGCTCCAGCTGCTGTAGCAGCACATCATTGCGGGCTGTATGGGGAGGAGTGAGTAACCCCCCAGGGGTGTCGATCGCCTTGGCCAACAGCGGCGCCAACAGCTGGGCCTGCTGGTGGGGGCGATCGGCAATCCCGGTGCTCAATCCCAGGCGCCCCTGCGACTTGAGCAGCCGCCCCAAGTCGCCGAGCAAACGCGGCTGATCGGCGATCCAGTGGAAGACGCTGTTGAGCAGCACCACATCGAACCCCGCGGAAGGGAGTCCATCAAGGTCTTCGGAACCCCCTACCTGCCAACGCAGGTTGGTTCGGGGTTGGGCCTGGGCCAGGCTGACCCTTTCGGGTAGCGGTTCGAGGGCGAGCACGCTCCCCGAAGCGCCTACCCGCTCGGCGGCGAGGCGGGCCAATTCGCCCGTGCCGGCCCCAAGGTCCAGCACAGACTCACCGCTGGCCAGGTGCAGATCGTCCAGCAGGAGCCTTCCATGGCCTACCTGGGGGCCGTTGCTGCGGGCATAGGCCTGGGCCAGGGCAGGGCTGTCGTTGCTGAAGGAGATGATGGCGGGAGCGGGGCCAGCGCTAGGACCCGAAATGCAGGAGTTCCTCATAGGCGATCAATCCTGATCAGCTTGTAATCCCAACCACTCATAAGTGGCTGCTCCGCCAAATAGTGGTCAGATCACAAGCTTCGGGCCTGGGTTATGCAACAGCCAATAGTCGATGCCTGGGGAATGGCGACCTAATCGATGAAATACAAGGTCATCCTTACTAAACATGATCCTTTAGGCCTGTCTAAACAAGCCTGCCTACAGCAGTTGTTGCAAGGCCAGCCGGATGATGCCGATTAGGGCCGCCACCACGATCAATCTCGGCACCGACCAGCGCCAACGCAACAGGGCCCAACTGGCAGCGCACATCACAATCAGGGGCAGCAACTCGAAAGACCCGTCGCTGCCGTTGGGCCAGAGCACATGGGCGGCGAAGAACACTGCCAGATTCAGGATCACCCCCACCACCGCGGCAGTGATCGCGGTGAGGGGCCCCCCAAGACGAATATCCTCTCGGCTTGCCTCCACCAAGGGCCCTCCGGCCAGGATGAACACGAAGGAAGGCAAAAAAGTGAACCAGGTAACGGTTAGGGCCGCAGCCAGGGCGGCGACCCAGGAGCCGGTGGCTCCGAATACTGGGGTATTCCAACCACCCATGTAGCCCACGAAGGTCACCACCATGATCAAGGGGCCGGGTGTGGTCTCCCCCAGGGCGAGGCCGTCGATCACTTGGGAGGCACTCAGCCAGTGGAAATGGTTTACCGCCTCCTCTGTCACATAGGGCAGCACCGCATAGGCACCTCCAAAACTCACCAGCGCCACACGGCTGAAGAAGCGCCCCATCGTGGCCAGCACCCCATCCCAGCCGTTTAGCAGTGTGATCAAGGCAAGGGGAACGGCGAGGGCCAGCCCTCCGGCCAGCAGGGTGAGAGCCAGGGCGCGGCGGCTGAAATGGGCGTGAACAGGGGTTGGCGTGTCATCGCCATGGATCGCCGCACTAACCAGAGGGGCGCCGCCATTGCTGTGGGCGCCAGGTTTATGGCTATTCGCCGAACGAAACAGCTCTGGCCTCAGCCGCGCCCCCAGCCAGCCCACCAGTGCAGCGGTGCCGATCAGGGCGGGGAAGGGCAGCTTCAGCAGGGTGAGCCCCAGAAAAGCTGCCAGCGCAATCGCCCCCAGAACGCCGTTATGGAGGGTGCGCTGACCCAGCCGCCAGGCCGCCTGCAGCACGATCGCAGTAACGGTGGGCTTGAGGGCCCAAAACACAGCCGCCAGCAGGGGTAATTGCCCCCAAAAGGCGTAGATACTCGAAAGGACGAGTAACAACACCAGGGAGGGCAAGATAAATAGGCTGCCAGCCACCAGGCCCCCTGGCACGCCATGCATCAGCCAGCCGATGTAGGTGGCCAGCTGCTGGGCCTCCGGCCCGGGCAGCACCATGGCGTAATTGAGTGCATGCAGAAATCGGCGCTCCGAAAGCCATTGGCGCCGCTCCACCAGCTCCGTATGCATGAGCGCCAACTGGGCGGCGGGCCCTCCAAAACTGATCAAACCCAGCTGCCACCAAAACCAGGTGGCTTCGCGAAAGCTGATTGAACGGCTGATGGTTCCCAGGGCAGCTTGGTTCTTACTCAAGGTCAGCGCAGGCCATATCCCTGTAGAATTTTATACCCCAAAGTATAGAGCAAAATCAATTCAATTGATCGGGAAGTTGCAAAAAAATGAATCGGACAAGTGAAAGATCAAGGGGCAAGCAATGGGCCAATTTCCGCTAGTAGCATGGGACACATTTTGGTCATAAAAATAACTATATTAGCCTTGCATGATTAAGGGTGCGAGTTACTGCAGGATGAATATAGATTATGATAATCGCCTAATTCTTGGGTGGCGTAAACTTGTAATTACATGGACTACCACCACTTCATTCCCCGCCAAATATAGGAACTAAAGTCATATGGGGCTGATCGGTTAATGCGTAAAGCGAGTATAGTCGCTTTACGCCAAAGCGATGTATCCGCGATTACCCGCAAAGGGCCTTTGGATGTAGTCCGGGAGGGGCATAAAGCCCTTCGTCATCCATATAGTAACGAAGCTGATCAACCTATGTGCCATTTCGGCCATGGGCCCGGGAACCAATGAACAAACCTTTTTCAAATCTGCCGCGCTGCCGCTTCCTTTCTCTAAGCGCTGGCTTGCTCACCAGTGGCAGCGCTGTTCTGCTCCTGTCGAGTACGCTTCCAGGAATCCAGGCCGCCGCTACTAATACCTTGGCCGGTCCAGTGCGCATCGGCTACCAGAAATCGGGAACCGTGCTAGTTTCACTAAAAACTAAGGGCATTTTAGAGAAGCAACTACAGCCCAAGGGAGCAACAATTCAGTGGTCGGAGTTCACCGCTGGACTGCCGATGGTGGAGGCCCTCAACGCTGGCGCGATTGATATCGCCTATGTGGGTGAGGCACCGCCGATCTTCGCCTAGGCCGCTAACGATTCGGTTACCCGTTATGTGGCCTATGACCCCTTTGGGGTGAAGGGCGAAGGAATCGTGGTTCAGAAAGACACTAATATCAATAAACTTTCTGATCTCCGTGGCAAAAAAATCGCCGTTCAGAAGGGATCCAACACCCATTATTTAGTTGTGAAGGCCCTGGCTGCCGGTAAGATTTCCCCCTCGGACGTGGAAATCCTCTTCCTGAAGCCGGCTGATGCCCGCGCCGCCTTCGAGCGCAAGGATGTGGACGCCTGGGCAATTTGGGATCCATACCTGGCGGCAGCGGAGGCTCTGCCGAATGCGCGACTGCTAACCACAGCCAAGGGACTGGCCCCGAACCGTGGCTATTACTTGGCTTCGGCAAACTTTATCAAAAATCGCCCTGATGCCCTCAAGGCCGTACTCGGTGACATTAAGAAAGAAGCTGTCGCCGTGGAAGCCAATCCCACCGCCACAGCAGCTTTACTGGCACCCAATTTGGGACTTGAACCAAAAGTGCTTGAAGTAGCCGAACGGCGCCGTAAGCACAACGCGCTGCCACTTACCACAGCCATTACTGAGAAGCAGCAAGATATTGCTGATACTTTCAGTGATCTCAAGTTGATCCCACACCCGATCAAGGTGAAAGAGGCGATCTGGATCTGGCATTGAGCACGTCAACACACCTCCATAGTTGTTTAAAGATTCTCAATGATCGCGCAAAACCCTGAGCCGGAATCCTCCGGCCAGGCACCTTTTTTCATCGTCGGAAGCGAGCGCTCTGGCACGACGCTGTTGATGGCGATCCTCGGGCACCATTCCCGGCTAGCGGTGCCAGAGGTGACTTGGTATTACCCACGGTTCCGCGCCTTCCTACACACCTACGGCGACCTAGCCAACGCTGAGGGCCTTGCCAGCCTCTGCTCTGAGATGGTTCACGGCCTCAAAACACCCTATTTCGGCCTCGGCTGGAACCCAAGCACCGTTGTGGCTGAACTGCTCTCTGAGCTGAAGGCCCCCAGCTATCGAGAGCTGTTTTCCACCATCCTCGGGCGCTATGCCCGGGAAGTTGGCAAGCCCCGCTGGGGGGAGAAGACCCCCCACAACCTCTATTACGTGGCTGAAATCCTTGAGGATTTCCCCACAGCCCGCATCCTGCACCTCAACCGAGATGGCCGTGATGTGGCGGTGGAGCAACTGCGTTCGGCATTTGGACCCACCAACATCGCCAGCGCCGCCAAGGTCTGGAAGCAAAGCCACCAGGGGGCTGAAACGGCTCGGGCCCTCTGCCCAGCCCACCAGTGGCTGGAGGTGCGCTACGAGGAGCTGGTGGCGGAGCCGGAAGCTTCCATCCAGCGGGTACTCAACTTCCTGGGCGAATCCTTCGAGGCTGAGGTACTCAACTTCCATCAAGGGGAAATCGCCCAGAGGCGCGCCCTCACCCGCGACCATCAGCAGCTGGGAGAACCGATCACCAACCGCTCAGTGGGCCTCTACCACCGGCACCTCAGCCAGTGGGAGCAGGAGGTGTTTGCTGGGATAGCCGGACCGGAACTGGAACGGGCCGGCTATAGCTCCACAGTGGAACCACTACAGCTCAGTGCCGCGGAGCTGCAGCTCTACGAGCAATGGGATCAAAGGGTGAGGGCCGCCACCCTTGATGCGCCGGAGGGCCACATTGTCTATGAGAGTCGCAACGATTGGTTGGCCGATCAGCGCGATCTTCGGCGTGAACTTGGGATCTGGACAGCCTCAGCGGAGCAGCCAGAATTTGACTGGCAGGCCCAGTTTCTCAGTGGCCAACGGGCACCACTGCAATGGAAACGGCGCTTTGGTATTCCCCGTCGCTACGAATCAGAGGAGCTTGTGCTCTGAACCTGGCCCTAGGGGCTCCGGCCGGCTGTGAACTCGACTACATCCACAAATACTGATCAATGCAAACTGAATGAAAACGTTCAGCCATCACCCCATGCGCCGCCAACCATCTTCATGGCTGCAAAAAATCAGCGCCTCAAGCCCTGTAACGCGCCGTCAGGTCGTTGGTTTGGGCCTAAGCCTGATGGCGACAGCCCTGGCCCTACTTCCCTCCACCAGCCTGCCTGGGGCCTGGGCCGCCGATGTGAAGGGGGCAAGCAAAACTCTCAACATCGGCTTCCAAAAATCCTCAACACTCAATCTGGTGAGAGCCCGCGGCGACCTGGCAAAGCAACTCGCCAAGCAGGGGTACTCGATCAATTGGGCTGAATTCACATCCGGCCCTCCCCTACTAGAAGCCCTCGCCACCGGCAAGGTCGACATCGGCGAAACCGGTGATGCCCCCCCTGTGTTTGCCCAGTCAAAGGGGGCTCAGCTGGTATACATAGGCCAAACCCAGCCGAATCCAGAAGCCGTGGGGCTGCTGGTAGCAGCCGACTCACAAATCACAAACCCCAGCCAACTCAGGGGCCATAGGGTGGCCTTTGCCAAGGGCTCTAGCGCCCATTACTTCGTGGTCAAACTCTTGGCCAGTGCAAACCTGAAACTCTCAGATATAACCCCTGTCTACCTTCAGCCCCCCGATGCCCGGGTGGCCTTCGAATCCGGGAAGATCGAGGCCTGGGCAATCTGGGATCCCTTCTTTGCCGCTGCCCAGAAGGGAACCAGTGGCCGTTTGCTTTCCAACGGTCGGGGCTACACCCCCTACCGGGGATTTATTTTGGCCTCTAAGCCATTTGCAACCGACAATCCCAACGCCATAGCGGTGGTGCTCAAGCAGCTGAGGGCCAGCGGCGATTGGGCCCTGCAAAATCCCCAGCGCACCGCGGAGTTTCTCTCGGAGGCCACCAAGATTCCCGTGGAGGTGCTGGAGGTGTCGGAGCGTCGGCGCAACGGGCGTTACAAGGTAACTCCCATCCAGCTTGACGGCATCCGCGACCAGCAGAAGGTGGCCGACCTATTTGAAGAAGTGGGGTTAATTCCCCAGAAGATCCAGGTCAGCGACATCGTTTACAAGTCGGCGAAATAAGAACCCTAGCGCCAAACCCACCGAATCACAGATAACCGCATGAGCTCATCCCCCACCACCTCCACAGCCAGCACCCAGGCAAACACTTCTACCCCAAACATCGTTCTGATCCTTCTCGACAACCTCGGCTTCGGTGAGCCGGGTTGCTATGGCGGAGGCGAAGTACGGGGCGCCCCCACCCCCCGTATCGATGAACTGGCGGCCGAGGGGTTTCGCTCCACCAATTTCAACGTGGAAGCCCAGTGCTCCCCCAGCAGATCGGCGCTGCTCACCGGGCGCTACGCCTACCGCTCCGGCACCCTTACGGTGCCAATCGGCAACCCAGCGATCGCTGATCCTGAGGCGGAAGGCCTTAATCCCTGGGAAATCACCCTGGCCCGCTTGCTCTCGGAGCAGGGCTATGCCACCGCCCATTACGGCAAATGGCACCTGGGCAGCATCGATGGCCGCCTGCCAAACGACCACGGTTTTGACGAATGGTGGGGCATACCCCGCACCACCGACGAGGTGTTCTGGCCCGATGACCCTCAATTTAAGGATTCCGGCGTGGAGCCCCAGTACGTACTTGAAGGGCTGAAGGGGGAACAGAGCCGCAAGGTGGCTCTTTATGACCTGGAACAGCGGCCGCTGCTAGATGCCGAGATCACTAGGCGCACGGTGGACTTCATCGAAAGGCAGGCGGCGGTTGGACGCCCCTTCTTCGCCTACGTGCCCCTCACCCAGGTCCACCTACCCAGCCTGCCCCACCCGGATTTCAAGGGCCATACAAGCCAGGGTGACTTCGCCGACTCGGTGGTGGAAACGGACCATCGCCTCGGCCAGATCCTTGATGCCCTCGATCGACTCCATTTGCGAGACGACACGATTGTGATCTTCACCAGCGACAACGGTCCTGATCCCACCTGGCCCTGGCAGGGCAGCTCGGGCCCCTGGCGCGGCTACTACTTCACCCACATGGAGGGCTCCCTGCGGGTGCCCTTCGTAATGCGCTGGCCGGGGCGGATCCCGGCCGGATCAGTGAGCAACGAGATCCTCCACCAGATCGACATCCTGCCAACCCTGGCCCGAATTGTGGGGGCGCCGCTGCCCACGGATCGGGCCATCGACGGCGTGGATCAGAGCGACTTTTTGGAGGGACGGCAACTGAAATCCAACCGCGAAAGTGTGCTGGCCTTCGTGGCCGAGCGGCTGGAGGCGGTGAAGTGGCGCGACTGGAAGCTGGCCTTCTACGAGGAGACCCGCGACTGGTTCAGCACCCCCAGCAAGCTCACCCTGCCAAAGCTCTTCCACCTCACCACCGACCCCAAGGAGGAGTACCCGGAGGAGACCTTGCGCCACACCTGGGTGATCAACCGGGCCCTGGCGGCGATCCGTTCGTTCACCGAGAGCCTCCAGCGCCACCCGGCAATCCCCGAAGGCACCCGCGGCACCTGGAGCCCGCCCTCAACAAATCCAACCCCATCAATCACCGAGCAACCATGACCATCACCCCTTCTCCCACCCCACTGCTCTGGCGCGAGCTGCAATTCGATAACGCCGATGCGGAGGTCTATGCCCCCAAACCCGCGAGTTTGCTGCTGGCGGAACATGCAATCAGCCGAGTGAAACCCGGGGAGCGGCTGCTGGATGTCTGCACCGGCAGCGGTGTGGTGGGCCTCAGCGTGGCCCGCCACGTGAGCGGCAGCATCGTGACGGTGGCTGACCTGGCCGAGCCGGCCCTGGAAACTGCCCGCCGGAATGCGGTCAACAACGGTGTAAGCCTGGAGGTGGTGCGCTCCGACCTCTATGCCTCCTTTGAGCCGGGCAGCTTTGATGTGGTTTCTGTGCACCCACCGGCGGTGCCCTACCCCGACGACGCTGACTGGGGTTTAACCGAGGGCATGCGTGTTGCCACCGACGGCGGCGACGACGGCTCGGTGCTGGTGCTGCGCTCGATCGTGGAAGCCCGGCCCCTGCTGCGGCCGGGCGGTCGGCTACTGCTGCTGCTGCCCCACTGGTCCCACGTGGGTAAGGCACGCCAAGCCCTAGCTGCCACCTACCCATCCGTGCAGGAGTTGGCCCGTCTGAATGTGGAGTTTTTCCCGGCGCGTGAAGGCCGCCCGGACGAACGGCTCCTGGCCCACCTGCGACAGCTGGCCGCCGATGGCAGCATCGAGATGAGCTTTGAAGGCCCGGTACCGCTCTCGGTGGTATCGGTAATCGAGGCCCGGATCGACTGAATAAAACCCCAGGCAGTTAGTTGGCTTCCGCAATGCCGCACCCCAGTCAGCCCCCTGCCGCCGCCATGGTCTGGATTCCTGAAGGAAACTTCCGGATGGGTTCCGACCATCACTACCCAGAAGAAGCTCCGAGCCATCAGGTGCAGCTGAACGGCTTCTGGATGGACAAATATCTGGTTACCAACGCCCAGTTCAGCCAGTTCGTTAAGGCCACCGGCCACCGCACCCAGGCAGAGCTTCCGGTTGATCCAGCCGAATATCCCAATGCTCCACTGGATTTATTGGCGCCGGCCTCGATGGTTTTTGTGGCGCCATCGGGCCCCTTGGGCCTCGATGATCACTACCGCTGGTGGCAGTACCTGCCAGGGGCCCATTGGCGCCAGCCGGAGGGCCATGGCAGTTCGATCAAAGGCAGGGAATTGCACCCGGTAGTTCATGTCACCCATGCTGATGCGAGCGCCTACGCGGCCTGGATCGGTAAGAGCCTGCCGAGCGAGGCCGAGTGGGAGCGGGCGGCCCGGGGCGGCTTGGAAGGGGCGGAGTTCGCCTGGGGCCATGAGTTGCATCCTGGCGGCCAGGCCGTGGCCAACACCTTCCAGGGTGACTTTCCTCACCACAACACGCTCCTGGATGGCTACGAGGGCAGCTCCCCCGTTGGCGTCTTCCACCCAAACGGCTACGGCCTGTTCGACATCATCGGCAACGTATGGGAATGGACCGATGACTGGTACCAAACCCATGCCACTCTCCTTGCTGACGCCAAAAAATCTGCCTGCTGCACCACCACCAACCCCCGCGGTGCCAGCGAGCAGGCCAGCATCGATCTCACCAGCCAACACGGCAACGTGCCGCGGCGCGTTGTAAAGGGGGGCTCGTTCCTCTGCGCCCCTAGCTACTGCCGACGCTACCGGCCTGCCGCCCGCATGGCTCAAGGAATCGACACCTCCACTTGCCATCTCGGCTTCCGCTGCATAGTGCGTCCATAGCTTGAAGGTTTTCCAACAATTACTTCGGTGCCCGCAATTAATAAAGCTCTCGTCTGCCTGGGAGCCGCCCCGGCTAATAAAGCCGCACATGCTTGCTGAAGCGTCATTAGGATCAAAGACAAGCCAAAGTGAATGACAGGGTTCAACTCTGCTTTTGCCCCTATGGCCACCACTACCGAGCAACTTATCTGCTGTCTTCGCGAGCAAAGTCCCGAGCTGCGCCAGCAGTTTGGAGTGCATCGCCTACGGATTTTTGGCTCATGGGCCCGGGGTACTGCTGGCCAGGAAAGCGATGTTGATGTGCTTGTGGCGTTCAAGGTTTCAGCCAATGCTCGTCGCTTCTACGGTCTCCAATTTTTTCTTGAGGATCTGTTGGGCCGTTCTGTAGAATTAGTCACCGAGAAGGCATTACGCCAGGAATTTCGTCCGATAGTAGTAGCTGATACCATCACAATCTGAGAGAAGAGCCCCAAGGGATTGACGCCTTTATCTTAATGACATGGCTGAATTTGCCAACCTGGCCATAGGTTATTGCGCAGGCATAAATCAGCTACAGCTTCAAACAAACTAGATGGTTCAAGATGCTGTACTTCGCAACAATTATTTGATCGGAGAAGCTGCCACTCGGATCCCTGATGACGTTAGGCAATCACATCCGGAGATTCAGTGGCGACAAATCATTGCCATGGGCAACCAGCTGACTCATGGTTACCTAGAAAACGACTTGGAGATTATTTGGGATGTGGTTGAAGTTGAATTACCTGCCCTGCTTGAGCAGGGCAAGGATTTTGACAAACAACTATGAGGATGGTATAGCTAGCTCGTGTAATAGATATTTGATTGCCGAATAGATGATAATTCAGAAGTCATTGTCTAGCCGTTGGCGGCGCGGGGCTTGTTTCGGGCTGCGGGCTCCTCTAGGGCTTTGCCTTCTTCGTCGCGATCCGGATCGGCCACCTCAGCCATCTGATCGGCTCTAGAGCCTGGGCGCACCAGTAGGTCCGATCAAGGCCAAGATCCTCTGGTTCGTCGTCGTAGCGGAATTGAACTGCATAGTTGGCAAAGGCGCGCAGGGTCAGTAGATCAGTCACATCTACGTCCGCCTGTTCCAGCAGGAGTAGCAGGCGGGCGATGTCGTGGCTGTAGGGAACCTCGCTGCCCAAGGAGATGATCCAGGCCTTAAGGATTTTTCAAAGCATTGCTGAGCAGCCCAACCCCAGCTGGCCTCTTCCACGTCTGTGTCCAGCACCACGTTGAGGCGCGTTGCCGCCGCCATGGATTGCGAATTGCAGCAGGCGCTGCGCCTAGCACGCCAGTTTCAACAGCGTGCTGATCGCACGATGACCTTAGAAGCCCAACAGATAGACAACTTGAATACAACTAATGAACAGCGAACCCGAGAACTGGCAGATGAGCTATTGCGTACCCATGGGAACCCGCTGTGGGATTGCACAACGAGCTCCCCTCAGGGGCTACCCCTTTGGATGCAAATGAGTTGGATGGCTTGATTCCAACACACTTGGTGAATCGACGTCAGCTCAATGAATGGGAGCAACAAAACCAGAAGGTGGCTCCGGTCGATCGGATAGTCATTGGCTTCCATCACCGACTAGTCGCTATCCATCCTTTTCCCAACGGCAATGGTGGCCATGCCAGGTTGATCACCGACGTACTTATCCAGCAACTCGGTGAACCGCTCTTCTCCTGGGGTGGACGATCACCTCTTATTGAACCCACAAAATTGCGCAGCGAGTACATTTAGGCCCTGCGTTTCGCCGACCGCGGCAACCTCGAGCCACTGTGGACCTTTGCCAGGCAAGGCTGAGCTCAAATCCAGTAATTGGGGTCAGCACCGTAGAGGATAGGCAAGTTAATCAGCTGCTCCACCCCCCATGGCACCACGTCGCTGGGCTCCCCTGCTGCTTTCAGCCCTGGCCGCGCTGCTGGTGTGCCTGGGGCCATTTGCCCAGGGCAGCTACGGCGCTGGCAGCGCCCAGGCACCGGCCCCAGGACAGGAAGGACAGCTGGCCAGTGTGGGCAGCTTTGAACTGGGCAAGGTGCGGGTGTTGGGGGTACCGGTGATCACGGTGGCGGCCCCCACCCTGGGCTCTGGCAACAACCAACCAACTGCCGAAAAACGGGGGCGGGTGATCGAGGGAAACCTGGAATTGCTCTACAAACCATTGATACTGTGCAGCCATGGGGAGGCCCTGGCCGAACGCTTTGTGGAAACTATTTTACATAACAAGGAGCGCCCCTGCAATGGCCAGGGGCTGGGCTTTCTGGGGGCACCAAACGACTTGAAACTTGAAGTACAACCTGGCAGCCACGGCAGCCAGCAAATACTGGCGCTGCTACCTGCGCGAGAACAACCCCTAGCACTGCTAACCGTTACCAGCGAAGACGCCCGCCTCAATGGCACCACACCCGAAAAATTGGCGGAACATTGGCGATCTTTGCTGCAAAAAAGGCTGCGCTATGCCCGCCATTTGATGCAACCTGCCCAGCTACTTAAACGCTGGAGCTATCTGCTGCAACTTGAATTTGTGCTGGCCCTTCTGCTCACGGGCTGTGTACTGCTCTGGCGCCGCTGTCGACCGGTGATGCAACATAGCCGTGGGTCAGTGCCAAACAAGTCCTGGCTTAATAGTTCCAATGCCCAATGGTTTAGCCGCCTATTGGTTGTTATTGGTTTACTGCTGCTGGTGGCTATGGCTGCTGGCCTTGTATTTGCGGTGCCGGGCCAGGTGCCGCTGGCCCTGGAGCTGCTATATCAGCCAGCGGCGGTGCTGATGAAATTCCTGCTGCTGGGCTTCGTAGCCCTGCTGGCTCGACTGCTGGCCGGGGCACTTCTGGGCCAATGGGCGGCGAATGTAAATGTGCCCCTGGAGGCCAGGGCCCGGCGCCAGCAGCGCTACCGCAGCCTGGTGCGGGTATTCAGGCGCTTGATAGACCTGGGTGCCCTGCTAGTAGCAGGGGCTTGGGCTTTGGCCGATCTCCCTGGGATCAGTGCCCTTTCGGCCAGCACAATCCTGGCCAGTGGCGCCCTGATCGGTGCCCTTGCCCTGGTGTTCCAGGGGTTGCTACGTGATTTTGTGAGCGGGCTGGTGGTATTGCTAGATGATCGCTATGCCATTGGCGACACGGTTGACATCAATGGGTTTTCTGGAGAAGTGATTGATATCGGTGTGTTGAGTACTGAACTTCGCTGCCTTGATCAACGCTCAGTGGTGATACAAAATAGCCAGTGCGAACAGGTGGTGAACCACACTAAACTTCGTTCTGGCATGTTGGTGAATCTGCTGATTTCCCACCAAGCGGGCAACATCAACGGGGTACTGGCCTCGATCAGCCAGGTGCTGGAAAGCTTTGCGAGTGATCCCCAATGGCAAGACCTGCTGCTGGCTGCGCCGCTTCTGCGGGGCGTAAGCGCCACTGATGCCCTCGGGATCACCATAAGCACGCTGCTGCTCACCAAGGCCGGGGAGCAATGGCGCTGCGAACGGGAATTACGCCGGCGCCTGCTGGAACGCCTGCAAAGGGAGGGTATCCCCCTGGCGAACCGAACCACAGCTTACGTTTAGGCGCAGTAGGCTTTAGAAAAGCATCCAGCCCCATGGCCAGCCTATTTACTGTTGTATATCTTCTGTTTTTCGCTGTCATTGCCGGCGGAGCCTATGCATTAATGACTGCAAATATCCGACGCCGTAGCCCGTTGAGGTCAAGACACCCCGAAGCACCAAAGGCTGGAGAGACTCTTTTATATATAGACCTTAACCGCGAACGGCTGGAAGAGATTTACAACAAGGCTTGAGATTATTAATACTCTAATATAGATTATTCAATGCCTAGGGATGCTATACATTGTTACATCTCACGACTGCATGTAATATACAAATTCAAGAGGTTCAGCTGAATCTGCGAGAATTCAGACGTGATCAGAGCACTCTGTGGCCATCGTCAGTGCAAGTAAGTGTGGTTGCTACAGTGTAGCTATCGTTGCCAAAGCCGTTACCATTGGTAAATTTAACGTGCAATTCAGCATTGCCTAGAATACCTGAGCTTGGAATGCCAATAGAAGCTGTGGGTCCATAGGAACCCGTGGTTCTAACAGAAGCCTCGGAGTAGGAATTGCCACCGCTTAACACCGGCGAATCTATATTTACACTTGCTCCTGAGCCTGAAACTAGGTTGCTTTCCACAGAAATGCTGGCCGCCTGGGGATTGCCGAGATAGCCTGAACCCAAGGCAGCTTGATCTGTTGAAATTATTTTTCGATCCGAGGAGAAGCCGAGGGCTCCACCAGTTGGGTTGATAGTGCAGGTATCGCCTAGTACCCCAGACGCGATTTCAAATCTCAACGATACGGCGTTGGAGGGCAAAATGAGCAATGAAAAGCTCAAGGCAGTGGCTCCGCTAGCCAGAAATAGGCGAAATGGGACAAGCCCAACAACTGCTGATTTAATCGCCATTAACATTAAATAAGACTGATCAATCAAGGTCAGCAATAATTATCACATTTTAATGCTACACATTTGCCGCATCAATGCGCGAGAAGCGTGTTGATTCCAACACGTGCGACAATCAATGCACTTAGAATAAGTTTAAATGCTCAGTAAACTGTCTAAGTTTGGTCCACTCTTAGATCAAGTTTCGATCAAGCTGAGTCGCTCCTAAGGGCCCGGTATCACCAGCGTTGCCCCTTCTCGCACCGCTGGCTTAGCTTCTGGGCTTGATCCGTCGCTGAGCGGACCAAATAGCTCAAGCAAGGCCTTGCGATACTGCGATTCAGATATCACATCTTCATCAACTAATTGCCTGAGATTATCTATGCGTGCCTTAACTATAGCATCTTTAAGTAATGGCATGCAATCAAACTTCTGATCCGTACGACCCAGGGGAATATTCAAGCTCATCAAGGCCATTAATGAACTCTGGCTGCTAATACTTGTGTTGCCAACCTGAGGGTTGACGACCAGGCTATTATTTCCTAGTTGATCAGGATAAGCACCAGCTGAGAACGTAAGACTTGAGATTGAGCCGCCATCGGAAGTGCATCGGATGCCATTTCCTAGCTCTATACTCACCCGACTACGCTGCATATTAGGGATATTTGGGTTTAGATAAATCTGGGCAATGGCAGAACCCTGAGTCCATAGCAAAGTAGTAACTACAATCCCGGCCAGCGGGAACAAACGCGAACAATTAATAGACCGCTGGGTGAAACTGCACATATGTAAAATGGATTGTGGGTATCAAGAATTCTATATCGAATCCGCCTGCCACTTTTTGGGCCAAGACGAAAGTGTTGGGGGCGTAGACGTATTATGCTTTCCGCTCTTTCTGCTGGAATTGCTGTACCACCAGCAGTACTCAATCCTTTGACCTTGCGGGGCGTAAAAACCTGAATTTCAATTTTTATTAAACGGTCACTGTTATTTGAAACATCTAACTCACCGGTTGGCTTTTCTAAAGTCAAAGGGCCCATTCCTAACGCCTCTACCTGACTGGGAAGCAGCCAGGTAGAGATGAAAACTAATCCAAGTAAAACTGCCAACCGACCAACACATAAGCTGCTAATACTTAAGCTATCCATGGGCCCAAGCAAACAAAAAGGCGAATATAATCATACAACTAAGTCTTACTGCCATCATCTGTGCAGGTGATTGTGGCCACAGAGGTGTAGGCACCCAAGACAAATGCAGTCGCTTTAGTGAATTTAATATTAATGGGAGTGCTAACAATCTGACCAGTGCTGGTAATAGCCAACGTATCACTAGCAGCATAAGCGCTAGCCGTTCCCCCGGTTATCCTTACTAGGCTTGTCGCAGCGGTGTCACCAGTGAGCGCGGGTGCATCCATTATTATATTTGGTCCTGCGCCTGAATACATATTAGTTGCCGCAGCTATAGATGCAGCGGCTGCAGTTCCTGTATAGCCAGCTCCAAGCTGAGTGCTATCCGTTGAAATTGTTAGTTTATCCAAAGAAAATCCCAGAGTCCCTGGAGTAGCTGTAAGAATACAGCTATTACTTAGGGTTCCACCCCCCATTGGTGCTGTAGTAAGAGGTGTACCCACAGTCGCAGCCAAGACCTTAATAGGGATAGCTGCAGCAGCAATTGCGAAGGCAATTCTCAGCTTTGAATTGATTGCTGTCATTGTGATAACATTGTGAATAAGCTTGGAGAACTCATACACAAGCCAAAGTCATATCTGCTTCAGCAAAGTTTAGGGTTGATAATGCCAGAGTGATTGAAGAGATTGACTAAAAGCTGGTGATTCAGTGAGCACCCAAGCGTTGGCAATATCAATATAGGTTGAAATGCATTCACCAATGCCTGGTTATGCAGATCACCCCCCCCCCGCAGCAGATACGCAGCAGTAGCCTCCCGCCCCGCCCCAGCCTCTCCAGCCGCTGGCACCCCCAGCCACCCCCCAGCCCCCAGGCAGTGCCAGCCTTCCTAGAACTCAGTTATTACCACCGTGACCGAGGCCCAGGCCCGCTCCAGCAGCAGCCTTAAGGCGATTGCCAGCCAGTGTCAACCGGCTGAGACGATCAAGGCAATCGAGCCCCTCGGCAACGGCAATGTAAATGAAACTTTTTTGGTGCAACTGGACGGCAATAACCAGGCAAACTTTGTGCTGCAACGGCTAAATACAGCGGTGTTTAGCAAGCCTGAATTGGTGATGAAAAACCTGCTGGCCCTCAGTGACCATGTGGATCAGAAATTAAGCGAGGGCATCCCCCAACTGAATGGCCGCCGATGGGAGCTGCCCCGGCCCCTGAAATGGGCCGATGGCCAGCAGGATTGGCTAGAAGAAAATGGAAACTTCTGGCGAGCAATCACATTTATCGATAATGCCAATTGCTTAGAGGTGCTCCAGGATCTCCAGCAAGCCCGGGATGTGGGTTTTGGCCTTGGCATGTTTCACCTCCTGATCAGTGATCTACCCGCCACGGCCCTGGCAGACACCCTCGAAGGTTTTCATATCACCCCCAACTACCTGGCCGAATACCAGCACGTGCTTAAGCACAGCCAGCTCATTGCCTCGGCCGACGCCGAATGGTGCATCAAGTTTATTCATCAACGCCAGGCCCTTGCCGCCGTGCTGGAGGCTGCCAAGGCCTGCGGCGAACTGCAGCTGCGGCCTATCCATGGCGATCCCAAGATCAATAACCTGATGCTGGATGCCGAGAGCGGCCAGGCCATTGCCCTAATTGATCTGGATACGGTGAAGCCAGGGCTGGTGCATTACGACATCGGCGATTGCCTGCGCTCCGGCTGTAACCCCCTCGGTGAAGAAACCACAAACCTCGCCGCCGTCCACTTTGATCTGCAGCTCTGTGAAGCAATTCTCGAGGGCTACCTGTCTGTGGCCAGGGGCTTCCTAAACGAAGCAGACCACCACTATCTCTACGACGCCATCCGCCTGATCCCCTTTGAACTGGGGCTGCGTTTCTTTAGCGACTACCTCAACGGCAGTGTTTATTTCCGCAGCGATTTCCCCAACCACAACCTGCAGCGGGCCCTGGTGCAGTTCAAACTCACCGAAAGCATCGAAGCCCAAGAACAAGAAATCCGCGCCATCCTGGAGCGCCTGCGGGGGTCGCAACCATGAGCCCAGCCCAGCCCTTCCTGCTTATCCCTTTCACGGCCCCTGGGGGTCTGGAAGGCCTACGCATTGATGGCAGTGTTTGCCGTCTGGGCCGTCAACTCCAGCTCCACTACCGCCTGCAGGGCCCCCTGGCCGAGCTACTGATCCCCTCAGCCCCTGCCCAGGGCGCGCCTGAACGCCAAGACGGCCTCTGGCTCCACACCTGCCTGGAGGCCTTCTGGGCGGTGGAAAATCAGCCGGGCTACTGGGAGCTGAATATTTCCCCCGCCGGCCCCTGGAACCTCTACCAGCTCGACCGCTACCGGGAGGGCTTAAAGCCAGAACCAGCCCTGGCGGCGATGGCCACTTCAATCGTTCAGCGTTCAAACGAACTGCAACTCAAGGTTGCCTTTTCCCTACCGGAGGCGATTGGCCTTGATCAGGTGCTGCAGCTGAGTGTGGCTGCCGTGATCGAACAACAAAACAAGCAGATCAGTTACTGGGCCCTGGCCCACCCAGGCCCCGAGCCTGATTTCCACCTGCGCGATGGTTTTCTGCTGCGGCTGCCCTAAGCGCAGGCGAGATCAGTTATCTGTACCCAGCAACAGATCCTTGGCGCGGTTGATCGTTTGCATTGTTTCCATGTGGCCCCCCTGGTCGGGGTGGTGTTCGGCGGCGAGGGCCTTGTAGGCCACCTTCACCTGACCCTGGCTGAGCCTGCCGGCCAGGGGCAAACCGAGCAGCTTGCGGGCGCGCAATGCCTCCAGGTCTGGGGCCTTACCTAGGGGGGAACGGTCAGCGGCGCCAAGGCCTGTGCCCTTACGTTTATGGCCTTTTCCTTGCCGCTTGCCAGTCTTAGAGCCACCACCAAAACCCTTGCTAGGTCCTGCCTCTTCTGGGCTCGCCTTGGGCAGCGGTGGCCGCAGCGAGAGCAGGGCGCCGCCGCGGTGGGAATGGGTTTTACTCATGGGCCGGCACCTCCTCAAAGCTTGCCTGGGGCAGCCAGCAACAACACCATCGTCTCATCAGGGGGTTAAGCGGCCCCACACCACTAGGTAGCGGTCATCCCGTTCGGCCAATTGCAGCTGACTCAGCCCCGCCAGCGCCAATTGTTCGCGTACTTCCGCCAGCGTGAAGGCCGCGCGCAGCGACTGGCTGTAATCACGCCGCAAAATCGCCGGCGCCCCCGCCGCATAACGCTCCACCAATGCCTCTTGCTCCGTTTCGTTGCTGGGGCGGCGCAGGTCATGGATCACCACCGCCGCCCCCGGCGCCCCCAATTGCCGCACGCTCTGCCAGAGCACCTGGGGATCATGGAGATGGTGCAGCAGGCTGTTGCTAATTACCGCCGTGTGGCCCCCCTCCAGCTCGGGGCAGGGCAAGAGCGCCTCCTGGAAACGCACCTGCTCACTGAGGCGTCGCTCCTCCGCCAGGCCCAGCATCGCCAGGGCCCCATCCAGGCCCAGCACCCTCGCCTCGGGATACTTCTCTGCCAATAGAAAACTGATGTTTCCGGGGCCGCAGCCCAGGTCCACCAGGTTCTCGCCGAGACCCCCAGGAAACTGCTTGGCAATCCACTCCACCAGGTCCCGATCACTGCTGGAAAAATCCGCAGCCCCATAGGCCTCGGCCTGGGCCAGGTCATCCATCAATTCAGCTTCACAGATCCGTTCCATCGGCCCCAACGCCTGGCTTTAGCTTGGGGCCACTGTGCCGTTTGATCAAATTGCTGCGTGGGCTGGATGGTTGTGCGGCGGGTTGGTTGCTGGTGTGGGCGGAGGTGGGGGCCAGCAGCGTTGGGGCAAGCCTGCTGGCCAGCACCGCTGATCTGTCGCTAGACGACCCAGCCACCCTCACCGCCATCGACATCCCGATAGGGCTCCACCACAACGGCCCCCGCCCCTGTGACCAGCAGGCCCGACAGCTGCTTGGACCCCGGCGCAGCAGTGTTTTTCCGGCCCCGGTGCGTTCGGTGCTGCAGGCCCGCAGCTACAGCGAAGCCTGTGAACTTTCCTTTGAGGCCCAGGGCCGCAAACTGAGCAAGCAGACCTACAACATCCTCGCCAAAGTGCGCGCGGTGGATGCCCTGCTGCAGGGGCAGGGGGCCCTCAGCCAACGGCTGGTGGAAGTGCATCCAGAGCTGAGTTTTCAGCAATGGAACAACGGCATCCCGATGGCCCAGGCCAAGAAAACAGCGGAGGGTCGCCAGCAGCGGCTGCACTTGATCGAGCCCCGCTTCCCCGGTGCCTTTGCTGAGATCCGAGGCCGCTACAAACGCCGCGAAATTGCCGACGACGACATCCTCGATGCCCTGGCCTGCCTCTGGTCAGCGGAACGCATCGCCAGCGGCAACCATCTGCACGTGGGCCAGCCGGGCCAGATCGATGCCTGTGGTTTACCGATGCAGATTCTTGCTTGATATATGCAGTAACTGCTCCCATCAATTGCTCCCACCAGGCCAGCTGCGATAGCAGATTATTTGCTCCTCACCCGGAGAAAATTGCTTAGCCATGCATGTCCTGCAACAGCTTGATCGCCCAGGGGGAAGCTTTGTAACTGACATCTGTGCACATAAGTGCCATGCTGGTTACGGGCCACCCAGCAATGGGATGCACTTCCTCACACCAACTCAAAGCTCCGGGCGGCCCACGGAGCTTTTTCTGTATCTGGCGCCCAGCGGTGCCAGCCATTTTTTTCAGCTGTTTTACGGCCAATCTCCCCCTTGACTAGCTAGGGCTTTGCCTTGATGGCGTTTTGGCTAGTCACGACTTTAAGCAATCCATTTTGTGTGCGGTCTTGCTTGTTACCCAGTTAATTTTCAGCCCAGGGCTCATCACTCAAAACTCCTCAGCCGGGACTCTAAGGAAAATGACCCTAGTCATCTGACCCTAGTCATTTTCCTTAGAGTCAGCTCAACAGTGTTTGCCCAGGCCAGCGGGCTAAATAAGTTGGCCATTACTCACGGCCCCATGGGCAATCCCCTGTTTGAATCAAGCCGGATCTAACAGCAAAACACCATGCTGCGTTTTCTGCTCAACCTGCTCTGGTTCCTGCTGGGCGGCTTCGTAATGGGTCTGGGCTGGTGGCTGGCTGGCCTGATCGCAGCGATCACGATCGTTGGTCTCCCCTGGGCCAGGTCTTGTTTCGTGATCGGTAATTTTTCCTTTTGGCCCTTTGGTAAAGAGGCCGTAAGCCGCAGGGAGCTAACCGGCAAGAATGATTTCGGCACCGGCCCCCTCGGCTTGATTGGCAATGTGATCTGGTTTCTCTTGGCCGGTTGGTGGTTGGCCATCGGCCACCTGGCCTCTGCCCTTGCTTGCTTCGTTTCGATCATCGGCATCCCCTTTGGCATCCAGCACATCAAATTGGCCCTGATTGCCCTGGCCCCGATCGGCCTGCAGGTGGTGCCCAGCCACCAACGGCTGGCTTAATTGATACCCATCGCCCTGCCCCCACCAGCACCCCTGCGGCTGGCGGCCATGGTGCTATCGATAGGCGATGGCGACACCGTCACCGTTAACGAGGCCGGGGCCCGCCTCAAGGTGCGGCTGGCCTGCATCGATGCCCCAGAGCTTTCCCAAATCCCCTATGGCCAGGCCTCCCGCCAGGCGCTGCAGGCTTTACTGCCGCTGGGCTCCCAGGTGTCGCTGCGCATCAAGGCCACCGATCGCTACGGCCGCACCGTGGCTGAACTGCTAACTGGAAAAAACAACAGCAATATCAGCAATCAAAACAACATTAATCAAAACAACATCAACCAACAAATGATTGCCAACGGCCAGGCATTTGTGTATTGGAATTTCATCAGCGCCTGTGATCGAGAGCGCTATGCAAGGCAGGAAACCCTGGCGCGTCTCAAGGGGCTTGGCGTGTGGGCCGTCCCTGGCGGTCTTGAGCGACCCTGGGAGCTACGCAGCCACAGCAGACAGCGCTAATGGGCACCCCCTGACAGCTTCAAGTTTATGCTCAAATTGAGTGGCTACCTGTTGAATAAGTTACTAGCAAAATAGTTAACAGCTAAATAGTTATTGGCTGAATAGTTATTGGCTGAATAACTATTAGTCAAATAGTATTACTCAAGCAGCTGTTAATTGAATAGTACGCATTTAAACACTTCAAGCATGAAGCCAGCCACTGGCATGCAAGACCAGGGTGATCCCGAAACCATGCATACCTACTAGCCATCCATGGGAATCTATGCATACCAACTGCGCCCCCCAGCGCCCAGCCCCCAATGACCTCCCTCTCCCCCCTGGACTGGCTGGAACTCTGGAACGATTGGCGCCACACCCCCCAGCAACAACGGGCGATCGAACAGTTGCGCCGGCAGCTGCTGGATCAGGCCCCAGGCCTGCTTGATCCCGAAAGCGCCTGGCAGCAGGCCTACCGGGCCCTGCCCAGCCCCGCCCAGCCAAATCCCCTGCCCGTTGCCTGGGAAAGCCAAAACAACAACCTCAGCGGCATGGGTTATCGCGAATGCTTTTCCAGCAGTTGCGCCATGCTCGCCCGCTACCACGGCAAAGTTCGCAACGACGACGAATACAACGAGATCCGCGCCCGCTACGGCGATACCACCTCCAGCCAGGCCCAACTCACTGCCCTGCGCTCCCTGGGTCTTACCGCCCATTTCCGCACCGACAGCAATCGCTCGATGCTGGAAGAGGAAATCAAGGCTGGCCGGCCCGTGGCGGTGGGTTGGTTACATAAGGGTCCAGCCCAGGCCCCCTACGGCGACGGCCATTGGAGTGTGCTGATTGGTTTCACCAGCAGCAAGGCTGTAATGAATGATCCCAATGGCGAAGCCGACCTAGTCAATGGCGACTATGTAAACCACAGCGATGGCCAGGCAATCCCCTACAGCTGGAAAAACTGGCTGCCCCGTTGGGAGGCCGATGGCCCCGGCAGCGGCTGGATGCTCACCTGCAATCTTTAAATATGGCTCCCCCACAAACGCCGCCCCGCCAAGCACCAGCCCATCCGCCACTGCCTAGGCACCTGCAACTAGCCGTAGTTGGCCATGTGGAATGGGTGGAATTCCTCTGGGTCGACCATCTACCGGGCCCCGGCGAAATCCTCCGGGCCAGCGCCAGCCTCCAGCAGCCCGCCGGCGGTGGGGCCGTGGTGGCGGCGCAGATGGCAAAGCTGGTGGGCTCAGCCCAGTTTTTTACGGCCCTTGGCCGGGATGAATTGGGGGAACGGGCCCTGGCGGAACTCCAGGCCCTGGGGCTGGAGGTGCATGTGGCCTGGCGTGAGGCCCCCACCAGGCGGGCCGTGAGCTTCATTGATAGCGATAGCGAACGCAGCATCACGGTGATCGGTGAGCGGCTCAGCCCCAGCGCCGCTGATCCGCTCCCCTGGGAACGGCTGGCCAGTTGCGATGGCGTGTTTCTCACCGCCGCCGATCACGCCGCCGTGCGGCTGGCCCGCCGGGCCAAGCTGCTGGCCGCCACCCCCCGGCTGGGGCTGGAAACGCTGCAAGCAGCTGCGGTACAACTTGATGCCCTGGTGGGCAGCGCCCTCGACCCATCGGAACAGCTACCGCCGGGCGCCCTCGACCCGGCCCCGAAAATCACAGTGGCCACAGAGGGGGCCCGCGGTGGCTACACCGTGCCCGGCGGCCGCTTTGCTGCCCTGGAAAGGGGTGCCCCCCTGGGCGACACCTATGGCGCCGGCGATTCCTTTGCCGCTGGCTTTAGCGCCGGCCTAGCCGCCGGCTTTTCGCGGGAGCAGGCCCTAGCGCTGGGCTGTCGCTGTGGGGCCGCCTGCATCGATGGCCGGGGCGCCTATGCCGGCCAACTGCAGCTATAGGTGCACCTTTACCAGGGATGATGGAGTAATTGAGCTGTCTGTATGAACCGAGATCACAAGTTCTTAGCCGCCTGTGGCCGCCTAGCCAGCCTGCTGAACCTCAGCATTGGAGCCGCCCGCCAGCGGATCGATCACCAAATCGCCCAGAAGGGGGCCAACAATCCAGCCAGCAAATTCGCTGTAGTTGAAGGCATGCTGGCGGCAGCCCAGCTCGATAGCGCCGCCCACAGCGAGCTGCTGGATAACCAGCTTGAGGCCCTGGAATCAGAAGCCAATTTTCTAGTAGAAGATTGAATAAGCCTGAAGCTATCGACCAGCTGCTGGCGCTGCTGCGCAGTGCCAAACGCCGCGGTGAACAGCTGCTGCCGCTGATCACCGCCCTTGAACAAAGTCAGCCCTGCGACCTAAACCAGCAGCAAGCCCAACTGGAAGGGGTGTGGGAATTGCGCTGGAGCAGCAGCAAGCAGCCCTATCTCCAGGTGCAACCCTGGCTTGAGAATCTGCAGCTGCTGCTGCCAAGCACAGGCCAAGCCATGAACCTGCTGCGCCTAACGGGGCCGGCCGGGGGGCTGGGCAGCATTGCTGTGCTGGCGGAATTACAGCTGCAACCGCCCCAACGGGTGGGGGTGCGTTTTGTAAAGGGCGGCTGGATTGGCCCACGGCTGGGGCCGCTCCAGGCCCAACTGTTGCCAGCGCTAAACCAGAGCTTTCCGGCCTGGCTTGATATCACCCTGTTAACCGAGCAGCTGCGCATCTGCCGCGGCAGCAATGGCACCCTGTTCGCCCTGCTCAAACGGCCTGAGCTCGACCCCCATAGCCTCTTGCCACGCCCCTAGGACTTGACCTGGTATATTCAAAAGGTTCGGTTGAAGCAAACCAACCACCGAACACGCCATCTTTTTTGACCGCCTCAGGCTTCGTGGGGTTCAGAGGATTTCCTTTAACGAAAGGAAATCAGACGCGATGGTTGATCTCATATACGTGAATGTCCATGGCTAAAGCAATTTTACGGCGCCCCCAAGAGGCGCCGACGCAATCCCCTGCGCGTCCGCTTCAACCCCTAGTGCTTGTGCGTACGCCAATCAGCTGGAGTGAACTGTTCGGAGAGCGCTGAGCCTCAAGGAAAAGTTCTGATTTAAAGGCCTTCCACTGGGCCTTAAGGGGCTTAGAACGAAGTCAGAAGCAGGGACCCTTAATGACCAAATCTCCCCCACCAGCGGATCACTGCATCACGCTCACTGACCGGTTTGGCCATGAGTTGCTGGTGTGCGAGTTGCCCTATCAACTCAGCGATGAGGAAACCCATCGGCTCCACCAGCAGATCCTCACCCATTTCCAAGGGGAACTGCATACAGATCAAGCACCCCGCCGGCTCAGCTGGCCAGAGGTGGTTAGTCGGCTGGAGGATCGCTTGGGGATGAAATCGGTTTCCCTAGGCTGCAGCGATGCAGCAACCCAAAGCCAACAAGAGTTGGATCACCACCTGGCCCGCCGCGCCAGCGACATCCTGCCTTCGGCCCGCTAGGCGACTGATCAGCACGGGCCTTGGCCTAGGGCTATTGGCCCTGCTGGGCTGGGGCTGGAGTGCGCTTGCCCTGGGTGGTGTGGCAGATCGCCTGTTTCTTGGTGGTCTACAACTGCTGGCGATGGTGCTGCTGGTGCGCCTAGCCAATGGCCTGCTGGTAGGGCTCCTGGAAATCTCGCTGCAACGGTTGGGCACCGGCGCTGCCCTAGAGGGACTTACCTGGCTGGAACCGTTCATCCGAACGGTGGTTTGGCTTATAGCGGTGCTCAGCTTCCTGCAGCTCCAGGGCCTGCCCTTTAGTGCCCTACTTGGTGCCCTGGCCGGTGCTGGGGTGGGTCTTGGTTTTGCCCTCCAGGGGCCCGCCAAAGACTTCATCACCTATCTAACGATTCTGTTTGACAAACCCTTTGAAATTGGTCAGTTACTGCATTTTGATGATGTGTGGGGGGAAGTGGAACGCGTGGGGATGCGTGCCACCCAACTACGCAGCATTGATGGCGAACGCATAATCGTGAATAACGCCGGATTGATGCAGAAAACCCTGCGTAATTACGGCAGCCTCGAACAACGGCGGCTGGTGCAACGCTTCGGCTTGGCGATCAACACCCCCGTGGAGCTGCTGGAAGAGATCCCCAGCCTCGTGCAGTCCGTGGTCGAAAGTCTGCCCCCCACCCGCCTAGACCGCTGCCATCTGGTCAGCTTTGACCAGGGGCGCCTAACGGTGGAACTGGCCTACCGGGTGCCCTGTGCTGACTACGTTGTCGCCCTCGATTGTCAACAGGCGCTAAATCTGGCCCTATTGAGGGCCTTCAAGCAGAAGGGCATTTGCCTCGCCCCCGCCACCCCTTGGCAGCCCTAACCCCAGGCGGGTGCTGGGGGCAGCAACAGCCGTTGCCCAGCGGCCAGGCCGGCGCTGCTGGCGGGATCACAGCTGAGGAATATCAGCTGTAAACCCCTGTCAACGGCCCGCTGCAGCATCGCCGCTAGCCCCGCCAGCCGCCCTGGGTCGACGTTGGTGAAGGCATCGTCGAAAAGGATCGGTAGGCAGCCGTCGTAGGCCTCCGCCAACACCTCCGCCATCGAGAGCCGTAGGGCGGCCGCCAGCAGTTCGCGGCTGCCACCACTCAGGGATTGAAAATCCCAGGCCACCCCCTCGCCCCGCTGCCACTCCAACCGGGAAAAGCCCCCTTGGCTGTCGTAATGGAGGTTGGTGCGTAGGGGGCCATTTGCCAAGCAACTCAGGTAGCCATCCAGCCGTTCGCTGAGGGGGGCGGTGTATTGCAACGCCATGGCGTTCTGTTCCTCCTCCAGCAATCCCTTGAGCAAATTGAGCATGCGCGCCTCCCGTTCCAGCCGTTGAAGTTCCCCCTGCCGCGATTCCAGGGCCGCCTGCCGCTGTTCGAGCACTGCCTGCAGATCCACCTCCCCATCCACATGCAGGCGGGCACCACTGGCCGCCTGTTGTTGCAGCAGCTGCTCCCGCCGCTGGCGTAGTTGCGGAAGGCTGGGCAGCTCAGCCGCAGCAGCTGGGGCGAGGTTGTGGCCCTGCTGCAACAGGGCTTCGAGGCTTTGCAGCTGCTGCCCCTGGGCCGTTATCCGGGCCTTCAGTTGGTCCGCATCAGCCTCCAGCGCTTCGAAGCTGCCATGGCGAGCTTGCAGATCATTGATCAGGGTTTCGGCCTGCACCTGGGCGGTTTGATCCGCCTGCAGGCCGCTGGCGAGGCTGGCCAACTGCTGGCGCCCTTGGCCCAAGGCTGCATCGGCCTGGTTCAACTCCTGGCGCAGTACACGGCCCTGGGGCACAAGGCTGTCGAGCTGTTGGCGCAGGCGGGCGAGATCCGCCTGCTCTGCTGGCACCTCCGGCAGCAGTTGCCATTGCTGGCGCAACTCCTCCAAAGATTGGCTACCGCGCTGCTCCAGAAGCCGTTGCTGTTCCGCCAGCAGTTCCGTGCGTTGCCGTTCAGCCCGGGCCGCCGCCTCCACATCCGCCAGCCCCAGGGGCTGCAACGCCGCCGCCAGCCGTTGGTTTGCTTGGCTGAGCTGGGCCTGGGCCTTGGCAACGCTGGTGCCGCCTCCGGGGCTGATCCGTAGCTGCAAGCCGGCGGCCCCGCCCACCTGGAGCAGCGTTGGCTCACTCAGCAGCAGCGACTCACCCACCGCCAGGGGTTGGCCATCGAGCTGCACCGGCCCTTGGGCCTGTAGTAGCTCCACCCCGGTGGAGAGGCTGGCCACGGCCACGGCCGCCGCCTGCTGCTGGCGCTGGATGTCCCGCAACTTCTCCACCTGGGCAGCAGTGAGCGGCGGCAGGCTGGCCAGCAATGGCTTTAGTTCCGCCAGGCGCCGCTGCAGGGCTTCAAGGCTTTGCAACTGCTGGGCCAAGCTGAGCCGCTTGATCCACTGCTGCCATTGCTCCGCCTCGGCTAAGGCCCGTTCCAGCCGTTCCGCCGCCTGGCGGCGTTGTAGCTCCAGCTGGGGCAATTGCTGTTGGCATAGCTGTTGTTCCCCCAGGCGCGGGGCCAGCCCCAGCCGCAGGGCGCTGAGCCGTTGCTGTTGCTGTTGCCACTGCTCCAGGGCCGCCTGCCGGGGCGCCAGCTCCGTGGCCAGGGCCTGAAGCGCTGACTGCTGGCTCTGCCATTGCTCCAGCAGGGGCAGGAGCTGCCCCAACTGCTCCAATTCAGCACTCAGCTGGTCATATTCCTGGCGGGCCCCCTGCTGGGCCGCCAGCTGTGCTTCGGCCTCGGCCTGCTGGCCACGGGCCTCCGCCTCCGCCGCCAGGGCCGCCGCCAGGCCAGAACCGGCGCGCCCCAACTTGCCTTTTTCGGTGTAACTCCCTAGCCAACGGCTATGCACCAGATCGAGCACCTGGCGGTCGAGGCTTGATTGCATCGCCAGCGCGCCACTGGCCTGCAACCGCTGCAGCAGTCGCGGCTGGTCGATCGCCTCGGCGCTCAACAGCAACGGATCGTTGCCGGCGCTGCCCTGCCACACCCAAAGATGGCCCCAGCGCTCGCGCAACTGCTCCTCCTGGCGGGCCCGGGCCACCGCCCTAGCCCCCACCAATTGGGCCAGCTGTTCCTCGGCGCTGTCCCCCTGCCAAAGGCTGCCGCCGCTGGTGCGCAGGCTCACACTGCCGCGGGATCCAGCAAAACGCTTCTGCAGGGTGTAGGTGTGACCTTCCGCCTCAAAGCCGAGCTCCAGCTCCGGCTCCCCCTGGGCGGGCCGAGCCCGCATCGCCTCCTGAACGGCGCCACTGCTGCGGGCTGGCAGGAAAAGGGCCCGGTGGATCGCCTCCGCCAGGGTGCTCTTACCAGACTCATTCGCCCCCTCAATCACCGTGAGACCGGGGTCAAAGCTCACCGACAGTTGCTGATGGCGGCGGTAATGGCGCAACTGGAGCGACAACAGGCGCATGCTTAGCTCCGCCCCTGGCAGGCCCCATGCAATTCCCGCAGGGCCAAGCGGGCTAATTCCGCCTCTTCCCCCGCTGCTGACGCCAAGGCCTGGAGCCGTTGGGCCACCCGGGCCACCAGGGGATCCCCCGGTCGTTCGGTGAGTTGCTTGAGTTCCAGCTCATTGGGGGCAACGCTGGTGCAATCCCGCAATTTGAGCCGCAGCAGGCGGGCCTCCAGACGCTGCAACAGGGCCTGCAACTGAGCAGCGGCCTCCAGGCTGAGGCTGCCCTCCAGCTCCAGCAGCAGCAGATCACTGCCACTGCGGGCCCCAAGGCAGTCGCTCAGTTGTTGCTCCAGGCAAGCCAGGTCGCTGTCGTCATTAAAACGTTGACGTATTTGCTGCCAAGCAACGCTCCCGGTGCCATGGGGGGTTACCTGGGGCAACTGGCCCCGCTGCACCTCCACCAGCAACCCCTGGCCACTGCGATAGCCCGCCGCCCGCGGAAAGCGATCCGGTTCATGGCAACCGGCGTACCAGGCCTTAGGGCCCACCTGCTTGAGGCCATGCCAATCGCCCAGGGCGATGTAATCGAGCTCCCCTAGGGGCAGGGCATTCAAATCGATGCGATTGGCGGCCACGGCGGGGTTCTCCCCATCGCCGTCGCCCCCCTCATCCCCACCAAAGCCATGCACAGAACCATGGGCCAACAGCAGCCGCGGCAGCGCCCCGTAACGGTCAAAATCCAGCTGCCGCACCCAGGCGGTGGGATCCAGGGGTTCCGCCTGGCGTAACAGGGGGCAGGGCAGCAGCAGCGCCTCAGGCAACAGCAAAGGTTTGCGCTCCAGCAACACCTGCAGGTTGGGGGCCAGTTCCCGCTGAACGGCCAGGAACCAGGGCTCCTGCCAGAGACTGCCCGGGCCGCCATGGTCGTGGTTGCCGGGAATCACCAGCACCGGCAAGGGGATCGCCCCGATGGCACTGCAGGCCTGGGCCACCTCCGCCAGGGTGGGACCGATCGAATCAAACAGGTCTCCTGCCACCAGCACAAAGGCCGCCCGCTCCGCCTTGGCCACCGCCCCTAGCCGAGCGATTGCCTCCAAGCGCACCTGCTTGAGCCGGGCACGCTTTTCAGGGTCTGGTACCCGGGCATAGGGCTTACCTATCTGCCAATCAGCAGTGTGCAGAAAGCGAACCACCGGCGATGCCACAGCCATCAAACTAGTTCTAGCGTACTATGGGCCGATCGTCGATCCATTGCCAAGGCGGATCTGGTGTCCCTATCCCCTGCTGGGCCAGTCAATGACTTTGTGCCACCCCTGCCCCTGCAGGCCCCCTGGCGCCGCTGCCTCTACTGCAGCCAATTCGAGCTCTGGGAAGAAACACTGCCGTTTTGCCAAAAACAGCAACAGGTGCTCCAGCTGCGCCATGCCCTCGAGCGGCGCTGCCCGCAGTGGCAGCCCGGCGCCACAGCCCTGAAAACCTGGGGCACAACTACAGCATTTGAGGCCGACGCCACGCTTATTGGGGTCGGGGTGGGCCTATACCGAGCGGATGCGAACCCAACGCTGTAGGGTTGAGAAGATTCCCTGGACATGCCTAGTTCACATCTGTGCCAGTCCAGGGATGACCTGCCTCAAGTTTTTTCCACTGAATGACCCTTTACGTCGGCAACCTCTCCTTTGATGCGGAGCAGGAGGATCTGCGCCACCTGTTCAGCCAGTACGGGGAGGTGCGGCAATGCAGCCTTCCCCTAGACCGGGAAACTGGCCGCAAACGCGGCTTCGCCTTTGTTGAACTCGTCAACGAAGCCGATGAACAAAAAGCCATCGATGATCTCCAAGATGTGGAGTGGATGGGACGGATGATCCGTGTAAACAAAGCTGAACCCCGCGGTAGCGGTGGTGGTGGTGGCGGCGGCGGTCGCAGCGGCGGTGGCGGCGGCTACGGCGGCGGCGGCAGCGGTGGTGGCGGCGGCTACGGCGGCGGCGGCGGTGGTCGCAGCGGCGGTGGCGGCGGCTACGGCGGCGGTGGCGGCGGCGGCGGCGGCGCCCGCTACTGATCCCCCAGCAGCGAAGCTGCCACCAGGTGATCGCTTAGCCGTGCCAGATGCAGGCTGATCCGCTGAATCCAGCGGATCTCCTCCCACTGACAAAGTCCGTCCTCCACGGACAAGGCTGAGCTAGCCACCTGTTGCATCACTTCCTGGCGCTTGGGCTTGATCTGGGGATCCAACTGTTTCCCCAGACGGTCCGTCGCAGCGTTCAGTAGCGACCAATGCTGCTGGCTCAGGCTCGCCAAGGGACAGGGAAGCTGTTTTGTCGCTCCCCGTTCTGAGCCCCATTCCAATTTTTCTTTGCAACGCCCATGGAGCAGATGCAGCAGTTGCTGCCCTCCGGGTCCATCGATATCACTGAGCTGCAACTGATCCAGATAGGTTTCCGTGCGGTCGAGCTGCGACTGCAGTTGTGCCAGCTCCCGCTCAGAAGGGCCAGCAATTCATAGTGCAACTGGTAATGCTCAGCCTTCCGCTCCATCTCTGGGCAAACCTGGTGGCCTACGGCACCGCCGTGAGCCTCAGTCCCCTCCATATCGGTCTGCTACTGCTGTTGCTGCTGGGTCAGGAACCGCTGCGGCGGGCCAGTTGGTTTGTGTTGTCTTGGATGCTCACCATCCTGGCGATGCTGGCCCTCTTCCTCAGCCTGGGCCACCGTTTTCTGCCAGACAGCAGCCCGGGCGCAGCCCATGGCACGATCACCGACCTGTTGGCCGCCGGCGCCCTGCTGGCCCTGGGGCTGCACAGGCTGCTTAGCCACAGCACCGCTGGTGCTGAACCGCCCGACTGGACCCACCAACTGGATCGCTTCGGCGCCCTGCCACTGCCCCTATTGATAGCGATCAGCTCAGGCCTGGAGGCGATCAGCCCCGACGACCTTTTTCTCGTTGCTAAAAGTGCCTCAAACCTGCTGGCCGCTGGCTTGCGCCGGCCCCAGGAACTGCTGGGCATGGGGGTGCTAACGGTGGCCGCCAGCCTCAGCCTGCTGCTGCCCCTGGGGGCCCTAGCCCTCAACCGCCACAGTATTTTGCCGCGCTTGGAGCAGGCCAAGAAACTGCTTTATGCCAATGGCGACCTGCTGGTGGGCGGCCTCAGCCTGGGGCTAGCGGGTTATCTGGGTTGGCAGGGGATCACTGGACTCGCTTGAGGCTTTCAAAACGGTGTGATCCGATGCCATCCATGGCAGCCCATAGGATTTGAGTGTGTGATTGTGCTGCGTACGGTCTATGCCTTCCCCCCAACGCCTGAGTGCCATCGAACAGATCCAGCTGCGCCCGGCCTATCCGGCTGAAGCCGCTGAATCCCTTGATGCCCTCTGGGCCCATAACGTCTTCACCCTCGAGAAGATGAAGCGGGCGTTGCCCAAGGAAGTGTTCAAGTCGGTGCAGCGCACCCTTAAAGAAGGCGGAAAACTCGACCCCACGGTGGCCAATGGCGTCGCCCAGGCGATGAAGGACTGGGCCACCAGCCGCGGCGCCCTCTATTACGCCCACGTTTTCTATCCACTCACCAACTCCACGGCGGAGAAGCACGACGGCTTCATTGCCCCCCAGGGCGATGGCAGCGCCATCAACGAATTCACCGGCAAGTTGTTGGTGCAAGGGGAACCCGACGGTTCCTCGTTCCCCAATGGCGGCCTGCGTTCCACCTTTGAGGCCCGGGGCTACACCGCCTGGGATATCACCAGCCCCGCCTATCTGATGGAGACCCCCAATGGGGTCACCCTCTGTATCCCCACGGTTTTTGTGTCTTGGACCGGCGAGGCCCTCGACAAAAAAACACCACTGCTGCGCTCGATCGCGGCAATGAACCGCCAAGCCCGGCGCCTGCTCACCCTGCTGGGCAACACCGATGTGGCCCCGGTGAGCTCCAGCTGTGGGGCAGAACAGGAATATTTCCTGGTGGACCAGGCCTTCATCGGTCTGCGCCCCGACCTGCTGCTGGCCGGCCGGGTGCTGTTTGGCGCCCCCTCCGCCAAGGGGCAGCAATTTGATGACCACTACTTCGGGGCGATCCCCGAACGGGTGCAGGTGTTCATGCAAGACGTGGAGCAACAGCTCTACCGCCTGGGGGTGCCCTGCAAGACCCGCCACAACGAAGTGGCCCCCGGTCAGTTTGAGATCGCCCCGGTGTTTGAAGCCGCCAACGTGGCCACCGACCACCAACAGCTGATCATGACCGTGCTGCGCAGCACGGCCAAGAAGCATGGCTTTGCCTGCCTGCTGCATGAAAAGCCGTTCGCCGGCATCAATGGCTCCGGCAAACACGTCAACTGGTCCGTGGGCAATTCCACCCAGGGGAACCTGCTGGACCCCGGCACCACCCCCCACGACAACATGCAGTTTCTGCTGTTCTGCGGGGCGGTAATTCGGGGCATCCACAGCTTTGGTCCCCTGCTGCGGTCCGTGGTGGCCACCGCTGGCAATGATCACCGCCTCGGGGCCAACGAAGCACCGCCGGCAATCATCTCGGTGTACCTGGGTAGCCAGCTGGAGGATGTGTTCAACCAAATCCGTGAAGGGGAACCAAAGGGCTCCAGCAGCGGTGGGGTAATGCAGCTGGGGGTAGACACCCTGCCCGAATTCCAAAAGGATCCCGGCGACCGCAACCGCACCTCCCCCTTCGCCTTCACCGGCAACCGCTTTGAATTCCGCGCCGTGGGCTCAGGCCAGTCGGTGGCAGGGCCCCTGGTGGCAATGAACACGATCCTGGCCGATTCCCTCGCCTGGATGAGCGATCAACTGGAACAGCTGATCCAAGGGGGAGCCAGCCTGCAGGACGCCTCCTTCCAGGTGCTGAAGCAGATCATGCAAGAGCACGGCTCCGTGGTATTTGGCGGCGACGGCTACTCCGAGGAATGGCACCGCAAGGCGGTGCAGGAACGGGGTCTCGAGAACCTGCCCACCTGTGCAGAAGCCCTGCCGGTGCTGGAACGCCCCGAGGTGGCCGCCCTGTTTGAGCGCCACGGGGTGCTGTCGCGGGTGGAACTGCAGAGCCGCTATGAGGTGTACGCCGAGCAGTACATCCTCGCCATCGAGGTGGAAGCAAAGCTGGCCCTGCGCATGGCGCGTACGCAGATCTACCCCGCCGTCAATGGCGCCCTGGGGGATCTCAGCGCCTCGCTGATGGACCAAAAGAGCCTGGGGCTAACTGTGGACCACAGCCTCGCCGAGCGCATCGGCAGCCTCAACCAACAGTTGGCCGGCCATTGCAACAGCCTGGAGCAGGCCATCGGCGCTGCCCCCCACGGCAGCATTGCCCACATGAAGCACTGCTCTGAAGTGCTGCTGCCGCTGATGCTGCAGCTGCGGGAAGCCGCAGACAGCCTCGAGCTGCTGGTGGATGACGAACGCTGGCCGCTGCCCACCTACCAGGAGATGCTGTTCATCCGCTAAGCGGCGGTTGCCTTGCTGGAGGCGATCTGCGGATCAGTTCCAGCAAGGCACAGCAGGCAACAATTGCAAAAAGCCAGTAATCATCAGTAAAATAGGTATAATTACTGTTACTGACAGAATTACAACTGCCAGAATTAGGCAACTGCAAAGCAAGGCCGATTAAGTGGAATTGTTAAGCAAGATTAAGAAGTCAGAACGAAGCCAAACAAGATTGGAAGAAGTTATGAAGACGACAGAAAAAAGCCGCCCCTGCCATCAGGTTGGTGTCCACTTACAAAACTGCCCATGACCACCCGGCTGCCGGCACCGGTGCACCTGCGCTCCTACCGGCTCACTGACCTGGGGGGCAATCCCCATCCAGTGCTGGATGATGTCTATGAGTCCTTTGAAGCCGCCTGGCAGGACGCCCTGGAGTGGTGGGAGCGCATGGGCCATAACCCCAATGAGCTTGTGGCGATTGGCGTTGATGTGAGCAGTGCCAATGGCAACTGGCGCACCCTCCAATACCCCTGCCATAACCGCTTACATACCTATCACTTTGCTGGCCGGAATTTCACAAAAATCTGGTCAAAAAGCAACCCCTGAGCGGCAAGCAAGCAACTAACAAGATCGCCAAACAACCACCACAACCACAGACTCCAACCGCTTTGTGCCATGCTCTCGGCGCCCAGCTGTGGTTGAAGACCCGATGACCATCTCCGCCACTGAACTGCTAACTGGCCTGCGCTGGCGCTACGCGGTCAAGGCTTTTGATCCAAGCCGCAGCATTCCCACAGACACCTGGGATGCCCTTGAACAGACCCTGGTGCTTAGCCCCTCTTCCTATGGCTTGCAGCCCTGGAAGTTTCTGGTGATAGACGATGCCGCCCTCAAGGCAGAACTGCGGCCCCATTCCTGGAACCAGAGCCAGATCAGCGATTGCTCCCACCTGGTGGTGTTGCTAGCCAAACGCAAGATCGACGGCAGCGACCTCGATCGCCTGATCCAGGCCACCGCCAGCACCCGCGGCATCGAAGCGGCCGGGCTCGAGGGCTACAAGGGAATGATGCAGCGTGACCTCGTAGACGGTCCCCGCAGCCAAACGATTGGCAGCTGGGCCTCTAATCAGGTGTACATCGCCCTCGGCAACCTGATGACCGCCGCCGCCCTCTTGGGGGTGGATACCTGCCCGATTGAAGGTTTCTCCCCCGCTGATTACGACCGAATCCTCGGCCTAGAAACCAGCCCCTACCGCAGCGCCGTGGTTTGCCCCTGCGGCTACCGCAGTGCCGACGACAAGTACGCCGCCCTGGCGAAGGTGCGCTACCCGCTCAGCGAGCTGATCGAACACCGCTAACGGGCAGCAGGGGCCTTAGGGGCAGCAGGGGTAACACAGTGGCGGCTTATTACCGCCTGCAGCTGCCCCCAGGAGACCACTCCATCGCTGCCCTCGTGCAGCACAGAGCCGGAACGGGATTTGAATTCCTTCGGATAGGTCTCGATAATCTGCTTCTTAACCAGATAGATGCGCTGGGCCACGGCCTGCAACTGCTTATCGGCATAGGTGTCGTCGAGGGAAGTGGCCTCGGGAGCCTTGGCGGGCAGCTGGCTGAGCCGCAGGCGCCAGGCGGCGTTGGCCTGGCGCCACTCCTGGCAGAGCTCGGCAGGCTTGGGGGCTGCGCTTGGTAGTTGGGCCCACAACAACAGGGTGGCGAGGCCGCTGGCAAGGAAAGGGGTCATCGGATCAATCGGAGGTGATACGCACCGGGGTGCCCAGCTGAACCATCGAAAAAACCTGTTCCACATCTGGATTAAGCATGCGCACGCAGCCCAGGCTTACGGCCGCCTGGCGGTGCACCCACTGGGGCCAGGCGGTGCCGTGGATGCCAAAGGTCCTGGAATTGGCGTCAAGGAATTCCAGCCAGCGGGTGCCCACCGGATCGCTGGGACCAGGCGGAAAAACCACCTTCTTGGAATGGCTGTAATAGGTGGGGTCCTTGATCATCTGCAGCACTGAATACATGCCCGGAGGCGTGGGGCTTTCAGGCGCACCAATCGCCACCGGGAAGCTGGCCAGGTGGGCGGGGGTTCCCTGCACCGCAGCGAGGATCGACTCTGCCGACAACACGTTGGCTGGGAATTTCAGCGGATCCACGTCCACCACGTGCAGGGTGCGCTGGCCAAGGCTCACCAGGATCTGCTTCTCAGCGGCGGCAGGACCAGCCAGGGCCAAGGCCGCCAAGGGGGCCGCAAGCCCAACGAACAAAGCGGCTAAACGTCCCATGGCAGGGCCGCACTCAAAGGTTTGAGCGCTCAACGTACCAAAGCCAGCGCTAGTTTTTGCTGAACTGAATGGCTGCCCATGTGGTTTCGCCCCTTGGCCCCCTTGGCAAGGCTCACTGGCACTCTCATTGCCAGTACCACTCTCACTGCTACTTTCACTGCCACTCTCACTGCCCCAGCGCTTCTGATCGGCACAGCCCAGCCAGGCCAGGCCGCCCCCACGGCCAGCACCTTTGGCTACGACGACGCCCCTGGGGTGCAGGGCTGTGGCGGGGTGGGCTCCCTGCCCGGCAACAAGGCCTGGTCTGATCCGATCTATGCCGCCTGGGATTTTGTGCAGGGCAGCAGCCAGGCCCATCTGGTGCTCAAGCTCAACGGCCAAATCCAGCGTTATCCAGCCCTGCGCAGCCAGGCCGGTGGCCTGATCACCTACAGCTCCAATCCGGCTGGGGTGCAAGCCACCCTCAGCTTTCCCAACACGGGCGATGGTCACCAAACCGTGGGCGGAGCCGGCAGCCTGCAACTATTCAGCCCTGGCGATAGCGCCCCGGTGAGCCTGCCAATCCTGGCGGTGGAGGGCTGCTGAGCCAGAGATAGCGAAAGATATCTAAAAATTAATTGCAAGGGCTGTGAATGCCTTTGCCAGGGTTATGCAGGCATTTGCCAGGGTTATGCAGGCATTTGCCAGGGTTATGCAGGCATTTGCCAGGGTTATGCAGGCATTTGCCAGGGTGTGGATGCATTGGTGTCCAACCAGGTTTTCCAACTGATCAAGCTTTCAGCAAAGGTTTTGCACAACTCTCTCGCCAGCGCAATCACTGCTTCGCTGACTCTAATGAAAATGACTAGGGTCAGATGACTAGGGTCAGATTCAAGAGAGTCGCGGCTGAGGAGTATGGGCTGAGGAGCGTGAGCCGAGATGGCTGGGCTGAGGAGCTTGAGCTGAGACAACTAGGCAAAGCATCTTTTGACCCAAGCAAATCATGATCCAAGCAAACCTTGACGCAAGAAAAGAGCAGTCTGAGAAATAGCGGCCAAAGCAGCGCCCCAAGCAAAAGCGGCCCAAGCAAAAGCGGCCCAAGCAAAAGAGACCCAAGCAATGCTCGCTCCGAGCGCCTTTCGTGAACTTCATAACCAGCAGATCACTGGTAGGGCGCCCTAAGCCAGTAGGGATCAAAATGTATCAAGGTCACATTACTTAAACAAATTCGCATCAAAACAAGCAAAGGCTGATAAAGTTTCAGCCCCAGCGCTCGGCGATTGGCAGCCAACGACTTCTCCGGATACTCCGTAAGCCAGAAGATCAATGCCCTGGTGAAAGGCCTTCAGGGGCACCAGCGCTGGAATGAAGCCCTGGCCAAGGCCGCAGACGCCGAAACAATGCTCGACCTGCTTGAATCCGCTTCGCAAAAACTGGGCCTAGGGCTGAGTCGCCGCCAGCTGGCCGAAACCCCACCGCTGCGGGACTGGCTTTGGTTCAAGAAAAACACCCCCTTCCTAACTATTGGCGATGAGTTGCCCCGCTATCGGCAGAAATAAGCAGCTCAATCAAACCATTCAGTTATCAATAAAACCATCAACCTTCAATAAAACCATCAACCTTCAATAAAACCATCAACCTTCAATAAAACCATCAACCTTCAATTAAAGTGTCAGCCTTCAATAAAGCGTCAGCCTTCAATAGAGACGACTGAGTACGAATTCAGGAAGGGCCAACAACGCCTTACGGGATTCTGAGGGGGGCAGGAACGCTAAACACTCACCGGCCTGGCGGGCAAAGCCTTCCGCCAACTGGCGCGACCGTTGAATGCCATCGCTCTGGCGCACCAGGGCCAGGGCCTGGGGCAAATCCTCAAGCTCACTAAATTCCCGCTCGATCAGCACCGCCAGCAGTGGCTGCTGCTCCATCGCATAGAGCACCGGAGCGGTGAGGGTGCCAGAGGCGAGGTCAGAAGCGGCGGGCTTACCCAGCTGGGCGTCATCACCGGTGAAATCAAGAATGTCGTCCACCACTTGGAAAGCCAGGCCCAGCTGGCGACCAAATTGATAGAGCAAATCCAGTTCGGGCTCGGGCAAGCCGGAAAGCACCCCCGCCGCCCGGGCGCTGTTAGCCATCAGCGAAGCAGTTTTGCAATAGCTCTTTTCGAGATAGGTCTCCAGGCTTTGGCCGGTGTCGTAGCGGAACAGGCCCTGGCGCACTTCCCCCTCCGCCAGGTCCATGATCACCCGGGAGAGCAACTTCACCACCTCGAGGTTGTCGAGGTTGGCCAGGTGCCAACTGGCCTGGGCAAACAGAAAATCGCCGGCCAACACCGCCACGCGGCTGTTGAAACGGCTGTGCACCGTGGCCACCCCCCGGCGGGTGTCTGCCTCATCCACCACGTCGTCGTGCACCAACGAGGCGGTATGGATCATTTCGGTGATTTCCGCCAGGCGCCGGTGGCGACTACCTAGGGCGCCAGCTGGATCCAGGGCCCGGGAAAGCAGCAGCACAATGCCTGGCCGCAGCCGCTTACCACCAGCACTAAACAGATGCTCGGCAGCGGCCTGGAGAATTGGATGGCCGGCGCCGATCAGGTTGCGCAGATCGCTCAGCAGGTCTTCAAGGTCAGACTCCACGGGCTGAAGCAGTTCTGCAACCGTTTTCATGGCATCGCCCGCGTCGCCAGATCCTAGAGGTCACCGCCTGGGCACCGGAGGTTTACCTGCTGCACCTGGGCCGGTTGACCCAACCAATGGCTGGCCCCAGCGGCAAAATCCGCGGCATCACCGGTTACCACCAGGCGGCAACGGCAGAGATCAGGCCTGGCGGCCACTGGCTGCTCGCTAGGCGGCAACAGCGATTCGAGCACCGCCATCGCCGCCAGGGCCGGGTCCACCAGCTGCACCCCGGCGGGCAGCTGGCTGCGCAGCAGTGGCTCCAGCAAGGGGTAATGGGTGCAACCCAACACGATCACCTCCACCCGGGCCTCCAGCAAAGGGGCGAGATAAGCGGCCGCCGCCGCCCGCAGCTGCGGACTATCGAGTTCATTGCGCTCCACCGCCGGCACAAACAACGGACAGCCCACCTCCAGCACCTGCACCCCCGCCCGGGCCGCCCGCAGGGCCTTGCCATAGGCACCACTGGCCGCCGTGGCCGGGGTGGCCAGCACGCCCACCCGCTGGGCCTGCAGCTGCTGGGCGAGGGAATCGATCAAACCCACCACCGGCACGCCCGCTTCCGCCTGGGCCACATCAAGGGCCAGGGCATTGGAGGTGTTGCAGGCCATCACCAGGGCCTGGGCCCCCTGGGCCCGCAGCCAGCCCACCACCTCGGCGGCAATCGCCCGGATTTCCTCCGGCCGGCGGCCGCCATAGGGCACCCGGGCGGTGTCGCCCACATACAAACAAGGTTGCCCCGGACGGCGCTGCAATAGCTGGCGCAGCACGGTTAGGCCGCCAAGGCCACTGTCAAATAAACCAAGCAGGGCATCGGCCGGCAATTTGCCGAGTTGAGCCGCCCGCAACTGCTGCCCCGGGGGGAGCGCTGAATCGCTGCAGGAGAGCAAACTCATCCGCCCAGCCTCAGATAATCGAGAATCCCGGCGCTAATCGCCAGGGCCAGTTGGCGCCGGTGGGCGGGATCCATCAAATCGGGGGCATCGTCGGCGCCGGTAAGGAAACCCACCTCCACCAAGCTTGAGGGCATACGGGTGGCCCGAATCACATAGAAACGCCCCTCCCGCACCCCCCGGTCCTCGCGGCGCACGGTGCCCATGATCGAGCTATGGATCGAAGCGGCCAGGTTCCTGCCCTGCTGACTCTGGAAATAGAAGGTTTCCAATCCATTCACATCCGGCCGGCTCATGCTCAGGGCATTGGCATGGATGCTCACAAACACATCGGCGCCACTGCTATTGGCCAGCTGGGCCCGGGGCGGCAGGTCCACATCAATGTCGCCAGTGCGGGTGAGCAGCACATCCACGCCGCGACCGCGCAACAGTTCGGCCACCTGCTGGGAAATCTCCAACACCACATCTTTTTCCTGGGTGCTGCCGATGCCAATCGCCCCGGGGTCTGGCCCCCCATGGCCAGGGTCAATCACCACCCGGAAGCGACCGCGGGCAACGCTGGGCATGTCCGCCGGCCGTAGGGGTCGCAGGGGCTGGCGGGGGGCTGCGGCACCGGAGGGGGCCCCAGAGCCCTCGCTGGGGGCGGCAACAATCGGATCAGGGCGGTCCACACTGCCTTCCCCCAGGGCTAGGTAGCGGCCCAGCTGGGGGGGCAACTGCAGTTTCCAGCTGTCCTTATCCACCCCCACCAGCTTGAGCTGGGCAGGATCCAGCTGAACGCCCGGCTGAAACTCCAGCACCAGGCGGGTGATTCCAGGTTCCGGCGTGCCCACCCGCACCTGGCGCAGGGGCCCCCCCGCCTGCAGCGTTCGGGGCCGGGAGGGGGTGCCCGGCAAATCAATCCAGAGCCGAGGTCCCTGGGCGCCGTCGCCGGGGTCAAAGGAGGCACTGAGACTGGCGTAGGGGGTGGTGCGCAGTTCCAGCAGGCCATCGGCCGTGATCCGCCAGGCCGCCAGGGCACTGAAGGCCCGGGCCGGCAGGGCCCAAACACTGGCGGCAAAGCAGCCAATCCCCAGAAAGGCAGCCAGCAATCGCTGGCGCCAACGCCCCTCAGCCATCACAACGGTCAGAAAAGGGCTGGATGGCGGTGGCGCAGGCTGGGCATCTGGGCCCGCACCCGTTTGAGATGGCCAGGGTCCACCGGGGCGACGGCGGCCCCAGGGCCCACCCCGGCATCGGCCAGAACCGTGCCCCACGGATCAATAACAAGGGCATGGCCATGGCTCTGACGGCGCCCATAGTGCAGGCCGGTTTGGGCCGGCGCCAGTACATAGGCGGTGTTTTCAATCGCCCGGGCCTGGAGCAACACCTGCCAGTGGTCCTTGCCGGTGTAGGCGGTGAAGGCAGCGGGCACCACCATCAGCTCCGCCCCAGCCCCGGCCAGGTGGCGGTAGAGCTCCGGAAAGCGCACGTCGTAACAGATTGATAGGCCGATGCGGCAAAGCCCCGGCACATCCACCACCGGCGGCAACTGATCACCGGATTTCACCGTGGCGGATTCGGTGTAGGTGTTGCCGTCGGGCAAATCCACATCGAAGAGATGGATCTTGTCGTAACGGGCCAACACCTGGCCGTCGGTACTCACCAGCTCGGCCCGGTTATAGGTGGCGCCTTCGCCGGCGGGTACGGGGAAACCACCGCCCAGCAGGGTCACCTGATAGCGGCGGGCCATGGTCACCAGGAAACGGCTGCAGCGCTCCGCCAGGCCAGCAGCCAGTTCCAGCTTGCGGGCCTCCTCGCCCATGAAGGCAAAATTCTCCGGCAAGCCCACCAGGTCGGCGCCCCGACGGGCGGCCAGCTCAATCAGCTCCTCCGCCTGGGCGAAGTTGGCGTCCGGGTCCGACGTGCTGGTGAGTTGCAGGGCTGCCGCAAGAAAGCTGGTCACCACCGCTCCAATCCGTTGGGCGGACTGTACCCAGACGGGTCCTCAGGAGGCACGTAAAACGCCGGGTTCCGTTTGCAGCGGCACCAGCGCCAAGCTGTCTACGGCGGCGCAGCAAGCGAAATCAGCGTCGTGGTTGCCGAGCCGCTGCAGCCGTTGACCATGGCTGGCCAAGCGCAGGGCCTGTTCGGGGGCGTGCTGCCAGTGCTGCCAGAGGGCATGGGCCGCAGCGGCTTCGTCGTTACCAGCCAAATCCTCCAGCGAGCCGCCCCCCTGCTCCAGCAGGGCCGCCACGATCGCCCCGGCGGCGAGGCTGTCTTCCAGGGAATAGTCCCCCTCCCAGCCGCTACCCAGCACCCAAACCGTGGCGGGCTGGGCCTGGAGTAACCGCTGCGCCACGGCAGCCCGATTCACCAGGGCGGCGGCCAGCAGCAGGGGGGCCGAACGCAGCCGATCAAGGGAACGGGTGCCGTTGGTTGTGCTCATAAAAATCCGCTTGCCCCCCACCAGCTCTGGGGTAACCGCCAGGGGCGAGTTCCCCAGCTCAAAGCCCTCAAGCCGGGCACCGCCCCGTTCGCCGGCCCGCAGGCGCCGATCCGCCGGCCAGGCCCGGGCCGCCGCATCCAGCGCCTCGAGATCGGCGAAGGCCTGGATCGCCTCGGCGCCGTTCTGCAAAGACCAAGCCATCGTTGTGGTGGCCCGCAACACGTCAATTGCCACGGCCGCATCGGCCATGCCGCTGTTGGGCGCCCGCTCGGGGGTGTGGAAAAAGAAGAGACGCATCCGGCAGGCGACCTAAGAGGTGCGCCACAGTAGGGGCCACTGTTCTAGGCAATCCATGGCGCAGCGTGACCTGCGCGACTTTCTTGCTCTGCTGGAAAAGCGGGGCCAGTTGCGCCGCATCAGCGCCCCGGTGGATCCCGATCTGGAACTGGCGGCGATCGCCGACCGGGTGCTGGCCCTGGGGGGGCCGGCGCTGCTGTTTGAAAACGTGATCGGCAGCTCAATGCCGGTGCTGGTGAACCTGCTGGGCACCGTCGAACGGGTGGTTTGGAGCATGGGCCTGGAGCGGGTGGAGCAGCTGGAGGAGCTGGGGGCCCGCCTCGCCCTCCTGCAGCAGCCCCGCCCCCCCAAGGGCTTGCAGGAAACAGCCGCCTTTGGCCGCATCCTTTGGGACCTGATCAAGGCCCGCCCCGACCGCGATCTCACCCCCCCCTGCCAGCAAATAGTGCTGGAGGGGGAGGCCGTAAACCTCGATGCCCTGCCGCTGATCCGCCCCTGGCCCGGCGATGCCGGTCGGGTGATCACCCTCGGCCTGGTGATCACCAAGGATCCGGAAACCAAGGTGCCAAATGTGGGGGTGTACCGGCTGCAACAGCAGGACGCCCGCTCGATGACCGTGCACTGGCTGAGCGTGCGGGGCGGCGCCCGCCACCTGCGTAAGGCGGCGGAACGGGGCGAAGACCTGGAAATTGCCATTGCCCTCGGCGTGCATCCGCTGCTGGTGATGGCCGCCGCCACGCCGATCCCGGTGCAACTTTCTGAATGGTTATTTGCCGGTCTCTATGCCGGCGAAGGCGTGCATCTGGCCAAATGCAAAACCGTTGACCTGGAGGTGCCCTCCCACAGCGAGATCGTGCTGGAGGGGCGGATCAAACCTGGGGAAACCCTGCCCGACGGCCCCTTTGGCGACCACATGGGTTTCTACGGCGGTGCGGAGCAATCACCCCTGGTGCGCTTCCACTGCATCAGCCAGCGGCGCCAAGCGCTAATGCTCACCACCTTCAGTGGCCGGCCCCCCAAGGAGGAGGCGATGCTGGCGATTGCCCTCAATCGCATCTACACGCCGATCCTGCGCCAACAGGTGCCGGAAATCGTTGATTTCTTCCTGCCGATGGAAGCGCTCAGCTACAAGCTGGCGGTGATCTCGATCGATAAGGCCTATCCGGGCCAGGCAAAACGGGCCGCCATGGCCTTCTGGAGTGCCCTGCCCCAGTTCACCTACACAAAGTTTGTAGTGGTGGTGGATCGGGCGATCAACGTGCGCGATCCCCGCCAGGTGGTTTGGGCGATTGCCGCCCAGGTGGATCCCCAACGAGACATGTTTGTGCTGGAAGACACCCCCTTTGATTCGCTCGACTTCGCCAGCGAGCGCTTGGGCCTCGGCGGCCGCCTTGCCATTGATGCCACCACCAAGATCGGCCCTGAAAAACGCCACGACTGGGGCGAAGCCCTGGGCCGTGATGCCGAGCTGGAGCAGCGGGTAAGTGGCCGCTGGCAGGAGCTGGGGCTTTCAGACCTGGGGGCCGCCAGCGGTGAGGGGCCCAACCCCGACCCCAGCCTGTTTGGCCTCCAGCTCGAACATGTGCTGGAACGCCTGCGGTGCTAACTCGCACTGGCACCATCGCCCTGCGGGCCCTGGTGGAACTGGCCCGCAGCCCCGGCCAGAGCCTGGCCGGACCGGCCCTGGCCGCCCGCCAAGGCCTGCCGGCGCCGCTGCTGGAGCAACTGCTATTGCAGCTGCGCCGGGCGGGTCTGCTGGCGGCCCGCCGCGGGCGCAGCGGCGGCTATCGGCTGGCCCGTGCCCCGGAACAGCTAGCCGTGGCAGAGGTGCTCGACGCCGTGGCTGGTCGCCGCCAACTACAGCTGCGGGAACCGAGGGACGACTCCGCTGGCGACAGCAGTGCCGCCCCACACACTGCCGCCGCCGGCGATCGCCTCGAACGGCAACTACAGCAGCGGCTGAATCAGGCCGTGGAAAGGGAGCTGGCCCAGCTCACCATTGCCGAACTTCTCTACGACCAGCTCAGCTGGGAGGCCAGCCTCGAGCCGGAAGGCGGCTTGATGCTGGGCTAAGGCCAGCCAGCGGCCCCAGCCCCCCTGCCGGTCCATAGGATCCAGCTCCCGGCCCCGTTGCAGCCATGGCAAGCACCACCCTCACCAGCGGCACTCGCCTGCGGGGCACGGTGCGGGTGCCGGGCGATAAATCGATCTCGCACCGGGCCCTGTTATTCGGGGCGATCGCCGAAGGCGAAACCCAAATCGAAGGCCTGCTGCCCGCCGAAGACCCGCTCAGCACCGCCGCCTGCCTGCGGGCCATGGGGGTGGAGGTGTCTGCAATTGAAGCGGGCCAGCCGGTGCTGGTGCGGGGGGTGGGCCTCGATGGCCTGCAGGAACCAGCCCAAGTGCTCGATTGCGGCAACTCCGGCACCACGATGCGGCTGATGCTGGGCCTGCTGGCCGGTCGCAGCGGCCGCCACTTCGTGCTGGATGGCGATAGCTCCCTGCGGCGGCGGCCCATGGCCCGGGTGGCAAAACCCCTGGGCCAGATGGGGGCCAGCATCCACGGCCGTCAAGACGGCAACCTGGCGCCCCTGGCCATCCAGGGCCGCCAACTCCAGGGGGCCGTGATCCGCACCCCGGTGGCCTCAGCCCAGGTGAAAAGTGCCCTGCTGCTGGCGGGCCTCAGCGCTGAAGGCCCCACCACGGTGATCGAACCGGCCCTCTCCCGCGACCACAGCGAGCGGATGCTGCGGGCCTTTGGCGCTGATCTGGTCAGTGAGTCCCAGGCCAGTGGGGGACCGAGGGTACTGATTACCCCTGGGGCCAGGCTCCAGGGCCAGCGGGTGGTGGTGCCCGGCGACATCAGTTCCGCCGCCTTTTGGCTGGTGGCCGGCCTGCTGGTGCCTGGCGCTGAGTTGCTGCTTGAAAATGTGGGCCTAAACCCCAGCCGCACCGGCATCCTTGAGGTGCTGGAGGCCATGGGTGCCCCCCTGGAAATCCTCAACGAACGGTTGGTGGCGGGGGAACCGGTGGGGGACCTGCGGGTGAGCCCAGCGCCGCTCAAGGCCTTCAGCATTGGCGGTGAGCTGATCCCGCGGCTGGTGGATGAGATCCCGATCCTGGCGGTGGCGGCCCTGGCCGCCGAGGGCACCAGCGTCATCCGTGATGCCGAGGAACTGCGGGTGAAGGAAACCGACCGGCTGGCGGTGATGGCCCGGCAATTGCGGGCGATGGGGGCGGAGCTGGAGGAAACCAGCGACGGCCTGGTGATCCCCGGCGGCCAGCAGCTGCATGGGGCCAGCGTTGATAGCGAAACCGACCACCGGGTGGCGATGAGCCTGGCGGTGGCGGCCCTGGTGGCCAGAGGCAGCACCAACATTGCCCGGGCGGAGGCTGCCGCCGTGTCTTATCCAAATTTCTGGGATGACTTGTCCAGACTCCAGGCCGGCTGAACTACAGCCGCGCCTCACTGCCGATGGCAGTTTCAGCCTCTGGAGTGAAGCGTTTCAGGAGGGTTTCCACTGCGACCGCGGCGCCCTGGGCGAAGCCCAGCACACCTTCCTGGCACCGGCGGGGCTGGAGTTAATAGCCCGAAACAGGTCCGTGCGGGTGTTGGAGGTGTGTGTGGGCACAGGCACCAACACTGCGGCCCTGCTGGAACAGCTCTCTGACCTGGGCAGGGGCATGCAGTGGTGGGGGCTGGAGCTAGATCGACGCCCCTTGGCCATGGCCCTGGCGGAGGTCAGCTTCCGGAGCCAATGGCGACCCAGCAGTGTGGCTGTGCTGGAGCAATTGGAGCAGCAGGGCCACTGGCAAAGCAATCAAAGCCAAGGGCGGCTCCTCTGGGGGGATGCCAGAGAGCAATTGCGGCACTTGCTACCTGCCCTGCGGGGCTCCCTTGATCTAGTGCTCCATGACGCCTTTTCCCCGAGGGTATGTCCCCAGCTTTGGACCCTGGAATTCCTTGGTCAATTGGGTTCCCTATTGGGCCCCAGGGGGCGCCTGGTGAGCTACTGCTCAGCGGCAGCGGTACGCCAGGCATTGCGACTCCAGGGCCTGGAGCTAGCCAGCATCAGGCCCGGGCCTGATGCCCCCGCCCACCAATGGAGCAACGGCAGCGTGGCCAGTCCAGCAGCCCTGGGCAATAACCAGCAATTCGCTGCGCTTTCAACGATGGAGGAGGAACACCTCAAAACCAGGGCGGCGGAACCATATCGGGACTCCAGTGGCAGGGCAGATGCTGAAACGATCAGGGCTGAGCGGCGCAAGGCCCAGGCAAACAGCACTGCCAGCAGCACCAATGGCTGGAGAAAACGTTGGCAAGAAGTCGGTAACTTTCGCAACCCCCGGTAGATTCCGGCCCAGTTGCTGAGCACCGATGCTCGCCGTTGCCGTGCTGGCCGCCGGAAAAGGCACCCGCATGAAGAGCAGCCTGCCGAAGGTGCTCCAACCCCTGGCGGGGACCACCTTGGTGGAACGGGTACTGGCCAGCACCAGGTCTCTGCAGCCCAGCCGGGTGCTGTTGATCGTGGGGCACCAGGCGGAACGGCTGGAGGCGGAGCTGAAGCAGCACCCCAGCACGCCGGAGTTTGTGCTGCAACAACCGCAAAACGGCACGGGCCATGCGGTGCAGCAATTGCTGGCTCCCCTTGGCGATTTCGAAGGCGATCTGCTGGTGCTGAATGGCGATGTGCCACTGCTACGGGCCGAAACCCTGGAACAGCTGCTGGCCCAACACCGCAGCAGTGGCGCCGCCGTGACCCTGCTCAGCGCCCACCTGCAGGACCCCAGTGGCTATGGCCGCGTTTTTGTGGATGGGGCTGGCCAGGTGCAGGAGATTGTTGAACACCGCGACTGCAGCGAGGAGCAACGCCAAAACAACTTGATCAACGCCGGCATTTACTGCTTCCACTGGCCGCGGCTGCGCCAGGTGTTGCCGCTGCTCAGCAGCGACAACGACCAGGGGGAGCTATATCTCACCGACAGTATTGCCCTCTTGAAAAACGCCGGCCACCTGGTGGTAGAAGACCTCTCGGAGATCACCGGCATCAATGACCGGCGTCAACTGGCCGAATGTGAGGCGATGCTGCAGGAACGACTACGCCAGCATTGGATGAAGGAGGGAGTTACTTTCGTAGATCCCGCCAGCTGCAGCCTTTCAGAGGATTGCAGCTTTGGTAGGGATGTGCAGGTGGAACCCCAAACTCACTTCCGCGGCCATTGCCAAATCGGCGACAATTGCCGCATCGGCCCCGGCAGCCTGATCGAAAACAGCGTGCTGGGCGACGACGTTCATGTGCTGTTTTCAATGCTGAATGGCGCCACGCTGGCCAAGGGGTGCCGCATCGGCCCCTATGCCCACCTGCGCCCGGAGGCGGAACTCGCTGAGGGCGTAAGGATCGGCAACTTCGTGGAGGTGAAGAAGAGCCAGATCGGCGCCGGCAGCAAGGTGAATCACCTCAGCTACATCGGCGATGCCCAGCTGGGGCCCGATGTAAATGTGGGGGCTGGCACAATCACCGCCAACTACGACGGCGTTAACAAACACCGCACCGTAATTGGCGCCGGCAGCAAAACCGGCGCCAATAGTGTGCTGGTAGCCCCTGTAGTACTGGGGGCAGGGGTCACCGTGGGGGCAGGCTCCACGATCACCAGAGATGTGCCAGACGGAGCCCTCGCCCTGGGCCGCGCCCGCCAGGTAAACAAGGATAATTGGCAAACAATAAATCCATAATTATGAGTTTTGCAATTATGAGTTTTGCAATTATGAGTTTTATAATTGCAAGTTTTCAAATTGCAAGTTTTATAATTGCAATTTTTATAATTGCAATTTGAAAACTCATGAACAGAGGCTGTCACACAAATAGAATGCTTTCAAGCTCTAAACATGCAAAGACTAGACAGCTTTAGCCAAGCCTTAATTCTCTATGCATACTATTTGCCGCCAAAGCATTCTTGACCCCTGCATGCAATTAGCCTTCAATGCCTATATACTAAGGCTTCATGCACAAGTGGAGCACATATCAACATGATACCGATATCCCATACCTGTTATCTTTGCGTCAAATGCTCATGCAGAATTACATATTTAGCGGAACAAGCATTTTTACTCAAAATCCAAGCCAAGTAATATGCTAAACTAAAAAAGCACATTAAAGCTAAAAATAAGCGACAACATGTCTTCAGGAATCCCAAGCCAATTTAGCCTGTATTCGCTTACTCCTAACGCAGCCAATTCACCGGCACAACTACGTACTGGAGCCTTAAATGTCTATCGTCTTTATAATCAAAAAAGCAATACCCATTACTACTCATCTCTACTTGCTACTGCTGAGGCAATTCAGACTCAATTAGCCGATTTCAAGCTGGAAGGCATAGCATTTGGAGCGGCAACTGGCGCTGATGCAAGCTCAGTTTACAGTTTCTTCGACACAACATCAAATTCTACTTTCTATACAGCAGATGTCGCGGAAAGAGATAATATTCTAAAAAATATGCCCAGCTTCATCTATCAAGGGGCAGATTTCAAGGCATACAAGAAAAGCAGTAGCTCCGCAGGCATAGACGTTCACCGCTTTTTAAACCCCCATACTGGCGAACATCTGTATATCAGTGATCCCAAAGAATATGAACAAATCTTAGCCAATCAGCCCTACTTTCTCTACGAAGGAGTTGCATTTAAAACCAATGCTGCCAGCAACACTCCAAGCAATACCTTGGCAAGCACAGCCTACCCAACACTAATTTCTAATTCCCTCCTTTTCTACAATGCCGAACGATCAGGCCAATTGGTCAATAACTCAGGATATTTTGGTAATACATTGTACCCAAACAATGTCAGCTGGCGTGGCAATTCAGCCCTGACAGATGGCTCGCTTGCTAATGGCATTTATTTTGGGGGTGACTACACTACATCCAGCCCTCAGGCAGGCCTAACAACCGACCTTGTTGGCGGCTATCACGATGCCGGAGATCACGTTAAATTTGGCCTGCCCTTTGCGGAGAGTTTAACAACCCTAGCCTGGGGAGGCATTGAATTTGCCGCTGGCTATAGTGCCAGCTCACAAACAACAGCTCTTTATCAAGCAGTTAAATGGGGAACAGATTACCTACTTAAATGCGAAAAGCTGGGCACGGATCTAAGTGGTTACTTTGTAGCTCAAGTAGGTGATGGCAACCTCGATCATAGCTACTGGGGCCCATCTGAAACACAATCATTCCAACGGCCTGCCTATGCGGTAACGAAGGATAAGCCTGGTTCAGATGTGGCAGGGAGTTCGGCTGCAGCTTTAGCAGCTGCTTCAATACTATTCAAAAGCACCGATAGCAGCTATTCCAGCACTTTACTTGCCAGCGCTAAACGACTTTATCAATTTGCTAAAACATATCAAGGTAAATATTCAGATGTTATTCCTGATGCCCAGCAATTTTACCCTTCCTATAGCTACCAAGACGAGCTAGCCCTTTCAGCAGCATGGCTCTACAAGGCCACCGGAGAATCGAGTTATCTAAATGATGCCAAAACATTTTATTCTGGCATCCAATACAGCCTGGGCTGGGGAAGCACAATGAACTGGGATACATCGATATATTCTGCCGCTTTGCTACTTTCTCAAGCAGGCCTTGGCTCCGAGCCCCTTGGTGGTAACAGCCCTACACTTGATGCAAATATAAAAGGCTGGCTAGATAGCTGGGTTAATGGAGCAAATGGAATAAATATCACCACCGGTGGCTTACGAGTCATTGGTGGCGGCCAATGGGGCAACCTTCGCTATTCAGCCAACACTGCAATGCTCGCAGGTATGTACTCAAACTGGACAGCAACTACAGATCCAACTAGATCAGCCAATTACGAAAGCCTTGCGCAATCCCAGATTGATTATATCACCGGACTTAATCCAGATGGCTTCAGTTACGTAACGGGTTACGGAAATAATTTCCCCTTAGCACCACACCATGAAGATGCCTCTGGCTACACCGATTGGACTGGATTTAATACTGCCGCTGGGAATGGTAGTCAGACCTCACCACCAAACACTCATGCCTACGATTTTCTTGGCGCCCTGGTGGGTGGACCCGCAACTAATAGTGATTCCTCATACATAGATAATATTGGAAATTCCAATACAAACGAAGTGGCACTTGACTACAATGCAGGCTTCACTGGTGCCCTGGCCTGGGCAGCCAAATAGAGATTAGAGATTAGAGATTAGAGATTAGAGATTATCCCAGACTAAGCCAACCCGTTGCCCTAAACTCTGCCATTTTTAGGGCAATTAAACTCAGCGCCAATACCCCGATCAAGGCTCCCCGATCAAAACTCCTCGAACACCCCCCCCCAAACAACAGTGATCGAATCAAACTGCTTGAATAAGACTCCTCGAATAAGACTGCTCGAACAAAACCGCTCCACCCAGACTCTCTTGAATCTGACCCTAGTCATCTGACCCTGGTCATTTTCGTTAGAGTCCGAGCAGCTCTCCATGCGGCCGCCTCAAGCGAACTGCGCCCAATTCAGCTGAGCAACGGAATCAGCCGCTCCAGGGCCACGCCACGGCTGGCCTTAAGTAACAGGTGATCGCCCGGCTGCAGCCATTCAAATAATGGCTGCGCCGCATCCTCTGGTAGCGCAACTTGCAGCAGCAGAGGAACTGCCTGGGCCGCCGATAACAAGGCATCTAAATCCGGCCCCTCCCCCACCACCACCAGTCCATCAAGGCCAAGGGCCGCAGCCCTGGCCCCCACCTGGCGGTGCAGAGCTTCGCTTTGCTCACCAAGTTCCAACATCGAACCGAGCACCGCAAAGCGGCGTCCCCCCTGGCTGTGCAGTAACTCCAGGGCGGCCAACACCGCCTCGGGGGAGGCGTTATAGGTTTCATCCAGCAGGGTCACCCCGGCCAGGGGGCCCTCCGCCAAAACAAGGCGCCTGGCCCGGCCCCCGGGCAAGGCCACCTGCAAGGAAATAAGTGCCGAACGCGGCACCCCCAGCTCCTCAGCCACCGCTAGGGCCAGCAACAAATTGCTGGCGTTGTGGCGACCCTCCAGGGGCAAGCTGATTTTGCTGCCATCGCTAAACAACAATTCACTACCCGCAATTGCCGAGCCGTTCTGCAATTCAGCCACCAAGTCTGCAACTGGTAAATCAGCACCGCACAAATCACTGTCCGCAAGCGCCACCCGCAGCACGCGCCCCCGCCAAACCCTGGCCAGGGCCGCCTCCAGCAAGGGATCACCGGCAGGAATCACCACCAACCCCTCCGGCTTAAGGGCCGCACACACCTCGCATTTAGCCGTAGCAATCGCCTCGCGGCTCCCCAGGCGACCAATGTGGGCCGTACCCACATTCGTGATCACCGCCACACTCGGTTCGGCACAGCGGCTGAGCCGTTCAATTTCCCCGAGGCCGCGCATGCCCATCTCCAACACCACCGCCGCCAGCGGCTCCTGGGCCCGCAGCAGGGTGCGCGGCACACCGATGTCGTTATTTTCATTGCCGCTGCTGGCTTCTACGGCCCCCAGCGGTTGCAAACAGGCCTTAATCAACTCGCGGGTGCTGGTTTTTCCGGCGGAGCCAGTCACCGCCACCACTGGGGCCTTTAGTTGCCGTCGCCAGAGCAACGCCACCTGTTGGTAGGCATCGAGGGTGTCTTCAACTAGGAGATACGCCAGTTGTTCGGGAATGTGGCCGTGCCAATCCCTAGCCACCAGGGCGCCGGCGGCCCCCACGGCCACCGCTGCCCCCAGGTAGTCGTGGCCATCAAAGCGCTCCCCCCGCAGCGGTACAAACAAATCACCGGCCTGCAGGGCGCGACTATCGGTGCAAACCTGCTCAAAGCTCCACTCCAGGGTGCCGATATCTAGGGGGGTGCTGCGCCGTTGGACCGGCTGGTCAAACAGTTCGGCCAGGTCCTGGAGGCAGAGGGAAGGGCTCATGGCAGGGGGGTTGACCAGAGAATCATGCCGCCGCCCAGCAGGGCCGAACGCCCCAACAGTTGCCCCTGGGCCGACCGCAATTCGAGCCGGTCGTAGCCCAGCGCCTGGCTCTGCTGCTGCCATTGATTGGCCTGCCCCTGCTGCTGGCTGCTGGGCAACGCCAAAAACGCCGCCGTGGGGGTGAGCTGCAGCAAGCCTTGGTTCGTCAGCGGATGGAGCGAGGCCACCAGGGCGGGACCCTCCTTGGCCTGCAACAGGGCCAACAGCGGATCCAACTGGGGAACGGCTTCACCCAAAGATTCGGGTTCTATGGCCGCTGACTCAACAGCTAAAGACTCCGCCGCCAGTGGTTGAGCAGCCTGTTGGTCCGCAGCAGGTGATTTAGCAACCAGTGGAGTTGGTTTCGGCAACCCAGCGGTTTCTGCTGCGCTCAGCAAAGCATCACTGCTCCCAGCAGTAGATATCACCGCCGCAGGGGCGCTGCGGCCCTGGCCCTGAAAAGGCAAGCGCAGCAAAACCACCAGGCTGAGCAGCAACAGCAGGGCCATAAACGGCCAAAACAGCGGAGTCCAGCCCCCGGGCCAAAAGCCCGGCACCGAGAGATCCCCCTCGCGGTTGCGGCGCCAAAGCTCCCTCAGCCGTAGGACCACTGAGGAGCCCACCGCCGGCAGGTCACGGCCCAGGTCGCTGCGTAGCTGCTCCCAGGGGCTGCGGTAGGGCACCGGCAACTCCGATTTAGGCATCAGCCACCGTTGCGGCGCAGCAGCGTTAACGGATTAAAGCGACGCAGGGGCGCCGGCTGGGGCACCGGGCTGGGATCACGGGCATCGGCGGCGGCATGGGCGGCCCGTTGCTCCGGCGGTTCGGGAATCGAGAAGCGGGCCACGGTTTCGGCATCGGGGCCCGGCTCCTTGCTGCCGCGCACCTCCCGATACATGGCGTCGTATTCAAGGGCGGAGCGATTCCAACTGAAATCCAGCTGCATCACCCGCCGCATCAAGGTTTGCCAGCTATCGCGATGGCGATAGGCCTCCCAGGCGCGCACCAGGGCGGTGTAGAGGTCGATGGCCTCATAGCGATCAAAACAGAAGCCATTGCCGGTCTGCCTTGCGGGGTCATAGGGGGGCACCGTATCCACCAGGCCCCCCACCCGCCGCACCACCGGAATCGTGCCGTAGCGCATCGCCAGCAGCTGACTGATCCCACAGGGCTCAAAGCGGGAGGGCATCAGGAAGGCATCACTACCGGCATACACCAAGCGCGACAGGTCGTCGTCGTAGGTGAGGAAGGCGGCAAAACGGCCGGGATGGCTACTGGCCATCTGCCAAAGGCCACTTTCATAGCCACGGTCACCAGTACCCAACACCACAATTTGGGTGTCGGTATAGGCCAGTAATCGCTCGGCCACCTGCAGCAGCAGATCAACGCCCTTTTGATCCACCAGGCGACTCACCATGCCGATCAGGAAGGTGTTGGGGTTCTGGGGTAGCCCCATGCGCTGTTGGAGGGCCTGTTTGTTCTTGGCCTTGCCGGCCAGATCGCTGGGGGAGAAAACGGCGGGAATGCGCTGGTCCTTGGCCGGATCCCAGTCCTGCTGATCGATGCCGTTGAGAATGCCGCGCAATTTGGCGCTGATGTAATTGAGCAGGCCATCGAGCTGCTCGCCATATTCAGCGGTGCGGATCTCCTTGGCGTAGGTGGGAGACACGGCATTCACCCGGTCGGCATAGAGAAGCGCCGCCGCCATCGTGTTATCCCCAGCCATATACCAGGGGCACCAGGTCATCCGCTCCAGCTTCCAGCGCCAGGGCCCCTGGTACTTGAGGTTATGGATAGTGAACACCGTGCTGATCTCTGGGTCTTGGTGCATCCACACCGGGATCATGCCCGTGTGCCAGTCATGGCAATGCAGCACCTCCGGCTTCCAAACATTCCAGGCAAACTCGGCGGTGGCACTGGCAAAGAAGGTGAAACGCCAGTCTTCGTCTTCACCGCCATAGATGCGTTCAGCATCAAAAACCGGATGACCGATCAAATAAATCGTGAGGCCATTGCTGGGATGTTTGGTTTCAAACACGGCAAAATCCGTGCCCATCGTCTGGGCCCGCCAGATCGGCTCAGGATTGATCTGCAACTTGGACCAGAGCTTGCCGTAGCCCGGCATCACGATGCGCACGTCATGGCCCAGGGCCGCCAGGGCCGGCGGCAGGGAACCCACCACATCCCCCATGCCACCCACCTTCACCAGGGGCGCGCATTCGGCAGCCGCGAACAGAACGCGCATGGGCAGGAACCCGAGAGTTGTGGGGACTCTACGGAGACGCCTCAGGGAATCACTGTGACCGTGGTGCCAGGTTGCACTTGATCAAACAAAGCCTGGATGTGTTCCTCAAAAAGCCGCACGCAGCCATGGGAAACCGCATGGCCCACGGTCCAGCGATGGGGGGTGCCGTGGAAGCCTGCGATGGTGCAGCCCTGGATATCCAGCTCCTTTTCCCCGTCAAAGCCCTTCTTGGCGCTGCAATCCCTGTGGAAGCCGATCCAGCGACTGCCCAAGGGGTTCTGGGGGGAGCCGCCCGCCACCAGGTCACCGCTGTGGGGATTACTCCAGGGGGGGTCACTGCGTTTTTCCAGCACCCGAAACTTTCCCAGCGGTGTTTCCCAGCCGGCCATGCCCACCGCCACCGGATAACGGGCCAGCAACTGGCCCTGGTCGAGCAGCAACAACTGGCGGCGGCCCCGCACCAACACCAACTGACGGCCCGGCTGCTGCTGCAATGCCACTGGCAATTCCCGCAGCTGCAGCTCCAGCGGTCGCAGCGGATGGTCTGGGTCATCCAGGGGACCGGCCCGCAGCGGTAAAGCCCAGCCGCTGCAGAGCAGCAATGGCAGCAACAGCAGGGGCAGGCGGTTTGTGGTCACGGTAGTGGTGGGCTCAAGGCATTGCTGATATCAAGGCATTGCTGATATCAAGGCAGCCAGGGCACGTCACTGAAATCAGGGTCGCGTTTTTCCAAGAAGGCCCTCTGGCCCTCCTTACCCTCTTCGGTGCGATAAAACAGGTGGGTGGCCTGGCCGGCCAGTTCCTGCAGTCCTGCCATCCCATCGGTTTCAGCATTGAAGGCCGCCTTCAAACAACGTATTGCCGTAGGGCTGTGGTGGAGGATTTCCCGGGCCCAGCGCACCCCCTCGTTTTCCAGCTGGAACAGGGGCACCACCTCATTCACCAGGCCCATGGCCAGGGCCTCATGGGCGCTGTAGCGGCGACAAAGGAACCAAATCTCCCGGGCCTTGCGCTGGCCCACCAGGCGGGCCAGGTGGCTGCAACCAAAACCGGCATCAAAGCTGCCCACCCGCGGGCCGGTTTGGCCGAACTGGGCATTTTCGGCCGCCAGGCTCAAATCACAGAGCAGGTGCAACACCTGGCCGCCGCCGATGGCATAGCCAGCCACCAGGGCGATCACCACCTTGGGCAGGCTGCGGATCAAGCGCTGCAGGTCGAGCACATTGAGCCGGGGCATGCCCCCCTCGTCGAGGTAGCCGCCATCGCCACGCACTGACTGATCACCGCCGGCGCAGAAGGCGTAGGCACCATCGGCGGCAGGCCCCACCCCGGTGAACAGCACCACCCCGATGGCCGGGTTATCGCGCACCCTGGAGAAGGCGTCGTAGAGCTCCGTAACCGTGCGGGGCCGAAAGGCATTGCGCTTCTCGGGACGGTTGATGGCGATCCGGGCGATGCCCTCCGGCGCCAGGTCGAGCAGCACATCCTGGTAATTGCCGCTGGGGGTCCAGGTCAGCAAGCTTTTACCGGGCAGCACCTGGCGGGGGGCGGCACCGGCGGCGGCGGGCTCAGGCATCAAGACGCAGCGGTAGGCAGTAGCCCATCCTCACCCCGCAAGCGTTGGCGCAGGCCGGCGTCCGCCCCCCGATCGGTGGGAAAGCGCAACAGCAACATCGGTTCCTGGCGTTGCTCATCCGCCAGCAGCCAGGCCAGGGCAGCGGGCAGCTCCTCCAGCTGGCTGCAAGTGCGCCCCGGCACCCCATGGGCGGCCGCCAGGGCGAGGGGATCCAACGCCTGGGGCATGGCAAACAAACGCTCAAAGTCGAGGCCGTTGCGGGGCAGCGGCAGCTGTTCAAAAACGCCGCCGCCGTTGTTATCAATCAGCAGCACCAACAACTGCCCCTGCAGCTGCTGGCGCCAAAGCCAGCCGTTGCTGTCGTGCAACAGGGCCAGATCACCGGTCACCAGCACCAGGCGCCCCCACTCGGCCGCCAGGCCTGCCGCCAGCGACAGGGTGCCATCGATGCCTGAGGCGCCCCGAAAACTGACCACGGTGCGCTGGGCCTCCAACCGGGCGGCATAGCTCTCCCAATCCCGCACCGGACTGCTATTCGCCAGCAACACCGGCCACTCCGGCGGCAGCAGGCGATTCAGCCAGCGGGCCAGGGCCGGTTCAGTGCAGGCTCCCTTCAGGGGTAGGGCCTGATCCAAATAGCACTGGAGTTTTTCTTCCGCCTCAAGCCAGTGCTGTTGGCAGGCAAGGGCCGCCGGCGCCGGCGCCCCAGGCGCGAGGCCGGCCACCCAGGCCGCCAGGCCCTGCCAAAGCTGCTCGGCACCGCTGGCCAGGGGGTCCTGGCGGCGGGGTTCCAGCTCCGTAATGATCAACTGGGGCCCCTGCTGGCCCTCCAGCCACTGCTGCAGCCGCCGGCTGGCGGGCAGCGGCCCGAGCCGCAGGATCTGGGGGGCCGTTAAGCCCAGGCCCGGATCAGCCAGCAACAGGTCGTAACCACTCACCACCGGCAGGGGCAGGCCGCGCAGGCCGGAGGCGGCATCGGCCAGCAGCGGCCAGCCCGTGCGCGCCACCAGCCGCCGCAACGCCCCCACAAAGGCGGCCCCAGCCCCGCGGCGCCAGGGACCCACCACGATTACGCCGGGCTGGTCGAGGTCTAGGGGCCCAGGGCTGCCCAGGGGGGGCAACTCGAGCTCTTGGCCACTGCTGCTGGGCTGGGGCGGCGCTGGCGGGGCAGTGCTGGCCTCGGCATGCAGGGGTTCCTCAAAGGCGAGGTTGAGGTGCACCGGCCCAGCGGGCACCCCCAGGCATTGGCGCCAGGCCAGGGCGGCCAGGGCCTCCAGCCGCGGGCCATCGGCCTTGTGCAGGCCCCCCAGGGGCCCCTGGATCAGGGCCCGGCAAACGGGCTGGAGGAAGGCCTCCTGGTTCAGGGTTTGGTTGGCACCGCAGTCCTTAAGCCGCTCGGGTCGGTCGGCCGTGAGCAATAGCAACGGCAGGGCACTGCGGTCTGCCTCCACCGCCGCCGGTAAGAGTTCAGCCACGGCGGTGCCGGAGGTGGTTACCACCGCCACCGGCTGACCATCGGCCCGGGCCAAACCGAGGGCAAAGAAGCCCGCAGAACGCTCATCAATGCCGGTGAACAGGCGCAGCCCCTGGGCTTCGCGGCGGGCGGCGGCCAGGGCCAGGGGCCCGGAGCGACTGCCAGGGCAAAGCACCAGCCGCCGCAGGCCAAGGCCCATCAGCGCCCCCAGCAACTGATCGGCGGCCTGGAGGTTGTCTGTTGCCTGCAGGACCACGGCGCCGGCTGCTGTAGGAAGCAACGATTGTGCTGCCTGCCCGTTCCCCCATGGCTCCAAGTCCGTCTACCCCCCAAAAGGGGCTCTGGGGCCAGCTGCGCGGACTTTTGCTGGTGGCGGCCCTGGCGCTGCTGCTGCGCTGGGCGGTGCTGGAACCCCGCTGGATCCCCTCAGGCTCGATGCTGCCCAGCCTGCAGCTGGAGGACCGCATCCTGGTGTGGAAGCTGGGCCAACGGCTGGGCCAGCAACCGCAGCGGGGCGCCATCGTTGTTTTCCATGCGCCGCCGCTGCTGCAGGCCCGCGGCTATGACCCCGAGGCGGCCCTGATCAAACGGGTGGTGGGCCTACCCGGCGATCAACTGGCAGTACACAACGGCGAACTGATCCGTAATGGCGCCCCGGCCGCGGAACCCTGGCTCACGGCACCGATGGCCTACGAGCTGGAGCCGCTACAGGTGCCAGAAAAAAACCTGCTGGTGCTGGGGGACAACCGCAACGCCAGCCTCGATTCCCACCTCTGGGGTCCGCTGCCGGAGCAGGAACTGATCGGCGTGGCAATTTGGCGCTACTGGCCCCTGCACCGATTTGGTCCTTTGCTGTAGGATGTGTGCTGGATGACAACCGGTGACGGAATGTTCAATCCCGAATTTCTGACATCGGAATCCGACTCCGTCAGTAGCAACGGGCTTATTCGATACCTGCAAGAGCAAAGCCCAGACGTGCTGCAGCGGGTGGCCCGCTCGGCTGGTCCGGAGATCCAGGAGATCATCCGCCACAACGTCCAGGGGCTGCTGGGGATGCTCCCCGGCGAGCAGTTCGAGGTGAAGGTGCAAACCAGCCGCGACAACCTGGCGGGCCTGCTGGCCTCGGCGATGATGACCGGTTATTTCCTGCGCCAGATGGAGCAACGCATGGAGCTGGAACGCTCCGTATTCGGCTGCTTTGACGAGGAAGAGGTCGAAAAAGACTTCGAGCTCTAAAACCGGCCGGGCCCGCTGCCTAGCTTTCGCCCATGGGCACAAGCCCCAGTTGCTCAAGGCGAGTGTTGAGTTGCCGGAGCAGGCTGAGGTTCTCCCCCCCCAAGGGTTCATCGCCCCGTTGCCAGGCTTCTGCTAGGGCCAGGAGAGTGGCTGAGTTGGCCGCCACCGGCGCCTCGAAATGGGCCGGGATCACTTGCTCCACGGGCAGCTGGGCACAACGGCGCAGCCAGTCGGCCATTAGGTAACGGTGGCGCGGGAAAACCAGCTCCTCGAGGATTGGCGCCACCTGCAGGGCCCCCTGGCGACTAATCGCCTCAAAATCCCGCTGCCAGCCGGGCCGCCAGCGAAAGGGGAAGCGGTTAAACACCTGCTCCACCGCCCGGGGCCGCAGGTAGCAGGAAAACAGCACCAGCCGCCGCCAGCCCTTTACCCGGCGCCCCTCGCAGTCGTCCATCGCTTCAGCGCCGCTTTCGCGCCCATGGAATAACAGCGGCCGCGGGTCTAGCTCCAGCAACTCCGGCCGCCGGTCTGAAACGGCGATCAAGCCATCGGTAACCAAGAGGCTGCCCGTGGCCCGATGGAAGAGGCTCGCCTCAAAGAAGGGCCCTGGGCCCAGGGGCACGGGGCCCAGGGGTAACCAGTCCAGTTGATCACTGTGGGGCAGGCCCTGCTCAAACAGCACCCGGGTGCGGCTGGCGGGAAAGCCCAACCAGCTGAGCGGCAAGCGCAGCGGAAAACTCCATTGGCCAGGGGCCACCCAGAGCTCAGCCCCTGGAAAAGCCCGGGCCATGGCCGGCACCGCCACCTTGTGTTCAAGGCCGGAGGCCGTGGGATGCACAATCGTGACCACGGGCCCATGGTTGGCCTCCAGCTCCCGAATCAATTCAAGACATTCGGGGGTGGGGGCCACCGGGGCGTAGAGCAGCAGGCCCTGGCGCAGCTTCACCGCCAGCATCCGGATCGGCACGGCCACCGCAAACACCCCCTGCAGCTGCTCAAAGGCCCAGAGCTGGCCAGCCAGCAACTCACGCCGCAGGGTGCGACGGCGGCCGTAGGGATAGAGGGGCAGCAACGGCCACCAGCCCCAGTATTCGCGATGGCGAGCTTGCATTTAGGCAGATTAAGCAGCCCCGGGTTGGCCCGAAGCGCTGGCCAGCGATCGGTAGGATCCGCGGCACTGCGCTTCCCGTTGGATGGCAAACATCGACCACGCCCCCAGCCGCACCATGCTCAACCTGCTGCATGTGCTGCCGGCCTTTGCCGATGCCGAGGAATTGCGGCTGAACGTGATCGTGGAGCTCAACTCGATGACGATCAACAAATACGAACTGATCACCGAAACCGGCCACCTGAAGCTCGACCGGGTGGGCTATTCCTCCCTGTCTTACCCATTCGCCTATGGCTGCATCCCCCGCACCTGGGATGAGGATGGCGACCCGCTTGATGTGGAAATTGTTGGCGTAACTGAGCCACTGGTACCCGGCTCCCTGGTGGAGGCCCGGATCATCGGCATCATGAAATTTGACGACGGCGGTGAAGTAGACGACAAGGTGATTTGTGTGCTAGCCGACGACAAACGCATGGATCACATCACTAGCTACGAGCAGCTGGGCGCCCATTGGCTAAAGGAAACCACCTACTACTGGGAACATTACAAGGATCTCAAGAAGCCCGGCACCTGCAAGGTAAACGGCTTCTTTGATAACGCCGAAGCGGTGAAGATCATTGGCGACTGCGAACAGCGCTACCTGGAAACAATCGAAGCCAAGCTCGTTAACTGAGGGTGTGGCTGAGCGAACGGGCCACGGCCTCAGCCACTTTGAGGCCATCAATCCCCGCCGAGAGGATGCCGCCGGCATAGCCGGCCCCCTCACCGGCGGGGAAAAGGCCGGGGGTGTTGAGGCTTTGGAATTGCTTGTCTCGGGTTATCCGCACGGGGGAACTGGTGCGGGTTTCAACGCCGGTAAGTAGGGCATCGCCTAGGTCAAAACCGGGGATCTGCTTCGCAAAGGCGGGCAGCGCCTCCCGGATCGCAGCAATGGCGTAGGCAGGCAGAGCCGTGGAGAGATCGGTGGGGGCAACCCCCGGGGCATAGGAGGGCCGCACCGGGCCCAGATCTTTACTGGCCACACCAACCAGAAAATCCGCCAGCCGCTGCACGGGGGCGTTGTAGTTGCTGCCGCCCAGCTCAAAGGCGCGGGCCTCCCAGTGGCGCTGCAATTCAAGCCCCGCCAGGGGGCCAGCGGGGTAATCCTGGTCGGGGGTGATGCCCACCACAATGCCGCTATTGGCATTGCGTTCATTGCGGCTGTACTGGCTCATGCCATTGGTCACCACCATCCCCTCCTCGGAGGTGGCCCCCACCACCAGGCCGCCAGGACACATGCAGAAGGTGTAAACAGAGCGGCCATTGCTGGCGTGGTGCACCAATTTGTAATCGGCGGCGCCGAGGAGGGGATGGCCGGCAAAATCACCCCAGCGGGCGGCATCCACTAGGTCCTGGGGATGTTCAATCCGAAAACCAATCGAAAAAGGCTTGGCCTCCATCGTTACCCCCAACCCAGCCAACATCTCAAAACTGTCGCGGGCGCTATGGCCAATCGCTAGTACCACCGCCTCGGCGGTAATAACACTGCCATCGGCCAGCTGCACCGCCCGTACGGCCCTAGTTACGGGATCTAGATCGAGGCCAGTGAGCTGCTGTTCAAAGCGCACCTCACCGCCGAGGGCCTCAATCCGGGCCCGCAGTTGCTGCACCACCCCCACCAACTTGAAGGTGCCGATGTGGGGCTTGCTGATTACAAGGATCTCGGGGTTAGCGCCACTGGCCACCAGTTCCTCCAGCACCCAACGGCCATATCCCTTGCTTTCCTTTACCCCGGAATAAAGCTTGCCATCGGAAAAGGTGCCGGCGCCGCCTTCACCAAATTGCACATTTGAATTGGGGTTAAAGGGGCTGCGCCCCTTCCAAAAACCAAAGGTGTCGGCGGTGCGTTGATTAACGGAGCAGCCCCGTTCCAACAACAGCGGCCGATAGCCCTGCTGGGCGAGGCTGAGGGCAGCAAAATAACCGCAGGGGCCGGCGCCAATCACGATGGGCCTAGGCCGCACTCCGCCCTGGAAGTCGGCGGCAGCGGGCCAAGCAGGCCGCTGCTTAGGGGCCGGGGTGGGGCCAATATCTGGATCCCGACGCAGCCGCCCCAATACAGCCGCCTCATCGGCCACGGTCACATCAACGCTGTAAACCAGCTGGATCGCCTGCTTATCGCGGGCATCAACGCTGCGGCGGAACAATGTCAGTTCCGCCAGGGAGGCCTCGGGTAGCTTGAGCCGCATGGCCACCAGCTCCGCCAGGGCCTGGGGCGGATGGTCTAGGGGCAGGGCCAGCTGGTGAATCCGGATCAAAGGGGCGAAGCAAACCCAGGTGACAACCCTAGTTTCTCACATTTGCTCAACTATAACGACGCAATAACGGTGCTGCATTCCAAACAGTGCCCAGCAGGGCCAGCAGGGAATCAACCGTGCCAATCCGAGGCAGGCGAATGTACTGATTTGATTCACTATAAATCAGTTGAATCAACGCAGCCTCCAATTTGGCATCTTGATATTCAAACAACATGCCGATAACTGGATGGCCATCTTGAATGCCCTGCCGCTTAATTATTACTGGTATTTGAATGTTCTGCTGTACCACTTCCAAGACCCCGTGATCTGAAGCCAACAGGCACTCCTTATCAGTTAGAACCAGGCCAACCCCATTTTCAGAAAAATCTGTAGAAACCCCCCAGAAATCCTTGCCAGCCACATTCAGCCGACAAACCTGATCCAGGGGAAAACGATCAGCCTGCCGACGCACTGGCTGGTCAATGCAAGAAAGTAAGCATATAAATATCAAAAATCCATTATACAAAGTCCAGGCGACCATCAAAGCCTCCCCCTCAAATGGTGAACGATAGTGATCAACATGTAACAAGGGCAATGCATAGCGCAAGAGCAATGCAACGAATAGCACAGCTAAATAAGCAATAAAAGGCCAAGCAAGCCGTAAATCCAAAGTCTGACGGTTTATTTTATAGTCTTTATTAGTAACTATACTTCCAATTATACCAAAGGGCTGGCGCAGAATTTGAAAAATTCTAACCAGCGCTGGGAAACAGAATAGCGATTCATATACCTCATTCCAAAATTGAAAATGATGATCTCTGCTTAGCCATGTTGGCAGGCTGTACATAAGGATCAGAAAAGGCACCCCATAGGCTAAATATTCTATGGGTGGCGCAGCAATCAAGGTGAAGCCAATTAGAAAGCTTGCCAGGGGCAAAATAATATATGCTGCCCGAAAGAATGGCGTAAACAAGCTAAAAAGTAAATTTACATAAAACCCCTTCTGCCAAAAGCCTAACCTACTCCAAATCGGCAATTCCTCACCTCTATAATATATCTGAAAATTACCCTGCATCCAGCGTAGCCTCTGATCAAGATAATCACGAAATGTACGCGGCACTTCACCTACACTGAGAATCTCATCTAGATAAACCATTTGCCAGCCGTTGGTAATCAGCTTGGTGCCAGTTTGATGGTCTTCAATAAGGCAACTGGTAACGTAGCCACCGATAGACTCAAGGGCAGAGCGGCGCACCACATAGGAGGTGCCACAGCAGATCACAGTATTAAAACGATCCCGAACAACCTGCAGATAATGGAAAAAAGAATCCATATCCGTAGGCATTACACATTCGAGGCCAAGATTACGATTATGAAAATCAGAGTTAAAGTAATGCTGTGGGGTTTGAACCAAGGCAATTCCGGGATCATTAAAAAATCCAAGCGTTCGATTGAGAAAAGTTGGAAAAGGCATAAAATCACAATCAAATATAGCAATAAACTCACAGGAAGTATGGGCCAGGGCATAGTTCAAATTTCCGGCCTTTCGATGGCTATTATCAGGCCTAGTTAAATAGGAAACATCTAACTCCCTGGCCAGCTCCGCAATTTCAGGGCGGTGGCCATCATCGAGAATTGTAATAATTTTATTTGCATAACTAAGATTTTTGCAGGTAATCACTGCCCTTCGAATCAAACGTGCTGCTTCGTTATAGGTGGGAATCCAGATATCTACAGCTGCCTGTGTATCTATAGGCCAAGACTCCAACTTATCAGCCTGGCGGCTACGGCGCAGCGGATCAAAAAGCAGAGACGGATAAAACTGTAAGGTTGTTGTTACCAGATAGGTGGCCTCACATAGGAATAGTATACCGCTAAGCACAAAACTAAGTGGATGGGAGGTATTAATGGTGGTGCTACGCCAGGCCAAATATCTGAGACCAAAGCCAGAAAGCAATAGCAGCGCAATCGCATAACTCCAAGGCCGTCGAGGCAAGACCTTTACAACAAATGCCGCAAATGCGCAAAAAATTGTAGGCACCAAAACCTCAAATAAATTATCACTAACCTGCCAGCGCTCAGGCAGGGTGCGCATTACCAAGGGATTGAGCAGCCCAGGATTATAACCATCAAAATTCAAACTTACCAGTAGCAGTGTAAGCAGAAAGGCGACAAAAGAAAGCAGAAGAAATCCCCAGGCAAATCTGGAAATTCGAATGGGTGCACTTGCTACGCCAGTGGGCGAGGAGAATTTCATTTGCGGAAGAGCACCCGGCCTGTATAACCTACATAGCAAAATTTAGAAGGTGGTGAAGCAATATTATTGCTAATTCGTACTCTAACCTGGCTTTCCCTGGCCAAATTTATTGGCAACAACTGTGATTGATCCTCACCCAACTGTACCCGACCAATGCCAGACCTAATGAAAGAAATGTCCCCATTTAACTTAAGCTTTTGGCCGATTAACTGAATTCGGGCTGGGCTACCAATATTTAGATTACGTAGCTCAGATTCATTCACATAAGTAGTAATAAAACGCTTGTTGCAGTCGATAACTTCAGCTATGGACTGGTTGGCTACAACCGAATCCCCCTCCCTTGCTGTTACCTTCCAAACGAGATTCGCCTTGCTATTTGGCGGGATTATGATTTTGCGCTTAGAATGTAATTGATACTCGTGCTTTGCCGTCTCAAGTTGTCCCTTAAGCCCTTGAACCAAGCGGGCCTGCACAGCCAAAGCAGCCTTACGCTTTTTGAGACTAAGCTCAGCCTCCTGGAGGCGGATGTTTGGATCTGAATTACTACGGGTTGTGGTGAGCGTTAGATTTTGGTTGGCCGCGTCATATAAGGTTCGCTGCTGAGCCAGCTCCTGTTCAAGATTATAAATATCTTGCTTATTTTGACTTAAATTCGTAAGAGCACGATCATAAACTGTTTCCGAAATGGCGCCCGCTTTTAATAAAGCCGCCTGGCGTTTAAGATCTCGTTCACTAAATAGCAATTCTTCTTGGCTGCGTCTAAGTTTTGCCAGGGCCGCTTGAATACGATCATTATTTAAGCTGCCTTCCAGCCTATGCTGTTCAAAAGCATCCTGCTGGAGGCTTCTATAACGCTCCAAGCTTGCCACCATAAGCTTCTGCCTACCTTCCAGCTCAGCCTCTGCTTCATCCAAGGAAGTGGCAAGCCGCTTGCCATCAAGGTCACTGGCCTGCTCATTTTCAACCACGGCAATAATCTCACCGGCATGAATTTGATCACTGGTATCCACCTTCATGTCGGCGATAGTGCCATTGATTGGGGTTCTAACAATTGTTGGGGTGGCTTCAACAATAGCGTCTCTTGATTTAGGCACCCAAAAGTTGATTAGCAGAAAGGCAGTGGCCACAAGCAAGCTGCCGCCCGCAAGTATAATTATCAACTCAGCTTGCTTGCTTCTCGTAGCCTTAGTCTGATTTGCTTGGGGAGTATTGGGAGAATTGGCAGAGTTTGGAGAGTTGGATTCAGTCATTACTTCTGGTTGGAAAGCACCTTAATAATTGATTTAGTGGCTGGTTTGATTTGCTCTTGCATATCAAAAGGCAAGGGCCTTTGCGGCAAGTGATCGCTGCGCGGGAAGGCTTGATTCAGCCAGCTAAATCGATCACTGAGTCCCCAGGTTGCAACAAGCTTAACATTTGGATCCTTGGTAACCACCGACAAGAAATCCTCATAAATATCAGCAACTCTTTTGTCACGGCCAGAAATACCAGCAGCTAATTGGCTATCATTTACATCTAGCTCTGTAATGTAAACATCAAGATTTAAAGCTGCAAGTTTATGCAAAAAATCAGGCAAAGTATTAAATGTTGGTCCAGTTGGGGTGGCAGCCAGATGGGCCTGCATACCCACCGCCTGCAGTGGAATACCACGACTGCGTAGATCCTTCAATAAGCTCAATAGTGTTGCTCGCTTGCGGGCGGTTTTAGGATCATCTCCCTCAAGGCCATAATCATTAATTACAAGCGGCACATTCGGATCGGCCTTATGGGCGGCCAGGAGAGCCTGATCAATGTATTGAGGGCCTAGGTTATCCAGCCATATTGATTTGCGTAAGCCATTGCCATCCTCAGCAATGATTTCATTTAGCACATCCCAAGATTGCAGTTTCCCACGGTAATGAGAAACGACGGTATTAATATGCTGTTGCATCGCCATTGCCAGATCTTGCTTATTTAAGGAACCAAGCCACGCTGGTAGCTGTTGATGCCATACCAGCACATGACCACGCATTCTCATCTTATTATTATTAGCAAAATCGAGCAGGCCATCGGCCTTACTGAAGTCAAATTTACCGTGCTCCGGCTGAAGCTGGTCCCATTTCAATGAGTTTTCTGGAACAATCAAGCCAGCCTGAGCCTTCAAGAGTTTGCTGAAGTTTTGATCAGCCAACTGGCCATCCTGCACCGCTGTACCCCAGAGCAAGCCACGCTCCTGGGCCAGCTGGCGCAAGGAAACTGCTGCCTGTTGATCAGCACCCTTTGCCAAGCAACCGCCTAGGCCGAATAAACCAAGGGGAAGCAGCCAGCCCACCAGGCCGATACCAAGGGCCTGCCGAGACAGAAACCTATTTTGGAAGGGGGTTAGGCTCATTAACTTGGATTGGCGATGGCTTCAGCCAACAAATACTACATGGTCCTAGCTTCACTATTTAGCCCATAGACAAGCTTTCGACTAAATTGAGAAAACCTGATCCCTACCAGCTCTTTTAGCCATATACATAGCTTGATCAGCCCGAAAAACCAGTGAATCTGTACTCTCACCCTCAATTAGAATTGTCACCCCGATGCTAAGACTAGCTGTAATTGAAGCCACTGTTAAATTTATTGGCTGCCGGCAAGTTAAACGCAATTTTTCAGCGATCTGAATGGCATTCTCCAAATCCTGAACACCGTATAGCACCACCAGTAGTTCATCACCCCCATAGCGTGCGGCAAAATCATCACTTCGAAGAGAGGACCTAATCCGATCACAGAGATGACTAATAACCTTGTCACCCACAAGATGGCCGTAGGAATCATTGATAAACTTAAACTTATCTATATCACAAAAAAGAACAGCAGTGGCTGTACCGGTGCGTGGTATTTTAGCATGTAGCATATCAATGCGCTCCAGCGCAGTCTTACGATTTAGGAATCCTGTGAGTTGGTCGGTTTGTGCCTGCCTAATCAGTTCCTCTTCAGCTGCAACCTGATCATCAATTATATTAAATGCTGCAATGTGACCTTCAATCTCTCCATTTTCATTGATGAACGGTCGGGATTGAATTTGAACCCAATGAAATTTTCCTGCCTTTCCTGACATCCGGATCCTACTGCTAATAGACTTGCCCGTAGATAATACTTTTCGGGCATCAAGAGCAGCCTCTAAATCTCCAGACTGAATAAATTTAGAAGTTGCATGGCCTACCCATTCGTCTGGATGCCAGCCAAATATACGCAATAGAGATGGTGAAACCCAACTAAATCTATATTCATCATCAATGCGGGCAACCACATTTGTAGAATTCTCCGCCAGCAATCGAAAATTTAATTCAGAAGCAGCCAGACTTGAGATAGTCAAGTATCGCTCAGTAACGTCGCGCCATGTACAACTAAGTGATTCACCTACCTTAACAGCACGTATGTCTAGGTGCAGGCTCTGACCATGGGCTTCGTGATGATGTACATAATCATCAAGGGCCAGCGGATTGCCTGTTTCAATAACATTTACATACATTTTGAATAGACCCGAAGCAGCATGATCAGGAAGTAAATCCAATAATCTAGCCCCAATCAGCTGTTCGCGGCTAATTTTATTGTGCACACAGGCAGCCTGATTCGCTTCAACGTAAATGAAATCTATGATTTTACCAGCTTGATCAAGAACTGGATCTGCAATTACATGGGGATCCAGCATGGAATTTAAAGTAATAGATGATCTTGCTTTTTCCGCCTCAACTCTGTTTGTTGCTTCAATCTCCAAGTGAATATCCTTCAAGCCTCCAACAAATCTGAGTCTAACACCATTTTTATCACAACTAGGCTTTAAATTGGCTGCCATACGGCAGGATTTGCCATTGCTACACATTACCCGCAGAGTTTCAATTATATTTGTCGCCAATTTATTGCCTTCAAAATTCAATGCCAAGCAAGGCCTATCGTCAGGATGAATAAAATTCAGGAATGACCTGCCAGTGCATTCAGCAACATCCCAGCCCAAGATGTCCTTAACAGAGATAGAAATCCATAGGATAACAGCCTGGTCATCAATCTCAATAACAATATCTGAGCTATGTAGTGCTAGAATGCGATATCGTTCCTCTGAATAGGCTAGCTTCTCTAGAGTGTCAAGCCGACTTGATGCCAGGACCACAGCTAGAAAGGAAATGACCAATAGTGCAATCAATACTCCAAGATGGTCAATAGAAGCAAGCCTGGCAGAATTAAATGCTAAAATAGTGGCCAATACTATAAAGTAAGCGCTGAGAATAATGTACTTTTGCCTAGCAAACAAAAGTGAAGCCAATGATACAGGAAATGTCAAAAACAATAACAGCACAATTCTTTGATCTCCGGCCAGCCTAACCACCCAAGCACTAGAGATCAATATGGCAATTGGCGTTAATATCTTTAGCCAATATCTATAGTTTGCGCCTGCATATTTGGCTACATCTATACTCCTCAGGTATGCAGGCATCATGATTGTTCCCTCATGTCACAACTAGTGGTAGACCAACCAGCTGGTGCATACAAGTGAGTGAGTGAGTGAGTGAGTGAGTGAGTGAGTGAGTGAGTGAGTGAGTGAGTGAGTGAGTGAGTGAGTGAGTTTAATTATAAATTTAATTTTAAGGACTAGTCTTCTTCTACTGTAGCAATACGCAATCTGCGACTTTTCCAGGATTAAACTGAATTTAACTGGCAACGAAACAGGGATACGGGCCTGAGTGCAGTCAAGTCCCATACTTTCAGGGCTGGCTAGAAAAACTGCACTCATTGTTCCTGCATGCGCTTTGCTTCTATAACACAATACGCAAAGGGCATCACGTCCGCACCTGTTAAACCAGATAAAATTGACTTTATGCAATATTAGCATAATTAAAGCGCCTTGAGCCCAGAAAAGGGCTAGCAAATCCAGGAACGCAAATATGTAAATCCGCATAAGTGCATTGCTCGAATCCGCTGGCTGCGCTGGTCTCACTTCCTTTTGAGTGCATTTATGCTTGCATCTCTTGCAAAAATAGCAGTTTCAGCATATATAGACAAAGCCAATGCATAAACTATCAAAACAACCTTGGCGGCAATACAGCAACACGCTTCGCTTCCAACTATATTCTGATATATTCATATTATTCAGCCCATGGCAAGAGCTGGCTTGCCATGCTAAATTTAATAGAATCATTCTGCAGCACTTTGCTGCGCGCCCCTCTCAAGAGCATGACTTCGGCAAATCAGCCCTTTTTGCTGCTGCCCAATGATGGCTTTTTTCTGGTTAATCGTGCCGAAATTGCCTTTTATTTGAATCGAGAAGCCAGTCTATGGCTGGCAGCAGAACCAGCCCGTAGCGGTGCCATTGAGCTAAATGACAAACCCTTAAGTGACACCTGGCCTCAATTATCTGCCTTCATTGCCAAACAGCCCCCCTGGCAGGAACTGCAGGAACCGATTGATGGTTTAGTAGAACTTAGCTCCGAACAAATAGCTGTGCGCTTATTCCGCACAGATGATGGCTATGGAATAGGTATTATTGCCGATGAGACTCTCTCAGAGAACAAAAAATCAAGCACCACCGAAAAGCTCTATAAATCTATCATTGATATTGCCGAGGATGTGGTAATTGTTACCACAGCTGAGCCCTTTGACCGGCCTGGACCAATAATTATCTATGCTAATCAGGCAGTATTAAAAGAAACAGGTTACAGCATAAACGAAGTTCTGGGCCGTAGTCCGCGGATCTTTCAAGGGCAAGACACCTCATTAGAGACGAGGGCTAAATTTCGAGATGCAATGAATAATTGGTCCTCAATTAGTATGGAGATAGAGAACTACAGCAAGACAAATATACCATTTTGGGTAAATATTGCGATGGCACCCATTACAGATGACACTGGTTGGTACACCCATTGGGTGGCAGTACAGCACAATGTGACCGCCCATCATGAGATCGCCAAAGCTTTAAATATTCAAGCTCATCTTGATCCAGTAACAGGTTTACCTAATCGCCTGAGCCTCAAGAACAGTCTCAGCCATGTACTTACAAAATATTGTAAAACCTCCCAAAATATTGCAGTCCTTATAGCTGATATTGATAGATTCAAAGATATTAATGAAAACTTGAGCCACAGAGTTGGTGATTTACTCCTGGTTGAACTTGCCGCAAGGCTCAGGGCTGCCATGCGGCCCAGTGACATGCTTGTGAGAATGGGTGGAGATGAGTTTGCAATATTAATCGAAAATATCTCCGATTCAGATGAGGCATTAGCCATTGGAGAAAGGCTTATGACTTGCCTAGATGCCCCCTGGAAGCACAATAGTCGAGATCATCATATTTCAATGAGTATTGGCATTGCAATCGCCAATGGGCATGAACACGATCTATCAGCCGATGAGATTATCAGGCGTTCTGAAATAGCTCTGTATCATGCTAAGGCTAGCGGCAAAAGCAGGATAGAGCTATTTAGGCCTGAACTAGATAAGAACCTCCGCAACTCTATGCTTATAAATCAGGATATTTGCAAAGCCATTGATGAAGGCACTTTTGTGCTTCATTATCAACCAATCATCAACTTGGCAGATCTTGCGATAGTAGGCGCCGAAGTACTTGTGCGCATGAAAAAGGCTGATGGCACCCTCAGCCCCCCAGCAGATTTCATTCCCGAAGCAGAGGTGAGTGGCCTTGTGATTCCAATGGGAAAATGGATTTTACATAATGCCATCCAGCAGCAGCAGCAATGGCAACGGCTTGGCTATAAATTCAATCTCTCTATAAATGTAAGCCCGGTTCAACTCCGTGATTGCATTTTTGCAGATTATTTTCTTAGTGTTTTGGCTGAGTCAGATGTCTCGCCGGGCAGTATCACGGTGGAAATCACAGAGCAGGTTCTTATCGTTGATTACGATGCAAAGATGGCTGAGCTTATTAAATTGCACGAGGCGGGGGTTGGCATTTCTTTGGATGATTTTGGTACCGGATATTCTAGCCTTGGTTGGCTTACAAGGTTTCCCGTAAACACGGTGAAGCTAGACAGGTCATACACCAAGGATGTGGGTGAAGATAGAGCCAAAACTGCCATCATAAGGGCAATAATTGATATGTCCCACGAGCTTGGTTTTAATGTTGTTGCTGAAGGTATCGAGACTCAAGAACAAAGGCAGAGAATAACTGAACTGGGATGCGACCATGGCCAGGGTTATTTATTTGGCAAGCCAGCCAGTGCAAATTCATTTCTTGAGCTGGTCCAAGCGTCTAATCTAATCAAATAAAAAACCCCCGCAATTTGCGGGGGTTAAAGAAGGTTGAGAATTGGTTTAAAAACCAAACTAAGCAATCAAGCTCAACCAATGGAGGGGGCAATCAGGGCCACAGGAGTGGTGCTGACTGTGGCCAGGTCGAGGGGGAAGTTGTGGGCATTGCGCTCGTGCATCACTTCCATGCCGAGGCCGGCACGGTTGAGGATGTCGGCCCAGGTGTTGATCACCCGGCCTTGGTTGTCGAGGATCGACTGGTTGAAGTTGAAGCCATTCAGGTTGAAGGCCATCGTGCTAATGCCGAGGGCAGTGAACCAGATGCCCACCACGGGCCAGCCCGCCAGGAAGAAGTGGAGGCTGCGGCTGTTGTTGAAGCTGGCGTATTGGAAGATCAAGCGACCAAAGTAACCGTGGGCAGCCACGATGTTGTAGGTCTCTTCTTCTTGGCCAAACTTATAGCCGTAGTTTTGCGACTCGCTCTCAGTGGTTTCACGCACCAGGGAGGAGGTCACCAGGGAGCCGTGCATGGCAGAGAACAGGCTGCCACCAAAGACACCGGCCACACCCAACATGTGGAAGGGGTGCATCAGGATGTTGTGCTCAGCCTGGAACACCAACATGTAGTTGAAGGTGCCGCTGATGCCCAGGGGCATGGCATCGGAGAAGGAACCTTGACCCAAGGGATAGATCAAGAACACCGCAAAGGCAGCCGAAAGAGGGGCGCTGTAGGCAACGCAGATCCAGGGGCGCATGCCGAGCCGATAGGAAAGCTCCCATTGGCGACCCATGTAGGCAGAAATACCGATCAGGAAGTGGAAAACCACCAGCTGGAAAGGGCCACCGTTGTAGAGCCACTCATCGAGGCTGGCGGCTTCCCAAATCGGGTAGAGGTGCAGGCCGATGGCGTTGCTGGAGGGCACCACAGCGCCGGAAATGATGTTGTTGCCGTAGATCAGGCTGCCGGCAACGGGCTCACGGATACCGTCGATGTCAACGGGGGGAGCGGCAATAAAGGCAATGATGAAACAGGTGGTCGCTGTCAGAAGACAGGGGATCATCAACACACCAAACCAACCCACATAAATGCGGTTGTCGGTGCTGGTGACCCACTCACAGAAGCTGGCCCAGCCACTGGAGCGACCGCTGCGTACAGCAGTAGTCATGAGTACGGAGGTAGGAGATGGATATCAACCCATAGGGCTGACAGCGTCAATTTAGGAAGCCGAAGCCACTCCTCAGGAAAAGTTTGCAGAAGTTCTTGAAGACCCGTTAAGTAAAGACCCGTTAAGTAAACGAGTATTAAGTATTGGTTGCTGCTGCCGCAACCATTGCTGCGCCTGCTGGGCAAAACCCTGCCAGTCGAGCCGTTCCGCCTCCGAGGCCCTGGCCACCAGCAGCGGCAACTGCTGGCGCAGGGCCGGCAGTTCCGCCTCCGTCACCCCTGCCGCCAGGGCGAGGTAATCGGCCATGGAACGGGCCAGCACCCGGGTGAAATAGGCCGCCGCCAGGGCCTGGAGACTGCCCCCCACCAACCAGGTGACCCCATGGAGCTTGAGCAGCCCCGCCAGGGCCTGGCTGCCCCACTCCAACGCCCCCAAACCCAGGGCCGTGCGGCCTAATTCCAGGGCCGCCGCCTGCAGTTGCTCGCCAGTCCATTGGCACTGCCAGAGCTCGGCCATTTCCTTAAGCAGCAAGCCATTCACCGCCGTAACCAGCAACAAATCAGCGGTGGGCAGCGGCGACACAAATACCGCCGCCGCCACCAGCCACTGGCTGCGCAGCACCAACGGTTGCAAGCGGTCCCGGCGGGCCTGCTCCAACAACCCCTGCCATTGGCCCTGCAGCTGCCGCAGACAGCGCAGCTGGGTGCTGCGGCGCTGGCGCTCGAGGCCTAACAGTTCAAGGGGTAGCGACTCGCCGACCCTGGCCAGGGGGCGGCTGTCCCCCAGCTGGGCCTGCAACTCCAGGCGCCGCTGTTCCCAAAGTTCTCCTGCTTCACAGTTACTAAGCAACAACAGGGGCAATTCAGCTGGGGCCGCCTGCAACCAGCGCAGGTCTGCGGCGCTGGCCTGCTCCCCCAATAGATAAAGCACCTGATCACAGTGCAGCAGCTGCTCCGGCCAGCACCATTGCTCAGGCACCAGGGGGAAGGGCTCGGCCCGATGCAACAGCACCGGCCTGCGCCCCTGCAACTGCTGCTGAAACAGCTGCCAATGCTCTGGGCTGGGGGCCGCCCCCACCAGGCCCACATGGCACTGCTGGCGTTCGCCCAGCGCCAGCAAGGCCGTTAATTGCTGCTGCCGCGGTTCCACGGCCAGCTCCAGCGCCTCAAATTGCTGCAACAAACCCCGGCAATGGGCCAGCAGCGCCTCCGGTGAGCTAGGCAAGCGATCCGCCGGCTTGCGGCCACGGCCCTGGAGAAACCAGATACCTAGGCCCGCCAACGCCGCCAGCCCCAGGGAGCCCCCCAAGCCATGCAGCAGCTCGCCAGCCAGTAGGCCACCCCCCAGTAATACCGAGGCGGCCAGGGCGGGGCGCAGGGGTAGGCGTTCCGGCAGCAGGGCCATGGCAGCAACGGAGTTTCGACTTGTCTAAGCGACGCCCCCAGAATGGCAAGGCCCCCACCTCCGGAACTCCCCCTTGGAGCGGCCGCCCCGAGACAGCCCCCTGCCCCTGCTACAGCGCCTGCAGGAGCAACTGCAACGCTGCCAACGGCAAATTCAACGGGAACAGCAATGGCATGGAAAGTTGCCGGTGCTGCTGCTGAACCGTTGCTGGCTGAGGTTGGAAACCCTGCCCGTGAGCCAATTACTGGCGCGGCTACCCGTAGATAGCAGTGCCCACGCACCGGAATTAGTGCGTTTCAGGCAGCTTCTAGATGGCGGCATCCCCGTGGCCGAGGCGGAGCAGAGCTGTTGGGAGGAATTTGGAGCGGATGCCTGCCATCGGGCCCTGCGGCGCTACTGGGAGGTGCAGCAGCAACCGCAGCAGCTCTGGAGCCTTGAGGAATACCTCAGCCTGGTGAGCCGTTACCGCCAGGGGATCGAAGCCGCGGCAGCTGAGCTGCCACTGCTGGTAATGCCCCGCCCCCAAGACCCCCAACGGCTCAGCTGCCACTGGTACCCAGGCCAAGCCTCCGGCGATGCGCCACACTGATGGGCTGCAATGAACAACGGCGTCATGTCCGATCAGGACCGCGATAACTGGGGCCAGGGCGCTGGCGAAGGCCAGGAAGGGGGTCGCCCCGAAGGCACTCGCCGTGAGGGCTCAGGACGCCGGGGTGGCGGCGGCGGTGGCGGTGATCGCGAAAGCGGCGGTTTCCGGATCCGGCTGAGTGACAACGAGCTGCGGGCCGCCCGCAGCATCCAAGACGCCCTGCAGCTGCGCTCCACCGTGGCTGTGCTGGGCTTCTCCCTGCGCACCGTGGCCCAGCTGCTGGAGCAGGGGGCCCTGGCCGAAATCGTGGCCCAACAACAACAGCAGGCCGGCAGCCGGCCCGAACGTACTGAGCGGGGCGAGGGCCGTGATCGGGGCGAGCGCCCTGAACGCGGTGAGCGGCGCGTGATCGGTGCTGGCGCCAGCCAACGGGGTGCCCGGCCGGACCCCTTCGCCCGGCCCAGTAAGCCTGCGGTGCAGGAGGAAGTTGTGGAAATCGCCCCTGAGCTAGCCGATGCTGAGCTGGCTGGCGAAGCAGTGGTGGGCGAAGAGCTTATTAGCGATTTAGTTGCTGATGAAGCCGTTGCCAGCGAAGCAATTGCTAGCGAAGAAGTTGCTAGCGAAGAAGCTGCCCCTGAGGAAGCAAGCCAGGCGTGATGACTAAGCCCAGGGTTCTCTCCGGCGTGCAACCCACCGGGTCCCTGCACCTGGGCAACTGGCTGGGGGCAATCCGCAACTGGGTGGAGCTCCAAGACAGCCACGACACCTTCTTTTGTGTGGTGGACCTGCACGCGATCACCGTGCCCCACGAGCCTGCCCTGCTGGCGCAGCAAACCCGTTCCACGGCAGCGCTCTATTTGGCCTGCGGCATTGATCCCCAGCGCTCCACCGTATTTGTGCAGAGCCAGGTGCCTGCCCATGCGGAACTCTGCTGGCTGCTCAACTGCCTAACGCCGCTGAACTGGCTGGAGCGGATGATCCAGTTCAAGGAAAAGGCGCTGAAGCAGGGCGACAACGTTTCGGTGGGGCTGCTTGATTACCCGGTGTTGATGGCCGCAGACATCCTTCTCTATGACGCCGACCAGGTGCCGGTGGGGGAAGACCAAAAACAACACCTGGAATTGGCCCGTGACATCGCCCAGCAACGGGTAAATAGTCGCTTTGGCAGCGAGGAGCAGCCGCTGCTGAAGGTGCCCAAACCTTTGATCCTGCGCGATGGGGCGCGGGTGATGAGTCTCACCGATGGCAGCGCCAAGATGAGCAAGAGCGACCCCAACGAAGGCTCGCGGATCAATCTGCTCGATCCCCCTGAGTTGATCACTAAAAAGATCAAGCGCGCCAAAACCGACCCGGTGATCGGCCTCGAATTTGATAACCCCGAACGGCCCGAGGCGGCCAACCTGCTGGGGCTCTACGCCCTGTTGAGTGGCAAGGGCCGGGGGGAGGCCGCCGCTGAATGTGCAGCGATGGGTTGGGGAACTTTTAAACCGCTGTTGGCGGAAACGGTGGTGGAAGCGTTGCGGCCAGTGCAGGAGCGCTATGCGGAGATCAGTGCCGATCCAGCCCAGCTGGACCTGGTGCTGGCCCAGGGGCGGGAACGGGCCACGGCGGTGGCTGCCGGCACCCTGGCGCGGCTGAAACAGGCGATGGGTTTTCTCACTTTCCCCTAAGCAGGGGCTTGTCAAATCCCCTGGCCCACTGATCGCGCCTTAACAGAAAGATAAGAAGCACTTATAGATTAATCGCCCCAACGGCCAGGGATCCCCTGGCCGGAAGCGCCTGAGAGCAAACCGCCGAAAAGCCATTAAGACCCCCGGGACCCACTGATCTAGCTTGTCCCAGCCTGGACCCAGTCGAGGCGCTTGCACATCGCGGTCGCATAAGCAACCCCCAGATGGGCAAATGCAAATAGTCGGTTTTCAGGGGGAACACTGGTTGGGCTCACAAGACTCAACAAGATCACATGCATTTGGCCAAGAGACTCAGGGCAGGCCTGGGGCTGAGCTGTTGTGCCATCGGTGCCAGCCTCTCCCTCGCCAGCGCCCCGAGCCCCGCCACCAGCAGCGCCAGCAGCAGCCATACCGTGCCCGCGCAGCGACCCAAGCCCACCTATGCGATCACGCCAGAACGTCAGGCATTACTCAACACGATCCGCTACGCCGAAGGCACCTGGAGGAACGGATCCAGCCGGGGCTATCGAGTGCTCTATGGCGGCGCTGAATTCAAAAGCCTGGCCAAGCACCCAGACGTAGTGGTGGTGAAGCGCTATGCCAGCGCCGCCGCCGGTGCCTACCAGTTCATGCCCAGCACCTGGGCCCTGGCCGCAGCGAGGCTGAAACTGCCTGATTTCGGCCCCAGCAGCCAAGACCAGGCCGCCCTCTACCTGATCGATCAACGCCAGGCCCTGGCCGAGGCCGATGGCGGCAAGCTCACCCCCGCCCTGGTGGCAAAGCTCTCAGCGGAATGGGCCTCCCTGCCCACCCTGGCGGCCTCCAGCTTCTACGGCCAGCCGGTGAAGGAACTCAATGAGCTGGTGAGCTTCTACGAAGACAACCTGGAAGAGCTGCGCCGTCAAACCAGTAGGGGCTAATCAACGGGCCTCGAGGCCATAGCGCTCCGGCACCCCACAGCGCTGGGCCGCCTGGCGCCAGGCCTGATCAAACCGCTCCCAGCGGAAACTGCGGGGGTCGCGGCGGCTGTGGCTGCGGTCCACGGCGTTATGGGTGCTAACCCGACGCATCGGAATGCCCCAACGGAGCTGCCATAGCAACACCTGTTGGGCAAGGCTGCGGTATTGGCTGGTGCTGTAACCAGCATGGCCATCGCCATCACCACGGCCATCGACGGGGCTTTCCAGGCTCACATGCAGGGCCACATTGTTAATCGAACCAGCGGCGAGGGGGGTATCACCAAGCCGATGGCGGATCGTGGCGTCCCCCCAGGCACTCCAGCCCGCCCCAAAGGCCCGCTTCTGATCCGGCACCAGGCGAAACAGCGTTCCGTTATTAGCAATCAAGAGGTGATAACTGGCCTGGTCCGCGTCGCGGGGGTGGGGGGTTTGAAACAGCCGCAGGGTGTCTGGCAGGGAGAGCACGGTTTCATGCAGCACCACCAGGGAGGGGGCCGCGGGCACCCGGCCACCGGCCTGGTCGCGGCGGCGGCGCTCTCCGTAATTACTGGGGTCCGCCAGGGTTAGCACTTCTGTAGTGCCGAGGAGGCGGGCACAACGGCGGGCCGCCGCGGTATTGGCGGCCAGCGATGGCTGCAGTCCCTGGCCCTGGGCGAAGGGTGCCCCGGCCGGTTTCAGGCGCCACCAGCGAGCGCCGGCCAGCCCCAGCAGCGAACCCAAGAGTGTTCCCAGCAATATCCCCAGCAGCAGCGCCCGAGGTGGAGTGCCCAGGCCCCTCAATTTTTCACCAAGCGGATAGATGCCTTGGAGCAGAAATGTTGCCATGGCGTGGGCTGGGGGGCAGTAAGCATCGAGATATCAAGAGTGGCTTGACCGTAGAAAGGTTGAGGCAACTCTGCAGCGCACCTCAGCAAAGCTTGGTGACCTAATGCCCACGGCCCAAGGCGGCAGCCCAACGATGGGTGGCGGATTCAACAACTCAAGGAGGCCACATGGATCAACTTCGACCCACTGAAGCCAAACTTACGGGCAATGTTCCTGCGATGAGTTTCGGCAGTGCTAATTGAGATGGCCAGCTCGGCGGCAATCTCGCGATTGGTCATACCCTTACCGAGCAGCTGAAACACCTGTGCTTCCCTGGCAGTGAGCGGTTCGCTGGGCACTGGATGGTTATATCTGCTACTGAAAGCTAAACCAGGATTATCGATATCAGAACCAAAAATCGAGCCCATAGCACCTCAACAATGGTTTTGCAAGCAAACTGCAGTACCAAACTGACAGGGAGGCTTGAACGTGCCTTCAAAACCAAGTGTCATAGAAAAGCAAAGAACAGTCAATCACTTGCTTACTTTGCTGCGCTGGGGCAAAGCATTCGCTTGCATCTGCGAATCATCGCAAAAACAATCCTGCGCAGATGCACATTACCGGCATCCATGCAGCCCCTGAAGCCGGGCCGGGCTAGAGATTGCTAGTTCGCCCTAGGCACCGCGATGCCCACCAACCATTCCAATGGCCTCGCCAGGCAGCAAGGAACTGCCGACACAGCCACATTCATGGCCTACACCGATCAGGAGCAAAGCGCCGTAGCTGAAAAAGAATTCAAAAAGCTATCGGTGCTGATCAACAAGCATCTGCACAAGCAACTGAAACGCCATGCAGCAGAACGGGAATGCACCATTACCGAGCTGATCCTGGGTCTACTGCGCGACCACTTGGATGAAGGCAAGGACAGAGATATGCACGGCTCTGCGCAGTAAAGGGAGGCTGGTGTGCCAGTTTTGCATCTGGCACAGATAATGAAGACAATCCTAGGCCATCCTAAATACTAGGTATGCGGCAGATCCGCTGCACCAAGCAGCGCATTCACCGCATTGTCACCCGACTAATTAGTCACATTGACTACCCCCTAGCGATGACCTACACCGAGATTGCTCAAGGCCTTGTTTCAACAGAAAATGGCTGCGAGCCGCAGCTCAAAAGGCTTTCACTGCAAATTTCCCGTGGCCTTCATCGTGAACTAAAACTAATTGCCCTGGAAGAGGAAGAAACAATAAATTCATTAGTAACAACATTATTAAAGCAGCATCTTGCAAACCGAAAAGAAGAGCAAGCCGTACAACAGAGAATCTCGCAAAGAATGGAGAATCATAGAAGGCTCTCTTCCCAGAGAACCTGGGCCTAAGGAATTCATTAAAACCGTGCAAACCATTCGGGCTGGGCGGAAAGATTCAAATCGCATTACTGCAATATTTGCTTGATTACAAGTTAGCCAGTGGCTGCGTCACTTACCCCTGCAATATTGCTTAAGCAAGCCAATCATCAATTCCTGAATCGCATGGTGTCATCCGCTACGAAGATCCTGAGTTTATCGTAATTCCAATCCATTATTATGCTTGATAAAAACAAATTAAGTGAGTTGAATCTAAAGGGAATCAAGGGCCTTGCAGAGAGCCATAGATCTCCAAAACCAGCCAGCCCCTTATGGGTGAGCTAACTAGGAAAGGTTGTCAAAGCTTGTACTGAGCCAATTAAAACGATATTGCCCCGTAATGATCAGGTGACAACAATTACAGAAGCCAAGCGACTGGGTTCAACCACCAGTCTCCTTTGAGTCTTGTCTTGCTGCCACTGTCAAGCAGCAGGAATACAAGCGGGTTCGCTTCGAAAGCATCGGGCTTTCCAGGGGAGCCTGGCAAGAAATATGTTATATTTAAATCAGGCATAAATAGCCACCCCTAGAGTCCATGGACGAAACAGACATTCCCTTAAAGCGACGGCGTTACACTAGGCGAATGCTGGATTCGAAAATAAAGGCATATCTGTACCTTGCTGACCAATCACATTCAATTGTGGTAGAGATCGCAGACCTGGGATCAGGTGGCGTAAGCGTAATGCTAAATGAGAGACATGGGATCAGTGTTGATCAACAACTACGCATGTCACTTCCAGACAGCAATGGTAACCAGCTAGCCCCCATTCAAGTTACGGTCAAATGGCTTGATTTTGAGCGTGAAACCCCTGTTGCCGGGCTTGCATTTGACAGCCCACTAAGCCAACAAGCATAAACTATCCAAGCAACCTCTTCTATAGGTCTTCCTTATAGTTTTCAATCTCAATAAGACGACGCTCAATCTGCAATAGTCGTTCCTCAGTGCTGGTGGGATCAGGCAAGCTGTCAAGAGCACTTATGATTGCCCTTGTCACAAAGGAACTCACTGACCGGCCCTCGTCAGAGGCCTTCTGCTTAAGCCTCTGCAGTAGAGGCTGGTCAATCAACACATTAAGCTGAGCTTTTGGCGCCAAGGAGCAGCAACATTATTCTTCTAGAAATATAGCCTAGACTTACCTATAATAGGGTATTCAAAAAGGGCCAAAATTTAGCCTTGAAAACCCTTGCAGCCGCCGGCCCCCCTGCGGCAATGGCTATGCAATGCTATACTTTACTAGCATAGAGCCGCCAACCAAGCCAATGCAAAATAAAATTCTACCTAAGCTCGTCCAAAACCTGGATGTACTTGTTGGCTATTGGGATAACAAAGAAAACTGTACCTATGCTAACTCAACCCATTGTGAATGGCTTGGCAAATCTAACGAAGAACTAATTGGGAATAGCCTCCAAGATGTGCTCGGACCAACCTATCAGCAAGTTCATGGTCAGCTTAGGGCTGCCTACACAGGTGAACGACAGGAATTTGAGCATGAGATTAAATCAACAAGTGGCATGGTGCGAATCGTTCTAGCTACCTATGCACCCTACGTTGAGAACGGCGAGATACAAGGTATATTTGTACATGCTATTGACATTTCAAGATTCAAAAGCAGGGAAAATGAATTAAGAAATGCCAAGAATCGGGCCGAGCATCTAGCCACCCATGATCCTCTAACCGGCTTACCAAATCGCGTATTACTTCTAGATCGAATTGAGGTGGCAATTTTTCTGGCAGATCGTAATAAAGAGGTACTTGCCCTGGTAAGAATAGACATCAAAGAGTTCCGCGCATATAGTGATCGCTATGGACACAATGCGGCTGAAAAATTACTTGTTGAATTATCTACAAGGATGAAAGGATCCCTGCGCAATTCAGACACTCTCACGCGGCTTGGCGATGACCAGTTTATTTTATTAGCGCAAGGCGTAAAGTCTAGGCAAATGGCTGAGATGGTTGTTGAGCGCATTGCCTCCAGAATTAGCATCCCCTATCAATTTGGGGAGGAAAACTACATCCCAAGCATTATCACAGGCATTGCCCTATATCCAGACGACGCCAGTTCAGTAGAGGAATTAATGGGTCAATCTGACCAGGCCCTTAAGGATGAAAAAGATACCAGCCAAAACCAACTTAAATTACCCCATGGCAATAAAATTAACGAGCTTATCAATAGTGAAGCCTAAATCAGCCAAAAAATAGCCATTTGCTTGAGGCGATGCGCATCGCCGCTAAAGGAAAAACCCATAATCACTGCGATGGACAGAGGAGGAAAGCTGGTCAAGGCTGCATATATTGGCAACTAAACAGCGAAAATAAACCTAGGGTTTCCTAGGGAGTTCAAGGTCATCAAGGCCAAGCTGGACCAAATTTTAGAAGCCGCCTCCCTGAAGCAAGATGGCCAAAGGGTGAGCCTGGAGGGCGTGCTAAGCGGCACCGCCCTAGGGGTTCTGCTTCTCTTCCTGATAGAGGATATTGCCCAGGCAGCCTTTCGTACCAATCAAGGGGCTGGGCCGCTTGAAGAAACAGGCCCCACAGATCTGGGTGAATTTCTTACAAATACTGGATCAATACCAATTAAACCACTGCAAGACTTGGCCCTCGGCCAAGGGACAGCAGCAGGATTAGATCCTAGCCAGGGAGGTGACGGCCTAAGCCAGGCAGGAAATAATAACAATAACCTTATACCATTACAGCCGAGCCAAAATGGCCGGGAGCCACTGCTAAATACAGGGCTTCAGTTTGACTTGAGGGGTAGCAGCAGTGCCATAAGTTCAGCAACCTACCAACCTAACAGTAACAATGAAGCAATTAATGCTAATTCTGATCCCACTCCGGTGGGGCCAAAACCAATCCCAAAACCAGATCCTAATCCAAATCCGCAGCCAGATCCAAGCCCAGCCGTAGAAATTCCCCAGGGAATATTTATACTCGTAAGAACGGATCCCCAAGTAGTAGCAAATAGCCTAGATCAAGTAGCCAACGCCCAGAATGACGGTAAACAGCGAGGGATTGCCTTCTCAACCGTAGGCTTCAAGGCAGCGGCACTGCCAACCAATTGGACAAATGATCTACATAGCGAAAGAATATTCCAGACCCTGGCTAATTCACTTTATAACGATGCGAGCATCGACCAAAATGCTGACCACGCAGCATCCTTCGATAGCATTATAACAAGCGGCAATGCAAATGACCTGATCACCATCAGCGCAAACGAACTACTAAATCTTTGTCTTCAGTCTGGAGCATTTGCAAGCTGTAATATAGTTGATACCACAAGCGCCCTGGATGGCAGCATACTAAACACAAAAGCAGGGCAAGATCTAGTAAATCTAGAGGCCCTACTCGGCCTTAAATTTATGGGTCTAGGCAATAGCAATAAAGCTGATCTAAACTTTGACCTGGCCACAAGAGGTATGAAAGATAGCTCAGCAATACTGGGCAATGGCGATGATCAGATAACAATACTAAGTGGATTTGCCAATCAACAAAGCAAGGCTGACATGGCCGGACTTGACTTTAGCCTGGGCAACACACCAGAGGCAAGCAGTTGGAGCTTCAACCTAAAAGCAGAAGCAATCGGCATGGATAACAGCATAATCAACAGTGGCAGCGGAAACGACAACATATCGATTAGCACTGTAATAGACACAAATATCGATGAAGCAATTGGGCCACTACTCACTGCCTCCAGTACCTCAATTAATCTGGAACGAATTGGGATGGTAAATAGCAGCATAGACATGGGAGATGGAGATGACACATTGGTGGTCAATGGCCGAATAATTGATTCAATTATCGATATGGGGTCGGGAAATAATACAGTACGTCTTGATCAACCACTGGAAGGCAGCAGTCAGATCCTATCATCGGGAACAACATCAATTAGAATACAGAACCTGGAGGGGGGAATATTATCTGGCACCACAGGGGATGACAATATAACAGTGTCTAGCCTGGGTCTTGTCGGTCAAATAAATGCAGGGCAAGGTACAGACAGCCTGCATATTGCCGACAATACAAGCAGAGAGATAGTAAGAATAAGCAGCCCAAATTCAGGACTAATAAACAACATCCAGTTTCGTGATCTAGAGGGGCTAGATCTAGGGGGTGGCAATGACGTGGTTCTGATGGAAAAGCCGGGAGGACTTACGGGTCAGCTAATCGGAGGCAAAGGTATGGATCAACTTAACTTCAGCAGCTGGACCAGCACAGCAGAGGTAGATTTAGATTTAGGCAAGGCTTCAGGAATCGGCTCAATTACCGGATTTGAGGAAATTGTTGGGGGAGAGGGTAACGACAAACTATTTGGATCAGGCCTAAGCAACGGCATCCAAGGCCATGGGGGAGACGACCTAATCCTATTGCGCTGGAGTCCTTGGTTAAGCAATAGCAGTGGTGGCCCATATCTAGCTGGAAATGATGGAAATGATCTCTTCCTCTTCAATAATCTAGAAGCCATAGCCCCTGCCAGTTGGGATGGCAACAGTGGCCTAGCAACCCTAATAGATTTAGATCTTTCAGCTGCACAAAATAACCATGATCGCTTGGGCTGGATATCGACAGATGGCATACTAAATATCCCAACAGCCAAAATAGGAACTGCTGGCATAGGAGATGCCGCCCTTCTACCCATCGCTCCCCTTGAGCAATTGTTGAGCGGCATGCACGATGGCACAAAACAACTTGCAATCGCCAGCGATGGATCCGGTCAAGATCCTGATATATTGCTGCTACTTGGTGCCCACGGAATGGGAACAGCTCAGGCCATTGCCCAGATCAGTGGTGGGACATTACCTCAGCCAAGTAGTAGTAATTAACAAACAATAGAATCACCAAATCAGAAATTTCAACGGATAGACTTGGTGGAGTCAAAAAAGGCAGCAATACGATCACTAATAACTGAAATTGCGGGCCGGGAGTTCAACTTAATCAAGGCAGTAATCCCCATACCTGCATCTAGCTTATAGCTCTTACCCTTGCGAACGATACTGTTGCGCTCAAGCCTTACCACCGCAGGAAAATAGTCTTGGGGGTGGGCGGGATCAGGTGGTAGAGAAAAAGCGCCTACACGAACCAATCTACCGGGCAAGGCCCCATAATCTGTAAATGGCAAAGAATTAATGCGAACCTCAACGGGCATGCCAACCTTAACAAAACTAATATCCTTATTTGCAATTGCAACCTTTGCCTGGAGATGGGTTTCAGGCACAATCTGCAACGCCGGTCGTGAAGGGCCAGTAACCTCACCCTGCTTAGCTGACAGTTGAAAAACCCTACCAGAAACTGGCGCCTTGACCTGCTGTAGAGCAATTTTTTGACGATGGTCAGCTAAATTATGATCAACTTGGGCCAACTGCTGAACCGCGTTATTATATTGTGAATAAACCTGCTTTCGATCTTCTATGGGTATATGGGCAGCCTGCAAAGCACTCTCTTGAATTCTATGTACAGCGGAAAGATGTTCTTTAGCGGTACGCTGAACAGCGGTACTAATTTCAATTTCCTTCTCAATCTGGCGCTCAAGTTCAATTTTTGCCAAGGCTCCCTGCTGAACAAGTTTCCGCATACGCACAGTAATGCTCTGATTAATAACAAGCTTCCTACGCAGGCCAGCCAAATCAGAAGCTTGCTGAGACTCATTGAGTTTAGTTCGCTCAAGTTCTTGAGCAGCAGACAACTGGCGCAGTTTTACCTCAAGCCGGCGATCAGACAATTCAGCCGCTGCATCAACAGTAGTATTAGTATCAGCCAAAGGGGATTTGCTGAGTATTGTTGCAGGCTTAATTCCCAATTGTTTAGCCAACAACAACACCTGCTGGGTCCACTGCCTGTGGATCAGCTTTAGATCACTAAGCTGCAGATCACCAGCCTCATCCAGAAGCTTAAGTAGAAGCTGACCCGATTCAACGTGCTGTCCCTCCTTTATGCTCACTTCATATACAATACCGTTAAACGGAGCCGAAACATTAGTGATGCCACCCACCGGATCTAGCTGGCCTGTTGCCGTCGCAGAGTTTTCTATCCGAGCCATTGAAGCATAAATAGCTGCAAAACTAGTAAGTCCAATCAAGCTCCAAACAATGCCTCTACTCCAGTTACGAGTGCTGCGCGGTAAAGTAGTTCTACGCCGAGGACGGCCGGTGGCTACTTGTGTCATAGGGAAGATCGAGGCACCGCGAGGCTCAGGGCTGCAGTAGCTACATCAGGAGCATGGGAAGATGAGGATGATGATCTACCCTGTTGCCGATAAAGAGCGTAGTAAACCCCACGGGAATCCATCAGTTCTTGATGGGTTCCCGTTTCAACAACCACACCATCACCCATTACAACAATCTGGTCTGCATTACTAATTGAAGCAAGACGGTGAGTAATAAATAACACAGTTCTGCCCCGCAGGGAGCGCATCAAGTTCTCACTCACAACTCTCTCCGTCTGGTAATCAAGTGCTGAAGTAGCCTCATCCATAATCAGCAGTCGTGGCTTTTGAAGAATTGTTCGGGCTATGGCTATACGCTGGCGTTGACCACCTGAGAGGCCACTGCCACGTTCACCAACCTGCTGGGAATAACCCGCAGGTAATCCCATAATGAAGTCATGGGCACAGGCAATTTTTGCCGCCTCAACAATCTCCTCAGTGCTGGCCTCCGGGTTAGTAAGGGCAATATTTTCCTCAACAGAACCCTCAAATAGCACAGTGTCTTGGGGAACAATGCCCAGTTGGCGACGCAGGGAATATAGCTCAACCTTACTTATATCAATACCATCTACTAGAACTGTACCCTTCTCTGCCTCATATAATCTGGAGACAAGCTTTGTAAGCGTACTTTTACCACTACCACTTAGACCAACAATACCAACAAAAGAACCAGCTTTGATCTCGAGATTAACCCCTTTCAGCAATAAAGGTGAAGAGGCCTTATAACGAAATTCAATATTTCTAAATTCAATATTTCCATCAACTGGGGCCATGTTGATTCTGCGGCTATTATCCTCTGGGGCCTCCTGAGGGTGGTCTATCACATCACTTAACCGCTCAAGGGAAAGAGCTGTTTCCTGCACATTCTGCCAAATAGACGACATTCTAAGCAAGGGCCCAGTCACATAGCCAGCAATGATTCTAAAGGCTATAAGTCCGCCAAGGCTTAGATCACCCTGTAAAACAAGATAGGCACCGCCCCAAATCACTAGCAAGCTGGAAAGCTTATTTAGGAATCCATTTATACTGCCAGCGGTTGTACTGAGAAGAGTATTATCAAAGCCTTCTGCAACATAATCTGTATATAAGTCCTGCCATTTCCAGCGGCTACGCAATTCAATGTTCTGAGCTTTTACTGTCATCATGCTGCTAAGCACCTCCACAAGGTGACTCTGGGTGCGGGCACTAGAGACCGCTCTATTTTGGATCTGACTGCGCACCATTGGTGCTACAGCAAAAGTAAGCGCCATTAAAACTGGAATCACTGCAAGGGTTAAAATGGTGAGTTGCCAGCTATAGATAAGCATCACAACTATATAAAGCAACGAGAAAACCGCATCAAGTATGGCTGTAAGGGCGGTGCCTGTGAGAAAACTACGAACCTTTTCCAGTTCACCAATTCGACTCGCCACCTCCCCCACGGGGCGGCGGTCAAAATAACTCATAGGCAACCGCAACAAATGATCAATGATAAGCGTACCAAGGGAAAGATCAATCCGATTAGTTGTATCTACAAACAGGAAAGTGCGTAGGCAAAGAAGCAAACCCTCAAACAATGCAAAAACTACCAATAGCAGGCCAAGCACACCAAGGGCGTCAGGACTGGAATTAATAATTGCTTTGTCGATTACCTGTTGAATAAGCAGAGGATTAACCAAGCCAAACAGCTGCACAAAGAAGCTAGCTAGCAGCACTTCGATCAACACCGAACGGTGTTGTCGCAGCGAAGGTAGAAACCAACCAAAGCCAAATTTTCGCTTTGGCGTAAGTGAATCAGCCTTTAAGGTAAGGACCTCTCCCTCGCTGCCCCACTGCTCCTTTAACTCCTCAAGGCTGAGTTCTTGCACCCCAACCGCCGGAATTCCAACAACAAGCTTTTTCTTGCGGAAACAATATATCAAGGCAACACCATTGCCCCAACGCAGCAATAGAGGTGGTTCCAGGCGCGATATAGATTTAATGTCTGTCTCAATTAGTTGGGTTCGCAGCCCAATCGACTCTGCCACCGCACCACAGAGGGCAAGGGAGGCCTCACCATGGCGCTTTACTTGATCGCCAAATACACGCCTAAAAAGCTCACGGCGGAAGGGTAGACCGAGATGGTCGGCCAGCATACGAAAGGCCGATACAGGGCTTTCTAAAGGGCCAACACCCTCATGGAATGGAAAGGCTGTAAGCGGCAGATGATCGAGATCAGAGATCTCCTCCGGCACACTACTGGGTAGATCAGGTGCCTCCCGGATACTTTCAAACTCCTGGGAACCAGCCTCAGCATCTAAATCTAGTGGTCTGTTACGATTATTTTGCAGCAATTCATTTTGCTGCCAATTATGAAGGAGAGTAGGTTCATTATCCTGCTGCTGTAGAGAATCTGGGGCGAGCGGAGGTTCAAGAAGATCTGAAAGGGATTGCTTACCTATGCCAAGCAAACGAATCCTAGATACACCTAAAGTAGAGTCTCCATCAGGGAGAAGATCATCAGGGCCGGAGCCAAGTGCAAGGGGTCCAGATGAAACAAGCCAAATATAGTCCTGGGGCAACTGCCTACGCAGACCATCAGGTCCTAGCTTTTGCCAATCAAGCGTGGAGAGGCTGGCAACTTTTACATCACCTGCCAGACTTTTTGCTGCCTCAACTACTTCCTTGGAAAGAAGCCGTGGAAAACTCTGTAAATAGGCATCAAGAACAGAAAATAGCTCTCCAGGATTAACACTATGCTGCACACGCCTAGCAAGGGATGGCGATTTAGCCATGGCAGCCTGCATCGCCGAAAGGGGCACCGCCAATGCAACTAGATCAGTTGAAGCAATCAGAGTCTCCCAACATCGGCCACAGCTCAATGGTGTCCAGGCAATAACAGCCCCCACCTCATGGCGCTGGATGGTGGCTAGGCCCAGGGGAAGTCGGTCAGCCATAACCACTTGGCGCACCGTACCCCGAATTAAAAGCAGCAGATGCTCTGGCGCCTGATCAAGCCGACTAATCGGCTGGCCTAGGCGGTAGCGCAATAGCTGAGATGTTTCGGCTAGTTCTGCAAGAATTTCATCGGGTTGATCCGTCAGGAATGGCAGGGAACGCAGCAGCTCTAGCAACTGGGATTGCTGAGTCATTCGAAAGCAGATACCACAAACTTGGTAAGATTGGGTAGAATTACTTCTAACTGAGGACGAAGAAACTCTGAAATCTCCTTCTCAAATAGCTCATTTAAGAGTTGATCTCGAGTGCGGTCATCCAGCTTTGCTGGTTGACGGTGTTCAAGCCTGATCAACAAAAACCAGGGGTCAAGCCTAAGGGGGGGGTGAAGTTCACCAACCTTTAGGCGCGTTAACACCTGGCGCAAACTGGAATGGGGCTGGCTGATAGGCATGGGACCCACTAGGCCATGGGTATAACGCTCATCTCCAACGGAATGAACTCTTGCTAATTCTGTGAAGTCTGCCTCGCCCTCCACAAGACGCAAATACATTTCCTCCGCCACCCCTTGACTTCGCAAGCGGATAACACCATAAACAACCTGCTCCAAATCAGCTCGGCGCTGAAGGAAATAGGGTTCTAGCTGCTCCGCATAACGATCAGCAACATACTTAGCGAGCTTGAGTTGATCGCAGCGCTGGCGTAGGGGAGCCTGAACCTCAGTGGGCAACGCCTCCCACCAATCCCCCTCAAGGCTCTGGGGTTTTGGTAGATTTACACCCTGCCAAAGCTGCTCTAGCAGTTCGGCCTGCTCAAGGGGGCTGAGCTGCTGGGCTGAGATTAGCTTTTCAGTAACCAGCTGGCGTGCCAGCTTAGGCAGTACCTGGTGTTGATTCAGCATTTCGGCCACGGATTTCCCGGCCATCAAACGAAGCTCTTGCTCCAATCCCTCCTGAAGCTGCTCGGCCAAGATCATGGGGCGGCCAGTTGTCGTGTACCAAGCATGGACTGCAGAATCGGTCTAGACCGCATGAAAAACGTTGATGCGCATCCCCAGCAAACCACCAAAACAGCAAGACGGCGATTCAAATGACACAGCTGGCACAGGTTCTGATCACGTTGACAATTGGCCTAATTGTGCTCTGGCTGGTTGGGAGAAGTGGCTGGCACCTATTTGAATTGCTAGCAGATAAGTTCTTAGAAAGTAGTCGCTCCTCTGTACAAGCCCAAAGGGTACTAAAGATGTTTGAACTCAATCAGGCAGCCAGGAAGGCGCGCGAAAAAAATGGAAACCAGAGGGTAGCTGCTGCCAACAGGATCGATCCCATTCAACTGGAGCGTCAATGCAGGCTGGAATTGGGACTAGAAGCAGAAGACAACTGGGTTGAAATCAAACGCAAATGGCGTCAGGGTTGCCTGAGCTGGCATCCAGACCAGGGGGGGGATCCGAAAAGATGGCTAACCAAATTGCAGGCTTACGAAACCCTTAGGGAAATGAAGGGACGCTAGCAAACACCTGCAGCTGTGTTACTACCAAGACCAGCCCCACTGGTGCTACCAAAACTAAAATTAGACTTGGTAAGATCACCACTTATATTAACTGTACCCAGGCTCACAGACTCAGCACTCCAATCGCCATCAGCGTCATACATAAGCTGGTGAGTGTCTGTCGCGTAGGCAATGTGGGGCGAGCAAATTCCCAGCTTTTGAATGTCAGCAAGGGCACCAACAACAACGCCTATTTTGCTGCAATTACACAACTCACCACCATCCTCAGTGAGCTGACCCTTATTGTTAACACCAAACAATTCTCCATTATTTTGCCAGAGTTGCTCAGTAAGTCCAGCGAGGGAACTGCTAATCTCGAGCACATCACCGCCGTCGCCTGCCTTGAAATTGCGGATGGTGTCTATCGAGCCGAGAACAGTTCCTGTACTAGTCTTAACTGATCCGGTATCCCACAGCGATCCCTTTTGAGCATCAGACAGGCTGCTCCAGTAGCCAGTGCTAGTGAGATCCCCATTCACCCTGGCCCCGCTGCTGGCATCCAAGGCAGCGGCGGCATTCCCAAACAGGAAGCGATCTATACCGTCACCACCTGTGGTTACATCCTGGCCAAAGCCACCATCTAAATATTGGTTATTTGCATTGCCATCGGCGCCATTACCGCCTTGCAAGCTGTCATTGCCCAGGCCGCCCCAGAGCACAACATCGCCTTTTACCTCTCCATTAACAGAAAGTCTGTCTTCGTCTAGGCCGCCCCAAAGGTTGGCATCCCAGGCCTTATCAAGTGAAATATTATCATTGCCAATCGAGCCAGACAACTGACTGCTATGGGCAGAGCCAGCAATTGAATCGTTGCCAATTCCACCATCAACAAGGGAGTTGCGGATGCCATCAAAGCCTGCGGGCTGGCTCGGATCGGTGGCACTTTTGTCTAGGTAAATTCCGGCGCTTAGGACTCCATCACCATTGGCATCAAAATCTGCCTCGATCTCATTCAAAACCTTACCAAAGATTCTGTCATTTCCAATTGCTGTATAAATGGAACTTCCATGGATACCCGCAGTATCATAGGCTGATTCGTCACCATTGAAATTAGCACCTGATGAGACAACTCCGCCAACTCCAGTAACATTATCATTACCACTTCCTGTAAAGATACTAGAGCAGCGAATACCAATGCCAGTAAGAGCACCAAAGCTCGCATCTACAGGGTCAACAGCAGCGCTGCCATTGCCCTCCAGATTAAACAGGGCAAGACCACTGCCGGAAACAGAAGTATTTAGAGTAGGGGCACCATAAAGAGTTGAGTGGTCTATGCCAATGGCATTACCAGATAGCTCAAGGGAAGATGCACCAGCCTTAACATTAACAACAGCTAGGGCCTCACCACCAATTGAGGCAGTGCCATCTCCATTGCCAACGGGAATATTCTTAACCAGCTGGCGTTCTAGGCCAACTGCATCAACACTGGCTTTGCCAGTTACAGGCAGATCTGGAATGCAACTCTGCAGATTTGCCGTGGCTGCCACATTGGCCACAGGCTGGCCATAAATATACTGACCTGTAGCTGGTCCCTCACCAGTGGCTGGCCCTTCCACACCTCTAACGGTGGCATTGGCCTCAAGGGTTGCACCGGCAGCAGTGGCAGTAGCGCTAAAGGGCTTAGCTGCTGTGCCAATCTGTAGGGGTCCGCCATAGCGGGCCAGGTAGTTAATATTGGCCAAGCCAATATTTGTTGCATTAGCAGTGGCTACTGTTTCACCAGCCCCTGAGGCAACCGCAGAAGCTTTGGCCGCCCCTTCAACGAGGCCGCCACCACTATTTAGAGTGAGAGATTTGCTATTAAAGAATGAATCGCTATAGGCTGAATCAAGAGCTGGATCGTAAAAGTAGCGGCTATTACCTGCACCAAGACCAGTGGCAGAGGCATTGGCCTCAGTGAGCTCAGTTCCTAGTACCGTTGTGGCAGTGGCACGGGCTGTGGGGTTGACAACCAGGTAGATATTACTACCTGCATCAACAGTTGAATCTGGCTCAAAACGTAGGGCAACGGCGCGGGATAGGGCTCCCATTATGCTGCTGCCTCCTGATGAATTGAATTGGCCTGGGTACTTATAAGGCCAGTGGCTCCAGCCAGCAAACTGCCATTGTCGCCAGCAGTTATATTATACATATAAATACCACCAACCTGATTTTGAGAACTGTTTGCAGAAGAATCGCCAGCCACACTCATAGCCCGGGTAATATTAGTATTATTGGCTAAGGCACTGATCGTGGCACTATCTCCTGCAATCAGGTGATCACCCCCTGATCCGTTGGCATTAAAGAGGGCATAGGCCTCTGTTTGGGTGGAGCTGGCTAGGGAATTGGCAGCGACAGATTCAGACATTACATTCGTATTGCCAGTGGCGCTAACAACCGCGTTGAGGCCATCACCAGTAGTTAGAGAACCATCGCGAATACCAAGAACAGATGAACTTGTTTGAGTGGCGGTGGCACGACGCAGCACCGAACTAGCAGATAAATCACCCTGCAACTGGGCAGTATCGGTAATAGACATCACACCGCCACTACTGATCCCCCCATCACCAAGGCGCATACCTTGTGCTTGCAAAGTGCTTTGACCAGTGGCAAGCGAATGGACTGATTCAGCCAATACATCTGAATTCACTTGGGTGCTTAGATTAAATACTCCACTATCACCAATTACAATATTCTGACGACCATTATTTACTATACCTCGCGCTTGGCTATTGCCATTTGCTCGAACACCATCTAGTGCCGACACAGAACTAGCAGAGGTACTGGAATCAAGGCTAGATGTAATGGCTGTGGTAGCACTACCAGCAACATTTATCGATGAATTACGCAGGCCCTGGGTAAGGGCAACTGAGGTGGCCGTAACATCAGCAGCTCCGCCAGCATCGAGAGGAGTAGCTACATTTATCGCACTAGTTGTATAGTCACCAGCAACATTAATATTTAGAGCTGCATCACCACCCACCCGTATTGGGGAAGCCTCTACGCCTGTTTGGAAGCCATTAATCAATGTGGCATAAGCATTGTCTGCAGTTGATTCTGCTGTTGTTGTGGCCGTACCGTTAACAGCAGACGAGAGACGTAGATCACCACCGGCAGTAATCCCACTGCGTTCAACACCTACTGCAAGTAACTGGGTTGTGGCTTGGCTCTGGGCAGTTGGATCAACTGCAAGGGTACTAACTAGGTCACTAGCATTGGCATTAACAACTCCATCTGCACCAACAACTACTGGCGCATCAACAATAGCCTGGCTAGTGCTTGTAGTAGTAGCTATTGGATCGTTTGGCTTGAACGGTAAAATAAACTCAGTAGAGACGTGCTCGAAATTACTTAAGATGTAACCAGTAGAGAAATTACCAAGGTCGATTATAGGTTCACTTCCTAGTACAGCAGCTACATCGCCAGCTGCACCCTGGGAGATTGTCGAGAGCAGATAGAGATCATCAAGAGACTGTGCTTGCTCCTCATTGGTTAGTTGAGCTTCGCCTAAATCTGTTTGGCTTTGGCCCAACTGCTCGAGAACTGAGCGATCAATTAATACCGTAGCTGAGTCACTACCAGAACCACCATCAACATAGATTTTCTCTCCGGGCCCAAACCCTATATTATTAGGATCCGCAAGATCGTTAGTATCTTGATACCCTTCAAGATACGGTGAAGTTACAAAGACATCATTACCGCCGAGTAGATCTATGTTACCAATACCTGAATTTGAATCATTCACATCCTTACGAAGAATAGCTCCAGACAAATCAAGGGTTTCTGAATTATCAGTGCCATTAAGTGTGATCTGAGTACTTTGACCGGGCCCACGGGCATCGCCAATTAGATAGGTATCGGAGTAGCCGCTGCCGGTTAAGCCAGGGTTAAATATTGCTGGCAGTTTGATTGAATCAGCTGTTAAGCCAATGGTATTCCAAGCACCAGCGGTAGATGAATAGACATCATCAACAAGATCGTTTTGGCCGACCAGGAGAGTATTTTTACCGGCACCAAGATTAACGTGATCTACACCTGCTCCTCCGGCAACAGTATCATTACCATCACCACCAAGCAAAGTATTGGCGTTGCCATCTCCAATAATCACATCTGCAAAGCCTGTACCTACAACATCCTCAAAACCACTGGTAACGCCACCCACAGCCGTAGCATTTCCTGGGCTTGTGGAGTCAAGGTTCACATTGACCGCTGAACCATAGGCACTGTAATCAAGCCTGTCAATGCCGGCACCACCAATAAGGTTGCCTGCGAGGCTGCCTAGAGTTTTTATAGAGGCGATATCGTTACCCGCCTGCAAATTCAAGTCCGAAAGGCCTTTAAAAGCAACTCCATCAATTGTGCCCGAACCTGGGCCATCGAGCACTACATTGTTGCTTGCATTTGCAGCCACAACATTTACAATAACAGACTTGGGGCCTGCCGTTGATCCTGCACCATCGTTTACATTGACATCAAAGGTTTCTATTTGATTGCTAGCAATAGTAGATAGTTTAGCGCTATCGCCGGTATAGGTCCAGCTGCTTGAGCTGGTATCCACCGGAGTAATTACAAATTCGCCAACATTACCTTCCTGAGGCGTAGGAGTGAAGCTGAGTGTATCAATAGTGTCAATATCTGATGCAGCCAGAGCACCTGAAACGGAAGGCGGGAGTTGGGGGCTAAAGGCAGGGTCAAGATAGTTGCTTGACGAGATCTCCTGGTTCCAGACAACCGGATCATTTACTGCTGCAACAGTTACATTAACTGTGCTCGCCGTTGAGTTTGACGTGCCATCGCTTGCTATATAACTAAAATTAGCGCTGCCATTAAAGTTCGCAGTTGGCGTGAATGTAACAGTGCCATCATTGTTCCTGACTGCAGTGCCGCCGCTGCCGCTTGTTACAGAGGCGATGCTGAGAGCCTGGCCTTCTACATCAGTGTCATTACCGAGCAGCTGCGCCG